>Ga0209515_10000410_pt1 | contig 80131 bp, 86 predicted proteins | sample Subgroupgradi54m_FD_187454 | JGI IMG/M metagenome (GOLD analysis project Ga0209515, IMG submission 187454) | Subsurface groundwater microbial communities from S. Glens Falls, New York, USA - GMW60B uncontaminated upgradient, 5.4 m (SPAdes)... ...
GGCCGTAATCGGGAAGCTTCCTTCCCTCCCAAATGTCTTTATCCGCGAGTTGGACCCGGACTTCCTTCACGATGAGGAAGGCGGCCCGCCCCACGGCGCGGATCGTCAGTGAGCTGAAAAGAAAAGGAATGGCGCCGCCGATCAAAAGCCCGATGAAAACATGGTGGTCCGCCACAGAAAGGGTGGAAGCCACTTGCGCGTAGGTTTCATTCGTGAGGCTCGCGATGTCGGTGATGTAGGCATTGAAAAGAGAAATCGCGGCCACGACCGCCGAGGCGATGGCGACGCCCTTGGTGATGGCCTTGGTCGTGTTCCCGACGGCGTCGAGATCCGCCAGGATTTGTCGCGCCTCCTTCGGAAGGTGGGCCATCTCTCCGATCCCGTTCGCGTTGTCGGCCACGGGCCCGAAGACATCCATCGAAATATTATTTCCCGTGAGCGTGAGAAGACCGATGCCTGACATCGCGACGCCGTAGGCGATGAAGGTCGGGTTCGTTCCCTGATAAATGAGGGCCGAGACAAGGATCGCAACGGCAATCACGAGGATCGCCCAGACCGTGCTCTCAAGCCCCACGGCGAGGCCCGTGATGATGTTCGTGGCGTGCCCCGTCTGGCAGGATTCGGCCACGAGCTGGACCGGCGGTTTGTCCGTGGCCGTGAAAAATTCCGTGAGCCGGTTAATCGTGACGGCGAGAAAAATTCCAATGAGCGTGGTCCAGACCGGCCTGAGGTCAAGGCCCGGAACGCCAAAGCTCAACCAGAAAGGAAGTTGGGGGCCCCCGAGAAAACGCAGATAGAAGAAACCGACGGCAATGAAACCCGCAATGGAGACGAGGGCCGAGAGAATGAAACCCATATTGATCGCCTTCATCGCATTCCGCACTTCGTCGCTCGTGCGGACCGCGTAAGTCCCGATGATGGAACTGACGACGCCGATCGCACGCACGAGCAAGGGAAAGATCACTCCCTTGTGCCCATAGGAGGCCCAGCCCAAAATCATCGCAGAGACGATCGTGACCTCGTAAGACTCGAAGATGTCGGCCGCCATTCCGGCGCAGTCGCCCACGTTATCGCCCACGTTGTCGGCGATGGTGGCGGCGTTCCGGGGATCGTCTTCAGGAATGTTTTTTTCGATTTTTCCGACCAGGTCCGCACCGACGTCCGCGGCCTTTGTGAAAATTCCGCCCCCTACTCTCATGAAGAGCGCAATGAGCGTTCCGCCAAATCCAAATCCGAGGAGGACTTCGTAGGCCTTCTCACCATAGACCATGAAGATGATCGTCCCGCCGAAAAGTCCGAGCCCATCTGTCAGCATCCCCGTAATCGTGCCGGTCCGATAGGCAATCTTCAAGGCGTCCGAGAAACTTTTCCGGTTCGCAGCGGCGGCCACCCGCACGTTTCCGCGTACGGCGAGGTTCATCCCGACGAAGCCCACGGTCGCTGAAAAAATCGAACCCATTAAAAAGGCGCACGCTCGGCCGATGGCCACGTGGTGTTCGCCGGCCGTGAAGTAGAGAGCGGCCGTGAGAAGAAGAATGAGGAAAAGGATGGTCCGAAATTGCCGGCTCAAGTAGGCGTTGGCCCCGACGCGGATGGCGGCGCTTATTTTTTGCATCTCCGGGGTGCCCGGGCTTTCGCGAAGCACCTGGGTCATCAACATCGCGGCGTAAAGGAGCCCTGCTACCGCTGTCCCGAGGACGGTCCAGAGCGCAATCACTTCACCGGATGAAAATTGAGTCGTGACAGCCATGCCAGCCATAATTAACGGCTGAGCCAAAGATAAATAAAGAGGATTGTATTGATAAGGTGGGTCGTGAAACAGAGGGGACAGGCAACGCGCGTCACGAAAATCAGGCTGTAGGCCAAGTAGAGCGACCGGACCACGGCCAGACCTGTGCCTGCGATGGCAAGCCATTCGGGGAGCGGTGCACCCAGCAAAAAAGCCAGGAGATAAAGGTAGAGCGCAATTCCATAGACCGAGTTGGGGACACCGAAAAGTTTGGCCCGCGGCGTGTAGATCACAAGCTGGCAGGAAGCCTCCTTGAGCTGGCAAACCTTGGGGATCCATCCCACGGTGGGCGGGAACCATTGATAGGAAACGCCGGTGAAATAGACGGAGATCCAAAGTCCCACGGCGCACAAGAGAAGAGCGATCCAAATCATGATTCCACCTCCACGGTCTTCAAAGATAAATTTTAGCGAACTCCTTTGAATATTTTTGAATCCACTTGCGGGCCGCCTCCTCCACGGAAATTTCCTCCTTTTGTTTCCGGGAGAGCTCCTCCTGAAATTTCTGAATCCTCAAGATTTCCTCGGCCAGCTTCATCCGGAAGGTGCTGGAAGGGTCCCGGAAGGCCACGCCCGTGCGGAAGAGCCCGGTGACCGCATCCCGAATCGAATAGACCACCTCGCCCGTCAGCTTGAAGGCGCGGTTCAAGACCGGAAGTGCAATCTTAAGCGACGTGCCTTTCGCGAGCGAGCGAATCCAAAAAAAATGAAGACCCCCTCCTGAAAGATCTCCGGTCTGGGAATGGAGGTTGGAGGAATCGCTCGCGAGCTGGAGCTCCATTTTCACGCGAATGGGGTAACGGAGAAACTGGCGGCGTTCTTCGAACGGGTTCGTCGGGCTTGCCATATATGAATTCGTGAAAGGATGAGGACGTAATAGAATACCAAGATTATGGCGATTCGGAAAAAGGATTTTCTCAAGCCCTCCCCCCTCGAACTCTACCTCCCGGAAGGAAAGGGGCCTTTCCCATTGGTCTGCCTCACGCCCATTTTGGGCCGTTTAGGCTTCCTCGAGGACCTTTTCATGGAACGGCGCTTCGCCCGCTTCTTTGCAAGCCACGGCTTTGCCACAGCCGTGATTGAGCGGCCCATTTTTGAATTTCATCCGGGGCGCGGGCTTGAGCAAATTCAGGATTATTTGGATGAGTCCGTCGCCCGGTCGGTCAAGGCGCTGGATTTTCTTTTGACCGAGGAGGAGATTCGACGGGATGCCGTGGTGAGTTTCGGCATCAGTTTTGGCTCGGTCGTCAATGTCCTTTGGGCGGCACGGGACCGGCGGTTGAAGGCCTATGTGTTTGCGCTCACCGGCGGGAACATCCCTGAAATCATCGTCTCGTCCCGAGACCCTTTGATGCGTGCTTACTACAAAGACCTTGTGAAAGGAACCGGCTTGAAAGGTCCCGAGCTGAAACCGGCGCTCGCGAAGGCCATCCATTCAGATCCCCTTCAGGCGGCAGAGACCCTTTCAAGAGAAAGGGTCTTGATGCTTCTCGGGATTTTTGATCATGTCATCCCTTTCCGCTATGGTCTTGCGCTCCGGCGCTCACTCGGGAATCCGGAAACGATTTTTCTGCCGCTGGGGCATTACGGTGCGCTTCTCGCCGCACCCTTCCTCAAGTGGAAGGCGCTGGCTTTTTTTCAAAAGAGGCTGGCGGAGGGCTTTTCTTGATTGAAATCGAGTGGGCCATTTTTTCGTAATCGGCGTTGTACTCGTAATCGATTTCAACCTCTTCGGCCGCGGCCAGGTCCGCAGCCGACCTGGTCTTCTCCCCCGACCGGATCTCGGTGGTCTCACTCAGATGAAAGGTGAGCTCAAGCCCGCCTTCATTTTTCAGGTAAATCACATTCGCCGGCAGGTCCACGCGGGTGAGAGTCCCTTGGGTGGAAAAGGACTTTGCGGGTTCGGCCTTTGGGGTCTCAAGGGCGCTCGCCTGAGAAAAAGAGAGCCCCAGCCACAACGAAACAAAAATCGCAATCCTCATTTTCATCTTAAAACCTCCTATTGAGGGTAAAAGGGTTCCAGTAACGGTGAAAAAATTCCGGTGACAATGCCCTCGGCCAGAAGCCGGCCCACGAGAGGGCTGATGAGAATGCCGCTCCGGTAATAGCCCAGCGCCAAAAAAAGTCCCTCGGTCCGCGAAGGCCCGATGAGAGGATCTCCTGTTCCCGCATAAGGCCTCAAACCCGCCCAGGTTTTTTCCACGGCCAGGGAACGGATATCCGCATAGATTTCGCCGGCCCGCTTGAGGATCTCTTCCTTTCCCTCGGGCGTGACACGGCAATCAAATCCCGCATGGGTCTCCAGCGTGGAACCGACGAGGATCCGGTTTCCCGGCCAGGGGACAATGTAGGCGTAATGGATCGTGTGAAGAATGTGAGTGGGCTGAAAAGAAGCGTTCGTTCGAAGAATCAAGATTTGTCCGCGGACGGATTTCACGGACTTCCCGATTCCCAGATTCGGATCGAGGCCGGCCCAGGGGCCCGAGGCTGCAACCACGGACCTGGATTCAAAAGACTCCTGGCTCGTCTTCACGCCGCGCACCTTCTTCCCCTCCGTCCACACCGAAGACCCGCCCACGGAAGTTTTCAGTTCCACGCCTTCTGAACGGGCCTCCTCAAGAAGGGCCTGGGTCAGCTTGTCGGCGTTCAATTTCGGAATTTCGGGATAGAAGATCCCATTTCGAACGAGCGGGGAAAGGGCCGGCTCCATTTTTCGGACCTTATCGAGCGAGACGGATTCCACCGGAAGCCGCCGCTTTTTCTGCCACTCAAACCGGTCCTTGAGAAGGTCTTCGTCCTCGGCACTGAGACCCAAGTAAAGCACACCGGCTTTTTCATACTCGACCCGGGCCGGTGTTTTTTCTCCCAACTCCTGAAGAAAAGAAGGATAAAACTCGAGGGCCTTCACGCCGAGTCTGAAGAGCGGGGTCTCTTCTTTCGCTTCGGTGTAAGGATCCAAAATACCGGCCGCGGCCCGTGAGGCGGAGCCCCCAATCTCTTCCTGTTCGACGACCAGGACGCGCTGTTTTCGTTTCGCAAGTTCCCTTGCAACGGAAAGGCCTGCGACGCCCGCTCCGATCACGATCGTGTCGTAGGGCTTCATGGTTTTTCCTTTTGATATCGGATGGCGGTCCCGCGGGCCTCAACGCCCGGAAAGGGAAGTGAAAAAATAAAAGGAGAGAGGGAAAAGACCGTGGCTTTTTCCACCTCCACGTGAATCACGGCATCCGCTCCGCGTACCATGGCCTCGTTGCGAAAGGCTTCTTGGATTTCTTCATCGAGGGAGCTCGGATACTTCCGAATGAGAATCACACCGAGCTCTTCATGGGGCTCGTCGACGGTTCCCGTGAGGATGGGGATATTCTCCGCCTTTTGTCTGGGTAGGTAAGTCCCCATCTTGAGCGGAACATAGGAGACTTGAATCCCTTCGCATCCCGAAAGCAGAAAAAAAAGCAGGAACCATTTCCAAAAGTGCCGGGTTTTATTTACGGGGATGAACCCAAACCTAGCACTTTTGGAAATGGTTCCTTGTATCACAGCGGAAATTCTTTTTGCAGATTCAAGAGGGGGACGGATTTCTTCCGGCGGGAGGAATCCTTGGGGCGAAGCGTGTGGGCCTCCACCCAGCGGAAGAGGTCTGCTTTCTTAAATCGCAAGAGCCGATTCAGCTTGACGTGCGGAATGAGGCCCCGGTGAACCCAGTCATAGACGGTGTCGACTTTGACTTCCAAGAGTTCGCTCACTTGGCGGGCCGTGAGGAGTTTGTCCATCGGGCATCTATTTTAAAGCCCCGGGTCCTGAAAGGGAAGGTCTACGACATTGGGGTGGTGGTCTGAGATGCGTTCTCTTAACCGGTCGTTCATCTCCTCAAGCGTCCTTCCAAAGTGCGGCGCAAACCGGTAAGAGCCGCCGTCATCCTTGGGGCTTGAGAGATAGCCCGATTTGACGAAGACCCAGTCGAGCCGGTATTTGCCGAGAACTTTGGCGACGGTCCGATCAGTGGTGAAGGTCATCTTGTAGCCCACCCGGTCGCGCTGGTTGGAATTGGCGAGGAGGCCGGTCTTTCCATTCGCAGAGCGGTTGGAGTTGCCGCGAAAATCAAAAGCAAAGCCGTCATAAAATCGAAAGTTTTCAATCAATTTGAAAAGCGCCTTGCTGGGATTGGGTGCGAGGAGGGGGATATGCGAGGCTGTCGGGTTCTGAAAATTCTTCGTGATATTGGAAAGAAAACGCATCCCTGTCAAAACAAGCCCCTGCGGAGTGAGGTAACGGACGGCCTGGTCAAACCAAAACGTGGGACTCGAGGCCGCATTCCGAAGCTCTCTCCGGAAAGAGGTGGGGCTCAAATCGCCTGAGGAGACGTTAAAATCTCCGGCCAGAATCACGGGATGGGGTGTGTCAATGATCGTGCTCAAGGTCTCGGCCATTTGCATCTCACGGCCCTTGGGCTTGCATTTGACCTCTAGGTGGACATCGATCACCGAAAGCGTTTTCTGGGGAAGCTCGGGGACATACAAGTCCACTTGGAGGAAGACCCTGCCTCCGACCTTGATTTCGCGGAAAAGTTTTTCAAGGAAAACGGCCTTAACCCCTCTCCTCCGGGCCTTCTCAAGAGCGGAAAGACTCAGTTGCTCCTCGTGATACCAATCGTAGGCTTGGTGTTGGAGCTGAAAAAACTTCACGCCAATGATAGGGTAGCGGCTCAAAATGGCCGAGCCGAAAAGTCCCTTGTACTTTTCCGGGTCTACCTGGAAAAGTTCCTGCAGTTTTTTATCTTCGACGCCCTTTTCATCCGCAAATTTTTCAATGCCGAGATTAATCGGATCGATCTCGAGCTGCTCGGCCCCATAAACGTAATTCATGTTGAGGGCCTCGGCGAGGTCTCGGGCCGCATTCCGGTATTCGGACCGTTTCATGCCGACATCCATTTCTTGAAGGATGAGGATGTCGGCGTCCTCCAACAGCCGTCGCTCGTTCAGGATTTCCTGATACGCCTTGGTCCCCGGCTTGAACCGGTTGGTGTCGATCAATTTCTCAAAAGCTTTTTCGTCGGTGAAGGCCCAGATCGCATCCTGCATCTTCATCGATTTCTCGATATTCCATTGCACGATGCGCAGGGAAGGACCCAGCTTTCCGAGGGCGGGCCGCTTGGGACGCGCTCCGTGCAAGGTGGCTTCGTTACTGATGAAAGGTGTGTTGAGGAGTTTTTCGACTTTCTTTCCGAGGGCCCCTTCGGGCTCGGGATTGGAAGAAAGAGTGACGAGTTCCGGGTACGTCAACAGTTCCGGGCCTTGATAACGAGTGAGGTGAAGGCGGCGAAACTCCTTCGGGACCTGGGCCCCAGAAACCGGGGGGAGCGCCACAAGAAGCGAAAGCACAAGACCGACGACTTTCGCTTTCATGGGGGAAAGCGTTTCAGCGGCGCTCGTAAATTCCAACGAGTTCCGCTTGCGCAAGGATGTGGCCGTGGGCCGCCACGAGAAAATCGACCTTGGTCGCTTTCGGAGGGAGCGCGAGGGGCGCGTCCAAAGCATACAGTTTGAAAAAGTAATGGTGTGGTTTTCCGGGCGGCGGGCAAGGCCCTCCGTAACCCACCTTTTTGAAATCGGTCATCCCCTGCCGGGCCCCGTTGGGAAGCGTCTCGGCCTTGGACATTCCCTCCGCAAGTTCGTTCGTCTCACCCGGAAGATTGTAAAGCACCCAGTGGACCCACGTCCCTATCGGAGCGTCGGGGTCATCGGAGATCAGGGCAAAGCTCTGAGTTTTATCCGGAGGATCTTTCCAGACAAGGGGCGGAGAAAGGTCTTCGCCATCGCAGGTGTACTTTTGAGGGATCATTCCCTGGGATTGGAATGCCGAACTTTCGATCTTGAAAGCCATGGCTTCACCTCCAGCGAGCAAGAGCAGCAAAAGAAAGGGAGCGAACCGCATAAGGCCTCCTATCATAATCAAAACCTGACTTTAAGAAAACATTTTCTCGATGGCCGCTCTGATCTGACAAGCGCGGAACCCGTAGGCCGTCACACAGGCCGTCCGGGCGTCCATCCCTTCCGCGTCCCGGGGCTCCCGGAGAAGGACAACGATGAGGGAGACGGCCTTTCCTTCGAGGCGGCGGAGGAGCTCGCGTGCGCCCTTAAAAAGATGGGCATCCCAGCAAAAAAATAAAACGCCGGCCTCCGGGCCGAGGGCTGCGAGGACGGCTGAACACTCCTTCGGGTCCGGATCGATCGGGACCTTCTCGATCCTCCCCCATTTCATTCCAAACGGGGAGAAAGACTGCGTGAGAAACTTTTGGGGTTCGAGGAGCTCGGGTTCGATGAAACGTTCCCGCGCGACCGGCGAAAGATCCGGAAAAAGGACCGTGAGAGATCGATTCACCCAACGACCGGGTGAAAGAGGAAGGAGTCCCAATCCATCCTGGAGGACGCGCGCTCCGCTTCGTGCGATGAGCCGCGCCAGCTCTTTTCCTTCGTTTGCGCTAGTGACCGGGCCTTTTACAAATCGCTCAGGCCGTTTGGCCCTGAGCCGCTCAATGCGGGCCGCGCTTTCTTCCAATTCTGAATCCGAGAGTTCCTTTTTCTTGTAAGCCCAAAGCAGGGAGTCAAAGGCTTCGCGCTGGGCCCTGGGATCGGAGCAGATTAAAAGGAGATCGTGTCCGGCTTTCGCCGCCAGCGGAACGGCTTCACGAAGGGAGGCCGTTTTTGAAATGGCCCCCATCTTGAGGTCGTCTGTGAGTGCAACGCCTGTGAACCCAAGTTCCAGTCGGAGACAGTCGTGGATGATTCGTCTCGAGAACGTGGCGGGCCGGGACCGCGAATCCAGTTCCGGGTAAACCGGATGCGAGGACATCACCGTCTCCACGCCCGCCTCGAAGGCTTTTCGAAAAGGGACAAGGTCGGTCTCTTTGAGGGCCTTCCACGTTTTTCGAATCGCGGGAAGCTCTCCGTGCGGGTCCAGCGTTGCGGAGCCGAGTCCCGGGAAATGTTTCGCCGAGGCCGAAAGACCTTTTGACTGCATCCCGATGATTCTCGCTCGCCCCAGCTCGGCCACGAGCTTGGGATCTTCACCGTACGAACGGGTCCCAATCGCAGGACACCTTTCCTTGCCGAGGACATCCAAAACCGGAGCCAGGTTGAGGTCGATCCCGAGCGAGCGAAGTTCTTCGGCCTCAATCTCACCCTGCCGCTTGGCCCATTGGATTCGGCCCGAAATCCCGAGGGCCTGGGCATCGGGAAAAATCGTCACGCCCTCGCTGAAGTGAATCACGCGTCCTCCCTCGTGGTCTACCATTGCCAGGAGTTTTCTTCCGAGGGACCTTTCCAGATCCGAGACAAGGCGTCGAAATTGATCGGCCGATTCGAAATTACGGCGAAAGAGAATCAGACCGCCGGCGTGGGTCGAGCGAAAAAGCTCGACCGTCTCGGCCGTGGCGCACGTGCCGTCGATTCCCAAGATAAGTTTTTGTCCGACCAATTCTTCGCGGGTCATGTGATAAAATACCGGGCCAACGGATGGATTATTCCAAACTTCCCACGGAAAAGCAAAATCCAAGAACGGCCGTGCTCGACATGCTCGCGGTCGAAAAAATCCTGGGCTTGATGGACCGAGAGGACCTCTCCGTCCCTCGGGCCGTCCGGAGAGTCCGTCGTCCGATGGCTCGCGCGGTAGGATTCATTGTTTCTTCGCTCAAGCGAGGAGGGAGGCTTTTCTTCTTCGGGGCCGGGACGAGCGGCCGGATGGGTGTCCTTGAAGCGGCTGAGTGCCCGCCGACTTTCAACACGCCCCCCGGACTCGTGCAAGCCGTGATGGCAGGAGGAAAGCGCGCGGTCTTTCGCTCAAAGGAAGGGGCGGAGGACCGGGAAGCCGAAGCGCGCCGGGAAGTGAGAAGGCGGGTTCGCAAAGGGGATGTGATCGTTGGAATTTCGGCGAGCGGTGTGACCCCCTTCGTTCGCGGAGCCCTCCAAGAGGCCAAAAAGCGGGGAGCTCGGACGATTCTCGTCGCGTGCAATGGGTCTTCCCCTCTTCGCTCTTCGGTGGACATTTTGATTGCCCCCCAGACGGGGCCTGAAGTGATTGCCGGATCCACGCGCCTGAAGGCCGGGACCGTCACAAAATTGATTCTGAACCGGCTCACGGTCACTTCCATGGTCCAGCTCGGAAAAGTTTACGGAAATTGGATGGTGGATCTTCAGCCTCGCTCTCGGAAACTTCGCGAACGGGCGCTCCGGATTCTGAAACACCTGGGCAAGATTCCGCATGGCCGTGCAGAATCTTTTTTGACCCAGGCCGGCGGACAGGTGAAGGTCGCCATTTTGATGGCGAGGAAAAACCTCTCAGCAACTCAGGCGGCCTCGGCATTGAAACAATCAGGCGGCTTCTTAAGAAAGGCCCTTTCCCGGACGCGATGACCCTGGCCCTCGGCCTGATGTCGGGAACTGCGGGAGACGGTGTTTCCGCGGCCATTGCTTCTTTTAAGAACCGGTCTTTCAAGCTGATAGCCTACGAAACCTTCCCTTATCCCCCATCTGTCCGCAAAAAAATTCTTCATGCAGAGAAATTGAAGACGGCTGAGATTTCCGGGCTTCACTTTCTCCTGGGGCGGATTTTTGCCGACGCGGCCGCGAAAATCATCCGCCGCTCGCGAATCTCACCCCAACGGATTCGGGTCATGGGTTCCCACGGCCAGACGATTTACCACGGTCCCCGCGACCCGGTGCCCTCCACTTTTCAAATCGGCGAGGCGGCGGTGATTGCCGAGAGAACGGGAATCCCGGTCGTGAGCGACTTCAGGCCCTCCGACATCGCAGCCGGAGGCGAGGGCGCTCCTCTCATTCCCTTTTTTGATCTTCACTTCTACGGAAGCGGGCCGCGGCGGGCGCTCCTCAATATCGGCGGTATCGCCAATGTCACGCTCGTCGGCCGGGACCTTAAAAAACCCATTGCCTTCGATACCGGGCCGGGGAATTGCCTGATGGATCTTACCATTCAACGGATCACGAAGGGAAAACAAAGACACGACCCAGAAGGCCGCTGGGCTGGGCGCGGACGGGTTGAAATGAAATGGCTCCGCTCCCTGTTGGCTCATTCTTATTTTAAAAAGGCTCCCCCCAAGTCAACGGGCCGCGAGGAATTCGGAGAGAAATTTTTAAATCGCCCCCTCGGCCGGTTCCTCCGAGGAAGGCCGTTCGATGTCCTGGCGACCCTCACCTTTTTCACGGCCCTCACGATTTTTGAAAGTCTCAAGCGCTTCGCGCCCTCTTCGGTGAAGGAAATCATCGCAAGCGGCGGCGGCGTCAAAAATCTCATGCTGATGAATCACTTGAAGAAACTTTTCTGGCCGGTGCCGGTGCGTTCCATTGAAGAGTTCGGAATTCCGGCCCAGGCGAAGGAACCGATTGCCTTCGCTTTTTTTGCCCTGCGCGCCCTCGAAGGCAAGACGAACCATCTTCCCTCCGTTACCGGGGCCGGGCACGCCTTGATCCTCGGAAAAATCACAAGACCCCATGCAACCGATTGATTGGATCGTGGTCGCCCTTTATTGCCTCGTGAGCCTCTGGCTCGGCGTCACCTTGAGTAAGAAGGCTTCCCGGGGCGTGGAATCCTTTTTCGCGGGAAACCGAAACGTCGCCTGGTGGCTCGCCGGAACTTCAATGGCCGCGACGGCCTTCTCTTCCGACACCCCGCTCCTTGTGACCGGAATCACGCGCTCGCGCGGACTGTGGGGAAACTGGGAGGTGTGGTCGCTTGCCCTGAGCACGATGCTCGCCGTCTTTTTTTTCTCGCGCCTTTGGAAACGCGCCGGTGTCCTTACCGAGGTGGAGTTGGTTGAACTCCGTTACGCGGGGAGGCCGGCCTCGTTTCTGCGCGGCTTCAAGGCCCTCTATTGGGGACTTTTCTACAACGCCTTCATCATCGGTGCCTGGCCCATCACGGGCTTGGTCAAAGTGATGCAGGAGACAACGAACTGGACGAAGGCCCAGTCCATTTTTTTCTCACTCGGTCTGACCACCGTCTATGCCTGCCTCTCCGGTTACTGGGGTGTGGTGTTAACAGACCTTTTCCAATTTGCCTGGGCGATGACCGGGGCAGTGATCCTGGCCGTCTTCGCGATCAAGGCCGTGGGCGGGCCTGCTTTGCTCGTCAGTCATTTGGAGTCAACGGGAAAACTTTCCTTTCTCCCGCCGGCCGAGGGAATGAGCTGGCTCCTCGGGCTTTTTCTCATTCAATGGTGGGCGTGGAAAAATTCAGACGGAGGCGGCCTCGCGGTCCAGCGGATGGTTTCCTGCAAGGACGAGCGCGAGGCGATGCGGTCCATGCTTTGGTTCAATATCGCGCACTACGTGCTGCGCTCCTGGCCCTGGGTCCTGACGGGTCTCGCTTCCCTTGTATTGATTCCGGACGCCCTTCTTCAAGTGAAGGAGGCAGGGCATGTTTTCATCGACCACGAACGGGCTTATCCGAGGCTCATCACGATGCTTCTTCCGGCCGGTCTTCGGGGAGTGCTCGTGGCCTCCTTTTTTGCCGCATTCATGTCCACGGTCGACAGCCAGCTCAATTGGGGCGCCTCGTACCTGGTGAACGATTTTTACAAACGGTTCGTCGTGAAAAACGCCTCGGAGTCCCACTATGTCTTGGTTTCGCGCGCGGCCACGTTTCTTTTGGCGGTGATCGCGACAGGCGTCGCCTTCTTCACGGAGAGCATCGGCGCAGTCTTCACCTTTGTCTTGAATCTCACAGCGGGAGTGGGACCCGTCTATCTTTTGAGATGGTTTTGGCGGCGCATAAACGCCTGGAGTGAAATCGCGGCGATGAGTGCGAGTCTTCCTTTGATTCTCTTCCGGGACCGGTTTTTTTCGCTCGTGGGAATTCCAGCGGACCCGATGCTCCGGCTTCTTTACATGGTGCTCGGAACAGCTGCCTTCTGGATTCCGATCACTCTCTTCACGGCCCCCGTTCCTCCGGCGAAGCTCGAGGAATTTTTTAACCGGATCTCACCCGCGGGTTTCTGGGAAAGAGAGGGAAAGCTCGGTCTCGGGCTTTGGGTCGCGGCTACGATCGCACTCCTTGCCACACTCATCGGACCGGTTCAAATTTTTTTCGGGAAAACCCTCTCCGGGACTTTGATTTCAGTCCTGGCTTTGGCGGGATGGTTTTTTGTAGCGAGGAAAGAGGGAACTCTCAGCCGTTCCGGTGGAAGATGAATTCCTCGACCGGACAGTTCTGGGTGAGGTGCTCCTGAATAATCCGTTCGAGCTTTTCCTCAGTCACGTGGTGATACCAAACGCCTTCCGGATACACACAAACAATCGGTCCGCCCTGACAGACCCCGAAACACTGGCACTGCGTCCGGTGAATTCGTTCCGGGCCCTCGGAGAGCCCGAGCTCTTTCAAGCGCGCTTTGAGACGCGCGTAAAGCGAAGGCGAGGTCTCTGGTGCGCAGCGCGGCCCGGTGCATACGAGAACGTGCTTCCGGTACGGAACGGTAACAGGCGGTGTGGGATTTTCCATTTTTAAGCGTTACCGGTTCCTACAGGGACAGGTACCACCTCATAGGTTAACGAAAAGCTTAGTGAGGGTGGCATCCTGAAGGAACCTTCGCCTCGCCCCCTCCACTCGATAGTAAGGCATTTCAGGAAAAAGGTGGTGGAGAAAATGTCCGCTGATCTCCCCGCCCGCCAAATAATTGAGCCAACCCGGGATCCGGTAGGTCTTGGTCCGGTTCAAGGCCGAGCGGGACGGATCGATAAACTGCTCGTCATAATGCTGGAACTGGCCCAGGAAGTGGGCCCAGTTTTTTACCACGAGCATCGGGAAGGCCCAGCCCCAGGCGACCGCCGGAAGGATCCAAAGAAAAATTCCAAATAGCGTCCATTGTACAATCGATTGCCGGAGCGCCTTTTTCCCTTCCTCCTCCTTCACCTTCTCGTAATCAGCTCGGTTCCATTCCTCAAGCGGCACTTCATTCATGTAACGCTCATCTTCCCAGCCCGGCATGTGGGCCCCCACAAAAGTGAGCTCGAGAAAATAAAGAATCCGGGTCCAAACATTTTTTTGCATCGCCAGGAAGCTGTTTTTGCCGTGATGATGGTCGACGTCTGTCTCGTCAAAGGGCCGCGCGTGGTGGTTAAGGTGGGCGCGCGTGTAGCGCACTTTGCGCTTGGGGGCGTTCGGGACGGCTAGAAAATAAAGAAAGTCGAGGAACTTTTTCGCGAACGGCCCTCCGGCCGCGTTGTGATGCGTGTGATGATGGTGAATCGTCGCGTTCACAAGCGAAAACCAGAGGAAGGCGTTCATAACCCCCAGGAGAATCTTGACCCAAAGAAGGGGGGTCGTCACCACGACCGCCGTCGCAAGAGAAAGCAGGAGAAGAAGGATTCCGACGTGCCGGAAGAGGAGCCGGTCGTCTTTTTCAAAAAGGTCCCGGTTCCCGGAACGGAACCGCTCGAGTGCCGCCATCTCGTTTGTCTTCTCGAGAATCATTGAAGGAGCTTTTCCAGTTCCGCTGAAGTCGTAACCGGAAATTTGCAAACATGGTTTTCGCAAACGTAAGCCGTGGGTTTCCCGTTCTGCATCGTTTGATCTTTCATAAAAGGAATCAAAGACTCGGCTGCTTGCGCGAGCTTTGGATCTTTCGGGTGAAGGGCCACGACCTTGTTGGGGAGAAAACGGGAGTGGAGGATCTGGAGGAATTCCTTCACGCCTGAAGAGGACTCCTCCCCCGCAATCACGATCTCCCGCGAGGGGCCCAGCGCGAAGTCGAGTGCCATCAGCATTTGCGGGTGGGCCTCGGGGTTTTGCTGGATCGCCGCCGAGAAGGCATTGAAAAGATCCTGGGCCTTGAGTTCCAGATCCTTCTCCATCGTGAGGCGGCCCACCCGCAAAAGGTCAAGCGCCGCGACCGAGTTTCCGGAAGGAATCGCGCCGTCGTAAATTTCTTTTTGACGGATAATCAGTTTCTCGGCGTCCGTGGCCGTGAAGAAAAATCCTCCGCGCTCGGAATCCCAGAAAAGCCGCACCATCTCGTGGGTGAGGCGCTTCGCCTCGGCCAGGTAACGCGGTTCAAACGTGGCCTCGTAAAGATCGATTAGCCCGTGGATGAAAAAAGCGTAGTCCTCGATCGTCCCGAGGATCAAGGACTCGCCCGCCCGGTAGCGGTGAAGGAGCCGCCCGTCCGCTCGGACGAGTTTTCCAAGAATGAAATCCGCAGCTTGTCGGGCCGCGTCCCGGTAACGGGGCTCTCCCAAGACGCGTGAACCCCGGGCGAGACTTGAGATCATGAGCCCGTTCCAATCCGTTAAGATTTTATCGTCGAGAGAAGGACGAGGGCGTTTCGTGCGAATTTGAAAAAGTTTCAGGGTGGAAGAGCGGATGATCTTTTCGATTTCCTCGGGTGATTTTTTAAATTTTTGTGCGGTCTTCTCAAAAGGGTTCGCAAGCGAGAGGACATTTTTTTTCACCCATTCGCCGTGGGGGTCGTTTTGCACATTGCCCTCTTCGCGAACCCCCAAGACGAAAGAGACGATTTCTCCTGTCTGGGGGCCGAGCCGATCGAGGATTTCTTGTTTTTCCCAAACATAAAAAGCCCCCTCCCGTTTACGGGCGGCCTTGGGATCCATCGAGTCGGCGTCTTCGGCGGAATAGAACCCGCCTTGGGGATGGCCCAGGTCTCGGAGAACATAATTAAAAATGTGTCGGACCGTCTCGGCGTAGAATTCCTGACGGGTCACCTGATAGGCCTCCAGATAAGTTTGGGCGAGAAGGGCCTGATCATAAAGCATTTTTTCAAAATGCGGCAGAAACCAGCGGCTGTCCGTGGAGTAGCGGTGAAATCCTCCGCCCACGTGATCCCACATTCCGCCGAACACCATTCCAAAGAGAGTTTTTTCTACCATCTCGAGCGCACGTTTCTCACCGGTCCGTTTCCAGAATCGCAGAAGCAAAGAAAGCGCGTGGCTGCGCGGAAATTTCACGCCTTGACCGAATCCCCCGTGAAGGTCGTCAAAGGTCGATTCGAGATCGTGATAGGCCGCTTGGAGCGTTTTCTCGCTGAGCGAAAAAGTTGGGTCGGCCTTGGCCAGGGCGTGGGTCTGGATGAGTTCGGTCAGGTTTTGGCTTTGGCTCAAGATTTCCGGCCGCTTCGTGCGCCACGCCTCGGAGACGGATTGAAGCACGGCCGCAAAGCCCGGCCGTCCCCACCGGTCGTCAGGCGGCCAGTAGGTCCCGCCGAAAAAGGGTTTCTTGTCGGGGGTGAGAAAAACGCTGAGGGGCCAGCCGCCTGAGCCTGTCAGTGCTTGGACGGCCGTCATGTAGATATTGTCGAGGTCCGGCCGCTCCTCGCGGTCCACTTTGATGGCCACCACGGTCTCGTTCATCAAGCGGGCCATGCCGGGGTTTTCGAAGGACTCTTCCTCCATCACGTGACACCAGTGGCACGTCGAGTAACCAATGGAAAGAAAAACGGGTTTGTCTTCGCGCCGGGCCTTCTCAAAGGCCTCCTCGCCCCAAGCGTACCAGTCGACCGGGTTAGACGCGTGTTGAAGGAGGTAGGGACTTTTTTCGTTGGCTAATCGATTACCCATCAGGAGAAAAAGAGCCAGGATGGCCCCGGTTAATTTTTTTTGAGAGGACCCGCTCAGGATGATGTAGAGGCGACAACCGCGGTCGAGGCAACAGCGGTGGATGAAATGGAAACCTGGCCCGCCCTCATCTTGCTCTGTTGCTGATCGAAAGCGGAGAGTTCGTTTTTGAGGACGCTCGCAAGGGAATAGGTCCGTCCGTCCGAATATTCCACGAGGTAGGGCTCACCTGTTTTTTGGGAGAAGGAGGCCACACGAGTGACGAAATCTTCGGCCGTCTCGATTCCGCTTACCCAATGACCCTTTTTGTAAAGAAGCCACTGCCGGGTCTGTTTCCCATTGTGAGTCTTGCCGTTCCGGATGAAACGTTCGTCTGAAGCCGCCACCCGTTCAAGGAGATAGCGAATCCGTTCATCCTGATGGGTCAGACCGGTTGTCTGGGAGGCGCTGCCTGCCTCAACGTGAGGACGGGGACTTAAGAAAACTTCTCCGGTGGGGGCCTCTGAATAACGAGAGGCGCGGGTGTGAACGCAACCGCTCACCAGAGCGGTTATGAAAAGGACAGGTAAAAAACCCAAAAAAAATTTTAGAACCCGACTCACTTCTAACTCCTCCTATTAGTTAAAGCTTACCCGCTCCTTTTCAGGATGTAAAGTAAAGATCGGTCAAAAAAGCCCCCTGCTTAAGGGAACGGGGCCTAATGCCGGCCGCTTCCAAAAAGCTGGAGGGCCCGGCTTGCGATCTTCTGATCGTCCGGGAAGGCCAGGAAGGCGGGGCGGAGGGTAAACTCTCCGTACTTATCGTTAATAGCGTCAAGGGCTTCCAAAAGGCGCCGTTCTCTCAAGCCCTCTTCGAAAAGCCATCCCTCCCGGCCGGACGGCCGGAGGTCCGAGACGCTCACCCCCAGGAGCCGAATGGGCTCCCGGGGCCTGTCGATCCGGGCAAAAATCCTTTTGGCGCATTGAAAAAGGGTGCCTCCGTGGTCCGTACAGAAACCAAAATCATGTTGTTTGGAAACCGTTTCGAAATGGGAGAAGCGAATGACGGTGTGGACGACTCGGCCCTCATAACGCCTCCTCCGGAGCCTCCGGGCCACCTTCTCAGAAAGCCAAAGGAGGTAACGGAAAAGGCTCTCGCGGTCCCGCGTGGGTCGGGTAAGGGTATAAGAGTGCCCCATGGATTTTGGTTCCGGCTCGTAATCCATGGGAAGAACGGGAGAATGGTCGATCCCCTGCCCCATCCGCTTGAGGACCGAACCCATGATCCCGAAGCGCTTGTGGAGAATCGATTCGGAAAACCTTCCCAATTCCCCGGCCGTGAAAATTCCCATCTGGTGAAGGTGGATCGCAAGACGCGGCCCGATCCCGCAAAATTTCTCTACGGGCAGACTTTCTAGCGCTTCACTGATTCTCTCGGAGCGGATCCGAAAAAGTCCGTCCGGTTTTTTCCACTCGCTCGCGAGCTTCGCCAGAAGTTTATTGGGAGCGATGCCGATGGAAAGCGTGAGACGGAAATTTTCAAACACCCAGCGTTTGATGGCAAGCGCGAGGGCCTCCGGCGTTCCCCAAGGAAGGTACGTGTCGGTGATGTCGAGAAAGGCCTCATCGATCGAGAAGATTTCAACCAGCGGCGAGTAGGTTGCGAGGTGAGCGAAAATTTGTTCCGAGGTGTCTGAATACTTGGCCGAATCCGCCGGGACCAGGCAGGCAAAGGAGCATAGTTTTTTTGCCTCTCGGAGCGGCATCCCCGTTTTCACCCCGTAGCGGCGCGCCTCGTAATTGGCCGTGAGGACCACGCCCGAGGTCATCGAATGGCCGACCACGAAAACGGGTTTTCCCCGAAGAGTGGGATCGGCCACTTCCTCCACTTGGGCGAAAAAGGCGTCCAGATCGAAATGAAGGACGATTCTCTCTTGATCTCCTGGCTTTTCCAACAGCGTGGGCTGAAGCCCTTTTCGGATGATCATTCCTCACTCTGCGTTGACGCGGCCGAGCCGCCAATGAAGAAGCTTGGAATCATAAATCAATTCAAAGGTGTTCGTGCCATCGAAGACGGAAAAGGAATGAAGCCAGCTTTCGCCGGACCGTCCCTTCCAGCGGAACGTGACGCGTTGGACGGGATATTTCCTTCCCCTCCACACAAACCAGACCGGATCCAAACTCCCTTTTCGAAAGACCGCTCCTACTTCGATGGGGTCATTGATTTCTGTAATCATCCAAGGACCCTCAAGACGACGCGCACCTTGCCCAGAATTTGAAAATCCGGATACTTTTCTTTCGTGATCCGGATGGGAGAGTAAGCCGGGTTGGCCGCCCGAAGCTCCACGACCCTGTGCTTCGACCAAAAATGTTTCACCGTGGCCTCGCCATTCAAGTAGGCGGCCACGATTTGTCCGGTTTCAGCGCGGGGTTCTTTTTTCACGAGGACGAAATCTTGGTCGAAAATCCCGGCGCCCTTCATGCTGTCCCCGCGCACCTTGAGAAGAAAGTGCCCGTCGCCCTGAATCAGGGTTTTATCCAGATAAAGGAAACCCTCGATATTTTCCTCGGCGAGGACCGGAGTCCCGGCCGCGATTTCGCCCACGAGGGGAACCGCCGCGATACCGGGATGAAAGGGAGCGGATTTTGAGGCGAGCTCGATCCCCCTTGAAATGCCGGGCCGGCGCTTGAGATAGCCTTTTCGTTCGAGTGAGGTCAGGTGTTCTGTGACGGCGTTCGTGGACTCAAATCGGAAATGCTCCTGAATCTCCCGCACGGTGGGCGGAATCCGCCGTTTCTCGAGAAAACCCGAGATGAATCCCAAAATCTTTCCCTGTCGTTCCGTCAATGTTTCCACAGAAGGGAGGATACTGAACAAATGTTCAGTTGTCAAGGGGAGGGGTCTTGGGAGTAGAATGAAAATTAATTAAGGAGGCATGCTATGAAAACGAATGGGACACGGATGGGAATTTTGGGACTTGCGTTCGCAGTGGCCATTGGAATGAATGCGGTGCCTGCCTTCGCCAAGGCGCATGGAGCCGGTGGTGGCGGAAAGAAAGGTTGGGAGGGTGACAAACCACCCGGTTGGAGCCACGGTGAGAAAAAGGGCTGGGGGGATGCGGGAATGCCGCCGGGGCTTGCCAAGAAATCGGGTCATCCGCATAAGCATGAACACAAACACGAAAAAAACGAGGGGAAGAAGGACGAGGGTGAGAAAGGTTAGTCTTTCGATTTCACCCGTTGGAAAATTCCAAGCGCACGCTCACGCAGCCATCTAAATCCTACGCGGAAAAGTTGGGTGACTTTGCCCTTTTCCTCAAGCGGGGCAAGCGTCAAGTAGGCGGCCGGAACGACATAGAGGGTGAGGAGGGTCGAAACGACCATCCCTCCAATGACGGCAATGGCCATCGGGATCCGCGTCTCGGCGCCGGGGCCGAGCGCCAGGGCCGGCGGGACCGCGGCCGCGATCGTGGAAACGGAGGTCATCACGATCGGCCGGAGCCGGATGGGAGAGGCTGTCTTGATGGCCTCGAGAGGTGACATGCCTCTCTCTCGCATTTGGTGGGCAAACTCCACGAGAAGGATGGAATTTTTCTTCGAAATCCCCATCAAGAGAAGGATTCCGATCAGGCTGAAGATGTTGAGCGACTGGTTGCCCATCCAGAGTGCGATGAAGGCCCCGGAGATGCTGAAGGGAAGCGCCAGAAGCACCGTAAAAGGGTGGATCACGTGATTGAACTGGCTCGCAAGAACCATGTACGACACGAGGATCCCGAGCCAGAGCGCAAAAAGCAGGCTTTGAAAAGATTCCCGGAAGGTTTCGCTCGTCCCGCTGAAAATGGCCCGGTATCCTTCCGGTAAAGCCTCACGGCTGATTTTGCCCGCCTCTTGAATGGCAGCGGCCTGTGATTTTCCCGGAGCGACGTTGGCAAAAAGGCCAATGGCCCGCTCGCGGCCGCGGCGCGTGATGGAAAGAAGGCTCGGGGTCTCCTCCACCCGGACCACGTCCGCGAGGCGCACCCGTTCCCCGCGGTTGTTCCAGACAAAGAGCCGCTTGATGTCCTCCGCTTTGGTCCTTCGCTCCGGGATCACCTGAAGCCTGACATCGTATCGCCGTCCGCCCTTCGTGTATTTCGCGACCCGCTCTCCGCCGATCATCGCGTTGATGACCCGTGCAATGGCGCCCACGCTCACGCCACGCTCGAAGGCCTTGTCCCGGTCCGGATAAACCCTCACCTCCGGCATGCCTGAAAGATAATCCGTGTCCGCGTCGACGAAGAAATCATTCTTCTTCATCCTTTCCAAAATTTCCTGGGCCGCGGCGGCCAGTTTTTCCCAATCGGATCCCCGGACCGTGAACTCAACCGGAAACCCGCGCTGGGCCGCGAAGCCGCGCGTTGAAAGGTCTTGCATGACTGCTTGAACGTTCGGGATCTTGTTAAACTCCTCGCGGAAATATTTCATGATTTCCTGCTGAGTCAATCGCCGTTTCATCTTCGGATCACGGGGTCTTTCTTTGGGCTGCTTCAAGGTAACAAAAATATTTCCCGTGTTGACCTCTCCGCCCCCGAATCCCCCGACGGCCGAGAAGTAACGAATGACTTCGGGACGCTTTGAGACAAGCGCTTCGGCAATCTTGAAACGCGCGTCGGTGAAGGCCATCGAAGAGCTAATGGGCGTCTTCAAGCGGACCAGAAACATGCTCTGGTCCTGAGCGGGAACGAATTCCTTCCGGAGACAGGAGGCGAAGCCGAGCGAGAGTGAGAAAAAGAGCACGGCCCCGACCAGCACTTTTTTCCGGTGTTGAAGGGCCCTGTCGAGGGTCCGGCGATAGACGTCGGTCAGTTGGTGGTTCCATTTCTCGAAACGCCGGCCGAATTCAGTCTTTCGTTCTCCGATCTCAAGAAATTGGGAACAGCGCATCGGCGCCAGGGTCAACGCCTCTACGAGTGAAATGAGGACCGCCGTTGAAATCGTGACGCCGAATTGAAAGAAAAATTTTCCGATGATTCCCTTCATGTAAGCGACCGGAAGAAAGATGGCCACAATCGCCACGGTGGCGGCGAGCGCCGCAAAAGTAATTTGTTGGGCCCCCTTCAAGGCGGCGTCCTGCTGCGATTCTCCCTTCTCTCGGTGGCGGACAATGTTTTCCAACACCATGATGGCGTCGTCCACTACGACGCCGATCGCCAAGGAAAGGCCGAGGAGCGTAAAGGTGTTGAGCGTGAAGCCGGCAAACTTCAGAAGGATGAACGTCCCCAGAATGGAGGTGGGAATCGCAAGAAGGATGTTCATCGTGGAGCTCCACGATCCGAGGAAGAGCCAGCAAACGAGCGAGGTAAGGAGGGCCGAGAGGATGAGGGTGAAAACCATTTCGTGGACCGCGTCCTCGATGAAACGAGTGCTGTCAAAATTGACGCCGATGTCATAGCCCTCGGGCATTTGACGCTTAATTTCTTCCATCCGTTTTTTGACGCGGCGGGCCACGTCCACCGTGTTGGCGCCCCGTTGTTTGCGGATTCCAAGTCCCACGGAAGGCTGCCCCATTGCCCGCGAAATCCGTCTCAGGTCCGCAAGACCGTCTTCGATTGTGGCCACGTCCTTCAAGGGAATCGGTCGATAGATGGGTTGTCCCCCGCGACGGTTAATGACGAGTTTTTCAAATTCTTCGACGGACCGCGCTTCCCCCATCGCCCGAACGCGGATTTCATGCTCTGGAGTCTCGAGCCGTCCGGCGGGGAGCTCGATGTGTTCTTGTTGAATCGCTTGAATGACATCTTCCACCGTCAATTCATAGGCGGCGAGTTTGCGGGGATCGAGCCACACACGAAGATTCCGCTCCAGGAATCCGCCCAGAAAAACGTCCCCTACGCCGGAGATAGTCTTGAGTTTGTCCTTCACTTGCGTGTCCACGAATTCCATGAGTTCCCGGAGGGAATGCGTGCTCGTCACGGCGAGCCACAGGATCGGCTGGTCCTCGGGATTGGTCTTGCTGATGACGGGCGGATCGATTTCCCGTGGGAGACGGCGCTGGGCTTCCGAGAGTTTGCTCTGGACTTCCTGAAGGGCCACGTCGATGTCGCGCTCCAATTCAAACTCGAGCGTGATCTCGGTCCGTCCCTCAAGCGAGGAGGAGGAAACCTCTCGAATTCCCTGGATGCCCATCACTGCATCCTCGATGACGTCGACGACATCGCTTTCAATGACTTCGGGGGCTGCGCCCTCCCAATTCACGCTGATATTGAGCACCGGGAAATCCACGTCCGGCATTTGGCCCACGCCCATCCCTTTGAAGCTCAGGAGCCCAAAGATCATCAGGCCGAACATCAGCATCCAGGCAAAGACCGGGTTCTTGATTGAAATTTCAGAGAGGTTCACGGCGCGGTCCCCGTGGCCACCTGAAAGGCCCAATCATTTTGTTTCATTTCATAATGCGCCCGATTGGCGTCTCTTCGAGTTTGAAGAAGTTCCTGCAACGCTTCGAGGACATCCAGATTGCTCACCAGATTGTGCGCGTAGTCCTCCTTTTGAAGCCGGAAGTTTTCCTCCGCGGCCTTGACCGCTTCCTGAAAAGAGCGGGCCTCGCTCACCGAGGCCAGCCAATTTTCATAATGCTTCTTGATTTCAAGCTCCGCTTCACGCCGGACCTTGGAATAATTGAGTTTTTTCTTCTTCCATTCGCTCACGGCCTTTTTAACGTTGCCGATTGCCGCCCCGCCCTGGAAGAGAGGGACATCGATCTTGAAAAGGAAGTCCCAATCGATATTGGATTGGAAACCCTCCCGTCGGATATATTGATTGTTCTCAATAGAAAGTTTCGGCCAGAATTGGCTCTGGGCCACGATGAGGCCCTGTTTGGCTGTTTTCACGGCTTGGCGGGCCGCCTCGACGTCGGAGCGCTCATCCACCTTCGCCAGATAAGAATACAACTCCTGTGGCGGTTCTTCGGAAATCGGCTCATCGCTCAACGTTTGACCCTTCCATTTCATTCCAGTCAGAAATTCAAGGATAGAACGGGAGACGGCCATAGCCCCGCGCACGCGCGCTCGCTCGGCCTCGAGGGTCTTCATCCGGGCCTTGGCCGTGACCACTTCACTTGAGCGGGAGCGTCCAATGGATTCTCTTTCTTCAAGTTCCCGCACGCGTTCTTTGAACAGGGAATAAATTCCATCAATGGTTTCCAGATCTTTCTTCTCTCTCAGAAATCCGTAATAGGCTTGGACCACGTCCAGAAAAAGAAGCTCCTGGGCGCGGAACCATTCTTCCTTTTGTTCTTTGCGAAGGCTGCCGGCGCCAACCAAGGCCCCCAATGCTTTGAATCCTTGGAAGAGCGGTTGTGTGATGACGATCCGGCGCTCGCGGCGGTCCGGGTCCGAAAGTGAACTTCCGACGCTGCTCGTGTCGCTTCCCCCTTTTTGGGCCTCCTGAAGCCGGCGCTCCATCACGAAATCAACGTCACCTAAAGCCTCGCTCGCCGCGATGAAGAATTGGGCTTCGGCTTCTTTGATTTCTTCCTTTTGAATGGCGACGGTCTCGCTTCGCTTGAGAGCCCGTTCGAAACAATCCTGCAAACTCAAGGGTGCGCTTGGGATCACCGCTTCGACCGGCTCGGGCTTGGGACCCACCGGCGGCCGTCGGGCCATCGCCCACGACGGGGAGGGATCCAAGACAGCACCGATCAAAATAAAAAAGAAAAATGTTCTCATTTTTTCTTGGGCAAATTCAATGTCTCGTCCAGAGTCTGGGAAAGGAGGTTGTAAAAATGGGCGACGGCTTTCCGTTCGAGCGCGTTCAGTTGATCCAATGTTTTCAATAGAAAACTTACGGCCTGGCTTTGCGTTTTCCGGACGATCCGCTCGCCCTTGGGTTGAATTTCAAGAAGGGAGACTCGCCGATCGGTGGGGTGAGGGAGCCTCTTTAAAAACTTTCCCTTCTCCAGACGGTCCACGAGACTCGTGACCGCGGGTTTTGTGATGTGGAGCTTCGCACTCACCTCGGTCATCGAGACGGTGCCCCGGTCCACAAGCTGGCTCAGGAGGGCAAACTGAGGAAAGGTAAGGTGGGCCTCGGTCAGGAGCTGAGTGTAAATCCTGGAAAACTTGGGCTGGATTTCCCGGAACTGGCGGGCGAACTTATCCTTTTCGTTCATCGGCACTCTCCTTAGAAGGGGGCCTCCTATTTGGTTCAAAGATAAAATAATTAAATGATTTAACTATTAGGTGCCTAAATCATACACGGCCTCCGGGAGGAATGCAAGAACCGCGGCCTGTGATATACTGGGCCCCTGATGAAGACGAAGGAGCAGGACCTCGAACGGGCGACGGCGCTCGAGCGGGAGGCGCATCAGCTCCGCTCGGAACAAAAAATTCAAGAGGCCTTCAACCTTTTCGACGAGGCCGCTTCCCTTTACTCCCATGCCGGCGAGTCCTTGAAAGCCGCCCTCTGCTACGCCTCGGCCGCCACCTGTTGGAACATCCGAACAGGCTGGCAACCCTTGCGCAATGCCGCGACCCGCAACGAATCATCCGCACAAGAAGCGCTCAAGGCGGGACATTATCAGTACGCAAAGGAACGTTTTCTCGAAGCCTCTTTGCTTTATGAGAAGGAAGGCGATTTTGGGCGTTATTCGGCTTGCTTCTATGGGTCCCATCAGACGGATTCCAAGATCCAGTGGGAACTTTTCACGCGGTGGCGGCGGTCCAAGCAAGACCTCGTTCAAGAAGCGGATCTCAAAGAAAGGCTGATTGCCCTGGGTCGCTGGGCAATCAACCGACTCAATGACCTTCTCTGGGGTTACGGAGAACGGCCTTTCCGGACGTTTTGGGTGGCCACTGCAATCATTTTTACAAGCGCCCTTGCTTATAGTTTCTCAGGACACATTCGGACTGAAGGCGGGATCCGCCCCATTTCCTTTCTCGAGGGTCTTTATATGAGCGTGATCACTTATACGACGGCTGGTTTCGGAGATTATCTGCCTCTCGGTTGGACGCGCTTTTTTGCGGGGTTTGAGGCTTCGCTTGGAATTTTTTTGGCTCCGCTTTTCCTAATTGGTCTCACGCGCCGATACCTTAGAATGTACCGTTGAAAGCAAGCGGATGAAAAAACGGCTCACCTTCCTGATTCTTCTTATAGTGGGAACCTCTGCCCTGGTGTTCGTAGCCAAAGACTGGATTCTCAAACAGGCCTTTGTCTCGGCGGTGAAGACCCTCACAGGATTCGACACCGAAATCCGGAGGCTCCGCCTGGACCTGGTGAATGGAATCGTTCATCTAGAAGGGCTTCGCCTCATCAACCCAGCAGAAATGGGTTTCGTTGGAAAAATCTTTGGGGATGCGCCTGAAATTTATCTGGAGATGGATCTGGCCGCGCTCCTCAAAAAAGAAAGGGTCCACTTCCGCGAACTCCGGCTCGATGTTTCACAGCTTAACATTGAGAAGAACCGGCACGGCGTTTCCAATATCTCGCTCCTCAATCCGGTCCAGAGATCCGAAATCAAAGAAGAAGTGACTCTTCCTGAGAAAAAAATGCCCTTTCAATTGGATCGATTTGAACTGACGCTCCGAAGGGTCAGTTACAACGACCGTTCCGGGATCGTCCCCAAGAAACTCGCCGTCGACATGCACGTCGACAAACAGGTTTTCGAAGGGATCACGGATGCCAAGTCCATCGTCCAGATCATTGTGATGAAGGTCATTTCAGCCAGCCCCCTTGCCAACCTGGGCGTCAACGTAGCCGACCTCCAAAATCAACTCAAAGACAAGGTCCGGACCGCCCGCGAGGTGGGGAAGAAAATCTACCGTGAAGCGAAAGTGGACGTCGTCGCCGCGAAGACGACGGAAGTGGGCAAGCAGGTCTTGGGGGAGGGAAAAGAAACGCTCGGTCAGGTCGGCGGAGCGGCCAAGAACAGACTCACAAGCCTCTGGGGCAAGGCCCGTGAGAAGGTTTCGGAAGTCACCGACCGTTAAACACTGAAGCGGAAGAGCATCACGTCGCCGTCCTTGACGACATAGTCCTTGCCCTCGATCCGAAGAAGCCCCCTCTCCTTGACCGCGGCCTGGGACCCAAGCTTCACGAGATCTTCCCAGCCCATCACCTCGGCCCGGATGAATCCGCGCTCGAAATCAGAATGGATTTGGCCGGCCGCCTCCGGGGCCTTCGCGCCCACTCGCACCGTCCAGGCCCGGACCTCTTTTTCTCCGGCCGTGAAAAAGGTAATGAGTTGAAGGAGCTTGTAGCCGGCCCGCATCAGGGCGTAAAGCCCGGGCTCTTCGAGCTTGAGCTCTTTTAAGAATTCCTTTTGTTCCTCTTCGGCCAGATCAATGAGTTCGGACTCCACCTTCCCGCAAATCACAATGGACCCAGCTCCTTCTTTTTGTGCCCATTCCTTGACCGCCTGGACCTTCGGCCCTCCGCCCGGAAGATCGGATTCAGCAACATTGGCGCAGTAAAGAACGGGCTTGAGCGTGAGGAGCGCGAGATCCTTGACGGACTTTTTCTCATCCTCTGAAAGTCCGAGCCGGCGTGCCGGAGTCCCCTCTTCAAGGGCCTTTTTGACTTTCTCGTAGACCGGCGCTTTTTCCTTTGCCTCTTTGTTGCCGGTGGACGCAAGCTTTTGATTTTTCTCGAAGCGCGCGGCAACAGTTTCGAGGTCCTTCAAGCAGAGTTCGGTTTCAATCACTTGGATGTCGCGAAGAGGATCGATGGACCCCGAGACATGGACGATGTCCGGATCCTCAAAGCAGCGGACGACGTGGAGGATCGCCTCCACTTCTTTGATGTGGCCAAGAAATTGATTCCCCAGTCCCTCGCCCGTGGAGGCGCCCTTGACAAGACCCGCGATGTCATAAAATTCTACGGTCGTGTGAGTTGTTTTTTTGGGGTTGAACATCTGCGTGAGCTCGTCGAGCCGGGGGTCCGGGACCGCGACCACGCCGACGTTGGGGTCAATCGTGCAGAAAGGATAATTGGAGGCCGCGACCCGCGCCTTGGCGAGTGCATTGAAAAGCGTGGACTTTCCGACATTCGGCAAACCCACGATCCCTGCGCGGAATCCCATCGAGTTTAACGGTGACGGACGACCGCGATCACGACGGCCGTGAAAATCGTGAGGTTGGCAATGTTAAAAACCTTGAAGATGAAATCGTTTGAGACGAGCGCCGAGGGCAGCATCGCGAGGAGCGTGAACCAAACCCCGAACGTCCAGAGGAAGCTGAAATCTTTCGAGGACTTCCGGTTCATGATCTTGGCGATGAGCGGAATGTTCCAGAGAGGAAGAACGAGCGCGGCGATCAGGCCGACGAGTTTAATCACGAAGGAATTTTAGCGGCTCTTCCGGGCGGCGTCAAATCCCCTCCAGTACGATCGCCACCGGACAATGGTCCGAGCCCTTCACCTGGGGAAGGTGATACGCGTCGCCCAAGTGCGGACGAAGAGAACGAGAGAGTCCGAAGTAATCGATCCGCCAGCCGATGTTTTTCGCCCGGCAGTTTCCCATGGGACTCCACCACGTGTAGTGACCGCCGTCCTCGTGAAACTCGCGGAAGGCGTCGAGGAAGCCCGATCGGAGGATCCGGTCAAAACCTTCTCGCTCCTCGGGTGTGAAACCGTGATTCGTGACATTGGCCTTGGGGTACGTGAGGTCGATCTCCCGGTGGGCCACGTTGAGATCTCCGCAAAAGATGACGGGCTTTTTTTTCTCGAGTTTCTTGAGAAAGGAAAGAAAATCCAGGTCCCATTTTTGCCGGTAACCGAGCCGTGAGAGATCGCGCTTGGAATTCGGAGTGTAAACGTTGACGAGATAAATTCGGGGGTACTCGGCCGTCATCACACGTCCTTCGTTGTCATGCTCCTCCATCCCCACCCCATTTGTGACCGCGAGGGGCTTTATTTTCGTGAAAAGAACCGTTCCCGAATAACCCTTTCGTTCCGGCGAATTCCAGTAGGTTTCGTATCCGGCGAGATCGAGCTGGACGTCTTCGGGCTGGGCCTTGGTTTCTTGAAGACAGAGGATGTCGGGCTTTTCTTTTTTGACGAAGTCCAGGAATCCCTTTTTGAGGACTGAGCGGATCCCGTTGACGTTCCAAGAAATTAATTTCATGGGGAGGATTATTTCTTTTTCAGTTTGAGGGAGGCGGAGTTGATGCAGTAGCGAAGGCCGGTCGGCCGGGGACCGTCGTCGAAAACATGGCCCAGGTGGGCGTCGCACTGGCTGCAGAGGATTTCGAGGCGTTCCATGCCGTGACTCGGGTCGTTCACCGTCCGGACGTTTTCCCGGACCGCGGGCGCCCAGAAACTCGGCCAGCCCGTTCCGGAATCAAACTTGGTGTCGGAGGGGAAAAGTTCGTTCCCGCAGCAGGTGCAGACATACATCCCCTTTTCTTTGGAATCGTGGTATTCGCCCGTGAAGGGCCTTTCGGTCCCCTTCTGGCGGCAGACCGCGTACTGCTCGGGTGTGAGGGACTTCTTCCATTCTTCGTCGGACTTTTGGATTTTTTTCATCTCTCCTCCGGACACCCCTCTATTTTGGGGATTGGACGGAAAGAATCAACTGGCGTTTTCGTCGAAGATTTTTTTGAATTGGAGGTGGGTCTTCTTGAAAGTTTCGATGAGTTGGGGGTCGAAGTGTTCGGGCATGACGCGGCCGTCGCCCTCCAGGATGATCCGGCAGGTTGTCTCGTGGTCAAAGGCAGGCTTGTAGTGGCGCTTGCTGCGGAGGGCGTCATAGACATCAACGATGGAAAGGATCCGCGCCTCGATGGGGATCTCCTCTCCCTTGAGTCCTTTCGGATATCCCGAGCCGTCCCAGCGCTCGTGATGATTCAACGCAATGAGGGCGCCCATCTTGAGGACGGGAGCCTTGGACTCCTTCAAAATTTCATAGCCGATGAGCGGGTGGGTCTTCATGATCTTCCACTCTTCGGGGTTCAGGGCCTGGCCTTTGAAAAGGATCTTGTCGGGAATCCCGATTTTTCCGATGTCATGCATCGGACTTGCGTAAAGGAGAAGCTCCACAACCGGATCGCTCAGACCGATGGCTTTCGCGAGGACCGCTGAATAGAGGCTGATTCGTTTGACGTGGTCGCCCGTCTCCTCATCCTTGTATTCCGTGGCCCGCGTGAGCCGATAAATGGTTTCAATGTAGGCCTGCTTCACCCGGACATGCAGCCGGTCCAGTTCTCCGATCGCCTGACGGAGTTGGACGGTGCGGTCTTTCACTTTGTCTTCGAGAAAGTCCTTTTTCTTTTCAAGTTCGTCCTGGAGCTGGCGCACCCGGAGGAGATTGTGGATCCGGGCAAGGACCTCGGAGACCTTGTAGGGTTTGTTCAAGAAATCCGTCGCGCCGGACTCGAGGGCCTTCACGCAGAGCGATTCATCCGATTCACCAGTGAGGACCAGAATGGGGACGAACGTCCGCTTTTCCACCTGCCGGATCCGGTCCATCACCTCGAACCCGTTCAGGTGCGGCATCTTGATATCGAGCATCACGAGGTCCGGTGAAAATTGCCGGTAAACCGAATCCGCCTCGCGGGGGTCTGAGATGTAACGGACCTGATGATAGTCGTGTTCCTTGAGGAGTTCTTCCAGAGTCATCCCAAGGGGAATGTCGTCGTCGATGATGAGGATTTTGGATTCGAAGATGCGTTTCTCGATTGCTCCGTTGACGGGCTGAGTTTCCATGGTCACAAAAAATATGCCCGCTCTTTTTAGAAGATGCAAGTTAGAGGCTGAAAAAGTGACTTTCGGGGAGGGGGTTTCTAAAAAACTAAAAGAAGACCCTCAAGCGATCTTTTCAACACAGGGACTGAGGGCAATGCCATAGGGAGTGGTGATCTCGACCCTGCCCTTTTCATCCGTCTCAGCGACCTAAGGAACCCATTGAAAGGCGGATCGCCTTCGGATAGGATGTTGGGCCTTAACTTGAAGGAGGAGAAAATGAAAAAGTCCCGTTTTTTTTTCATTCTATCGCTCACCGTTTTGCTCGCCCGTCCGGCTTGGGCCGCCCATTATACCATTGACCCTGACCACACCACCGTGTCTTTCAAAATCCGCCACCTCTTGACTGCCGTCCACGGACGATTCAACCAGTTCGAAGGAAACTTCGATTACGATCCGGACAAATCCGACACGTGGAAGGCGAGCGCCACGGTTCAGGCGGCCTCCATTGATACGAACGTCAAACCCCGTGACAAGCATCTCCGTTCGAAGGATTTTTTTGACGTGGAAAAATATCCAACCCTGACCTTTTCGAGCACGGGCGTGACGGACGTCACGGCAACGACGGCCAAGTTGAACGGCCTTTTAAAAATTCACGGGGTTGAAAAACCCGTGGTGTTTGACCTTCAGATCCTCGGCGTGGCCAAAGATCCCTGGGGGAATGTGAGAGCGAGCTTCTCGGCGGCGACTTCGATCAACCGCAAGGATTTCGGCCTCACGTGGAATGAAGCGCTGGAAACCGGTCAATTCCTGGTGGGCGACGAAGTGGCCCTGACCCTTGAAGTGGAGGGAATCCTTCAGGGCAAGGCTCAGGCCGAGGCGCCGCCTTCGACAGGTCCGGTGAGTGTAACTAAAAAATAGGAGGAAGAAGTGGAAAAGAAGTCCAAGAAGAGTATGTTGCTGGCCGCCTCTGTGGCGGGATTGCTCACTGTGGTCGGAGCGATGGCCAATGCGGGCGTGGTCTACGCTGATGTCCACTGCGCCGGGGTCAATGGTTGCAAGGGGCAGGGCGAGTGTGGCGGAAAAGGCAATTCCTGCGCTGGCAAGAATGCATGCAAGGGCCAGGGCTGGGTCACCCAGAAGACGGAAGCCGGATGCACCACGGCCGGCGGAACCGTCCTTCCCGCTGAGAAACCCGCTGCAGCTCCTGTTGCAGCTCCCGTAGCCAGCTGATTTTTTCTGGTGAAGGATTGAAGAACAATGGGGTAGTGGCGTGACATCTCGAGATTGGCCCGTTTTAGGTTGTGGCGTCGGACTTCGCAGTCCGCATTATCCGGTCATCACCGAGGAGTGGCCTCAGATGGATTGGTTTGAGGCCATCTCTGAAAATTACATGGATACCGGCGGAAGGCCTCTGGCCATCCTCGAAAAGGTGCGTCGCCACTACCCCATTGCGCTTCACGGGACTTCCCTCTCCATCGGCTCGGTGGATCCACTGAGCCCCGATTACCTCCTCCGACTCAAAAACCTGATTCAACGCATTGACCCTTTCATTGTCTCCGATCACCTTTGCTGGTCGAGTGTCGGAGGCGATGCGCTTCACGATCTCTTGCCGTTGCCTTTCACGGAAGAGGCGATCGCACACGTGACAAGCCGGGTCCGGCAAGTCCAGGATTTCATCGGCCGGCCGATGCTGCTTGAAAATGTCTCCACCTACGTCACCTATCGTCACTCCACGATTCCCGAATGGGAATTCCTCCGCGAGGTGGCCCGCCGTTCGGGATGCGGGATCCTGCTCGATTTGAATAATCTTTACGTCAATTCCTTCAATCACGGATTTGATCCGATGGACTATCTCCGCCAAATCCCGGGCAAGCTTGTGGGGCAGTTTCACCTGGCGGGCCACACGGACATGGGAAAATTTCTCTTCGATACTCACAGCGCCCACGTCATCGACCCCGTCTGGGAACTTTATCGTGAAGCTCTCAAACGGTGGGGGCCGATATCCACCCTCATCGAATGGGACGAGGCGATCCCTTCCTTTGAAGTCCTGGCCGAGGAAGCCCGGAAGGCCCGGACGATTTACCGCAAATGCAAACCCGGAGGCGTTACTAACAGTGCCACGCTGAGCCAGCCCGGCACCAGTAGTAACGCCTCCTCTCATGCGATTTCTTTGTCGAATGCCCAGCTTTGGATGAAATCACGCATTCAACCGTGGGAGAAAAAATCTACGGACTCCGTTGCGAGTGAATCGATCTTGAACCCGCAAGCCGGAGATCCGGGAGAAGAACGAATGACGGTCTATGCCTCGGGCTACCTCGCCCGGATCCGCGAGACCCTTCTGGAAGTCTATGAGGCCGTCCGAAAAATCCTGGGACCCGAACGATTCGACGAACTGGCCACGGATTATGCCCACCGCTTTCCGTCGCGCAACTACAACCTGAACTACGCGGGCCGGCATTTCGAGGAATTCTTGAGATTCATCCCCGGGGGCATAAATCTGGATTTTCTTCCCGATTTGGCGAAGTTCGAGTGGGCGGTCTGGGAGGCGTTTCACGCCTTTGACGAGAAGCCACTGGACCTTTCCGAGACCGCGGGCTTTGCTGAAGAAGACTGGGAAAACATCCGATTCGAATTTCAGCCCTCAGTCCGGCTTGTGATTTCCGAATGGCCGGTGTTGGATCTGTGGCTCGAGCGGAAGCGCCCGGAAGACGGCGTGAGCGAAAAAAACCGCGCGGCCCGAAGCCAACGTGTCCTCATCGGAAGAAAAGAAGATCAGGTCCGCACCGAGCTTCTCGATGAAAATCAGCACCGGCTCCTTGAAGGATTGCTCGCCGGAAAAACCTTGGGGGAAGTCTCAGAAGAATTAGCTGATCGCTTAAGGGAGGATGAAATGCCTCCTGTCTCCGAATGGTTTTCCCGCTGGGTCCGAGAGGGTCTGATCCGCGGCCTCAAGCTTCCCCAAAATACCCTTTAAACCACCCGGTTTCTTCGTTTTCCTTCTTGAAAGGCTTTGATGTTGAGGGCGATTTCCCGGATGAGACGCGCCCGGGCTTCGCGGCTGGCCCAGGCGATGTGAGGCGTCAGGATCAAATGACGAGCCTTGAGGAGTGGATGATTTTTAGGGGGTGGTTCCTCGCTTAAAACATCGGCCGCGGCACCGGCCAAACGTCCGGACCGGAGGGCTTTATCAAGCGCCTTCTCCTCCACAAGCCCTCCCCGCGCCATATTGATGAGAAAGGCTCCCCGCTTCATTCGTCGGATCGTCCGCGAATTGATTAATTTTTCCGTGGCCTGAGAAAGAGGCGCGTGAAGCGAGACGAAATCCGAGCGGCGCAAGAGCTCGCTCAAGGAAACCCGCCCTTTTCTTTCAGAGGCGGAATAAACTCTTCCCGGAATTTGTGCCACGAGAACTTTCATCCCGAAGGCGCGAGCCCTCCGGGCGACCCGCTTTCCGATCCGCCCGTATCCGACAATCCCGAGCGTTTTCCCGCCAATTTCTCTGAATGAAAAATCCGGCAGGGTGAAGAAAGGGGAGCGGGACCACCGGCCGTCGTGGGCGGCTTCGTTGAATTGCAAAAGATTCCCGCCCAGGGCCAGGAGAAAAGCGAAGGTCCACTGGACCACGCAATCCGTCGAGTAGCCCGAGACATTGCTGACGGCGATCCCGAGCCGGCGGGCGGTTTCGAGGTCCACATTGTTCGTCCCCGTTGCCGCGAGGGCGATGAGCTTGAGGGACTTGAGCCGCTCGAGTCGCTTCCGGTCGAAGATGCACTTGTTGGTGATGACGATCTGGGCCCCGGCCGAGCGCTTCTCGACTTCGGAAGGACCGGTACGGGAATAAACTTTTAAATTTCCAAGCTTCTTGAGAGGGGCGAGGGAGGCGTCCCGCCAGTCCACGGTCCCCGCGTCGAGAAAAACAATCTTCAAGAATTCTCTGTGTTTTCTTGGGAGTAGAGGGGAATGAAAAGGGTTTCCTTCCCCCGCTGGGCCGTGACGCCCTTGGATTCGATCTTGAGAATCTTGTAAGCACCCACTTGGGCACCCTCAGCGAGAAACTGGTCATTGACGAGAACCAGGTTGAGGCCGGGGGATTGGACAATTCCCTGAAGAGCAAAGCCGCTCTCGAGACCCGCCACGTTGATGAAGTTCCCGTTCGCATCCACTAAAGAACGCATCGGGTCGCGGCGAAAAACCACGTCGTAGCCCGAGAATTGATCCTTGAGCTTCCGGTAACTCGCCATCGCGTTGGAAAGATTTTGGAGGCCCTGTTCATACCGGGGCGCCGACGCTTGGGCGAAAGGCGTCGTCCCGCAGAAGACCGCAAGGCCCGCCAGAAGAAAAAGAAAAAATCCTCGTTTCTTCACTTGATCCCCTCCTTCAAGATCGAGAGGTCGATCGCCAATTGATGCGGCCGGTTGGGTTCCTTGGCGGCCGTCAGGGTCCAGTGATCGATTTGCCAGCCACGAGACGTTTCGGCTTCGCTCGTCCAGCGGGCGAGCCGGTCAAAACTCCCTGTCATTCGCAGACTGAAAGAGTTGGCCGCGGCATTATTTCCTTTGATCTGACTCGAATCGATCTCCACATGATGCTGACGGGCCAGGCGCTCGGTCTCATTCAAAGCCGCGGCGGGATCCGAGGCCTCAAAACTGGACTTTTTTTCGCGGGTCAGGAGCACCTGACGGCTTTCCGTCAAAAGGGATTCCAGTTTGGGTTTGATCTCACTCAGGCGAGAAAGTTCGGACCAGTTTCGAAGTCTTCCCTGCTCGGGACGGACGAGGAGCTCGGCAATCAGTGTGTTGACCACGAGAGGGACCGCAAAAAGAATGATCCACGGCCGCGCATTCCACAACCGGGCCCGAAGATCGCTCCAGTCTTTCATGGGGATTTCCATTCCGCCACCAGATCAAAGGTATAAAAGGAAATCTTGTTCTGGGAGCCCGTCCGGGAAGAATTATCCAGATTCATCCGTTTCAGGCCGGACCCGAAGCGCGGATCGGCCTTGAGGGCCTCCATCCACTTTTTCGCCGGGAGCTCGAAGGGTTTCGCAGGGTCCACCGCGTAAACGGCCTGGATCTTGAAGAGATGCTGGTCCGGGTCCGCGGAGAGCTGGGTGATCCATGTCCGCGAAGGCAGGGTCTCGGTCAGGGCCGCCAATTTCCCGCCGATGGGAAAGCGTTTTTTTTCAAGAGCCAGGATGCTGTTGAGTTCACCCACGTGGTCCTCGGCCTCGCGCTCGAGAGTCTCTACTTCGCTTCTCAAGGCCTTCAAGGAAGAAAGGTCAGACCCTCGCTTTTCCAATGCGCGTTCCAATCCGAAACGCTTCACGAAGGAGTGAGCCGCCATCCCGAGAAGTCCCACGGTCCACAGGGCCTGAAGCCCCAAGTAAGCCAGGGCGACGTAGAGGGCAATTTTCCGAAATGGAAGCGCGATGAGTTGCCGGCGGATAAAATTAATGGAGAAGACTTCGCTCGTCACCGGGACCGGATTCATCCAATCCTCCTCAAAGCCAGGCCCATAGCAAGCGTCAGGAGAGGGCCGTCGGATTTTTTGACGGGAAGAGTCCCCGGAGGATCCGCCTCTTGCAATTGATCGAGAGGATTCCAAAGTGTGACGGGGGCCTTGATCCAAGATGAAAGAAGGGCGGGCACTTGGGGGCCACTCGCTCCGCCGGTGAGATAAATATGGTCCAGCTCGCAAAACTCCCCTTTGGAGCGGACATAACCGAGCGAGTCGCGGATTTCATCCACCCACTCCGCCGAAGAGGCCGACGACAAGGCTTGCCCGCCGATTGACAGATCACGCATCAGAAGGAGTTCATCCCGTCCCCTTCCAATCACCAGGTTGGTCGTCCGGGCGCCGATATTCGCAAGAAGCACCGTCCGAGGACGTGGTTCGTTCCTTCCGATTAAAATCCAGTAAGCATTCCACAGAGCGAGCCCCTCAATATCCACCACGCGGGGGGAAAGTCCTGCCTTTTTGAATTGCTCGAGGCGGTCCGAGACCACGTTTCGGGGAGCCACGGCCAGGAGTCCCCGGATGGATTCGCTCGAAGAATCCGTGAGAGGATGCCAGTCGAGGGCCATCTCGCTCAAAGAGTGTCCATTCAAGATGGCCTGTTCGGCTTCGAGCCGAATGGCGTGACGGAGTTCCTTGCGGGGCATGGATGGAAATTGAAAGGGTCTTGCGATGATCTCGGGAGAGGCCAGGCCCACGGCCACTTGATCGGCCGTGATCCCGGCCTCGAGCAGAACCTCTTTGATGAGAGAGTCTGTTGGTTTCCCCGTCTCAAGTTTTCGAATGGCGGCCCGCCGGAGAACGATCTTTCCGTCCGCTTCGTCCAACTGCACGGCTTTGAGGAAGGCGGAACCCCAATCCACCCCTACCAAGGACACGCGGGTCCAGCGGTCGACCCGATCCTTCAGGAAGACAAGGCCGTTCCTTATCTTATTCAGTTTATTTCCAGCGGTTTGCATTTTGGACCACACGAGTCGCGAGGTCAGGAGGCTAGGTATCTTAGGCAACTTCGCTCCAACTGTTGGATACGGTGACTGTTGTCTTCAATTCGGGAGGATAAGTGAAGCCGGGCATTAGGTTGTAATAATTTGAATTTCCACCGTCGGAAAAACTGCTGCTCGATCCCGTCGTGCTTATCGTATTCCCAATGATCACCCCTTCGCCATTTTTATAAGGGTTGAGATTGATATCTCCCGCCGCATAGATGTTGCCGCTGACGGAACTGTTCTGGGAACTCATCTTTATGGTCAGATTTGCGCCCGCGATCACCACCGGATAGGACAGACTCGAAGTTGGGGCCGGAGCGGAAAGATTATTTGCATTCAAGCTGACATCTTTCTTCTCGGATACCAAAATTGCATTGGTGAGGGTACCGCCGACGGTCAATTTCCCGTTTTTAACAAAGATGACGACATTGTTCGCGTTACCACTGATGTTCACGTCTCCGCTACTAATATAATAATAAGTATTACTTTGTGGACCTCCCGGGGGGATTGAAGTGCTGTAATTGGGTGCAAACGGGAAATTGCCCGGAGTACCGTAATAATTAAAATCCGGCGTCGGAACATTGGGAGTTGAGCCCGCTACCGGTTCATGACCGGGCAGGGCGTCGATGGTTGGATGTGAGTTCCCGGTTGTATTTGGACAAGAACCGGTCTTGCAATCCAGCAAATTTAATCCTGAAACAGCCTTTGCTGTGACTTCAAGAAGTTTCTGCTGGCCGTTCACTGTACCGATCGCCCGGAAGGTAAGGATTTGATCCGTGTCTGTGGTGCCTGCGCCATCTTGATTTTCGCCCGTGTGCTCGCCTTCCTGATTCTGCCCGGGGTCGGATACATTATTGAAAGCCCGCACTTGATATTGCCCGTGGTCAAAGGTGCCTTCGAAAGCGAGAAGATCGGGCGATGAAACCGTCTTGCCGAAGGGAGGAATGACACAGCCTCTTGAAGACGTGGGAGTGGGACACAAACACACGGTGGGATCGCTGGTCAGGCAAGGAGGCGATGGGTCCCTTTGGGAAGTATCTTGTAAGAGAGTCGTCCAACTCAAAGTATCGGAGATCTTCATTGCCTCGCGCTCGCGTTCAATCCCCGCATTGGCGAGATAGAATGCGCTTTGATTATTGATCTCGATCGCTGTCATTCTTTGCTCGAGGAAACCAAGCTGCAGGAAACTCGTCCCGCTCAAGGTCAGAAGGACCATCAGCAATAGGGCGAGAGGCAGGACAAACCCCTTTTCGGAATTAAGTCGCATTGCGCAAGAAAAGGTCGGTCTGGAGCGTTTCATTTTGCCGGTTCTCATGGGTGATCTGGAGCTGGACATTGACCAGTTTGTTGGCGGTGACTTGCGTAACGACAAATTGAGTCACCTTGCTTCGGACGCCGTCAATCAAGATAGTCGGTGCGGGACCCCCGCAGGCCCCGTCAAATCGACGGAGCTGACCACTGTTGAAGGTCGATCCTCCTTCAAAACAGACGTTGCCGCTCGCACGGGTAAAAGCGAGGGTGACATCGCCAGAACTGCCGCCCGTAGTGAAGCTGCTGCTTTCCCGGGCAAAACTTGCCATCGACCGAAAGACCATTTGAGCATCGCGCTGGGCCTCGGTTTGTCTCCTGCCCGTGTTCCAGAAAACTCTCTCGGCAATGAAAGGCATCGTGGCGGCCAAAAGGGCAATGGAGCTGATGATGATCGCAATCAAGAGCTCGAGCAATGTGAAACCTCGTTGATGGTTCACGAGCTTCACGGAGTCCGTAGCGTCCTCAAATAGACGCGATGATATTCATCGTCAGTCGTGTCGGAGGTGAACCAAACCTTCACACCGATCGCCAACGTATCGGTAGTAATACCCGGAGTCACACTGGGATCATCCACCCACTGCACAGTCGTTTCCATCCTTTGATTCAGGGTCCCTACTTGGATGGTTTCCGGAGTCACGCTATTCCTTATTGTCCAAGAACACGGACTGCCGGCACAAGTCAGCCAGTGGGGATTGGTGTCAGACGGTTGGATGCTCGTGGCGTTGGTCGCTGCCAATTCTTCAAGCCGCTGTCGGGCGCGCTCCAACGCCGCGCGCCGGTTGCCTTGCCTCCCAATCCCTCCCACGCCGTAGGAAAAGTAATTCAGCGTGGTGATGCAAATCACGGCTATCAGCGCAATCCCCACGAGCACTTCGATCAGAGTGACACCTTTTTGATCACCCATAAAATTGAACCCCGCTCAATAGAGCGAACTTGCGGATTGAACGGGCCCGCGCTCTGAGGTGGCAGGGTCCTTTAATTAATACGGGCACAACCCGCCGAACAGGTTGCGCAGGGGTATATGTCCCCGTTTTGATCCATTGAACGAGTGACAGTCGTGGCGACTGCACTTCCCTTGACAGGGCCAGTCGGGCAGCCGGCAACGGTATCTGCACCAAGCCCCGCGACTTTGGCACAAAAAGTAGTGCCGACTACGGGAACGGAAACGCCCCACGTATAGGACGCGTCACCAAAATATCGTCCGCATAAATCACCGGTGTTAAAACCGATTCCGGATGCGACAATGGGATCGGTCGCGGCAAATCCGGTACCAGACGGATACTTACCATCCTGAGCCAATCTCGCACGCATCTGCGTCCGAACCGTACCCAATCCTGAGACTCCTTCACTTAAACGGGCGGCATCGGTATTGCCTGTCAAAAGCGAGAGACCCACCGCCGCCAAAATGGCAACGATCACGATCACGATCAATAACTCAATCAGGGTAAAACCTGACTGATCTTTTCTTAAACTTCTCATTGTTTACTTCCTCCTTGGAGTTTTAATTTTTACAGGCCACACAGCCTGCTTCACATTTATCGTTGTTACAGTCTCATCGACTTGCCCAAACTAAAAAGCGGCATGTACAACGATAAAACCAGGACCAACACGAACATTCCAATGACAATGATGAAAAAGGGTTCAATCAGGGTGTTGATCGTGGTGAGGGCCGCATCGACACGGGACTCATAAAAATCCGCGACCTTTTCCAAAAGTCCGTTTAAATCCCCCGTCTCTTCTCCAGCCGAGATCATCCGTATGGCCATCCGCGGGAAAATCGTGTGCTGCTTCAAGGTGGCTGCAATCTTGCCGCCTTTTAGGATTTCTTCACGGGACAACTGAATCGCTTTTGCCAATACACTGTTCCCGGAAGTCGCTTCAGCCATTTCGAGCGCTCGATTGATCGGAATCCCACCCCCCAGGAGAATCGCGAGACTCCGGCAAAGTCTCGCCACGGACGCCTGCCCGACCAATCTTCCAAACAGGGGAAGTTTCAGAAGCATGCGGTCGATCACTTGGCGGCCCGAAGGTTTGCGGACCCACAAAATGAGTGCCAGGATTGATAGAACGCCGGCAATAAGGATCCACGGAAGATAGGCCAGGATAAAAGCGTTCACGGCGAAGACCTTCTCCGTCAACCAGGGAAGTTTCGCGTGGAAATCGGCATAGATTTCACGGAATTTCGGAATGATCCAGAAGGTTGAAATGGTGAGCGCGCCCAAAAAAACAATGGAGAGAACGATCGGGTAAGTGAGTGCGGCCCAGACTTTGCGGATGAGCCGGTCGCGGTTCTCAAGGAAGGTTGCCAGTTGACTTGCGACGAGCGGCAGGCTTCCGCTCTCTTCCGCCGCGCCGATCAAAGCGATGGTCATCAGTGAAAAAACCCGCGGATGTTTCTGCATGCTTTCCGAGAAACTGAAGCCCTCCCAAATGTGGGAGACCACATCTTGAAGGCAGGCCCGGAATTTCTTGTTTTCAAGCTCCTCGGTGATCGACTGGAGTGCATCCACAATGGGAAGGCCCGCTGAGACCATCGTGGCAAATTCGCGCCAGAAGACTGCAAGCTCCTCGGTTCCGACCGGGCGCCATGAAAAACTGGCAAGGGAAAAAAATTTCTTTTCCTTGCTCCCTTCCAAAGGCTGGCCGTCGAATTCCTTGATCTCGACCGCCGTGAGCCCCTGCTCTTTGAGTTGAAGGAGAAGTCCTTGACGCGTCTCGGCCTCCACCCTCGCTGTCACGCGTTGGCCCTGGGCATTTCTGGAAACGCAGGTGTATTTTTTAGGCATAGACCTTGGTCTCCCGTGTGATGAGCTGCTCGAATTCCTTCTGGCGCGTGGTGAAAAGCTTGGCCTGTTCGAGAGAGATCTTGCCTTGCTTGAAAAGATTGAGGAGGGAAGCGTTCATCGTCGTCATCCCCTCGTTCGTGCTGGTTTGAAGAATGGAATAAATTTGCTGGAGCTCGCCCTTGCGGATAAGGTTCCGGACCGCCGGAGTGACCTCAAGGACTTCTGTGGCAAGGAGCCGGCCCTCGCCGTCGAGAGTCGGCACGAGCTGCTGGACGAGAACGCCTATCAGCGAAAGCGAAAGTTGGACCCGGGTCTGCTCCTGCTGCTCGGCCGGAAAAACATCGATGATACGGCTCAAGGCTTGGGCGGCATCGCCCGTGTGAAGGGTCGCAAGGACGAGGTGACCTGTTTCGGCCAGTTGAAGCGCAATTTCAAAGGTCTCGCGGTCGCGCATTTCACCGACCATGATGACGTCGGGGGTTTGGCGGAAAACGCGTTTCAAGGCATCGGAAAAGGAATGGGTGTCGCGTCCCACTTCGCGCTGTTCGATGGTGCAGGTGCCGTGCGAGTGAGTGTATTCGATGGGGTCTTCAATCGTGATGACGTGATAACGCTTGTGTTGGTTGAGGTGCCCGATCATCGCGGCCTGCGAGGTGGATTTCCCGCTGCCCGTGGGACCGGTGGTGATCAAGATGCCGTGCGGGACCCTGAGCCACTTCTTGATGATGTCGGGAACGCCGAGCGACTCGAGAGTGGGAATTTGGTGAGGAAGCATCCGGATCGACACTCCCACGGCGTCCCGCTGACGGAAGACGTTGACGCGGAAACGCGCGATGCCTTCGATCCCGAAAGAGCTGTCCATCTCGAGCGTTTGTTCAAAGGTCTTCTGCTGCTCCGGGGTGAGGAGGCTATAAGCAAATCGCTTCGCCTCTTCGGAAGTTAGCCGCTTCTTTCCTTCCACCGGCACCAGATCGCCCACGATGCGGAGGATCGGCGGCTGGCCCTGGGTCAGGATGAGGTCCGAGGCCTTTTTCTCCAGCATCAAATCAATCAGCGGCCGAAGCTCTGGGGAAATTGAATTCATGACTCGAGGACCTCCCCTTGCGTGGCACAGATGCTAAAAGCCTCATCCAACGTGGTCACTCCATCCCGCACCTTGTGAAGCGCACTTTGAAAGAGAGTTTGAAGGCCTTCTTCCTGGGCCTGGCGCTTGAGCCGCTGGAGGCTCGCTCCTTCAGCCATTAACGCTTTCATCTTTTCCGTGACGACGAATTGCTCGTAAACCGCGATGCGTCCGAAATAACCCGTCTCGCCGCAGCGCGGACACCCGCGGCCGCGTCGGAATTTCCAAAGGATGGCGTCCGGGTCCACCGCTTCGAGCCGCTTGAGAAGTTCTTGCGGCGGCTCGTAGGTTTCGTTGCATTCCATGCAAATTTTTCTCACGAGACGCTGCGCCATCACCACGGTCAGGGTGGCGGCGAGCAGGTAGGGCTCGAGTCCCATATCGATCAGGCGGCTCACGGCCGAGACGGCGTCGTTGGTGTGAAGGGTAGAAAGAACGAGATGGCCGGTGAGCGAAGAGCGAATACAGATGTCGGCCGTCTCGCGGTCGCGGATCTCTCCCACCATGATCACGTCCGGGTCCTGGCGGAGGATCGAACGCAGGCCCGCCGCAAAGGTGAGCCCGATGTCGGATCGCGTGTGGACCTGGTTGATCTTCGTCAATTGGTACTCGACCGGGTCTTCGATCGTGACAATGTTTTTCGTCGGCGTCTTGATGGCATTCAACGCAGCGTAAAGGGTGGTGGTCTTTCCGGAACCGGTCGGTCCCGTCAGAATGAGAAGGCCGTGGGGAAGTTGAAGGGCCTGGCGGAAGTTCTCGAGCATCTTTGGCTCAAAACCGAGCGATGACATGTCGAGGATCAGGGCGCCGCGATCGAGGAGGCGGAGGACGATCTTCTCTCCATAAACCGTCGGGAGGGAAGAGAGCCGGACGTCGATTGTGCGGTCAAAAAACTTGAATTTGAAGCGTCCGTCTTGAGGAAGCCTTCTTTCCGCGATGTTCAAATTCCCAAGAAGTTTGATGCGGGTCGTGACGGCTTGCAGCATCGCTTTCGGCGGGGCCGCCACTTCACGGAGCTGGCCGTCGATCCGAAGCCGAATCGTGACCGAGTGTTCTTCCGGTTCCACGTGGATGTCGCTCGCCCTTTCCTGAAGGGCTCGCATTAAAAGAAGGTTCACGAACTGGACCACCGGCGCGTCCGAGGCCTCGTGCTGGAGTTGCTCCAGCTGGACTTCCGCTTCCGGCGAAGTTTGGAATTGAAGGCCCGTCTCCGGTGAGGTTTTTTCTGCCAGCAGCTGATCCATGGACTTGGAGATCCGAAGCGCGGTGTGATAACAGCGGTCAATGGTCCGGAGGATCGCGGCGCGGCTTGCAACGACCTTGTAGACACGGCACTTCGTCTCGAGGCGCACCGCATCAATGGCCCGAATGTCCTGGGGATCGGCCATGGCCACGACCACGGAATCCCCCTTCTTTCGAAGGGCCATTAAGCAGTAGCGGCGGGCGAGAGGTTCGGAGACAAGCTCGGCGGCCGACAAGTCGATTTCTTCTTCATTCACGAGTTCGACATAAGGAAGGTGAAAAAAATGGGCCAGGAATTTTGCCAGTTCCTCTTCCTTGAGAAAGCCCAAAGAGACCGCGGTCTCGCCCAAGTGCTGTTTTTGTTTGGGTTGGAGCGTGAGGGCTTGACTCAATTGTTCTTCATTGAGGAGTCCTTGCCCCACGAGCGCTTGCCCGATCCGTTCTTCCTGAATCATTTGAGAAGGGGCTCCTTTGAGATTTTCTTGGGGTGATTCGTTTTCTTCGCGGAACCGTTTCCGGAAATCACCTTGAAGAGTCGCTCGAAGGGAAGACCGGTGAGGACCATCAATTTGGCCACGAGGTGGGCTGAAGGCTCTCCCGTGGAATTCAAGAGTTGGCTCATTCTTCCCTTTGAGATTCCAAGTTCGTCCGCCAGTTGAGACCGGGTGTAATTGAAAAGACTCAGCCACGAAGTCAGCATTTCGGGTCGAAGGACCACCGTCGGATATCGCATTTTCAAGAAACCTCTCCGTCTGGTTTAATTCAGATAAACTTCGAATTTATGGAAATTAAAATGTGGATGTGGGGCGTAAGGTATCGTTTTGCGTGCCGAGTGTCAACAAAATTTAAAAAAATTGCGGGGGGTTTCCCTGGAAGGATGTTCTATAACTCTATTAATTTAAATAAGATACGATATTTTTATTAAACGAATAAAAAAAGGAGTAAATTTCTACTAAAGGACTTCGAACTGATGCCGATAAGTACAGGTTAACTTTTTGAACCTTCACCCCTCTCGTGAAGCCATCGAACGCCCCAAGTCACGAGCCGGCGCGGAACGAAGCGCACGCCCCAAGCAAAAAGGCGGTTGAAAATCCCCGGAATCACCAAGGTTTTTTCTTTGATCAATCCCTCATACCCCTTGCGCGCCACCGTGGCCGCATCCATCGTGCGAAACTGAAGCAGGCGAATTCCGGAGATTCCGGCCCGCGCCTGAAATTCAGTTTCAGTCGGTCCCGGACAGAGACAGGTCACGGTCACGCCTGTTCCGCGGAGTTCCTCCGCAAGCGCCTCCGAGAAAGAAAGGACATAAGCCTTGGTGGCGTAATAAACCGCCATGGTCGGACCCGGTTGAAATGCGGCGGTCGAAGAGACGTTCAGGATTTTACCGGATCCACGCTTGAGCATGTCCCGGAGAAACAGTTTAGTCAAATGCGTGAGGCTGGCGAGATTGAGTTGGATCGTCGAGAGTTCAGCGCCGAGGTCCGTGTCTTTGAATAAACCCCCCACGCCCGCGCCGGCATTGTTGACCAAGACGTCGATGGCCAGAGAATCTCGCCCGAGTTCCTCGTAAATCTCTTCCGGGGTTTGGGGCCGGGAAAGGTCTTTGGGTATCGTCCGAACGGAAATGCCGTGTTTCTTTTGGAGAGAACCCGCCAGCTCGTAAAGTGCCTGGGCGTTCCGGGCCACCAGGACAAGATGATAACCTTCGCGTGCGAAAATTTTCGCCAGTTCGCGTCCGATTCCAGTCGAAGCGCCAGTAATGAGGGCTGTTTTCATGATGAGATGAACAAGGCCGCTTCGGCGGTGAGGCCAGGCCCGAAGGCGAGGGCAAGACAGGGAAGGGGGGCGTCCATTCGACGGAGCTCCTCGAGAAGAAAAAGGACCGTAGCCGAGGACATGTTCCCGTGTTCAGCCAGAATTTTTCTCGAGACCGCAAAGGGATTGGGGGGAAGCTTGAGTGCGGATTCCACCGCATCCAAAACCCTGGGGCCCCCGGGATGAACGGCCCAGGAGCGAATGTCGGGAATCGAGAAACTCTGACTGGAAAGCCATTCCCGAAGCCAACCGCGAAGATGGGTTCCGATGAGCTGCGGCACTCGAGCCGAGAGAGCCATTTCAAATCCGTGATTGCCGATCCGCCACGTCATGGCGTCCTCCGAATCAGGAAAAATGCAGGACCCCGTCGCCTGAAGCGCCCACGACCCTTTCGGTCCGCGGGTGGAGATCACGGCCGCCCCGGCCCCGTCCGCAAAGAGGCTATTGGCCACGACTTGTTCCGGTTTCCAGCCGTAGGCATAATGAATGGAAGAAATTTCGACGGCGCACAAAAGCACGGATTCTCCCGGATAAGTCGAAGCGAGGGCGTGGGCCGCACGAAGGCCGTTCACGGCGCCGTGACAGCCCATGAATCCGATTTGGGTCCGGCTGATATCGGGGGCGAGGTTCAGGGTTTTGATGAGCTTGAGATCAAACCCCGGTGAGGAAAATCCCGTGCACGAGACCGTCACCAAATGACGGGGGGTATCCGAAGTTATTTTTGCTTCCTCGACCGCCTTCCTCGAGGCCTGGAGGGCCAACGCGGGCGCTTTCAAAACAAATTGTTTCATTCTCTCTTCCGTGGTCGGCCCCCGCTCCCCTTCCTCCTTGACGGGCGGAAAAAAAGGAAGGGAGAATTCCCCTTTTTCTTCAAAGAGAACCGAACCCCGCTCCTTCACGCCGGTGCGCCCGTAAAGAATCGGAAGGAGCCGCCTTTCCTCCTCGGAATGCGGATAAAGGGAAAGGGCGTGCTGGGCGGCGAGGGACTGCGAAACGGTCTGTTCTGGAACGGCGGTCCCAAGACCTAGCAGGCGGACCATGGAGACGCTCCGTGAATCCGCGAGACGAGGGGAACGGCCCATCCGGGCTCGCGCGATAAAATTTTCATCCCGATCCGGAGAAGGAATCGTTGCCGGAGACCGAGCGTGAGAAGCCGGCAAAATTGCTGCCGGCTCGATACGAGGTCCTGATGAGTTTTCATCCAGCGTTTTTCCAAAGAAGGGTCCCATTTTCTCACACCTTCCTGGGCAAAGGAAGCGACGGCGCGTCCAGTCTCAACCGCCCATGCGATGCCTTCTCCGGTGAAAGGTTCAGCGTAACCGGCCGCGTCACCCAGAATGAAGAAGCGATTTCCCGAGACCGCCTTCGGCCGGCGCGTGAGAAGCGGAGTGCCGCGCCAATGTGCCTTCGCGAGAGCTGAAATTTCCGGAAGGCCCGCCTCCTCGAGGATTCCGGCCACGGCTTCGAAGGGTTCTCTTGATTTAAGAAGCAGAGGATCCAGCGCGGCGGCCACGTTGAGCCGCCCGTCTTCGAGTCGAACGACTCCGACATAACCCTCCCTGGCCACGGCCATGTGAATAGTTCCGAATGGATAATCATGAGAATTTTCCTCCACCACGGTCCCCAAACCCATCCGGGATCCCGCCCGGACCATAGACTGAAAGCCGGTCTCCGGGCCTAGACTCTCGCCTCCAATGCCATCGCTCACCAAAACCACGCGGGCCTTCACGCGGACGGAGCCGGAAGATTGTTCAAGACGGATCCACCGCTTCCCTCCTTCGATTCCCTCCAAGGCCGCCCGCGTGCCTTGAAGAAAGCAAACGCCCGCGCCGATTGCCTGCTCAACGAGGAGGAAATCGAGTTTTTCACGCGACAGGGAAATTCCGCCCCGGAGGGGAAGTCTCACGGTTTGATTTTCGAAGGTCAGCCTAAATTCGGAAAGCCGGGGAGGATTCAGGTTGCGAATCGGTCCGCTCAGGCCTGCAGCCTCGAGCGCTCCAAGGGCCCGCTCGCTCACACACGAGCCGCAAACCTTCGTGCGGGGAAAACGGGCCTTGTCCACCAAGAGAACCGAAAGACCCCGCTTCGCCACCTGGTGGGCTGCGACACTCCCCGCGGGTCCGGCGCCGATCACAACCGCCTCCCATTCGCTCGCGTCAAGATTCTTAAAATCCATCACGCCTCCAGATGAAAACGTAACGAAAGGGCCAAACCCGGCGGATCACTGCCCCCTTCAAGCCAGTCTCCTCGGCGAGCACCCGGACTTCTTCGATTCGATAAGCATTTCGGACCGATTGAACGGCGTCGAAATGAACGATCGGAGAACGGGTCAGAAAGCGCGAACCCAGATAAGCGAGCCCGAGTCCGGCGAAGGAGCGTTCGAGGTCACTTGCGATCACAAGCTTCGCTTGACTTGCTTTGAAACGTCTCATCAACTCTAAAATTTCTTCAGGACGGAGATGGTGAAGGAAAAGATTCGCGGTGAAAACATCGTAGGAATCGGGAAGGGGGTCTTCCAGCACGTCGAGCCGGAAGAAATGGAGATCGAGATTTTTTTTCCGGGATCTTTGACGAGCGTACTCGAGGGCGGTCTCGCTCCTGTCAGAGCCTTCGACCCCGAGCGGGATTTTTTCCTCCAGACTCTTTCGCCTGAGCCGGATCGGAAAGTCCCCGCCCCCCGTGGCGATATCGAGGACTCGGAGCGGCTCACCCCGCCTTGCCTCTCGGGCCAAAACACGGAGGGGACCCCAAACGGCTTCCACGACTCGGCTCCAGGCGTTGATCCGTTCCAGACCGCGCAAGGCCTCCCGGTGGAGGACGGGGTCAAGGATGGGGTCGTCCATCCGTTCGGCCAGAGAGTCCCGGCCGGCCATCTTCTTCAAGACCAAAAATTTTCCAGAATCAAAAAAATTCCGGCGGCGATCAACAACAGGGAAAAAATCCGGGAAAGGAGCTCCAGCCGTTCTTTCCCCCACTTCGTCACTCCGTGCAGGAGGGCCCTTGAAAGAAAAAGAAACCAAACCAGCGCACCGGCGAGAAAGGTTCCGAGGAAAACCCGGCGCTCTTCAAGAAGGGAGGCCTCCTGAAAATGCGTGACCAGAAACGAGATCACCCCCACCCAAACGAAGAAAAGAAGAGGATTGGTGATTACGATCAGAAATCCCAAGAGAAAACTCTTGGCCGGGTGATGCCTCGCCCGTTTGGGAGAAGCCGGACCCCCGGGTTGGAGGAGAAAGCGGATCCCGATGAGGAGAATCACGGAGGCCCCGATCCATTTCATTCCGTGTTGGATCCAGGAATGAGAGGCGAGGGGTGCGATTCCGGCCAGGGCCGCCGCGAGGAAGAGAAAGTCGCCCGTTGCGGCTCCGAAACCCACCGAGAAAGCGGCTCTCCGGCCCCGCTCAAGGCCCTGCTGGATCGCCACGAGATTGATCTGCCACCCCAGCACCGAGGCAACGAAACCGGTGAGGGTGCCGAGCTCGGCCGCGCGAAGAAAACGCAGCGTCATTTGGCCGAGGGGGTCACCAGTCCGGCTTCCACCCGACGCGGATGAAATCGCACTAACCCCAGGACAATGTAGGCCAGAAAGAGAACCGCCAGAGCGGATTCTAAATTCAAGGCGAGCCAAATCACGGGAAAGATGAGGAGAGTGAAATAAAAGAGCCCCCTCCACCGATGGGGCCCCACCACTGAAATTTTCGGGTAAAGAATCCGACTGACCATCAGGAAGCTGACAAACAGTAAAGCGGCGAGGACCACAAAACCATAAAGCCGGGGCTCGAACTTCCCCCCCTTCTCAATACCGATGATCGTCATCACGATGAACAGGGCGGCGGCCGGCGTAGGAAGACCGTGGAAATAACCCTTCACGGGGCGGCCCACGTTAAAGCGGGCAAGCCGGTAGGTCCCGGCAGCAAGATAGGAAAAGACACCGAGCCAGATCCAAGGATTCTGGGCCGGGTTCCGGTGACTCAAGGCGAAAAACGACGGGGCCACGACGAACGAGACGACGTCGGCCAGCGAGTCAAGCTCCCGGCCCAACGTGGTCGGGTTGTGGAGGATCCGGGCCACGTTTCCGTCCATCGCATCGAAGAACATCGCCAGAAAAAGCAGCCATGCCCCCTGGCCGAGCTGGCCCTGCGAGACAGCCAAGAGCGACAAGAATCCGCAAAACAAGTTTGAAAAACTCAAAGCGTTGGGAATCCAAGAACGCATCCGGTTCACAGCCATTCTCCCAACACGGTCTGGCCGGCTTTCACCCTCTGGCCCAACTGGATACCCGGGCGGAAACGATTTCTGGGGAAATAACATTCCGCGCGGGACCCGTAACAGATGATGCCCACCTTTTCACCTCTTTCCACTTTTTTTTCCAAGCGCACGTCACAACGAATCCTGCGGGCGATCGCACCGGCAATCTGCCGGACCAGGACCCGACGGGTGCCCTCCCCGATCCCGATCCAGTTGGATTCATTTCGATTAACGGACTCTTTTCTCAAGGCATTGAGCCTCTGGCCCGGCTCGTAGCTCAGATAGTTGACCCTTCCAGGGATTGGAGCACGGTTCACGTGCGGGACAAACAGGGAAAGAAAAATCCCGATCTTGACCGCCTCTTCTTTCAAAAAGCGTCCGTCGAAGACGCTCGACACCTCCACGACGGTCCCATCCGCCGGAGAAACGGGGCCGTCGCCGGGGGGGATTTTCCTTTTCGGATCCCGGAAGAAGGCCAAGTGTAAACCCATGGGGAAGAGCCCCACGGCCCCGGCCGGCCGCGAAACGAAACACAAAGCGAGGGCCATCGAAAACAGGAGAGCGGCCACGGGCCAGGCCCGGGAATCGATGGGGAGTTTCATGGGTACTACATTGTATGGATTTCAGCCCAAAAATGGCAAGTGAATTAGAACCTCAGGGGATGGACTTCCGGGGCGTTGTGCTGGATAATGAAGCGCAGTACTGACGATGCGAATTCTCCTCGTTGAAGACGAAAAAAGAGTGGCTAGTTTCATCCAGCGCGGGCTCAAGGAAGAACACTTTGCCGTGGACGTGGCCCACGACGGAGAAAAGGGAATCGAAATGACCTCCCTCTCTTCTTACGACCTCATCATCCTGGACCTGATGCTCCCTGAACGAGACGGGCTCGCCGTCTGCAAGGAAATCCGAAGCCGTAAGAATGACGTCCCCATCCTGATGCTCACGGCCCGGAGCGGTGTCAAAGACCGGGTGCTGGGTCTGAATGCCGGAGCGGATGATTATCTCGGAAAACCCTTTGCCTTTGAAGAACTCTTGGCCCGCGTCCAGGCCCTTCTCCGGCGGAAACGCTCTGAGAAATCCCCCGTCTTGAAAGTGGACGGCCTCGAACTGAATCAGCTCACACACAAGGTGCGGCGGGAAGAGCAAGAAATCGAACTCACCAGCAAGGAATATGCGCTTCTGGAATACCTGATGCTTCACGCCGGTCAAGTCGTGACGAGGACGATGATCTCCGAACATGTCTGGAATGAAAGTTTCGAGACGTTCACAAACGTGATCGACGTGTATGTGAACTATCTGAGAAACAAGATCGACAAGGGTTCGGATAAACCGCTCATCCACACGATCCGGGGAACCGGTTACCTCCTGAAGGATTGAATCTTGATCAAACTCAACTCCATCAATTTCAAAATCAGCGTTCTCTACGTGCTTCTTCTGGGTCTCATCCTCGTTTTTTTCAGCGGGATCCTCTACGGTTCCGTCCGCTACATCCTCTACCGCAATCTCGACCGTGAGCTCTGGGACAAGGCCCATGAAATCACCGAGATGATCAACGCCTACGTGAAGGTCATGGGGCCCGGTTCCCGGTCCGTCAAGGCGGCCTCCCGAAAAGTGATCCGCCTGGAAGGAGTTTCTCTTTCGCCCCGGACCCGCAACGAAATCGAGGAGCGGCTCCTCAAGGTGGTGGACAAGTATGAACTCAAGGAGGACTACGCCCAACTGACGGATGCCAAGGGTGTTACGATTGTTCGTTCAGAAGACCAGGGGACCAAGCTCCTCGATGAGTTTCTCCGGGTCCAGAACGCCGTCTCGAAAAAAGGAGGACTCCGCTCGCCCCGTTATCAAACCGTGGGGAACTTCCGGCTGATCCGGATGCCGGTGGTCCTCAAAGACAAGAAGGCCTACATTCTTCAGATCGCCACTTCCCTGGAAGACATTGACCGCATCCTCCAGGAGTGGCTGGTCTTCATAGGGACCGCCATTCCGGTGATCATTTTCTTCGCGAGTTTCCTCGGCCGCATCTTCGTAGTCCAAATCCTCAAGCCCGTCCACCAGATTGCCGACACGGCCGAGAAAATCAGCCACGAGGACCTGGCCCTTCGGGTCCAAGCCGAAGGCGTGGACGAGGAAATGAAACACCTCGTGAATGCCTTCAACGAGATGATTTCGCGTCTCGAAACTTCTTTTAAACACATCCAGGAATTCAGTTCTCATGTCGCTCACGAGCTGAAGACTCCCCTCGCCGTCATCCGGGGAGAAAGCGAACTCGCGCTTCGAAAGGAACGGGAGCCGGCGGAATATCGGCGGGCCCTCGAGAGCAATTTGAAGGAGACGGATCGGATGATCAAGGTCATCGAGGACCTCTTGCTTCTTTCCCGGCTTGAGTATGAGTCCGAGGTCTATCGCTTCGAGAGCTTTGATCTCGTGAAGTTCCTCGAAGAAATCCGTGAACAGAGCGAAATCCTCTCCGCCTCCAAAGAAATTGAGGTCGCACTGGAACCGTCCGCGGGGCCTCTTTTCCTCAAAGGGGACCCGCTTCACCTGCGCCGCCTGTTTTTGAACTTGATTGACAACGCGATCAAATTCACGCCGTCCGGGGGACGAATCCATCTCCGAATTTCAAAAAGAGATTCCTGCACCGAGGTGACCGTCTCCGATAATGGGGCAGGGATCGCCCCCGCGGACCTTCCGAGAATTTTTGACAAGTTCTTTCACCGGGACCGGAACGGCGCCGTGGCGGGAAATGGTCTGGGTCTTGCGATCGCCCAGTCTATCGCCCGGGCCCATCGCGGAACCATCGAAGTGGCAAGCCAGCCGGATCAGGGGGCCACTTTCACCGTCGTCCTCCCCTCGCCCTGAATTAAAAAACTTTAATCTTCTTCTAATCCTCCTCTAAGGCCCGTTCGATTATCCTTGGAAATGAAACAGGGAGCTAAATCCAAAAGGAGGACTTGAAATGAAAAAGCTCAATCGAATAGGAGTGCTGGTGCTGGCCCTGATCGTGGCCGGTCTTTGCTCAACGGCCTATGCCGAGCTCGATCAACCCGCCAAGAAACCGGGTGCGACCACGTCTACGGGTTATCATCACCCCAAGAAGCACCACAAGAAACCATCGACGCTCACCGGATTACCGTCGAGCGCCAACGTAAACAAGACCAACTGATTTTTGTTCCACACCGCGCCGCCCTCCCGAGAGGGGAGGACGGCGCGGCACCCTTTCTTTCTCTTCCTCTACCAATCTAACAATCTCGACTAAAGTGGCAACAAAGGGGGCTGAGGCAATAGGGAGACTTTTTTCGCCTTGGGACTATAGGAGAAAAGATCCGCAAAACGGGCCCAATTAATGAACGTGGTGAAAATCTTATTGTAATTTTCATGGGGAATTCTGATGACGATCGTTTCAAGAATGAAGTCCGCGTCAATCGTTTTTTCGGACTGCTTGTTAAGAATTTCGTAAATCTCTCGGAAAAGCTGTAGGTTAAGGATTTGTTCCCGCCAGATTTTTTTGCGCTCTTCCGCATTCGCGCGTACAAACAAGTGCCCCACGTCTTGTAAGACCACTATTTTTTTGGGCGTGTCGACAAAATTCAGCATCTCAGCCGCCTTGACAATCTTAATGACTTCTCCGAACTCGCGGTTCATTTCTGAAGCGGCTTTGAAAACGTCGTCGGTTCCGCCGCGGGCATCCAAATATTCCAATAAACCAACGATTTCGACGGCCGGGGTATCCGGCAAGGGCTCAAAAGCGATTTTGCGGGAAGGGGCCGGGACATCCGGCATCTCATGGCCCGTAATCACGTCATGAATCTGATCCACCAATTTCAGAAGCTCGGATGAGCGGTAATCCCGCGGCCGAGGAAGTTTATTTTCAATCACTTTGAGAATGCGCCCCGGATTTGCCGCCAGAAGTACAATCCGGTCCGCCATGTAGGCCACTTCTTTAATGTCATGACTGACTATGACAATCGAGGAGGGGTTTTGATGGGTAGAGTTCCAAATGTCAAGCACCTCTGCCCGGAGTCCTTCAGCCGTCAGGGCGTCCACCTGGCTGAAGGGTTCGTCCATGAAAAGAATCTCGGGATTCACCGCAAGGGCCCGTGCAATGCCCACACGCTGTTTCATGCCGCCTGAGAGTTCCCTAGGATAAGCGGCTTCAAAACCGGTAAGCCCCACCAGTCGGATCACACCGGCAATCTTTTTTTGAATTTCCTCTTTGGGCGTGTCGGCCGCCCTTAAGACAATCTCAACATTTTGAGTCACGGTAAGCCATGGATAGAGCGCAAAACTTTGAAAAACGATCGCCACGCCGGGATTCAGTCCCCTCAGAGGTTTGTCGTGATAAAGAACGTCCCCTTTTGTCGGAGAAATCAGACCTGCCAATATCCTGAGAAGAGTTGATTTTCCGCATCCGGAGGGGCCCAGGATCGCGATCACTTCATTGACCCGGATTCCGAGATCGATATTTTCCAACACACGCAGGGGCTTCCCATTGGGCAGAACAAAATCATGAGAAACATTTCTTGTTGCAGTCAAAAAACCGTTTGGGGAAATTATTTCGGTCATCGCACCCTCACTTATTGAGAGAAAAACGTCTTTCCGCCAACTGGTAACAAGAACGCCAAACGGTCCGATTAAATAAGACCACGACGGAGGCCATCGCAATCACGCCCGCTGCGAGAGCCGGGAAATTGGCGGTTTCGGCAGCACGACTGATATGGGATCCAAGCCCCCACGTGGTGAGCACCTGGCCCTTGAAGGTGACATATTCCGAGACAATGCTCGCATTCCATGCGCCCCCGGCTGCGGTGACCCATCCGGTCACAAGATAGGGAAAAATCGAGGGCAAATAAACCTTGGTGAATTTCTGCCAGCGCCCAAGCTGATAACTCCTAGCAGCTTCTCTCAAATCCGCGGGTATCGCCATGGCACCCGCGATGACATTAAAAAGAATGTACCACTGGGTTCCAAGCAGCATGAGGATGATGCTTCCGATTCCAAGCGAAACTCCAAAGCACTTCAAAAGAACAATCACCGCGGGGAAAAGCATGGGGGCTGGAAAGGAAGCGGCAACTTGGATAACGGGTTGAAGATTCCGTGACCAACGCGGCGAGAGGCCGATTCTTAAACCCACAGGAACCGTCCATAAGGTTCCGATAAGGGTTGCAGACAAAACTCTGCACAAGGTCAAAAGGGCCGAAGTGAATATTTTGAGCCACTCGGTCCATGCAACCCTGTGAATAATGAGCAAAAGCTTAAAGGCCCCCAGAATGAGAGTACCGACAAGAAAAATAAAAAGACTGATGGAAAGGGTTCGCATAAGACGTGAAGAAATCTTTGAGCTTTGCAGAGGCAACGAGGTTAAGGAACGCGGCTTCGCAGAGGTTCGATTCATCATTTTTCCAAAAAAATTCTTCACACTTTTTACGAGCTTTGACCGGTTTAAAAAGGCAAGAAACCAGGATGACATCGTTTCTTCTTGCGCTGCTTCTTCCACTCTGAATTTTTGAGCCCACACCACAACCGGCCGCCATAACAGTTGATCCAGTGCGACGATCATGAGAATCATGGCAAACACAGCCCATATCATGGCGGCGATATCACCTTTTGCGACCGCAACACTCATGTAAGAACCGATTCCCGGGAGCCGGAAATCTTTATTCCCCAAGACAAAGGACTCATTAATCATGAGAAAAAACCAGCCGCCAGCCATGCTCATCATGCTGTTCCAAACAAGCCCCACCGTGGCAAAAGGAGTCTCAGTCCACCGGAACCGTTGCCACCAATTGAACCGATAGATGGTCGCCACTTCCTGTAAATCCTGGGGAACTGACCGCAAGGATTGATAGAAACTGAATGTCATATTCCAGGCCTGGCCTGTAAAAATCATAATGACTGCTGCAAGCTCCAATCCGACATTGCTGTCAGGGAATAGGGCCACAAGAGCCAGGACCAATCCGGGCATAAAACCGAGGACAGGAATACTCTGGAGAATATCCAGAAGCGGCAGAAGAACTCTGGCCGCAAGTTTGTCCTTTGCAGCCCAAAAACCATAAAAGAGGGTAAAAACCAGAGAGAAACTGTAGGCCAATAGCCCGCGCGACAGAGAATAAAAGGTATATTTGACAAGAGATATTGGGGCAAGATCGATTTCGATGGAAGGGCGATGCGCACCGGTCCAAGTCCTGGCCACGCTCATGACGCCAAAAAGAATGCCTCCAAGCCCGGCGATGACCAATAAATCGATCCAGCCGGCTTTCTGCGTCCTCTCAAGAAAGGAAGTTGCATCACCCCATTTTTGTTTAAGAAAATTGTTCATTGGATTTTCAGGAAACGGAAGTGGTTATCGTTTCCTATTGAGCGGCTCGATACAGGATCACATTCACTTTTTCAAGGGTGATCAATCCTTCTTTGACCATCTCGTCCAAGTGCGGCAGGAACTGGTTGATCTTCTCTTCGCTGTCCACGATCTCGATCACGATGGGCAGATCTTCCGACAAACGGAGGAGCTTCGTCGTGTGCAGGTGACTCTTGGCTCCAAACCCCAGAAAACCCTTGATGGCCGTCGCTCCCGCCATCCCTTCTTTGCGGGCCAGATGCACGATGGCTTCATGAAGCGGTTCGCCGTGCCACTTGTCCTGCTCACCGATGAAAATTCGTAAGAGCTTTCCCTCCGCTGGTATTTTCATGCGCTCGCGCTCCCTTTCATTAAACAATTTCCCCGACGAAGACACCCAGCCGGAAAACCAAAAATCCCGCGGCGACACTCGCGACGACATTGAGGAGGGCCCGCAACGTCTCGCCCGCTTTGACCAAATTTCCGGTCTCGAGCATGAACGTGGAAAAAGTGGTGAAGGCCCCGCAAAAGCCGACCATCAAGAGGGTCCGGGCCGTGGGACCGATGAGGAACTTCTCTTCGGCAAGAACGGAAAGAAATCCAATGAGAAAACATCCGACGAGGTTGACCACGAGCGTCCCGTAGGGAAAGGCGGCACCGAGGATCTGATAAACGAACCCCGCCAGGTAGTAACGCGCAAATCCCCCGGCCAGACTTCCCAATGCAAGAGCGACTGTCTGGGTCATGTGCAGGAGTGATGGACCTGAAGGTTTTCTTAGCGAAAGAGTCCGGTTTTAAAAATGAGGTGGTGAATCAAATAGGCCAGCGCCACACAGCCGACGGCCGAGGTGTAGGTCGCCACGAAGTTCCATTTGAGCCAACGGTTCAGGACAAAGGGAAGGAAAAAGAAAAGCGATAGCGGAACGGCCACGAGAATGGAAACGGCGAACTCATTGATCTTTTGCATGTCCCGATACTGCAGATAGGAAAAGAGAATTGACAGCATGGACATGAGTGGAAGCGCGATGATAAACCCGGCCAGCACCGGTTTTTTCCCGGCGAGCCACCCCGCGTAAGCGATGATCAAACCCGAGATCAGGGAACGAGACAAAAATCCCACTCTTTCCTCCTTTTTGTCAACATGCAGTTAGAGTAAGGATTCGGTGTGGGCCTGTCAATTGAAAGCTGGCCCGCACCATGAACGGATAAGGAGGGGTTCAAAAAACGATCTTAACACCTGCGTTCCAAATGAATCGGACTTCCTGATGGACTCCTCCCAAATTCTGATAAACCGGAAAGAGAATATTTCCAAACAGGAGAAGGTGGTCGTTCCCCTGCACTGAAAATTCCGGGCCCAAAAGATAAGTGGTGCCCCCGCTGTCTTTGACTTTCACGCCACGGTGGGTTTGTTTTCGTTCGTGCTGGAGCGTCATGTCCAGCCCTATTTTTGTTTTAAAGAACTGGCTTTGGGGGTTCACCCGATAATCGGCATAAAGATAGGTGGAAAACAAATTTCCAAACCTAAATTCTTGGGCTCCCTTTGTGCGGATGGCACACAGGACATTCCCATGCAAGGTGACCGATTTCAATTGAACCCGGTAAGCTCCCCCCAAAAGGGTATCGTAAGAGCCGGAGCCGGGCTGAAGTTCGGGTTCGAATTTTTTACCTTGCTTGTTTCTTCCGGTGGTCTTGCCGATCGGAAACTTGACCCCTGCCAGCGGCCCTAAAAAATGATTTCCCGCCTTCAGGAGCCGGTAAATCCCTGTCAACTGAAGATCTCCAAACCCCTCCGAGAGTTGCCGCTCACCCGAATGATCCTCATCCTCAATTTCAATCGAATGCCGAACCGTATAGGGCACTTCAGCCAGGACCGTGAAGTCTGGAAGGGGCCTCATCCCCAGCGTGAAGTGATAAAATTCTTCGTGGGTTTTATCGTGGGCATCGTGCCCTTCTTCGTGAAGCGGGTGCGCCAATCCGACTTCGCGCTTGTGCCAAACCTGTTGTTCAAAGTTAAAATCGAAAAAGAAAGGTTCCCGATCCGCCCTGGCTAAAGAGCAACCGCACGAATCACAGGCAAAAGAAGAGGGACTTGCCCAAAGGACTGCCAGGACAAGAAAGAAAAGAGATCGCTTCATAAAATTCTCCTTGTGGTGGCGTGGAGTGACAACCGCCAATTGTTGACCAACAAAATAAAATTTGGAGGTTTAGAGAATGGGTCGGATGAGCTTGGGAGGAGGCTCGATGGCGGGGAGGGAAAGAGAGTTTGGGATTTGGAGGACGGGTCCAAATAAAAATTCTGTCTTCAAGTCCAAAGGCGACTCTTTTCCAGAAGCCGCCTCGAAATCCTTCGAATACCCAGGCAAGGCGATCGTTGGAGTATCCGTGTGGCAAGGGGCCGAGTTGAATCGGGGCGTGGCGGATGCCTCCGGAGTGGGGGGCATCAGTTTGTGTTTAAATGGGCAAAAAGCACCGGGGACATGCGTGCAAAGACAGACCGGGCGGCCGCAGCAGGTCTTGGGATTGGACCCATTTCTCGAAGGAGACATGTCCAAAATTTGGAAAGAAAACAGAGCGAATAAAAGCAAGACCCCGAATCGCATTCTGCTTTCTGTCATCACTTGCTAAAAACCCCTTTCACCCCGCCCGAAACCAGCACGGCCAGGTCGGTCAGAACGCCCGCGAGCGAAAACCCTCCCGGAAAAATCAAATATTTGGGCTCCCAGACCGGGTCGAATTTATCTTTAAACTCCCGCAGTCCCTGAAAATTATAAAAATTCTCCGCGTACCTGAAGACGAAGGCGCCGATGCGGTTCCAGAACGGGGCGAAGGCCCGGTTTTCCAAACCGGAAAGCGGAACGACGCCCAGATTAAACCATCGATACCCTTCCTGTTTGCCCCAGAGCATCAGTTCCACGAAAAGGTATTCCATCACGTTGGGAGGGGCTTCGGGAAGATACCGCATGAGGTCAATGGAAAGCTCCTCTTTCTGAGCGCCCGGCCAAAGGTTGGCAAAAGCGATTGTTTCCCCTCCCTTCCGCACGACCCCGATTGGAAAATGAAGAAGATACCTGGGATCAAAGAAACCCATGGAAAATTTTTTTTCCTTCGTTTTCTTTTGTTCCAGCCAGGTGTCGGAGATTCGCCGGAGGAAAGGCAGGAGAGAACCCACCTCTCGGGCCGGGATCACTTCAAAGGCACAACCTTCTTTCTCCAGGCGGTTCCGGAAATATCTTAGCTTTTTGTGAGTGCCTCCCTCAATGGAAAAATCGGGAAGCGAAACCCGGGCCTCCTCACCGCTTCGGACCATCGTGAGCCCGACGTCAAGATAATGATGAAGGTAATCCTGCCGGACATCATAGAAAACCGTTCGAGCGTCGTGCCGGTCCCCCATCTCGCGGAACTGCCAGATGAGTTCCGCGGCCTCTTCCGCGGGGCCCACGGGATCACCCAGGGCAATCCGGCTCTTGCCTTGAACGGCATACATGATGAAAGCGTTTCCGGCTCCATTGAAGAGAAGGGACTTATCCCCCAACAAGGCCAAATGAGCGTACGTTTCCCGGCTTTCTTGAATAATGCTTTTCGCTTTTTCCAAATCGCTTTCAATGGGCAGCGCGGGTTCCGTTTGAGCGGGTTGCATCAACTTGGCCCAGGCAAAAAAGAGCGCCACGCCGACCACGCCGACGAAAGCGCGCAAGAACCGGGGGGCATCGCCCGAAAGCGTGAAGCGCCACCACAGGTCGTGAGAGTATTCAATGTGCTTGTAAGAAAAAACCCCCAGCCAAAGCGTGCAGGAGAGGACAACCAAGATCGCCAGGACCCACCCCGGAGAAAAGGGTTCATTCAGAAGCGAGGCCCTCCGGTAAAAATGCCTCCGGGCCGGCAAGAGCGCGGTAAACATGACGGTCAACGCAATCGCTTCCTCGTAATCAAAACCCTTCAAAAGGGAAAAAAGGATCCCGGCGCCCAGAAGTGAGACCGAGAAAAAATAAGCCGCATCGAGTCTTCGCTGGAGACCGCTCGCCAGAAAAATCAAACCCACACCGGCGAGGCTGCTCAGAAAATGGGAGGCCTCCAGGACCGGCAGGGGAAGGAAATCGTTGATCCACGCCAGTCTCGATCCGACCGCCGGAGTCGCGCCCGAGAAAAGAAGAATGCAGCCGCCCACGAAGGTGGTGAAAGTAAAGACATAGGGCACGAGCGTGGGGACCCATTGGCCAAAAAGGGAAGCGAATCGTTTGATGGAGGGACTTCTTTCCAAAACTTCGTGGGTCCCCAAGAGCGTAGAGGCAAGACCCAGCGGAAGAAGGTAATAAATCCCCCGATAAGCCAAGACCGAGGCGAGAAGAGAGGGAGTGGGGGCGGTCGAGCTCAAGAGAACGACGGTCACCGTCTCAAAAATTCCGAATCCCCCCGGCACCTGACTGACCAGGCCTGCCACCTGTGCCAGCAGGAAGACACAAAGAAACACGGGAAAGGAAGCGGTCGATTGCTCAGGCAAGAGGACGTAGAGCACACCGGCGGCCAACGCCCAGTCCAGCGAAGAGATGACGATCTCGAGAAGAGCGATTTTAAGCGAGGGGGGAGAAAGTTCCCATTCCCGGAACTGGAGGCCCTTCCTGGAAATCACCCAGGCCAAATAACCCAGGATGAGGAAAATGAAAATCCATCCGATGGGATGCGCCGAGTGAAACGGAACATGGAGCAGCCGCGGGATGTTCACAGGCTCGAGTAAAAAAACCGTTCCTCCCAACGCAAAGAGTCCGATCCAAAACGTCAGCGTGTAAAAAAGGATGATTTTTGTGATTTCAGTTGCGGAGAGTCCCCATCCCGAGTAAAGCCGGTAACGCACGGAACTCCCGGCTAGCATGGCCAGGCTCACGTTGTTGCTGAAGGCATTCGCGATGAAGGAGGTGACGGCGACTTTGCGAAACTTGAGAGGACGAGAAATGTATTCGAAACCGAGTTTTTCGTATCCCGTCAAAACCAGGTAATTCACGAGGGTCAGCAGGAGGGCTTCAAAAACCTGGCGTCTGGAAAGCCACCCAAACTGCCGAATGACATCGCGGTAATGATAGTCCCTCAATTCGCGGTGCAGGAGGAAAAGGGCAAAACCAAAGAGAAAAACCCCGAGGAGGGGGGCTAAGCGTTTAATCACTTCGATTTTTTGTCTCGGCGCAGATGAAGGACCTCGAGCTCCTCTTCGAATTTAATGATCCCAATCTTCCAAAGCTTTCCGAGGAAGGGGCCGAAGAGAAATCCGAGCGAGGCGACCATGGCGCCGACCGAGACAAACGCGAGAAGAGAGGTAAAGAGCTTGCCGAGCGGGGTGGCGGGCGAAATCAGGGGTGGCGGCCCCTGGCCGGTTGCGATCATGCAGGTGAAGTAAAAGGCATCGATGTAATTGAATCCCTCGATGAGGTGCATCCCGAAAGTTCCCAGAAGCAGCACCGAAGAGGCCAGGCTGAAACAATAGATCGCACGATGGGCGACCGAATGATAGTGGTGCCTTCGAACCGGATGTTCTTCTGGATTCAAGTTTTCTTCCTTCCTAGAAAAAAAGGCGAAGTCGAATGGTTCGACTTCGCCTTGGTGGTTTTACGGCTTTCCAGACGGGTTACTTAACGGCCGCTCTCTTTGCGCTTTGAGAAACATTCCTTGCAGTAGACCGGACGATCTCCGCTGGGCTTGAAGGGGACCTCGCACTCCTTCTTGCAATCTGCGCAGGTCGCTTTGAAAAGCTGCCGGGGCCGCCCGCCGAATCCCCCTCCACCACCGCCTTGTTGAAATCCCATGTTTCCTCCTTGTTGGTTCACCTTAAAACCGAACACCCTCTCCTTGAGAGGGCCCTACCACTATACTGCCCCAGCCCGCCTCAGCGCGACTAAAAAAGTGAGAACAAGGCCGTTGTCGTTACTATTATCGGATCGTTTCGCCCTTAGCCTAAGTCGTTTGCTTGTGCCTGGCGCCGTGGTGTTTCCATCCGTGTTCCCGATGCAATTCCCGGCGATCCTGACCTAGATCGTGCCGGTCCCCTCGACGATCGTGAAAATCCCGGCGCAAATCCTTCCGGTCCTGATGGGTGCCCCGGTAATCCTTCCTTAAATCACCCCGATCGCCACGAAGCTCCTGACGGTCTTTCCAAATCTTCTGCTTGTCTTGAGTCGAATCCACTCCCGCCTTGCGGTCCTGGCGAAGCTGGCGATAGTCCTGCCGCAGGTCGCCCCCATCCTGCCGCAAATCCTTTCTGTCATTCCTGACGTCCTGATAATCCTTTCCCAAATCTTTCTTGTCCTGATGAATGTCTTGGCGGTCCTGTTTCAAGTCGTGCCGGTCCTCGCGGATCTCCCGTTTCTCCGGCCAAGGGTTTCCGGTATCACTGTCTAGAGCCAAGCCCAGAACCGGAATCCCTGTCACCCAGGCAACGCTCATTGTTAGTATCACGATTTTTCGATTCATTTGAGTTGCTCCTTTTTCCCTCTTAGACGTAATTCAGCCAAAAAGGTTTAATGAAAAAATCCGGTCTCTTTATTCAAGGTAAGCCCGGAGCATCCAGGCCATCTTCTCGTGCCGCTCCATGAGACCGGTGAGGAAATCGCTCGTACCCATGTCGTTCAATTTCTCATCGCAGGTGCGGAGGTCTTCTCTTAAATTTCGGATGAGGGCTTCGTGATCGTGCAACAAATTGGCGATCATCTTCCCCGCTTTTGGGTAGTGAGACGGGGATTCCTTGAGCTTGCTGTGCTCGAGGAATTCTTTTAAAGTCCCAAGGGAGTTTTCTCCCAGGGACCGGGCCCGCTCGGCCACCTCATCAATGATGTCGTCCAGTTCTTCATACTGAGTCTCAAAAAATTTGTGGAGCTCGCTGAAATCAGGCCCGGTCACGTTCCAGTGATAGTTCCGGGTCTTCGTGTATAAGACGTACTCGTCGGAAAGAAGGCGGTTCAGGATTTTAACGGCGCCCTTTTGATTCCTATCGGATAAACCGATGTTGACTTTCATATTTTTTCTCCTCGAACGTTAGAATTCCTTAACTCGCTTTTGTCTCTGCGTACGTCGCCTGAGCAAAGCGGATCCCGAGAGATCGGATCGCTTCTTTGCCCCGAACCGTCAGGTCCGTGATGAAGAGGAACTGTTCGCGGCTCTCTTTCACGTAAGCCTTGAGACGGTAGTGGGTGCCCCAGGGTTTTTCGGCAATGATCACCGTGACGGGCGACTCCGGCTTCCGGTAGGAACTCCGGTCCGCGATTTCCGCCAAGCATTTGCGCACGGCCGATGCGTCATGATCCGGATGAAGATAAAAGTCGGCGACGCACAAGAGACTCCGGTTGCCGCTCGTGGCATTGAAGATGCGGGTCGACCAAAGCCGCGCGTGCGGGATGATGACTTCGGTGTCATCGGGGGTCACAATCCGCGCGGCCCGGGTTCCGATGGACTTGACTTCCCCATAGGCGCCGTCCACTTCGATCCAATCGCCTGGCTGATACGTATTCTCCAACACGGTCGCGAGCCCCGCCATGAGGCTCGAGCCATAGTCCTTGAGCGCAAAAGACAGCATCAAACCCACGCCGGCCAGGAGAGTCGCGACATTCCGGAACGTGGGCTCCACGAGAATTGGAACGATGACCACCACGGCTGCGATTCCGATCAAAAGATGGGCGACGGGAAGAATGCGCAGGATCGAAAGACGCAAACGGGGCGGGGCCTTTTCCGCAAGACGGTAGGTCAGCCAATGAAGAATGAACGTCGTAATCCGCGCCAGAACGAGCACCCCCAAAACAAGGAGCGCGTCCTGCCAAGACATTTTTTTTAAAAAGCTCCACACCTCAAGGTGTTTACTCATAGAACCTTTGACAGGTTACCTCTTGAAGAATCGAATCGCAAGAAAAGTAATCCTGATCCGGAGGACAAGGCCCCGATCCACGTCCAAAGGGTCAAGAATTGATGCTGAATCAAAGCACCGCTGACCAGAGGGGCGGCGACCTGACTGATGGACATTAAAGACTGGGTGAGCCCCAACACGGTTCCCTGCTGGGCGCGGCCGATTTTTTGGGTGACGAGACTGGTCAGGCTGGGCCGAAGGACGGACATCCCGATGAAGCCAAGGGTCACGGCGGCGACCAGATGCGGGAGGGTAAAAGACATTCCGAGATAAAGGAAGCCGATTCCCATGCAGAGAAACCCAATTTTGACAAGCCGCGCCTCGCCCCACCTTTTTACCAGACGGCCGATGAGAGCGCCTTGAATGATGATCCCGAGAAGTCCCACGTAAGCAAAAATAGAGCTCACCTCCTTGGTCCCAAAGGGAACCGCGTGGTACATGAACCGTCGCTCGGCAAAAAGCGCGAACCCGGAGAAAAATAGGACGAACGCAAACACAAAGGAAAAAAATTGCCACAAGAGGGGCCCGAGCGCCGCGTCTTTAAAAAATCGGAAGTAGATTTTCCATTCCCATTTTTGGGTGGGAGAATCGGGTGCGTGGATTTTGGAAGCCGGGAGCAGGGTGTAAGTGGCCAGCGCGCTCGTGAGGGAAAGACCCGCGGCCATAAAAATGGGGCATTGATGGCCAAAGTGGGCGAGGAACCCGGCGAGGGCAGGCCCCACCAGGAATCCAAAACCAAAAGCAATTCCAATCAACCCAAAGGCCTTGGCCCTGTTTTTTTGTTCCGTCACATCGGAGATGTAGGCCTGGGCCACCGAAATATTGCCGGCCGTCAGCCCATCAATCACGCGCGAGATGAAAACCGGGATCAGACTTTTCGAAAAAGCCAGAATCAGAAAGCCGACGAATGTCCCGATCTGACTCACCAAAAGCACGGGTCTGCGCCCCACTCGATCCGAAATCTGACCGAGGACGGGGCCCGCGACGAGCTGACAAAGGCCGTAGGAGGAAAGCAGCCAACCGACCACCCAGGGTGTGGCCCCGAGGTTCTCCGCATAAAAAGGAAGGAGCGGAAGGATGATCGTGAACCCCAGGATATCCACCAGCACGATCAGGAAAATGGATAAAAGCGGGGATTTTTTCAGGGGAGACTCACCGGGCGTAGGCCGGGGTGTTGCCGGGCTTCCACTTGATCGAGCAGCCGATCGCAGGTTTTTGATGTGTCGAAACGGGTTTGCCCGAAAGCACTCGGTCGATGGCTTCCCGCACATCCTTGCCCGTGGCTTCCCCGCCGGAATTGGGCCTCGTGTCATCAAATTGCCCGCGATAGACAAGCTTTCGGTTTGAATCGAAAACAAAAATGTCCGGTGTGGCGATGGCCGTGAAGGATTGGGCCGTCTTCTGGCTTTCATCAAAAAGCAGAGGGAAATTGAAGCCCTCTTCCTGAGCCATTTCTTTTAAGCTCTCCGGCACGTCGTCCGGGTAAGCAGCGGGATCATTGGAGCTGATGGTCACGAGGACCACATCTTTATCCGCGTAATCATGCCCAAGCTGGGCCAGCGATTTTTTGACGTGCTGCGAGTAAGGACAATGCCGGCAAATGAAGGCTACCATCGTGACTTTTTTCTGCGGAAGCCCTTCGCTTGAAACGGTCCGGCCGGAGACCCCGTCGGTCAGACTGAAACTGGGCATCGGGCTCCCCAACGGCAAAAGCCCCTTCTTTCCCTCGGTGGTTGCTGCGCCCAGCGCGCTTTCCAGCTGGAAAATCAAGACCGTGATTAGAAACAGAAACTGTTTCATGGCTGCGTTTCCCTTTTTCAACGGGGTTCTATTTTATCACAACCTGAATCGGCTTTCCGAGACGCGGATTGATAATTTTTTATCTTTCAGGTAAAACTACTGCTGGGGCCATCCTCCATGAAAAAATCATTCGTTGGACTTTGGGAAAAAAGAAACTGCTTGATCGCCGCTTTGGCCCTCTTGGCAATCGCGCTCCATCTTTTATTCCGGTTTGCCCTGCGGACAGACGCGCAGATCTATCGCTTTCCGCTTCTTGTGACACTCTTTGTGGGGGGCCTGCTGCTGCTCTACGAACTGGCTCAACGGCTTTTGAAACGCGAATTTGGTTCCGATTTCCTTGCCGGAATTTCCATCGTTGCTTCCGTCCTTCTGGGAGAGTACCTGGCGGGAGCCATCCTGGTCCTCATGTTTTCGGGAGGCAACGCGCTTGAAGACTACGCCGTGAGAAATGCCTCATCCGTACTGGGCGTGCTGGCCAAACGCATGCCCTCAACCGCTCACCGCCGTCAAGGCTTGCAGGTGGTTGACATCCAGGTAAGCGATATTGCGATTGGCGACACCCTGGTTGTCTTTCCCCATGAGATTTGCCCGGTGGACGGGGGAGTCGTTGAAGGGCACGGCATGATGGATGAATCCTATCTGACGGGAGAACCGTTTCAGATGGACAAAACTCCCGGCTCCAGTGTGATTTCAGGGGCGATCAACGGCGATATCGCGCTTGTCATCCATGCAACAAAGCGGGCGGTTGATTCGCGATATGCCAAGATTGTAGAGGTCTTGCGGGTCTCCGAGCAAAACAAAGCCCGGTTAAGACGACTCGCAGACCGGCTGGGAGCCTATTATACGCCGCTGGCCTTGGCGGCCGCATGCACGGCTTGGGCCCTCAGTCATGATCCCATTCGATTTCTTGCCGTGCTTGTGATCGCGACACCGTGTCCGCTTCTCATTGCAATCCCCGTGGCGGTGATCGGTTCCATTTCGCTTGCCGCCAAGCGGGGAATCGTGATTAAGAATCCCGCTATCCTTGAGCAGATCGAAGAGTGCGGCACCGCCATTTTCGATAAAACGGGCACGCTGACCTACGGTCAACCTCAGCTTTCTGAAATCATTTGTGCGCCCGATTATGGAGAAAAAGAACTGCTGAGTTGGGCGGCCAGCCTGGAGCGATACTCTAAGCATCCGCTTGCCCGCGCCATCGTGGAAGCAGCGCAAAAGGAGGGCATTGCGTTGCACGAGGCGTCAGAAATCCACGAGGTCCCGGGCGAAGGATTAAAAGGAGTGGTTTCCGGGCACTGGGTTCAGATTGTGGGCCGCAACTTATTAACGAAAACGTCTTTTGCGGGTTCGGAACACTTACCTCCCACCGCTGCCGGTCTTGAATGCGCCGTGATGGTCGACCGGACCTATGCAGCGACTTTCCGATTCCGAGACACCCTGCGCCCCGAAGGGGTGTCCTTCATCAAGCACCTCAGCCCCAAGCATCATCTGCATCGTGCCATCGTGGTCTCGGGAGACCGGGAGTCCGAGGTCCGTTATTTAGCCGAGAAAGTGGGGATCTCTGAAGTATACGCGGAGAAAAGCCCTGAGGAAAAGCTCGCAATCGTCAAGGCTGAAACCCGAAAAACAAAGACCCTCTTTGTGGGAGACGGTGCCAACGACGCCCCGGCCCTGATGGCGGCGACCGTTGGAATCGCCATTGGGCGGAACAGTGATATCACGAGTCAGGCGGCGGGGGCGGTCGTGATGGAAAGCTCTCTGACGAAAGTGGACGAACTGATGCATATCAGCCGCCGGATGCGCTCGATCGCCCTGCAAAGTGCAATCGGCGGCATTGCGTTGAGCCTTGTCGGAATGCTGGTTGCGGCAAGCGGCCATTTGACTCCGGTCGCGGGGGCCATCGTGCAGGAAGGGATCGATCTTCTTTCCGTTTTAAACGCCCTCCGGGCGGCTCTGCCGCCCAAAGAGCTGTCGGATTTTAAAAACTTCTGAGGAAGGAAATGCGGGGTGGCCTATTTTAATTCGACTTGAAGAATGAGGTCCCCTTCGTGCCGGCACGTGGGGCAAAGACGACCCTGTCGGGTTAGCTTTAGCTTTTGTCCTTGGCGCGTGTTGGGCGGAATCGCAACGGAAATGGTTTTTCCTTTGGGCGTTCGGAATGCGACGCGGCCGCCCTTCTTCGCCTTCTCGCTCGAGATCCGCAGATTCACATAAACGTCAACCCTGGCCGGCTCTTCTTCGGCGCCAAGCTCCAAGTCCCCAGGTTGGGATGAATAATATTGATAAACCGTTCCGCCGGGCCCGCGGCTTTGCGTGAAACTCTTGGGACCACTCCCGGAGAAAAGATCCGCAAAGATGTCGCTAAATCCTGAGTACGGGCCCCGGGCAGACCGGGAACGGCTCCGTCCACTGAACTGTTTCAAAAGCTCTTCGAAATCAAAACCCTGCGCGCCTGCGAAATCGCCCGTGGAGGAGCCGCCGAGCTGCCGCATTTGGTCATATTCGGCTCTGCGTTTTGGGTCGATTAAAACGTAGTAGGCTCCGGAGATTTCCTTGAACTTTTCTTCCGCCCCTTTGTTCCCCGGATTTTTGTCCGGATGATATTGGAACGCAAGCTTGCGATAAACCTTCTTAATTTCCTCCGGCGTAGCCGTCTCGGGAACCCCCAGAGTCTCGTAATAGTCCTTCATGCCTTACTCCTAACCTGCGGGAGGAGTGCCGGGTCCTTCCGCTTGCTTTTTTTCATTGTACGTTGTGTACAGGATCAAAATTCCAAGGATCGATCCGAGAATGATTGATGAGCCGATGGTGCCAAAGTTAAGACCGCCTCGTTCTCTTGATTTTGTGAGAACATCTCCCATGGTTGCGCCAAAGGGACGGGTCAGGACAAACGCAATCCAAAACAAGAGGGTTTTAGAAAACCGGGTAAAGTAACAGGCAAGGGCTGTCAGCGTCAGCAAGCCGCCAATCAGAAGCGCTCCTCCCGCAAATCCAAGACCGGAATTATCAGCCAAGAAATCACCCAGAGCGGTACCCAAAGTATTTGAAAATAGAATGGCCGTCCAATAAAGCATCTCGACTTTAAACGTTGTAATATTTTGAACGGAAAAAGAATGAGCGCTCGAGCGCCAGTACACAAAAATGGACGCCAAAATGGCCATTAAAATGAGCGTGCCTTTGGCGTACCCAAGCCCTAAGGTGCGGTCCATATAATCGGACATTGTGGTGCCGGCTGTGCTGGTAGAAAGAATAACGGTCCAATAAAGCAGCGGGTGATATTTCTTCGATCCTAATTGAGTCACCAGAGTGACAAAAAATAGACCGATCAAAATCATCGAACTCAACGCGTAGCCAATATTCAAGGTCATGGACAAAAGGTCTCCCGCCGTTTCGCCTAAAGTGGTCGCGGCGATCTTCATGATCCAAAAAAGAAGGGTGACCTGCGGAAGTTTTTTCATCAAACAATACCTTTCCAGAGATTAGCAGAGATTAGAACATTTCTAACCCTAAAGGGCTGCTTCGCTGAAGTGCCGGGTTCAAAATTGAAAAACTCCCCGAGGGGGGTCGGGCTGACTTCCATTAATAAATTGATAGGTAGTCAGCACAGTCCTTGAGCTTCCCATTAAAGTTAATCCTGTAGCTCAAGGGCGGAAACAAGAACGTTTAAAGTGGCGAGCTCAAATTCGGATTTCCCAAGAAGGAGAGCGGGTTTTTCCCGGATCGCTGAAGAAGGCGAGGTGGATGCCCATGTCCTCTTCAAAATATTAGAGTTTTAATTGCGCGCACTCCTCTTTTTCTTCAGGCGATTTTTCTACGGAGTGGCTTTCCGGCATCGTTGCCGTATCGACGTAATCCATATTCTCCGCTCGGGCGGCCTCTCGTTTCATCCCCCGGAACATCCAAACAATTTTGAGGAGCCCCACCCCGTAAGCCAGTATTTCTTTTGTGCGCCGCCAATAATAGGAGAGAAAAGGTTCCCGAGGCATGCCGCGCCGGCGGGTCTTCCGGCCCTTCAGGCGGATAAATCCTCCGAGAAGCGGATGGACGTTTTCGAGAAACATCGACGAGCAGAACCAAATTAAACCATGGATCAGGATCCGGCGCCGGGGGCCCTTCCGCCGAAAGATAAGCGTTTTCAGGTGTTCCTTGGAATAAAAGGACCTCCAGGCATCCCGGTAGGCCCTCGCGAGTTCCTCCCGGCTCATCCGGGGATGATCCATGCACACGTGGGCGGTGTCATACAAATTGGTGTCGCGGGCCATGGGGACCTTGTCCAAATAATATCGTTGATGATCCTTGGAGCCCGGCAAGGGCGTCATGATAAAAAATTCTGGAAGATCGAGAGGGAGCTCGCGTTTCAAAAACTCCACATCCCTCATGATCGATTCATAAGTGTCATCGGGAAAACCAATGATGTAGCCGGCATAAGTTAAAGCGCCGTGGTCCCGCCACATTTGCAGCATTTTCCGATATTCCCGAAGTTGATTCTGATATTTCCCGGTCGCCCTGAGATTAACCGGATTGACCGACTCCAAGCCGATGAAAACGCGCCGCACCCCGGCGTGGGTCACTTTTTCGATGAATCGGGGAATCCGGAAAGCCGCGGTGTCCGTCTGGATCTTTAAGGAGAGTCGGATGCCATGATTTTCTTTGAGATCGATCAAGCGGTCTGCGATGCGTTCCCAGTCCGGGTGTCGGGCAAAGTTGTCATCCGTGATAAAGATGTGGGTGTTTCCCTGGGCGTGGTGCGCGCGGACGATCCGCTCGATGTCATCAGCGTTGCGTCCCCGCATGGTATTTCCCTGAATGTTGATGATGGTGCAGAAGGAACATTTGAAGGGACATCCCCGTCCCGCATCAAAACTGGTTTGTCTGTTCTGGAAACGATAGGCGATCCGGTTGGGAAGGATGGGACCGGGTGCGTTTACAAGATCCGGCTTGTCATCCACAAAATTATAAATCGGCGCGAGCCGGCTTTCGTGGGCGGCTTTGAGGAGTTCTCCCCAGCGCTCTTCGACCTCCCCGGCCACGATCGTAATACCCTGGTCCACCGCCTCCTGAATTTCGGGCGTGATCTCGGGCAACATCTCCAGGCAACCCGACACGTGAAAACCCCCGATCATGCAGGAAAACCCCTCCTTTTTGAACTCCAGGGAAAGATCCACCGCCCGGGCGAATTGATTGGTCTGAACCCCTACCATGCAAACGACTCCCCTTTCTCCCCGCCCGAGGATTTGGCGACTCAACCGTTTGACCGGGACCTTTTGAACTGTCTCATCGAAAATATGAATCACCGGCTCCACTTCAGGACCCAGCACTCCCCGCTCCAGCGCATCTTTTGTGAGGGCATTGAGGCAGGCCAGAGAGTTGCTCGTGATAACACCCATCACCCATCGGATGACATAACCTTCATCGTCATATTTGGAAGGCTTGATCAGAATGACATGAAACCGCTTTTTTGAGCCTGCTCTAATCACGGTGAGTTTATTGTACCACTTTGGGGAAAGCAAAAGGCGAAGCTGAATTGCTTGGCTTCGCCTGAATTGGCTCCCCCGCCTAGACGACCTTCGCAACTGGCTATTTCCACAGATGACTTTTTCAACTAATCCCGAAAAGCAATGAGGGCCGCGGTGAGTAAGGCACCGATCGCATAAACTGCAATGGTGTTGGGCACGAAGTAGGGGTAGGCCATGAGGGCGATGCCGATTCCCAATGCTTTGAAGTTGGACTGCTTCTTCCCATAAATGAATGCGCCAAATCCAATGCTTCCGAACATAATCCCTGCGAAGATGTTAGCGGCTGTCATAAGCATAGCCTTTCCGGTGAACAGAAACAAAAAAGGCGTCGCAACATTATCACGCTGCAACGCCTTTCCTTCAAGCGCTCCCCGTATTGGACGACTTTCGCAGCGAAGCAGCCCCCGTGGGGCAACTGGTTGTATTCAGAAGAAGCAAAGCGGGTTGAGGTATTTGAACAATAAAATGAACGCTTCGGAAAATCAGCTTACGTCACATGAGTTGCCGGAACCCATTTGATCCGGCGGGATGCCTTTCTCTTTTTTATTCAAACGCTTATTTCTTTTCTCCTCATTTCTCTTCTTTCTTAATTCTTCTTTTCTCATTTTATCACGTTTAAAATTTTGTCTCATAACCGTCCTTTATTTATAAAGTGTGCCGCTTTACCCTCTATGGGTTTCTTAAAAGTTGTTTGAGAATCTTTTTGATGGGAAGCCCTACGGCGTTTGAGAACAAACCCCTTACCTCTTGAACGATACCGCCCCGACGGGATTGAATCGCATAAGCGCCTGCTTTATCCAGCGGATTCACTTTCTTAAAATAATTTTCGATTTCCTTTGGAGTGAGCCCCTCAAGGGACACTTTGGTTTTTTCAAAGAAAATGGTTTTCTTCACGATTCGGCCAGAAGCAATTTTGAAAATCGCTACCCCTGTGTAAACGGAATGGCATCTGCCCTGAAGTTTTCCCAACATAAGACGTGCTTTTTTCATATTCTTCGGTTTACCGATCATTTCACCTTCAAGGTAAACAATGGTATCTGCCGCAAGAATGGTTCCGTCTTTAACCTGCTCCCTACAAGATTCCGCTTTCTTAACCGCATGAACTTGAACGATCTTAGAAGGAGGCCCTTTTAAATCATTATCCTCTTCATAAGCCGGCTTCAAAATACGAAATGTGATTCCTGCTTTTTTAAGAAGCGTTTTTCTTCTCGGAGAAGTGGAAGCAAGGTAAATCATGAAATAAGACTCCGCGCTGCGCTTCGGCCGGCTACGGCGCCTGTACTCCAGGCCCACTGAAAATTAAATCCGCCGATGCGGCCGTCCACATCCAGAATTTCACCTGCAAAATAAAGTCCGTTTACGAGTTTGGATTCCATCGTCGAGGCTTTTATCTCCTTAAGATCCACGCCTCCCGCAGTCACTTCCGCTTTCTTGTAGCCAAAAACGCTTGCCGCTTCCAGCGGATAATGAAGAAGCGAACGGGTGAGCCGCTTTTGATTTTCGTTTGAAAAATTTTCAATCGGCTGGGCTCCGCTCGCGCCGATTTTTTTAAGAAGCGCTTCTACAAACCGTGCGGGGAGTGAAAGTTCTTCGGCCAGAAGATTGTTCACGAGTTTCTTCGGACTTGTCTCTTGCACCGATTGAAAAACAGCTTTAAGCGACCCTTCATCTTCATCCGGAAGGAAACTGGCTATGATCTCGGGATTGTCCTCCCTCGCGGCGCTTGCTAAATGCCTGCTGATATCAAGTGCCGCGGGCCCGCTGAAGCCAAAATGCGTGAATAAAAAGGAGCCACGGCACTCACGAACTTTTTTGCCTTTTCTAAAAAATGAAAGTTTTGCGGCGAGCGCCACACCACTGAGACTCTTCCAGTTGGGATCATTCGTTAGAAGCGGTGTCAGCGCAGGAAATGTTTTCAAAATCGTGTGCCCAAAACTTTCGGCAATCCCGTAACCCGTGCCGTCGCTCCCTGTGGTCGGATAAGAAAGACCTCCCGACGTCAAAACAACCTTCCTCGCCCAAACAGTATAAGTGCCATCCGAACTTCTGAGATGAAACAAATTGCCTTCTTTTTTAACGGCCGCAATACGAACACCCTTCTTTAATGCAATCCCGACTCGGTCCGTTTCTTTGATGAGCGCTTCTAAAACAGTCTTGGCGGAATGGGTCGCGGGAAAATACTTCCCGCCCGGTTCGAGAACGACCTTCACACCGATTTCTTCAAAAAATCGAATCGTTTCTTGAGGAGTAAACGCTTCGAAGACATGTTTTGTAAAGTGGCCGGGGCCTCCTTGGAAGTCAGAGGGTTTCACTTCTTGATTGGTGACATTACAACGCGTTCCGCCCGACATGAGAATCTTTGCACCAATCACGGGGCGTGAATCAAGAAGAAGAATGGAGAGCGAAGAGCGGTGGGCCCGGGCCGTTCTCCCCGCCTCAATCGCAGTCATGAGCCCGGCCGCACCCGCGCCAACGATGGCAATGCTAACGGGACTCTCTTCCGTGGTGGAAGGTGAGGGCTTCGGTTCTCGTTTTTCAGGTTTCCTGATAAACTATCTCAAGCAGCCGCCTGGTTCGTGTGTAACGCGCCGCTTTTCCCTCCAAGTGCATTTTGAAGCGTCTTTCAATACAAAGAAGGTGAGGTCGAATCATTCGACTCCGCCCAAAATAAAAAATTATAAGTTCTCCCCGTATTGGACGACTTTCGCAGCGAAGCAGCCCCCGTGGGGCAACTGGTTGCTGTATCGGGAACTCTGTGAAATAGGGGTTCTATCTCGTCACATCCCACTTGCCACCAACCCCTGATTTGTAACCCTGCTCTGCGGGTCTGAACCAGCCCAACAGTCACGCTACATGACCTGTCCCCACGGGGGACTATCCCTTCATTTTTTCGGTTGTTGGGCTGATTGGCTACAGATCTGATGCAACGACGCCCTGACTTTTGACAAGCGACCAAATCCAACCGACAAAGGTGATGACAAGAAACGGATAGGCGAAGAATGGAAGTGGCCGCGAAGTCGCCATCAACCCGTCACCCCAGAAAATTCGAGCTGCTACGATGCCAAAAAGTATAGCTGTGGAAATCCCGACGAGGCGAACCCACAAAGCGAATTCTTTCGGAACACTTATGAGCAAGAGTGCAACGGCCCAAAGCGCGACGCCACTACCAAACGAAGGAATGCCGCCCTCGAGGCCCGCAGCTACACCTGAGACAAGGAAGCTTTCTCCGATCGCAAACACAAGAAAGCCGGCGGCCACGCAGTCACAGCCCTTTCGCAAGAACTTCATGGTCAAAAACGCACTCGCGACCACCAAGCTGATGCCATCAATCAACCAGAATACCTGCCGAATAGGCGTCTGTGAGACAACCGTCCCTGCCATGCCGAACACCGCACCGAACCCGAGCCCGATGGCAGCAATCCAATCACGTCTTCTGTCTGTTGGGTTCATGTCATGTTTCTCCTTATTTGTCCATCAGAGGCCCTTTACGAGAGCATCTAGAACTAAAATAGTACCGGGTACCCAAGGGACACGTAAAGTACAAAAAGGCGTTGAGGGATTTTGCTCCCATAACGCCTTTCTTGCAACTTCTCCCCGAACGGGTCAGAAATAAGAACTTTTCGACTCACTGCAAAGATTGAATATTACCCAAAAACTCCCGATCGGGTTAGGGTCGAGAGCCCTTAGACCCCTTATATAATTCACTTTCTTCTTTGGGATTTGACGGGAAGTTTTTAAATTGTTGACCGTTTCTCCAGAAACTCAAGGATCGCCCCCACAAATGCAGCGTGGCTCCAAGTGAGTGGCGAGACAGAGATCGGTTCCCCGCTATGGGGATTGACCTGTTCCGCTAGCACACCCGAAGGCAACGCGTGGTCACCGACCCATTCTAGGATACGAAGCGGTTCTTTAAGGTCGTCCTCTGTGCGCGCCCTACGAATCAGGTATTGGGCCCACCACAGGCTGCAGATGAACCAGGGATTGCCAGGAACCTTTTCAATATCTTGGTGTTCCACTTGCTGGTAAGCATCTCCTTCATACCGAGCTAAACCACCGATGTTGGTTTTCACCCAGAGCCGATCATAGACGGCCTGCATGGTGGATACAACAAGCGCATCATCGGGTGCGAAAATATCGAAATACCAAAGTGCTGAGAGGCTCGCATCAATCGTCATATCGAGGCGGTACCCTCCGGAAGATTCAGGATAGGCTGTCTTTGCAAAACGGTTGAGGTCTCGATGAAAGAGTTGACGCGACATAGCTTGCTTGATTTCCTCCACCACCGTGCGGTACTTGGTGGCCACCTCGATTTCGCCAAAAGCCTCGGCAAAGTTTGCCGCGGCACGGAGCCCTGCGATAACGCTCGATACCGTGAAGGTGTGAATCCCTCGGTGCTCTTCCCAGAGATCGTAGGATGGCTTGGGGAGTTTGGTTTTTTCATCACGGTAGCGCACCATAAACTCGGCCGCCCGGATGATCAGCTCACGGTAAAGCGGCTTGATGAACTCCACGTCGTGGAACCGTTCGAAGTGTTGCCAGAGGGCCCAGAGGACCAGCGCCGTTTCATCCTCTTGAATGGGAAGTTCTTGATGACCGTCGCGCCACCAAGGATGCCAGGAACTGCCGACCGAACCATCCGGCCTGAACTTATGGAGGAAATATCCTTCCAGATCGATCGCGTTACGGCAAAATTGGAAAAAGCTACGCGAAACTTCGGAGTATCCGGCCTCGATGAGCGAAGCCGCGACAAAAGCTCCGTCTCGAGGCCACATGTAGGAGTAAGTGTCTCGGGCGAAAATAAAAATATCGGTGTCGTTGGCCGCGATAATCGCGCCGCCATTATCAATCTGCGTTCGAATGATCAGGAGACTCCGCTTTAATAGATCGAGCAACTGAGGTGGCAGAGTTTCGCAGCCTGAGCAGAGTTCTTTATTGACCCAGAGCTTCCAGTAATTGGCAGTGCGTTTCAGCAGTTCTTCGGCGGTTTTTTCCCGGACGATCTGATTCAGTTTCGCCACCTCATGATACGTCGTTCCGGCACACATCCAGTAATGCACGATCGCCTCGCCGCTGGCAGACAGGGGGATTGTAATCCCCACGGTGGAATCGACTGAGCCGTGCGCCACTGAATTACCGGAAAGGGTTCCATCCTCCGCATCTCTCCACGTCCCTTCCAGTCCCTGGGTCTCCTTGAGCCCACAGGCGAAGTGTTCCACCCCGCACTTGGTCAGGTCACAACAATTCATAAGAAAATACCGTTTCCCCTTATAGTGAATGACGGATTGAGTGCGGGGGTCATAATAAGCCGTGTCCCCCACCTCGGTTCCCGAGATGTGAAAATCATGGCTGAAGAAGAGACGAACTTCGCGGGGCCGCGAGGCTAGGTTCCGGATGAGAATCTCTTTGACGTACACATTTAAATGAAAGTCCACCGCGTCACGGCAGGTCAACTCGAGTTCGAGACGTTCATTCTTGGCCTTCACCTCAGTGACCAACGTTTCATCGAAATAACGTAACGTCTTCTGCCACTCCGGTCCCATCGGGCTAAAACTTCCATCGACCCAGACGGCGAATCGAAAAGGGTGGCCTTGAGCATGGTTTTCCCCACCCACTCGTGGGAAAAAGAGATCGCGGATCACATATTCGTGGTCAAAGGCGACGAGCATCGAGCCATTTCCAATCGGAATATCTCTAGGCATGGCTTCGAACCGCCTTCGGAGGTCTACGTCTCAAAAGTTTCTTTTGAGGCGGGTGAATTTTCTCGCCTCCAAAAAAACCGCCCACACGTCCTTCTTGACGCTCCCGACGGACTGGTTCGGAGGGGCCGTACGGATGCCCACCGAAGCCGTGACGCATCATCGCAATGGCTCGGGCCCAATATTGCTTTTCGTCCCTCGAGGCGAAAAGCTGCATCACCGATTGAGCGATGACGGGGACGGACACTTCCATCCGCAGGGCATCTTCCACCAACCAGTTCACTTCTCCGGTGTCCTCCACGTAAGAGGGAATGCGTTCTATTCCTCCTTCTTTTCGGTAAGTCTCCTCCATCAGATCAATGAGCCAGGAACGAATCACCGATCCATGCCGCCAACAACGAAGAATCTCAGTAAGAGGAAGTTCATTGCGATAACCCTTGAGGAGCGCCATTCCCTCACCGATTGCTTGGAGCATTCCAAACTCGATTCCATTATGGACAAGTTTCACGAAATGGCCTGCGCCCGGCGGTCCGGCGTGTACATACCCTCCGGGTGTCGCGAGTTTCAAAAGAATCGATTCAATGCGTGCGACCGCCTTTTTCTCTCCGCCGATCATAAAGCAAGCGCCGTGGCGCGCCCCTTCAACACCACCACTTGTCCCGAGATCGACAAAGTGGATACCGCGTTTCTGAAGCCTCTCGTGCCGACGAATCGAATCGCCCCAGTATGAGTTGCCTCCGTCGATTAAGATGTCCCCCTTTTCCAGAACCGCACTAAGTCGGTCAAGAAGCTTGTCTATCTCGGGGCCCGCGGGGATATAAATGAAGATTGCGCGCGGAGGATGAAGTTTACCGACAAAATTCTCGATACGGTGGATTTCAACGAGCCCTGCTTGAACCAAATCTTTCGATGCCCCATCCTGTGTGAATCCGACCACCCGCATACCCTTCTCAAGAGCCTGAAGGGAAAGGTTTCCTCCCATCCGGCCCAATCCGATCATTCCAAATTCTTTCTTTTCAAGTTTCATTTCTTGATCCCTCTTCTTCGTAACCCTGCCACAATCGGTCTGAGGATCGCTCGAGCAGGCGCTCCATCCCCTCCGACGATCTTGAGTGGAAGGCAAAGAAGCTCATACGTGCCGGCCCGGACCTTTGAGAGGTTTAATCCCTCCAAGATCCAAACTCCGGCTTCCAGAAGCAAGCGGTGCACTTCAACTCCATTTTTCTCGTAGCCTCCGACTGAGAGATAGTCAATGCCGATAAGTTTCACGCCATGTTGGGCGAGCCACTCGGCCGCCTCGGTCGAGAGATAGATGAAGTCTGTGATAAATGTGTCAGATCGCCAGCAACGGACGGAATTCTGGGTCTTGAGAAAGATGCGTTCACCGTGTTGGATTCGATGCTGTTCCAACTCGTGGGGGGTCACCCATTTTCTGTCGTGGATCTCAAGGACTCGGACACGCCCCATCGTAGTCTCAAGCGGCATCTTGTCTATTCCCTTTCCCGACCGAAGGAAATGCCGCGGCGCATCGATGTGCGTACCCGTATGTGAACCCATTGAAATAGTGGAGACATTGCATGAAGCGCCGCGCTCCATGTCGAGCATCCGCCCAATAGCCACGGGAGGATCACCTGGCCAGTGAGTCATTCCGCTCTGAAGCGGGATTGAGACATCGATCCAAGCCGGGGATCTTCTCTGAGAAGGGCTCATGGCGCCTCTCGATCAAACACAATCACGTTTTTGATTCCCTCCGGCTTGCCAAGAAGCAGTTCCCGGAAGGCATCGATGGGGAAGCGGCCGGTAATGAGTGACCGGACCGCGTCGGGCCACCGCTTCATGAAGATTCCAAGATCGCGGATCGCAGCCTCGAAGGCACGGAGTCCCGCATTCACGGTCCCGAAGACCATTTGGTTCTTAAGCACCAGATTCCGCATGATGAGGTCGGCGTCAATTTTGATCGGAGCTTTACGGCCGGGTACGCCTGTGAAGACAAAGACACCGTTTGTGCCGAGTTCTTCTAAGAGCTCAAAGGAAATTTGTGAAGCACCGGTGGCTTCATAGATCAGATCAATATTTCCAATCTGCTCGGCGAGGCGTTCGACCGGTTCAGTTTCGGAGCAAAGGTAGCGGGCTCCCAAGGATTTGACTAACATAGCCCTAGCGCTTGTCATAGTTTCCCGGGAATAAACAAAGACGTCGAATCCAGCGGCAACGAACACCATCGCGCCAAGGAGTCCCACCGGTCCCGCGCCCAAAACCACAGCGCGATGACAATAGGCCGGCTTCTTTCCCCGGACAGGCGGACACGCCCATGGAAGACGTTGCTGAACTTCCCATATTTGGAGAAGGGCTTTTTCGGCAATGGCAAGCGGTTCGACAAGCACTCCTACTTCACGGAGTTCCCGCGGAACCCGGCTCATGTACAGTTCTTCATCGACGACAAATTCGGTCATAAAGCCGTGGAGTTCCTTGATTCCGCGCTCCTTAAAATCTCCCGTGTAGCAAAAGTCCTGACGGCCCGTACGACAGGCCACACAATTTGGATGAATGCACGGTCGGCGGACTCTCAACGCAACTAACTCTCCCATCTTGATGCGCGAGACGCCGGATCCAACTTCACTGACTTGACCCAGCGATTCATGGCCGATCACGAGGTGATCAGAACCGGGTGGGAGTGTTCCATATTGAAACGCGCAAATCTCCCGGTCTGTTCCGCAGATGCCTACGTCCAGCATTCGGACTTTAACCTGCGTGGGAGTTTCGATTCGGGGTTCCTGACAATCAACCAGTCTTAACTCGCGTCTTCCTGGAAACACACTAACGGCCTTCATTGAACCCACTCACCTCAATGTTAAGAAGGAGGGAGTAGACCATAGTGAAAGCGCCGAATCTAATGCTTCCGAACATAATCCCTGCGAAAATGTTGGCGGCTGTCATAAGCGTGGTCTCTTCAACAAACAGAAGCCAAAAAGGCGCTGCCGATTATGTTCTGACAACGCCTTTTTCGCAACTGGTTAACCGTTGGGCAGAGTAGACTTTTTCTGGATACCGTCGGCTTTTCGGCCAAGACATAAGTGAAATGCCGGCTACCAAGCTGAAGAGGCTCGGCATTAGGCTTGCCGGGAGGTTTCGGGCTTTGCTTTCCAGCGCCTGTGAGCCCAGGACCATTGTTCTGGATATTGCCGGATATGAAGCTCTAACATTTCATTCAGACGCTTGGTGACGCTGGTTTCCCAATCTTTCTCATCATGGGGCAAGGGGACTTGAGGAAACACTTGAATTTCATATTGACCGGCGCCTTTTCTCAAACAATAAGCAGGCACCAACAAACAACCGGTTTTTTTAGCCAAGCGTGCTGGAAGAGAGGTGGTGGATGTGGGAGACCCAAAAAAATTAATCCAAAGTCCATCTTTCCCGCCCCACTGATCAATTAGAACCGCGACCACATGATTTTTATGTAATTCTGCCAACGCTCCTCGGATGGCATTCTTCTTCGGGATCGGTGTAACGGTCGTCTCTCTTCGCAAATCGTCAATTTTTTTATCTAGGTATTCATTCTTGATATTTTTTACAATCACCAAACAAGGGATATGGGTCAGGTAAAACAAAAATTCCAAACATTCCCAAGAACCTAGATGGGATGTGACTAGGATCACACCTTTTCCATGAGACAAAGCCACCTCTAGATTTTCTTGTCCCCTAATTACAAAATGTTGGGCCGCATTTTTTTTTATTTTTTTAATCAAAAATAATTCCAGAATGGAAAGAGCCGTATTCTCGAATGATTTTCGGGTAATGGTTCTTTTTTGAGCTGTGGAAAGGGTATTCGCATAAACTCTTTGAAGATTGCCTAAAGCAATCTTTCTTCTTTTGAACGCACAGAAAT
>Ga0209515_10000411_pt1 | contig 80128 bp, 63 predicted proteins | sample Subgroupgradi54m_FD_187454 | JGI IMG/M metagenome (GOLD analysis project Ga0209515, IMG submission 187454) | Subsurface groundwater microbial communities from S. Glens Falls, New York, USA - GMW60B uncontaminated upgradient, 5.4 m (SPAdes)... ...
GGGCAGTCGCTTACCCCTCAATCGATGCCACAAATGGCCCGCGCAGCAACACCATCATTTTCATCCCCAGTGGTGCGCGCCAGCGGCGCGCTGGGCGTCTCTCCCGCCAGCGGGAGAGGGGGCGTGCACCATGGCCTTTGGCCCAGCCGTTAGCCCCTCGATGGGGGAGGGATTTGACCGGTATTACGTCAGCTTGCCGACCACTGCCTCGATCTTGCCCTTGAGGGTGGCGGTGGTGAATGGCTTGATGATGTAGTTGTTGACGCCGGCATCCACCGCCTGCTTGACCTGTTCCCGATCGCCCTGGCCGGTGACCATGATGAATGGCAGCTTTTTCAGCTGAGGATGCTGGCGGATCAGCTTGAGCAGCGCCAAGCCGTCGAGCACATCCATGTTCCAATCGGAAATCACCAGATCGAATGGGATGCGCTGCAACTTGTCCAAGGCGATCTTGCCGTTGGCGCAGTCGTCGATCATCTTGAACCCGATCTGCTGCAACGAATACCGGGTCAGTCCACGCATGCTGACCTGGTCATCGACCACCAGAATCTTCAAAGTTTCCATTGACGGCATGTTTGTCTACCCCCTTCGCGTCAGCCCCTCGGGCGGGTGCTGGCAACATTCGATGATATGACCGGCGATCTGACTGAGCGGCAGTTCCGACCGGACGGCCCCCAGCGCCTTGGCCGCCTTGGGCATCCCATACACCACGCAGGTGCTTTCGTCCTGTCCCATGGTGACGGCCCCCGCCTCCATCATCAACCGCAACCCCTCGGCTCCATCCTTACCCATGCCGGTCAGGATGATGCCGATGGCATTGTATCCCGCTGCCTCCGCCACCGAGCGGAACAGCACATCGACCGACGGCCGGTGACCGGACACCAGGGGACCGTCATCCAGCCGGCAAGTCAAGACGCTTCCGTTACGAACGACCTGAAGATGATGGTTGCCGGGCGCGATATAGACATGCCCCGGCAGAATGCGCATGCCGTCCTCCGCCTCCGCCACGGCCACCGCCGCCTGAGAATTCAGCCGCTTGGCGAAGCTGGCGGTGAAATGGCCGGGCATGTGCTGGGTGATGACCATGGCCGGTGCGTCAGCCGGCAGGGCACAGACCACCTCTTTCAGCGCTTCGACACCGCCGGTCGAAGCGCCGATCGCCACCAGGCGCTCGGTGGCGCGATAGCCCGGGCCGGCGGTGACGGCGGCGCGCTTGGGCGGCCCATCGGCACGCGGCGCTACCCGGCTCATCGCGGCGGTCTTGACCTTGATCAGCAGCTCTTCGGTCTTGTCCTGCAAACCGTGGCGGATGTCGATGGTCGGCTTGGCGACAAAGTCCACTGCTCCCATTTCCAGCGCCTGGATGGTCACCTCGGCGCCCTTCTGGGTCAGGCTGGAGACCATCACCACCGGCATGGGCCGCAGCCGCATGATCTTTTCCAGAAAGGACAGGCCGTCCATATTGGGCATTTCGATGTCGAGCGTCACCACATCCGGGTTCAGTTCCTTGATCTTCTGGCGCGCGATCAGCGGATCGGCGGCGGTGCCGACCACCTCGACATTCGGATCGGATGACAGCATCTGCGTCAACATCTGCCGCACCAGGGCGGAATCGTCGACGATCAGGACTCTGACTTTTTTGCCCATACCCTCTCCTTTTTCGGCTCGGCCGTCAGTTCGTTGACGCCGTTGCGCTCGGCCGTCCCTTCGGTCAGTTGACGCATCAGCACCCGTCCATTGACCGGAAAATACTTGATCGCCCGCGGCGCCGTGCCGCCCAGATGCTGCACCGCCACCTTGAGCCCGGCATCCTGGAGGAACCGCAGGGCGAAGGCGGCATTGTCCTGGCCGACTCGAGACCCCGACACCGCGCTGCCGCCGAACAGCTTGACCTCGAGTCGGTCGAGCTGGCCCTTGTTCCACAGGATTTCGGCGATCAACTGGGCCATGGCGTGATTGCCATAGCGCAACGCCGCCGCCTCGCCACCCCACTGCCCCGACACGCTTTCCGGCAGCATGAAATGGTTCATGCCGCCGACCTCGGCGACCGGATCGCGGATACAGGCGGCCACGCAGCTCCCCAGTACCGTCACCAGCATCTCGTCGGGACGGTCCGTCACATAATGCTGCCCGGGCAGCACCTTGACGGCGATGGCCTGGAATCGTGAATCGTAGTATCGTGGCAGATACCCGCACGAGCCGTCGCTATAGAAATCATGGACCATCGCCGGCTCCTAGGACGTCGGCGCCACGCCGGACTGCACTTTGACGTGAATGGTGCGACCGATCAGTTTGAACCGATTGGTCAGACCATACAAGCTCTCCGAATGCCCGATATACAGATAGCCATCGTCCGCCAGCATGTCGGCGAAGCGCTGGAACAGGCGGTTCTGGGTCTCACGGTCGAAATAGATCACCACATTGCGGCAGAAAATGATGTCGAACGGCCCTTTCATCGGCCAATGGCCCAACAGGTTGAGCGGCTTGAAGGCGACCAGACGCTTGACCGCATCCGACACCTCCACCTGCCGTGGCTGGTCGGCGACTCGCCGCAGATAACGGGCGTGCAGATCGGCCGGCACCAGATCGGCCTGCGACGCCTCGTAGCGGCCGGCCTTGCCACGGGCGATCATGTCGGTATCAATGTCGGTGGCGAGAATCCGGGCATCCCAACGGTCGATGTCGGACAGGGTGGAATGCAGCACCATGCCCATGGTGTAGGCCTCTTCCCCCGAGGCGCAGCCGGCCGACCACATGCGCAGCCGGCGGCCCTCGGTGCGGCGCTTGATCAGCTTGGGCAGGGCGACCTGCGACAGGTGGTCGAAGTGATGTCCTTCGCGGAAAAACCGGGTCAGGTTGGTGGTCACCGCATTGAGCGTCCGCCCCAGCTCAGCCTCGCCATCGGGACTCGTCAGCAGTCGACAATACTCCTCGAATGAGTCCAGCTTGAGCTGGCGCACCCGCTTGGCCAACCGGGCCTGAAGCATTTCACGTTTGTTGTCGCCCAGCACGATTCCGGTCTGCTGCTTGATCAGCCCGGCGAGAAAGGCGAACTCCCGCTCACCGAGCTGAAGATCGAGCAGTTGCGCCATACTCTCAGAACTCCTCCCAGTCGTCATCAACGGCGGCCGCGGCCGGCGCTACCGCCACTGCTGCACGGCTCCCGCCATTGAGCAGACTCGCCTTACGCACAGCGGTCTTGCGCGACAATTCGGTCTTGCGCTGCGTCTCGGTCTTGCGCTGCGGCTGGCTGCGTGCCGCTTCGGCCCGCGGCGGCGCCAATCGGGCGGGGACCGGCGGAGCGATCTCATCGTCCTCGTGGTCATCGTGAACGCCATGACCGGCACCGAGATTGAAGAACGACACCATGCCGCGCAGTTCCACCGACTGGTCCTGCAACGCCCGCGCCGCAGCGGTGCTTTCCTCGACCAGGGCGGCATTCTTCTGGGTCATGTCGTCCATCATGGTCACCGCCTGATTGACCTGATCCAGGCCCTGGGCCTGTTCGGAGCTGGCGCAGGCGATTTCCGAGACGATGTCGGCGACGCGCTTGACCGAGGTGACGATCTCACCCAGCGCCTTGCCGGCCTCGTTGACCAGCCCGACACCCGAGCGCACCTCGGTGGACGAGGTCGAGATGAGCGACTTGATCTCTTTCGACGCCTCGCTGGAACGCTGCGCCAGGGAACGCACCTCGGTAGCGACGACGGCAAAGCCCTTGCCGGCATCTCCGGCACGGGCCGCCTCGACCGCGGCGTTGAGCGCCAGCAGATTGGTCTGAAAAGCGATTTCGTCCATCACACCGATGATGTCGACGATCCGTTGCGAGCTGTCCTCAATGCGCCCCATCGCCGCCACTGCCTTGGTCGCCACGTCGCCGCCGTGATTGGCGACGCCACGGGCACGGCTGGCGAGCTGGTTGGCCTGCTGGGCGTTCTCGGCATTGAGCCGCACCGTCGCCACCAGTTCCTCCATGGCCGAGGCGGTCTCCTCGAGATTGGAGGCCTGCTGTTCGGTGCGCTCGGCCAGATTGTTGGTGCCGCTGGCAATCTCGGCGGCGGCACGGTTGACCCGGCCGGCGGCTTCAGCGATATCGGCGACGATGTCGGCCAGCTTGTCGGCGGTAGCATTGGCGTCCTCGCGCAATTGACCGAACAGGCCGGTATAGTCGCGTTCAATGCGCCGGGTCAGATCACCCTCGGACAGGGCGCGCAGCATCTGTTCGATGTCGAGCACCGCCGAGCCCACCAGTTCCAGCAGGCCGTTGATGCTTTCCGACAGACGGCGCATGAAGCCGGAGGTGTTGGACAGGTCGATGCGGCGCGAAAAATCGCCGGACAGGGCCGCCGAGACGATAGCGTCGACCTCGCCCTGGATCGACAGTTCGTCGGTGTGGTCGAGCCATTCGACGACAGTCCCCAGATGATCGCCGCGGTCGTTGCTGACCGGGGTGGCGATGGTCTCCAGGGTTCGGCCGGCCAGCAGCAGCCGCTTGCGGCGGCTGTCCACGACCTCGACGCGGCCGCGCGCCATCAACTGGTCCAACGGCAGCCCCAGCAGCCGCACCACGTCGCCGACCAGCGCGGTCCGGGCGAACAGGCGGCCGATGGCCTGATTGAAATAGACGATGCGGCCGTCGGCATCGGCAACCATGACCGGCGCATGGGCGGTATCCAGCGCCACCTTGATGCGTTGCGCCTCCACCGCCATGCCGTAGATGATCTGGGTGGCACGCGCGATGTCGCCCACCTCGTCACCGCGGGCGATGGCTGGAATGGTGGTCTTTTCGCCGCGCGCCAGCTTGTCCATGACACCGACCATGTCGGTCAGCGGACGCGAGATGGTCCGCGCCACCGTCAGGGTGATCAGCGCCGCCGCCACCACCAACCCGCCCGTCAGGCCGAGCACCAGCATGAACAGCGATTGGGCGGACTCGCGAATCGACCGCACGGCCGACTCGGCCTCGGCGACGGTGCGGTCCTCGATCTGCTTGAGCAGGTCGATGCGGGCGGAGGCCAGCTTGAACCAGTCGGCGGCGGACACCGCATTGAGCGCCGCGTCGGGACCGGCCTCGATGATCCACCAGCGCACCGCCTCGTGACGCTTGGCGACCTCGCTGCCCTGGGCCTCACGCAATGCGGCGCCCAGGCCGTTGGGCGCGGTCATGGCGAAGGCGTCCAGATTGACCTTCTGGGTCGCTCCCAACTCCATGAAACGCCGGTATTGATCGAGTTCGGCGCGGCCACGGGCGAGGATCAGGGCACCGGTGGCGCGTTCCTGCCCCGCTGCCTCCTTACCCAGCATCAGATGCTCATAGGCGTCGAGGGACCGCGAAATCACCGGGTCATAGGCGACATCGGAGGCGCCGGCGATGGTCTGGGAAATCTGCTGGATGAGCTGCGAATAGGCAAAAAACGATGCTTCGGCCTCAATGGTCAGGGCATCGACGTGCTTGCGCAGGTCGGCGACACGCCGCAGCTCGGTCAGCACACCGCTCAGATCGACCTTGCGCGCCCAGTCGGGCTGCGCCGCGGTCACCTGATTGACCGCCTTGGCATAGCTGGTCAGCCTTGCACTGGTGGTGTCGCGCTGCTGATTGAGATCGCCGCGCGAGCCCTCGCCGCGGCTGCCCAGAAACGCGCTGGTCAGCCCGCGCTCCCTCTGCAACTCGTGCACCAGGGCGCCCGTCTCGGCGGTAAAGCTGACGACCTCGTGAACGCTGTCCATATCGGCGACGACCCGTCGCTTGTCCAGGGTCATCGAGACCGACAACGCTGCCATCACGACGATCGGCAGCAGCACCGCCAAGGCGATACGATGGAAAACCTTCAGTCGGCCCCACACCACGCGACGTCCCCCCCGAATTCAGTCTGCACGCCCCCACCGCCCGGGAGGCGGCAGGTTATCCCCCTTCTCCCGCCGGAGGGAGAGGGCGCCGTTACTCCCTACACCCACCAACCCTGCTTTTCAACCGACAGGCGCGATCCGATCCTTATCGCGTGGCAAATTCTTCAGATCGAACAGACGTTCCAAGGCGATGATCGCCACCATGCGCCCGCCCATCGCCACCAGGCCCTCGAGATAAGCGTCGTCGATCGAGCGGTCCATGTCGGGCACCGAGCGCACGTCGCTGGCCGGGATGGTCAGGATGTCCGACACGCTGTCGACCAGAATGCCGACGGTGCGTTGCAGCACGGCGACGATGATCACCACATGGGTCTTGGTGGCCTGGGTCGCCCCCAGGCCGAAGCGGGCGCGCAGGTCGAAGATCGGCACGATGATGCCGCGCAGGTTGATGACACCGCGGACATAGGGCGGCGAGTTGGGCAGGCCGGTAGTCTCGGACCAGCCCTTGATCTCGCGCACCGCCATGATGTCGACGCCATACTCCTCGCCACCGATGGTGAAGGTGATGTATTGCGCGGTCGGGCCGACGGCGGCGCCGGAATCGTCCTCGTCGCCGCTGCCGCGATAATGGCTGGTCATGGACAGGTTCATGTTACGCGTAGCTCCCGTTCATCACAGCGGCGGCCGCCGGACGTGCAAAGCCGGCGCCGGTCTGCCGCGTCATGGCGCGCAGCCCGGATACGTCGAGAATAAGGGCAACCCGGCCGTTGCCCAGGATAGTGGCGGCGGCGACGCCGTCGATAGGATGGTAATTGGCTTCCAGGCTTTTGATCACCACCTGCTGCTGGCCCAGCAGTTCGTCGACCACCAGACCGACCTTGCCGCCGTCCTCGGTCTCGGCCATCACCACCACGCCCTTGGACGGATTGGTAATGGCATCGGCGACGCGAAACAGCCGGTGCAGGTAGATCAGCGGCACATATTCGCCACGGATCTGGATGACATCGCCGCCGCCGACCACCGCATGGATATCGCTCAGGCGTGGCCGCAGGCACTCGATGATATTGGTCAGCGGCATGATGTAGGTGTCTTCGCCGACCCGCACGATCATGCCGTCGAGCACCGCCAGGGTCAGCGGCAGGGTCAGGGTAAAGACCGAGCCCTGGCCCAGTACCGAACTGATCGACACCCGGCCGCCGGCGTTCTGGATGTTCTTCTTGACCACGTCCATGCCGACGCCACGGCCCGAGATGGCCGACACCTGTTCGGCGGTCGAAAAGCCCGGCATGAAGATCAGGTTGAAGATGTCTTCCTCGGTCAGGCCGGCGCCCGACGTCACCAGACCGTTCTCGATCGCCTTGTTGAGCACCCGCTGCGGGTCGATGCCGCGGCCGTCGTCGCGGATCTCAATGACGATGCGGCCACCGCGATGCTCGGCGGACACGACGATGGTGCCCTCGATCGGCTTGTGGGCGGCCTGCCGCTGGTCCGGCGGCTCGATGCCGTGGTCGCAGGCGTTGCGGATCATGTGGGTCAGGGGATCAGACAGGCGTTCGATCACCGTCTTGTCGATCTCGGTACCCTCGCCGACAGTGATCAACCGCACCTGCTTGCCGGTCTGTGCCGCCAGTTCGCGCACCAGCCGCGGCAGCCGCTGGAACACCGACTTGATCGGCTGAGCCCGGATCGCCATCACGCTTTCCTGCAACTCGCGGGTGTGATGACTCAGCTCCTCCAGCCCCTGGGTCAGTTCGGGATACTGATCGGGCGGCAGATGGGTGCGCACCTGATTGAGCATGGCCTGGGTGATGACCAGTTCGCCGACCATGTTGACCAGCCGGTCGACCTTTTCCAGGTCGACACGGATCGAGGCCGCGGCCGGCGCCGTCGCGCCCTCCCCCGCCGCACCGGCCGGCTTGTCGGCAGGCTTGGCCGCAGCGGGCGCCTTCGCGGCGGCCGGCTTGGGCGGCGGCGGAGCCGCCTTGACCGGCTCGGCCGGCGGCGGATCGGGCTGATTGAGAATGGCCAGCCAGGCCTCGGGGATATCGCCGGGCGGCGCCGCCTCGTCTACCGGCCAGACGAACGCCCCACCACCACCGCCGCCGCCCCCTTGAGGCGGCTCGCGGTCGGCCGTGTCCTTGGTGATTTCCAGTTCGCAATCGTCGCGGACGAACTCGAACACCTCGTCGATATCGGCCAGACTGGCGCTGGCCGAGGTCAGCCGGAACGTCCAGGACAGATAGGCTTCCTCGGGGTCCATGTCGCCGAGCAACGGCAGGCGCGACAGATCGGCCTCGGCATGCAGATCGCCCAGACGCTTCAGCTCGCGCACCAGCAACAGCGGCTCATTGGCCTTGCGCAGCATTTCACCCGACGGCATGAAGCGGATGATCCAGGTGGTTTCGCCCCCCGGCGCCGCGGCAATGGCCGGCATCGGCTCGTCGTGCAGGTCGTCCATATCGACGGCCACCGGGGTGAAGTCGAAATCGGCGAATTCAACCACCTCTTCGCCACCATCGCCGTCACCGCTGACCAGCGCATCGAGCCCGGCCTTGGCGTCGGCGCCGAACTCGGCATCCATGATCACGCCGTCCCGGGCCGCCCGCACCAGATCGGTCAGCACGTCGTTGGAGCGCAGCATGAGATGGAGAACGTCGGAACTCGGTTCCAGCTCACCCGAGCGCACCCGGTCGAGCACCGTCTCGAAGGTATGGGCGAAGGTCACCAACTGATCGAAGCCGAAGGCTCCGGCGCCGCCCTTGATCGAATGGACGGCGCGGAAAATGGCGTGCAGCGTTTCCTGTTCGGCGTTGCCATCCGACAGCGCCGAGAGATGCCCTTCCATGTCGGCGAGCAGTTCCTCGCATTCCTGGAAGTAGATCTGTTTGAATTGGCCCAGTTCGTCCACGACCACACCCTCCCCTCTGGCCTCGGCCAGGAGTTACGGACACACCCTGCGCACCACGTCGAGCAGCTTGACGGGATCGAACGGTTTGACGATCCAGCCGGTGGCCCCCGCCGCCTTGCCCTCGGCGCGCTTCTTGGCGTCGCTCTCGGTGGTCAGGATCAGAATCGGTGTCGCCTTGTGAACGGCGTCCTGCCGCAGATGACGAATGAAGCCGATGCCGTCCAGCCGGGGCATATTGAGATCCGTGATGATGACATCGACCGTGTCGCTGCCCAGCACCTCGATACCGTGCACGCCGTCCTCGGCCTGCACCACGTCATAGCCGGCCTGGGCCAGGGTATGACGCAGCATGTCGCGGATAGTGCGGGAATCGTCGACGGTCAGAATGCGTTTGCTCATTGCCGTATAGTCCAGTCCGCCAGCTCCAAGGCCAGGCCCAGGTCGTAAAATCCATTCATGAAGGCATCCGACGGCTGGTCGATCAGCGGCACCACCCCAGCGGCGTTGAGCGCCCGGCCCCCGGCCACCAGCACCTGAATGCACGGTGTCGACATGCGTTCGACCTGAGCGGCATCAATTTCCAGCCGGCCACCCAGCACCGCAGTTTCCCGGATCGCCTCGCGCAGCCCCTCGGCGGCCAGCAGATCGAGCACCGCGGGCAGTTTCAGCCGGCGGCCTCCGTCAATCGCAGTCACCTCAAAGGACGACATTCGAATCCCCCCTGTCCCTCGCCATGTTCACAATACCCAAAGCCGCGCCGCGAGGAAATCAAGATGACGGCAATGCGATGGTTTTCGAATCCCGGATCGCCCCGGGATGGACATCCTTCGAGACGGCCGCCCTTGGCGGCCTCCTCAGGATGAGGCCTGTTAGGCAACGACCGGAAATAACCGCTCCGGTTCCACCCGCGAGCACGGAGAAAGGATATTCACCACGAAGGCACGAAGGAAGGGAAGATGTCGGGGATGGTGCCAACCACCTTCCTTCGTGTCCTTCGTGCCTTCGTGGTGAATTCCTGCTTCACTCATCTCCGGCCGTCGCCTTAATCTTGCGCCACAGACGTGACCTCATGCTGAGGAGCGTCTCGAAGCATGACCGCCCCCTAAAACAACTCGATTTCCTCTCCGCCCCCGCCGTCTTCGGCAGCGACGCCCAGGGCGGCGGCGAAGTCCTGGCGCAGGGTGTTCAGGGTCAGGCAGGCGGGCACCGCCTCGGCCAGACCGGCCGACGGGGTCGCCACCAGCACCCCCAGCACCTCGGCCAGCAGGTCGACTCGCTGGCGCAGCAGATCGAACGCCTGCATCCGCCGGATCGCCTCGTCCGAGGCCGCGGCGCCCAGCACGCCGGCCAGATCGTCGGCCAGTGCTTGCTGGTCTTCGGCGATTCGTCCCAGCTCACAGCGTGTTGCCGCCACGACCGCGCGTTGTGCCTCTGTCAACTCCGTCATGGTTCCCCCCATGGTTACAAGCATGACTGTCCACCTTGCCGGCGCCTCCGTCAATCGTATGAGAAACGTTCCCAAGCGCATGAGGTTGGTGGTAAAGTTCCTGCCCGGCAGCTCAGCCGGCCAGGGGACTGGAAAAGGGGGATCAAATGAACGGCGGCGGCCAGGATCTGGCGGACCTGTCGGTGCTGGTGACCGACGACAGTCACTATACGCGGGAGATCCTGAAGACCGTGTTGCGTGGCTTCGGCATCAGTATGGTCAAAGACGCCGACAACGGCGTCCGCGCTTTCGAAGTGCTGAACGACGGCGATGTCGACCTGATCATCTGCGACATCGAGATGCCGGTGCTCAATGGGATTGATTTCGTCCGCATGCTGCGCAGCCGCACCCGGCCGCAGGCTCAGGAACATCTGCGCGTCGCCAATCCCAATACGCCGGTGATCATGCTGACCAGTCACGCCAAGAAATCTCTGGTCGACATGGCGCGGGAGGCCGGAGCCAATGCCTTTATCGTCAAGCCGGTGGTGCCGAAGGTGCTGCTGGACCGCATCGAGAAAATCCTGAACCACCGCTGACTGAACAATGATAAGAGCGGCGAGCGGAATGGCGGCCATTGAGCGGAAAGGCGGCCATTGAGGCCGCGGCCAAGCGCGGAGCGCGCCCGGCGAGGGCGGTGATGAGCCTTCAGGCTCATCACTATAAAAAGCCGAGGGGGAGGAACGAACAGCATGTCTTCGATCCAGTCCGAGGCCGCCGTCCTGGAGCGACAGCGGTCATCAGCGCCCGACGCCGATCGTGCTCGCCTGATCGCCGCCGGCTGGCTGCCGCCCGAGCGGGTCGCCGATCTGCTGGAGGCCATCGACCTGATCGGCCAGGGCCATTATCTGATGGTGCCCAAGGGCGACGACGCCATCAGCCTGGCCCTGCGCAAGCTGGCCGGCACGGTGGGACGGCGCTCCTCGGCCAGCCTGAAACGGGCCATCGGCCTGGGGATCAGCGTCACCGACGCGGTCATGGCCGCCGTTGAAATGCGCCTGTCGGCCCAGGACACCAACCAGCGCACCCAGGCCATCGCCGCCACCGCCGAACAGCTGGTCCATTCGGTCGAGGTCATCGCCGTCAACACCGCCTCGGTGGCGCAGGAAGCCGGCGAGGTCCGCCGCGTCATGGCCGACGGCGACCGCACCGCCAGCAACGCCGTCGACACCATGCACGGAGTCGCCCAGGCGGTCGGCATCGCCGCCGCCCGGGTCGACACCCTGGCCAAGGCGTCGGAGGAAATCGGCTCGATCATCGAGACCATCGAGGAAATCGCCTTCCACACCAATATGCTGGCGCTCAACGCCTCGGTCGAGGCGGCCCGCGCCGGTGAGGCCGGCAAGGGCTTCGCCGTGGTCGCCGAAGAGGTCCGCCGTCTCGCCGACCAGACCAAAAGCGCCACCGTCGACATCCGCACCCGGGTCGGCAGGCTGCACACCGATATGGCCGGCATCGTCCGTTCGATCCGCTCGGTGGGCACCGTGGTCGGCTCGGGCCTGGAGGCCATCGAGGAAACCGGCACCACCATCCGCTCCATCAGCGAAAAGATCGACCATGTCTCGGTCCGCACCCAATACGTCGCCAATGTGGTGCTGGAGCAGAAGCAGGGCATCACCCGGGTCGCCGAAGACATCACCGCCATCGCCCTGATGACCGACGAAGAGGTCGAGCAGATCGAGCAGGTGCTGGAGATCATGGATCTGGCGGAACAGGCCCTGACCGAACAGATGGACAGCCATATGGGCGAGACCCTGCCCAATCTGGTGCTGCATCGCGCCAAGTCGGATCATGCGTTCTGGAAACGCCGTCTGGCCAACATGCTGTGCGGCCGCATCGCCCTGGACAGCGGCGAACTGACCGACCATCACCAATGCCGTCTGGGCAAATGGTACGATCAGGTCAAGGACGAAAAGCTGCTCAGCCACCCCGCGTTCCGCAAGCTGATGGAACCGCATCGTCTGGTCCATCTGCACGGCAAGCGCGCCGTCGACCTGTTCAACGACGGCGACCTGGAAGGTGCCATGGATGAATTGGCCGAGGTGGCGGAAGCCAGCGACGTGGTGCTGAAGCTGCTGAACAGTCTGACCAGTTGATTGCTCCCTCTCCCGCTGGCGGGAGAGGGCCGGATTGCGGATCGTTAAGGATGGTACGGCGATGAAAATTAGGACCCAACTATGGGTACTGGCGATCACCGCGGTGGTCGGCATGACCGCTATCGCTGGCGCGGCGCTGTACGCGCTGCGCGGCGAGTTGCTGGCCGACCGCCAGAGCAAGACGCAGAATCTGGTCGAGGTCGGCTATTCCATCCTGATGCGCTATCATGCGCTGGAGACGTCCGGCACGCTGAGCCGCGAGGAGGCGCAGAAACAGGCCTTGGCGGTGCTCAAAGGCCTGCGCTACAACGAAAAGGATTATTTCTGGGTCAACGACATGCATCCCCGCATGGTGATGCATCCGATGAAGCCGGAGCTGGACCGCCAGGATCTGACCGCTTACAGCGATCCCAACGGCAAGCGGCTGTTCGTCGCCTTCGTCGACATGGTCAAGGGCAACGGCCAGGGCTTCGTCGCCTATATGTGGCAGAAGGGCGACGACACCAGCCGGCTCTACGACAAGCTGTCATTCGTCAAGGGTTTCGCGCCGTGGGGCTGGATCATCGGCTCGGGCATCTATATCGACGATATTGATACCATCTTCCGCGAACGCGCCATCCTGCTGATCGGCGTCGGCCTGGGCTTCTTCCTGTTGTTCGTTTCGGTCGGCGCGGTGATCGGCCGCGGCGTCACCCGGCCGCTGGCGCAGATGGTCGGGGTGATGGATCGCCTGGCGCATGGCGAGCCCGCCGATATCGCCGGCATCGACCGCAAGGACGAAATCGGCGACATGGCCCGGGCCCTGTCGGCGATCTATCAGGCCGGCGTCGACGCTCAGCGGATCGAGGTGGCGCTGGATACCGCCACCGCCTGCGTCATGGTGGCTGATCCGCATGGCATGATCATCTACCTCAATGCCGCGGTCGAGGCGATGTTCCGGGATGCCGCGGACGGCATCCGCCGCGACGTGCCGCGGTTCGATCCGGCCGAGCTGCTGGGTACGCCGCTGTCGCGGCTGCGCAAGGATGGCTGGCCGGCCGATTTCGGCTCGGCGCAGCGCTGGCAGACCAATCTCGGCGGACACAGCTTCGCCATCGTCGCCACGCCGGTGCGCAACGACAAGGGCGAGCGGCTGGGGACCGTGCTGGAATGGAACGACGTCACCGCCGAGTTGCGCATCCAGGCCGAGGTCGACAGTATCGTCTCGGGCGCCCTGGCCGGCGATCTGTCACGGCGCATCGACCTGACCGACAAGACCGGCTTCATGCTGCGCCTGTCGCAAAGCATGAACCTTCTGCTGCAAGTCACCGCCGAGGCCATCCACGACGTGGTGCGGATGCTCCAGGCCTTGGCCGAGGGCGACCTGACCAAACGCATCACCAATGATTATGCCGGCACCTTCGACCAGCTCAAGGCCGACGCCAACCGCACCGCCGACACCCTGGCGCTGACGGCGCGCAGCATCGCCGACACCTCGGGCCAGGTCAACGCCGCCGCCATGGAGATTGCCCAGGGCAGCACCAACCTGTCGCAACGCACCGAACAGCAGGCCTCCAACCTTCAGGAGACCGCTTCGGCAATGGAGGAACTGGCGGCCACCGTGCGCCAGAATGCCGACAATGCCCAGCAGGCCAATCAGTTGGCCAGCCGCGCCCGTGTCGTCGCCGATCAGGGCGGCAGCGTCGCCACCCAGGCGGTCACCGCCATGGGCCGCATCGAGGACAGTTCGCAGAAGATTTCCGACATCATCGGTGTCATCGACGAAATCGCCTTTCAGACCAATCTGTTGGCCCTGAACGCCGCGGTCGAGGCGGCCCGCGCCGGCGATGCCGGCAAGGGCTTCGCCGTGGTCGCCACCGAGGTTCGCGCCCTGGCGCAACGCTCCAGCACGGCCTCCAAACAGATCAAGCTGCTGATCGGCGAATCAAGCCGCGAGGTGCGCTCCGGCGTCACTCTGGTGAACGAGGCCGGCAAGGCGCTGGGCGAGATCGTCACCTCCATCAAGCGGGTGGCCGATATCGTCTCGGAAATTGCCGCCGCCAATGCCGAACAGGCGGTCGGGCTGGAACAGGTCAACGCCGCCGTCGCCCAGATGGACGAGAACACCCAGAAAAACGCCGCTCTGGTCGAGGAAAGTGCTGCCTCGGCCGATGCGTTGCAGGAGCTGGCGTCCGGCCTGACGCGCACCGTCGCCTTCTTCAAGCTCGACCCCAACGCCGCCGCACCGTCACCGGCCAAACCGGCGGCCAAGCGGACCGAGACCAAGCCCGCCAGACCCAAGGCCCTGCCCGCCCCGACCAAGCCGGTCCGCAGCTTCGCCAAGCCCTCGCCCCCGACCACGCCGACCATGGCCGATGACGATTGGGAGGAGTTTTAGCCTGGGGACTGAGCCCCTTGGCCGCCCGATCTGGCGCCCCATGTCGGCGGGCGACCTTGGCGCCGTCGTCGCCCTGGCCGCCGCAATCCATGTGGATCATCCCGAGCGGCCGGAAATTTTCGCCGAACGGCTCGCCCTGTTCCCCGCCGGCAGCCGAATCGCCGAGGCCGGTGGAGTGGTGGTGGGCTATGCCCTGGCCCATCCAGGACTGATCGGCCGGCCGCCGGCCCTGGACACGCTGCTCGGCGCCCTGCCGGCGGCGCCGGACTGTCTTTACCTCCACGACATCGCCCTGCTGCCGCGGGCGCGCGGCCACGGTCTGACCGCGCGGCTGGTGGCGGATCTCGAGGCGCTGGCCGTGGCGGGAGGGCTGGATCGGCTGGCTCTGGTGGCGATCAACGGCCTGGCGCCGGTCTGGCGCCGATTTGGCTTCCTGCCCACCCAGGGGGATGCATTATTGCAGGGCAAGCTGGCCGGTTACGGCGATGATGCCGTGTATATGACACGCAACAGCCCCGGTGAGGCGCGCCCGGCACCCCTGAAAAGCCCTCCCCCTTGATGGGGGAGGGCTTCATGACGGGTGACGATCGCCACTTTCCTGCCGCGCCCTAACGCGCCACCACCATCACCGCCTGAAGATCCAGCTTCACCTCGACCGCATCACCCGGCTGATAGGGGCCGCGCACGAAGCCCAGGGACTCGACGAATTTCAGCATGCGGTAATTGTCGTTCAGCACCTGCCCGACCATCCAGCGCGTGCCACGACCACGGCAATAGTCGATCATCTTGGTCAGCAGCTTGCGTCCCAACCCCGAGCCCTTGAGGTCCGAGCGGACGACGATGGCGAATTCGGTGCGCTCATTGTCCAGCGAGGTCACCGTGCGCACCACCGCCAAGGTCTCGGTCCCGCCCGCCGCGGCGGGGATGGTGGCGACGAAGGCCATTTCGCGGTCGTAGTCGATCTGGGTCAGCCGGGCCATTTCCGTATGGGGCAACTGGTGGACCAGCCCGAAGAAGCGGAAGCGGATATCCTCGTGAGTCAGGCGCGAGATGAAGACATGGTGGTTGGGCTCGTCCTCCGGCCGGATCGGCCGCAACAGCGCCGTCTGGCCGCTATTCATGACGAACTCCTCCTCCAGCGCCTTGGGATAGGGCCGGATCGCCAGACGATGGGTGACGCCCGGAGCGATCGGGGCGACCTTGATGCGGGCATCCAGCGCCAGCACCCCTTGGGCATCGGCGAACAGCGGATTGATGTCCAGTTCAACGATTTCAGGAATGTCGACCACCAGCTGAGACACCTGGGTCAGAGTCAGGCAGACCGCATCCAGGTCGACCGGCGGCCGGTCGCGATAGCCCTTCAGCAGCTTGTAGACCCGGGTGCGCTCGATCATTTCGCGGGCCAGCCGCATATTGAGCGGCGGCAGGGCGACAGCGCGGTCGCCGATCACCTCCACCGCGGTACCACCCTGGCCGAACAGGATCACCGGGCCGAAGATGGGATCGGTGCTGATGCCGACGATCAGCTCATGCGCTCCCGGCCGGCGGGCCATGTGCTGGACGGTGAAGCCTTCGATGCGGGCGTCGGGGAACGACTTGGCGACCCGCTCGAGCATGGCGTTGGCCGCCTTCTCGACCTCGAACGGCCCGGCGAGGTTGAGCATCACTCCGCCCACATCGGATTTGTGGCTGATGTCCGGTGACAGGATCTTGATGGCCACCGGCCCGCCAAGTTGATTGGCGACGCGCCCGGCCTCGGCTGGGGTGGCGGCGACGCGGGTCTCGATGGTGGGAATGCCATAGGCTGCCAGCACCGCCTTGGCCTCGGGCTCGCTGAGCATGCCGCCAGTGTCGGCCGCCAGCACCGGATCGACCACCGCCCGGGCAGAGGCAGTCATCGGCGTGAAGTCGCTGGGCGCCGACGGCGGCGTTTCCATCAGCAGCTCCTGGGTCCGACGATAGCGCACCAGATGCATGAACGCCCGGACCGAGCCGCCGGGCGTCTCGAAGCTGGGAATGCCGGCGTCCGAGAACAGGTGGCGGGCCGCCGCCACCGTCTCCTCACCGACCCAGCAGGCGGCAACATTGGCCTTGCGGCGCTCCTTGACGCAGCGGATGACCGAGTCGGCGATTTCGGTGGGTGAGGAAATCGCCGTCGGCGCGTGCATCACCAGCACCGAATCCACTTCCGGCGCGTCCAGCAGGATGTTCAGGGCGTTGACATAGCGCGACCCCGGCGCGTCACCGATGATGTCGACCGGATTGGCCTTCGACCACGTCGCCGGCAGCACGGTATCCAGCTTGGCCACCACCTCGGGCGACAGCTCGGCCAGCTTGCCACCCAGCTCGATCAGGTCGTCGGTGGCCAGCACGCCGATACCGCCGCCATTGGTCAGGATGGCCAGGCGCTCGCCCTTGGGCGGCCGTGACCGGGCCAGGGTTTCCACCGCGGCAAACAGTTCGTCGAAATCATAGACCCGCAGGATACCGGCGCGGCTGAGCGCGGCGTCATAGACCGCATCGGCACCGGCCAGCGCTCCGGTATGCGAGGCCGCCGCCTTGGCACCCTCGGCGAAGCGGCCGGCCTTGATCGCCAGCACCGGCTTGTTGCGGGCGGCGGCGCGGGCCGCCGACATGAAGTTGCGGCGCTCGTGGATGCTCTCGATATACAGCAGGATGGCGCGCGTCTCGGGATCGGAGCCGAGATAATCGAGCACATCGCCGAAATCCACGTCGGAGGCATCGCCCAGCGAGATGAAATGAGAAAAGCCGATGCCCTTGGGCCGCGCCCAGTCGAGCACCGCCGTGCACAGCGCCCCCGACTGCGACACGAAGGCGATCTTGCCCGGCAGCGCCGGAGCCGGCGCGAAACTGGCGTTCAGGCCGATGCCCGGCACCAGCAGGCCCAGGCAGTTGGGCCCGAGAATGCGCATGTCCAGCCGCCGCGCCTCTTCCATCAGCACCTGTTGCAGCACGCGGCCCGAATCGTCGCGGGTGCTCGACAGGCCGGCGGTCAGCACCACCGCGGCGCGGGTGCCGCGCTCACCCAGTTCGCGGATGGTCGGCACCACGCTGGCCGGCGGCGTCGAGATCACCGCCAGATCGGGGGTGATGGGTAGCGATGCGATGTCCTTATAGGCCAGCACGCCCTGAATCGAGGTGTGCTTGGGATTGACCGGCATGATTGGCCCGTTGAACCCACCCTGCAACAGATTGCGCATCAGCACCGTGCCGACCGCCAGCGGGCGGGTCGAGGCGCCGATGACGGCAACGGAGGTCGGGCGGAACAGGCTGGCGAGGTTGCGGATGCTCATCAATGGGCCTCTTCTGCTCTGGCGGTCATACCGGCCAGAGGATACGACCTTCATTGTGCGGTGCAACAAAAAGCTGGCGGGCGGGGCTACTCTTCAGGGGAATGTCATGAAAAGGAAAAATCCGGCGCCCCATCCGGGCGCCGGATCGACCCCCCCCTTCAACGCCCTCGCCGGGCGCGCTCCGCGCTTGGCCGCGGCCTCAATGGCCGCTCAATGGCCGCTTACCGGCGCAGCGGTATCAATCGTCGAACATGCTGCTGATCACCGAGCCGGCCACCACCGCACCGGTCCCGCCGGATGTGACACCCGATCCGGTTCGCGGCGCCGCCGCCAGGATACGGGCGGCCATGCGCGAGATCGGCAGGGATTGCAGCCACACCGTACCCGGACCGGACAGATCGGCGAAGAACACGCCTTCGCCACCGAACAGCCACGACTTGACCCCGCGCACGGTCTGAAGTTCGAAATTCACGCCGGAGGTCATGGCCACCAGACAGCCGGTGTCCACATGCAGGCTTTCGCCGGCCGCCAGATCGCGGCGGACGATGGTGCCGCCGGCATGGACGAACACCAGGCCGTCGCCTTCCAGCTTCTGCATGATGAAGCCTTCACCGCCGAACAGGCCGACCATGATCTTCTTCTGGAAATACAGACCGATGCTCACGCCCTTGGCGGCGGCCAGGAAGGCGTCGCGCTGGCAGATGAGCATACCGCCCACTTCGGTCAGGTCGACCGGCAGGATCGAACCGCTATAGGGGGCGGCAAAGGCGACGTGTGCCTTGCCGCTCGAACCCTGGTGAGTATAGACGGTGGTGAACATGCTTTCGCCGGTGATCAGCCGCTTGCCGGCGCCCAGCAGCTTGCCGAAGAAGCCGCCGCCGCCGCCCTGCTGCTCGGAGCCATCGCCGAACACCGTCTGCATGTCGATGACCGGGTCTTTGTACATCATCGCCCCGGCCTCGGCGACCGCGCTCTCGCCCGGGTCCAGCTCGATTTCGACGAACTGGCTGTCGTCACCGATGATCTTGAAATCGACCACGTCGGCGCGCTTTGCCGAGGAGCCGCCCGTCAACCATGCCATGATGATGTCCCTCCGTGGGATTGGATTCACCAAAGAGGTAACACAGAAAGCGCCGCGGTTCACGCGGTCAAGATGGGCGGAATGGACGGAACGGGTTGAGGAGCAGGACGAGGCTCATTCTGGATTCCGGGGTGCTGCTATACTGCTGGCAGGTTTTCTTGCCACACCGATCTTGCCCTCGCCCGCTTGCGGGAGAGACGGCCAGCGCGCCGTGAGGCGCGCGCCACCGGGGATGAAAATATGGCTCTTCCTTCCTGGGAGCGCGGGCATCTTGCCCGCCCACGACGTCGACGCTCCGCCGGCCCAGTCGTTGATGCGGGCAAGATGCCCGCGCTCCCAGGGGGGCGTGCACCACGTCTGCAAGCCCTCCTCACCCCAACCCCCTACCCACCCTCCGCCAAACGACGGATGCCAAAAGTCTGACCCCGCCCATTTCCAGCCCGTCCGGGTGGTGTTTTTCCCACTCATAGGATTTCCACCTATCCCTCCCCCGGGTGTTTCAGGAATGCTTATTCTCGGGCACTGTTGCTGAAGATGCACCGGGGACGAACCGGTGTTGCTTGTGACGGTAAAGAAGGAACGTGGGAATGGATCAGTCGAACCGCTACGCCAACCTGTCCCTGAAGGAAGCCGAGCTGATTGCCGGTGGGCGCCATGTGCTGTGCGCCTACATGATGAAGCCCAAAGCCGGCTATGGTTATCTTGAGGTCGCTGCCCATTTCGCCGCCGAATCCTCCACCGGCACCAATGTCGAAGTGTGCACCACCGACGACTTCACCCGCGGTGTCGACGCTCTGGTCTACGAGATCGACGAAGCCAAGGAGTTGATGAAGATCGCCTACCCGGTCGAGCTGTTCGACCGCAACATCACCGACGGCCGCGCCATGATGGTGTCGTTCTTGACGCTGACCATCGGCAACAACCAGGGCATGTCGGACGTTGAATACGCCAAGATGCTCGACTTCTACGTGCCGCCGGTCTACCTGCAACTGTTCGACGGCCCGGCGATGAACATCGTCGACATGTGGCGCGTGCTCGGCCGACCGCAGGTCGACGGCGGCATGGTGGTCGGCACCATCATCAAGCCGAAGCTGGGCCTGCGCCCGCAGCCCTTCGCCGATGCCTGCTACCAGTTCTGGCTGGGTGGCGACTTCATCAAGAACGACGAGCCGCAGGGCAACCAGATCTTCGCGCCGATGCGCAAGACCATCCCGCTGGTCGCCGACTCCATGCGCCGCGCCCAGGACGAGACCGGCGAGGCCAAGCTGTTCTCGGCCAACATCACCGCCGATGATCCGTTCGAGATGATCGCTCGCGGCGAGTTCATCCTGGAGACCTTCGCCGAAAACGCCCACCACGTCGCCTTCCTGGTCGACGGCTATGTGGGGGGGCCGAGCGCCGTCACCCTGTGCCGCCGCTATTTCCCCAGCCAGTTCCTGCACTACCACCGTGCCGGCCACGGCGCCGTGACCTCACCGCAGGCCAAGCGCGGCTACAATGTGCTGACGCATATGAAGATGGCGCGGTTGCAGGGTGCGTCCGGCATTCACACCGGCACCATGGGCTACGGCAAGATGGAAGGCGACAAGAGCGACAAGATCGTTGCCTACATGCTGGAAAACGATCAGGCTCAGGGGCTGTTCTACCCGCAGGATTGGCTGGGCATGAAGGCCACCACACCGATCATCTCGGGCGGCATGAACGCCCTGCGCCTGCCCGGCTTCTTCGACAATCTGGGTCACTCGAACGTCATCCAGACCTCGGGCGGCGGCGCGTTCGGCCACAAGGACGGCCCGGTTGCCGGTGCCCACTCGCTGAAGCTGGCCCATGAGGCGTGGAAGAAGGGTATCAATCTGGTCGACTACGCCAAGGAACACCCGGAACTGGCCGGCGCTTTCGAGTCCTTCCAGAAGGATGCCGACGCCCTCTATCCGAACTGGCGCAGCGCCCTGAAGAAGGTTCCCGCCTGATCGCCATGCTGTGCTGATACCGGCGAGCGGAATGTCTGGCATATGCTCGAACCGGTGCGCCGGTATCACAAGCGGCCATTGAGGCCGCGGCCAAGCGCGGAGCGCGCCCGGCGAGGGCGCCGAAATAAAAAACGAATGCCAAAAGAGGGATGTCCCATGTCCAGGAAGCACCCGATCATCGCCATCACCGGTTCGTCCGGTGCCGGTACGACCACCGTCAAGGAGTCGTTCGCCCACATGTTCCGCCGCGAGGGCATCACTCCGGCGGTGATCGAGGGCGACAGCTTCCATCGCTACGACCGGGTCGAGATGAAGAAGCGCACGGCCGAGGCGGAAAAGCAGGGCTGCCGCAACTTCAGCCATTTCGGCCCCGAGGCCAATGAATTCGCCGCGCTGGAGAACCTGTTCAAGACCTATGGCGAGACCGGCTCGGGCAAACGTCGCCTGTATCTGCACAACGAAGAAGAAGCCAAGCCCTATGCCGATCTCGGCCTGGGGGCTGGCCAGTTCACCCCCTGGGAAGACATGCCGCAGGGCACCGACCTGCTGTTCTATGAAGGCCTGCACGGCTGTGTCGTCGACAACGCCGATGGCGTCAACGTCGCCCAGCATGCCGACCTGAAGATCGGCGTGGTGCCGGTGATCAATCTGGAATGGATTCAGAAGATTCACCGCGACACCAAGCAGCGCGGCTATTCGGAAAAGGCGGTGATGGACACCATCCTGCGCCGCATGCACGACTACGTGCATTACATCGTGCCGCAGTTCAAGCTGACCGACATCAACTTTCAGCGGGTGCCGATCGTCGATACCTCGGACCCGATCATTGCCCGCGATGTGCCGACCGCCGACGAAAGCCTAGTGGTGATCCGCTTCCGCAAGCCCGACCGGGTCGACGTGGAATTCCCCTATCTGCTGCAAATGATCCATGGCTCGTGGATGAGCCGCCCCAACACCATCGTCGTGCCGGGCGGCAAAATGGGCCTGGCCATGGAAATCATCCTGACCCCCATGATCCGCCGCATGAAGGAACAGCAGAAGGTGGCGTTGCAGCAGGAAGCGGCGTTGCAGCCGGTATAAGGGTGTTGCGGGGAGCGCGGACATCCCGCCCGCGCTTTCCGCATCGTGTCCTCCTGAGAACTGGGACATAGGAGCCGCCGGCATTGATGCTGGCGGCCATTCCGGTCAATATCCGCAGCGGTCGCCTGCCCGAGGCCAACGGGGAGCGCACCCTGAAGACCCTTTTCCACGGAGACCCCATGTTGATCCTGCCCTATCGCGGCACCCGGCCGACCATCCACGCTGAAGCCTTCATTGCCCCGACCGCGACGGTGATCGGCGACGTGACGATCGGGCGGGGCAGTTCGATCTGGTTCGGCTGCACGGTGCGCGGCGACGTGCACGAGATCCGCATCGGCGAGGATACCAACATCCAGGACCACAGCGTCATCCATGTGACCAGCGGCAAGTTCGGCACCTATATCGGCTCGGGCATCACCGTCGGCCACGGCGCGATCCTGCACGCCTGCCGGCTCGAAGATGGCTGCTTCATCGGCATGGCGGCGACGGTGATGGACGGCGCGGTGGTCGAGAGCGGCGCCATGGTCGCCGCCGGGGCTCTGGTGACGCCCGGCAAGCGGGTCAAAGCGGGCGAGCTGTGGGCGGGCAATCCGGCCAAGTTCCTGCGTCCGCTGCGCCCCGAGGAAATCGCCCATTTCGCCACTTCCGCCGCCAATTACGCGGCCCTGGGCGCCGAGTATCTGAGAGCGTGACCCGCCGCCATTGAGGCGGCGGCCAAGCGCAGAGCATGCCCGGCGAGGGATACCAGCCGCCATTGAGGCGGCGGCCAAGCGCGGAGCGCGCCCGGCGAGGGCGCACCGATGAGCCTTCAGGCTCATCGCTATAAGACCTGAGCTTGGTGATCCGCCGCCGAGAGGCTACACTCCCGACCCTCTGATGATCCCGCTGACAAGCCGACAGGTCGATGAACGCTACCTCCCCGCCGCCGCACCGCCGTCCCATCGTCATAACGGTTTTCAATTACAAGGGCGGCGTCGGCAAGACCACGACCTCGGTCAACCTGGCGGTCGGCCTGGCCGCGCTGGGCTGCCGTACCATCCTGATCGACCTGGACGGCCAGGGTAACGCCACCTCCAGCCTGGGGATGACGTCGCGGGCGACCGTCGGGTCGTACAACCTGATCGCCGGCTCGACCGATCTGGCCGGCGCCAGTCACGCCACCATCTATCCCGGCCTGTCGGTCTGCCCGGCAACCGACGAACTGGCCGGCACCGACCTGGAACTGGCCTTGGCCAGCCAGCCGCAGAGCCAGTTGCGTCAGCGCCTGGAACAGGGCGCGGTCGAGGCCGATGTGGTGCTGATCGACTGCCCGCCGGCGCTGGGCATGCTGCCGGTCAACGGTCTGGTGGCCAGCGACTGGGTGATCCTGCCGGTATCGCCCGAGCCGCTGGCGCGCGAGGGGCTGCACAAGGCGTGGTACAACGTCAACCGCATCCGCCTGAACCTGAATCGCGACCTTCAGGTGATGGGCATCCTGGTGACCCTGGCCGAAGTCGGGGACGTCCACGACCGCTTCGCCGAGTCCATCCGTGCCGATTTCGGCCCGCGGGTGCTGCCCATCAAGGTGCCGCGCGATCAGGCGGTGCTTGAGGCCTCAGCCAAGGATTGCCCGGTGGTGATCCATGATCCCGACAGCGCGGCGGCACGGGCCTATGTCAATCTGGCAGCCGCCGTGCATGCCACGGTGCTGGAGCCGGCCGGCATCGGCTCGGGCGAACCGATGAACCAGGAAACGGCGGTGCGCTCGATGGTCGCCACCCTGCATGCCTGGCGGCGCGAGTATTACAAGGACAGCGGCGCCGATCTGCGCACCGTCGACGTCTATTCCACCCCCGAGACCGACGAACCGCCACCCCGGCCACCGCGCCGCATCAACACAGTGCTGACATTCCTGCTCGGCCTCGCCGCGGGGGCCGCGGCCGTGGTGCTGTGGGTCCACTGGGCGCCTATATTATTATAGGCGCCCTCGCCGGGCGCTCGCCAAAATCGCACGACTCCACACACCCCCCTCCATTTAGACCATCGTCTTATCCGAAAGATTGCCATACCTGCGCACCATACCGACGTCAGGATAGCGCTCGTATGATTTGCAGGTGTGAGTGTGTAAAACGGCGGGGAAACCATGGTCTCGACAGTGAAGCCGGAGTGCGCGGTTCTGCGCGGAATATGTCCGCCAATGCCGGGGCCTCAGTCCATGCATGTGACCATTCTCGGGGCCGAGGCGACCGGCCGAATGATTGTCGCTGACATAATCTGCGGCTGCGGCGCCAAAGAAGAGATTCTCACCACCGCCGCCACCCTGAGTCAGCATCTCGCGGCGCTGCTGGTCGCTCACCCCCAGGTCAATCGCTTGACCGTCTTCGTGCGGGAAGACATCGGCATCAGCCTGGACCAGTTCTCACGATGGATGAAATCAGAAGTCGGAAATCAGAAATCAGAAATCAGAATGAATTCGACACCTGACTTCTGACTTCTGACTTCTGGTTTCTGACTACTGACTACTGCGCCGTCCATCCGCCATCCACCGGCAGGGAAATACCGGTGATGTTGTCGGCGGCCGGGCTGCACAGGAACACCGCGGTCGCACCCAGTTGCTCCAGGGTATTGAAGCGCAAGGACGGCTGCTTTTCCAGCAGCAGCAGACGGCCGGCGTCCTCATCGGTCAGGCCGGCGGCGGCGGCACGGGTGTCGATCTGCCTCTGCACCAGCGGCGTTTTAGTCCAGCCGGGACAGATGGCGTTGCAGGTAATGCCGGTGGTCGCGGTCTCCAGTGCCACCACCTTGGTTATGCCGACCACACCATGCTTTGCGGCGATATAGGCCACCTTGTCCACCGAGCCGACCAGACCATGCACCGAGGCGATATTGACGATCCGCCCCCAGCCGCGCTGCTTCATCCCCGGCAGCGCCGCCTTGGTGCAATGGAACACAGCCGAAAGATTCAAGGCGATGACCGCATCCCAGCGCTCATCGGGAAACGCGTCGACCGGCGCCACATGCTGGATGCCGGCGTTGTTGACCAGAATATCGCAGCCGCCCAGTTGCGCCTCGGCGGCCCGCACCAGCTCGGCGCAGTCGGCCGGCCGCATCAGGTCGGCACCGTGATAGAGAACCCGCGCGCCGCTGGACTCGGCCAGATCGCGGCACAGCTCGGCAATCGCCGCCGTGTCGCCCAGGCCGTTGAGCATGACGGCGCAGCCCTGTTGCGCCAACGCCCGGGCGATGCCCAGGCCGATGCCGCTGGTCGAGCCGGTGACGATGGCGGTTCGGCCTTTGAGCATGAGCTGTCCTCCCCAAGTTCCCATTGCGTAACAAGCTCCCTTGCCAAGCCCCGAGAGACCGTACCAGACTGGTGCCCGTTTGTGCACTGGCGAGAACGATGATGACCCTGCCTGAGACGATGACCTGCATTGAAATCAAGCAGCCCGGTGGGCCCGAGGCCCTTGTCCCGGGCTCTCGGCCGCTACCGCTGCCGCAGGCCGGCGAGGTGCTGATTCGCGTCGCCGCTGCCGGCGTCAACCGGCCCGACGTGATTCAGCGCCAAGGACTCTACCCGGCACCGCCGGGCGCCTCCGACATTCCGGGGCTGGAGGTGGCCGGCACGGTGGTGGCGCTGGGCGCCGGAGTCGAGGGTGTGGCCATCGGCGACGCGGTGTGCGCGCTGGTCAGCGGCGGCGGCTACGCCCAGTACTGCACCGCGGCGGCTGCCTGCTGCCTGCCGTTGCCCCGGGGTTACGACATGGTGCGCGCCGCCGCCCTGCCCGAGACCTTCTTCACGGTCTGGCACAATGTCTTCCAGCGGGCGCGGTTGCAGCCGGGCGAGACCATCCTGGTGCATGGCGGCTCGTCGGGCATCGGCACCACCGCGATTCAGCTTGCCAAGGTGTTCGGTGCCCGCGTCCTGACCACCGCTGGCTCGGATGAAAAATGCCGCGCCTGCGAAGCGCTGGGTGCCGAGCGGGCCATCGACTACCGCACCGAGGATTTCGTCGACGTGGTCGCCGAGATGACTGGCAAAAAGGGCGCCGACGTCATCCTCGATATGGTCGGCGGCGATTATCTGCCGCGCAACGTCAAATCGCTGGCGACCGAGGGCCGGCTGGTGATCATCGCCTTCCTGAAGGGGCCCAAGGTGGAGATGAATTTCATGCCGGTCATGCTGAAGCGTCTGACCATCACCGGCTCCACCTTGCGGGTCCAGCCGCTCGCCGCCAAGGCCACCATCGCCCGGGAATTGCACGAACAGGTGTGGCCGCTGCTTGATGCCGGCCGCGTTGCTCCGGTGGTTCACGCCCGATTTGCCCTGGACGAGGCCGCCGCCGCGCACCAACTGATGGAAAGCAGCACCCATATCGGTAAGATCATCCTTGAGGTCGCACAGCCTGAGATTTGACCTTGGGGCTTGGCTCAGGCATAAACGACCTTCACTGCGGTTTCCCGACCGCGACGGCAACGACCATATGCTGGTCATAATATAAAACCCAAAGACCAGGAAGGAGAACCTCATGGCCTTGCCGCTCATGCCGAAAGCGACCGCTGTCTGGCTCGTCGAGAACACGACGCTCAATTTCGACCAGATCGCCGAGTTCTGCGGCATGCACGAATTGGAAGTACAGGCCATCGCCGATGGTGAGGTGGCGTCGGGTATCGTCGGCCTCGACCCCATCGCCAATGGACAACTGACCCGCGAAGAGATCGACCGTTGTGAAAAGGACAACAACGGACGTCTGCATCTGCTGCTGTCGGAACTGGCCCGCGAAAAGCACAAGGGCGCCCGCTACACCCCAGTGTCCAAGCGCCAGGACCGGCCCGACGCCATCGCCTGGCTGCTCAAGCACCATCCCGAACTGTCGGACGGCCAGTTGTGCAAGCTGATCGGCACCACCAAGAACACCATCCAGGCGGTCCGCGATAAAAGCCACTGGAACACCCCCAACATCAAGCCGCGCAACCCGGTGACCCTGGGCCTGTGCAGCGAGGCGGACCTTGAGAAAGCCGTCGCCCTCGCCCCGCGCCGACCCACCATCCACCCTGCCCCGCATGGCGCGGCCTATGGCCACGACGAACGCCTCGCGGACCATGGGGATCATGACGAAGAAGAGACCCATGTAGATTGACACGATCACGGCCTGACGGTTGCTTGAACCGTCAGGGCCGGGAGTGTTGTCGCCGTCCAGAATGCGTCGTGCCCGGGCTGGTCCCGGGCACGACGCGTTCGGGGACGTCTGCATGGAATCGGGTGGGGCGATGCGCCACCAGAGTTGACTATGGGATTCCCGCTGGGGGCGCGGGCGTCCCGCCCGCGGCGATATCTCCACTGCCGCAGGCGCCGACGCGGGCGAGACGCCCGCGCTCCCAGCAAAACACCCTTAATTCAACGCGGCTCTTTGGGGTGTTTCCTTAGAACGGAATCTCGTCGTCAAGATCGGCCGGGGGTTCCCAGCCGCTGCCTTGGCCGCCGCTGCCGCCTGCCGGGCGACCACCACCACCGCCACCAGCGCCGCCGCCCTGGCTGGGAGCGCGACCGCCACCGCTGTAGCCGCTGCCGTAACCACCGCCGCTGCTGCTGCTGCCGCCACCGTAGCCACCGCCACCGCCGCCGCCGCCGTAGCCGCCCCCATCGGGTTCGTAGCCACCACCAGCGCCAGCACCACCACCGCCGCCGCCACCTTCGCCGCGGCCGTCGAGCAGGGTCAGTTCACCCTTGAAGCGGCCGATGACGATTTCGGTGGTGTATTTCTCGGCGCCGCTCTGGTCCTGCCATTTGCGGGTCTGCAACTGGCCCTCGATATAAACCTTCGAGCCCTTGCGCAGGTATTTCTCGGCGACATCGGCGAGATTGGGATTGAAGATGACCACGCGATGCCACTCGGTTTTTTCGCGGCGGTCGCCCGATTGGCGATCCTTCCAGCTTTCCGAGGTCGCCAGGCTGAGCTGGACGATCTTTGCGCCATCCTGCGAGTTTCGCACTTCTGGGTCGCGCCCCAGATTGCCCACCAGAATGACCTTATTGACGCTGCCCGCCATGGTGCCGCCCTCCGGGAAAAGAAGGGCGGCACTCTAATAAGAAAGCCCGAGGCGGGGAAGTCTTTTATATGCGACCTGAATTCTAGCGATGGTAGGCAACCGGCACCACCGACAGCAGCCGGGCCAGTCCCGGGTCGACCGCGGCCTGACGTCCCTTGGTGGTCGTGACCGGAGCGGCTTCCGTCTTCGCCGGCTTCTCGGCCGGAACGGTCGCCACCTGTTTGCCGGTCTGCGACGACGGCTTGGCGGCCACCTTGGTGGTCGGCTTGGTGGATTTGTCGGACTTGTCGGCCACCTTGGTGGTCGGCTTCTGAGCCTTGGCCGCCTGCTTGGTGGTGGCGGTGTCGGCCAACTGGACCTTGCCGGCGGCGCCCTTCGGCGGAACGGCGGCGGCAACCTGCGAGGTGGCGGCGGAAGCCCCCTTGGCGGCGGGTGCCGGAGTGGCCTGGGCCACAGTGGTGGTCGGTGTCGGGCTGTAGGCGGCCAGAGCCGTCGACGAGGCCGGCGGCTGGTTGGGGGCCATCACCACCACGCCCCAGTTGCCGGCCCGCTGCCAATTGGACTCGAACACCTGGAACGGCAGTTTGACATGCTCCAGCCGACCGGAATGGACCAGCAGCACCTTGGCATCCAGGTCATAGCCGATCGCCAGGGCATAGCGCCACACCGGGGTCGGCCGACCGCTCGGCTCCTGGCGCACCAGCACCGGATGACCCGCAGCGATTTCCTGCAACACGCCGCGCAGTTCCGTGACCGGATAGGCATTGCGGCCGCGCTGACGCGCCTCGCCGACGATTTCCTTCTGAAGGCCTTCGCCCTTGAGCCGGGGCGCCAGGGTGGTGGGTTCGGACGGGGCACCGGACCATGTCAGCGCCATGGCCAGCGCGGCCGGTGCGCCCTGTTCGTCGACATGAGAGACGAAGCGCACATTGGCCACCTCGGCCTGACGCGGCAGACCATCCGACTTGGCCAGCAATGCCATGGTCTGGGGATATTCAGCGCAGGCCGTGAGCAGCACCAGAGCCGCACACCCCACGAAGCAATTGCGCAACAGTTTCATCGACACCCTCCCAACCGGCGACAACACGATCTCACCGGGACCGCCCGTCCGGCTGCACCGAGAGATGGGACGCCCCCCTCGACCGGACGAGTGACCATTCAGCCGAATGCCGAACGAATTGGGCAAGGCGGCTCGTTCACGGACACAGGCACAATTTGCCCCCCAGGGTATGGAGATTTGGTTAACTCGGCAAAAATTGCCCATCGCAGGTGTTCATCGGTATCAAACCTGACGCTCTGCGGTATCGAGGCAGGGCCCGCGGATCGCCTCCGAAACGGCCCGTTCTCTCACCCGGTGCGCAGTCGCCCGAGGAAATTCGCCAGTTCTTCCACCAGCCGGTTGGCCGGATCGGCCAGATCCTCGGCGACCCAGATGACCTGGATGGCCGAACCGTAGGACGAGGCGGAGGATTGGGTCACTTCGACCACCGACGAGGCCACCAGATCGGCGTCATCGGCGAGATGACGCAGATCGGCGGCGATGGACTCGGTGGCGGCGCCCTGACGGTCGACGGCGGCGGTGATGGTGGCGGCGATGCTGCTGACCCGGCCGATGATGCCGGCGATCTCGGCAATGGCGGAGACGGCTTCGGCGGTGCGCTCCTGGATGGTGCCGATCTGCTCGGAGATATCGCTGGTGGCGCGGGCGGTCTGGTTGGCGAGAACTTTTACCTCGTTGGCGACCACCGCGAAGCCCTTGCCGGCGTCACCGGCCCGCGCCGCCTCAATGGTGGCGTTCAGCGCCAGCAGATTGGTCTGTTGAGCGATTTCGGTGATCAGGCCGATTACCTGACCGATGCGCTGGGCACTGTCGGCGAGTCCGCGGACCGTGCTGCCGGTGCGCTCCGCGGCGGCCACCGCGTCGCCGGCCACGGCATGGGAGTCGTTGACCTGAGCGCGAATATCGCCGATGGCCTCGGAAAGATGATGGGTGCTCTCGGCCAGACTGCGGGTTTTGCCGGATGCCCGCTGCGCTGCCTCGGTGGCGGCGACCGAGCGCGACGAGCTGTTGTCGATCTTGCTTCCCATACGTCCCGCTGTCGCGGCAATGTCGTCGGCATGGGCGGTGACCTGACCAGCCACACCCTTGACCTTGCCCTCGAACTCCTCGGCCAGGATCAGGATATGGGCGCGGCGCTCGGCCTCGGCCCGCTGTTTGACGGCCTCGGCCTCGTGCCGCAGTCGATCCAGTTCGGCCAGATCGAGGCGGAAGGTTTCCAGCGCGGCGGCAATGGTACCGATCTCGTCACGGCGCTCGCGGCCGGGCACCGTACTGACGGTGTCGCCCGCCGCCAAGCTGGCCATCCGCTGGCACTGCGCCGACAGCGCGGCACAGAGGGAGCGGGTAACGAGCACCGTCAGCAATCCCGCCAGCGCCAGGACCACGCCGACCATGCCCAGGCTCCAGGCCAATTTGCCCTGAAAACCGGCGAGTCGCACCCGCAACAGGCGATCGAGCTGGCCGCCGCAATCACCCCAGAACGATATGGTCGCCGCCTGTGCCGCCGCGTGCAGGCGCTTGAGCGCATCCGGCCCGCCGGCATCGGTGCCGGCGCCGGTAACCGCCACCTCGACCAGCTTGCCGAGCGCGTCGGCATAGGCGTCGATGCTGGCCTTGAAAGCGGCGTAACGGCTGTCCAGGGCCGCCTTGAGCGCGCCGTCGGGATTGTTGGCCAGCGCCGTTTCCAGATCGGTGACGACCGCGGCGATGGCGGTTTGCAGGCTGCCGTTGCGGGCCGCCAGATCAATCTTGTCAGTGATGGTCGCTTGAGCCGAACCGGCGATCAGGGCGACGTCGAGACTCTGGCTCATCTGGTCGACCAGATCGGGCAGCTTCACCACCACCAGATCCATGGTGTAGTAGGAGTCCAGATCGGGATCGAGGATCAGGTTGGATTGGTCGCCGACACGCGCCACCATCGCCCGCACCGCTGCCTGAGCAGCCCGCACCGCCTCGGCCGACGAACCCAGATGAGCCACCGCCTGATCCATCCGCGGCGCCAGGTCGTCGACTCCCATGGCATCGCCGTGGCGTCGCCGCGCCTCCTGCGCCGCCGCCAGTGCGTCGGCCGTCGTCCCTTGGGAACCACCGTGATAGCCGCCCAGCACCGCCGCCGACAGGCCACGCAGAGCATCAATATAGGCGACGCCCTCGATCTCCTTGGCGGCAAAGTCCATGTCCTTGCTGCTTTGCGCCACCAGCAGCCAGGTCAGAAAGGCCACCGGCACAATGAACACAGCACTGAGCAGCGCCAATTTGCTGCGCACGCGCAGATGATTGAGCATGACCGTCTCCCTCCCCGTGTCGGCGGCAGACAGATGCTTATTTTTTGTGCGCAATACCACCGACGCCCAATGTTACGGCAAAATGACGGTGCGGGCTAGTTATCACGAGAGACTATATCGGGAAGGCGATAACCTCGCCTTCCCGATAGGATAGGTTCATACCGATGAGCCTGAAGGCTCATCGGCGCCCTCGCCGGGCGCGCTCCGCGCTCAGGTGCGGCCTCAATGGCCGCTTGATACCGGCGAAAGAGACGCGGAATGGGTCAAGCATTCTGCTCGCCGGTATCATTCCCGCCAGAACGGCTTGCCGGCTTCCTCCAGAGCATCGCACCGGGTCAGGCCGATATCGCGCAGCAGGTGATGGTCCAGCGCCGCCAGTTGGCGCCGCTCCCGCTCCCGCTCCAGCCAGGTCAGCAGCATCTCGACCATTCGGCCGGGCAGCCGGGGCACCATGGCGACGAAGGTGCGCAACCGCTGGGCAGCGGGAGCCTCGGCGTAATAGGCGTGAGCCTCGACAATGCGGCCGAATTCGTCGAAGCGCACCGTCTCACACACCAGACGCTCGCCCGAGCGATAGACCAGCGTGGTGCCACCGATGCCGCGCGCTTCCGCCAGCAGCTCGAACCGCAGATCGGGAAAGGCTTGCAGGCCCTGGGTGAAATAGGCGCGCAATTCATCGCGGCCCTGGATCGTACCATTGGCGCGGCCGGTGATCTTGACGACGATCGGCGAGGTGAAACGGACGTGCTCGGCATAGTGGGCGAGCACGCCGTCCAGGTCGCGATTATTCCAGGCGTCGATCCAATCCCCGGCGAACCGGGGGAATGAATCGGTGCAATTCCGATTCAACATGTCAATTCCCCCTTCATTGAAGTGATTGCATTGATCCATTGACGCCGACATGGTGTCAATGCATACATTGACACCATGTCAACTTGGCAACCCGACCTGACGGGCCGTGACGGCCCCCGCTACCTGGCGATCGTCGACGCGATCGCTCAGGACATCCGCGCCGGCCGCCTGACTCCCGGTACCCGGCTGCCGCCGCATCGCGATCTGGCCTGGCGGCTGAAGGTGACGGTGGGCACCGTCGCCCGCGCCTATGCCGAAGCCGAACGCCAAGGCCTGGTCTCGGGCGAGGTCGGACGCGGAACCTTCATCAAAGATCCCGGCAACGAACCGACCCTGGGCGATTTCCTGTCGGCCCATGCGGTAGGATCGGGCAATCTGCTGGACATGGCGGTCAATCGCCCGACCGGCGACTGCAATGCTGCCGAGGTGGCGGCAGCCTTGCAGGAGGTGGTGGCCCGTTCCGACTTCGCCACCATCCTGACCTATCACCTGGAACAGCCGTCGCAGCGGCTACGCGCCGCCGGAGCCGCCTGGCTGCAACGCTATGGCGTCGAGGTGCCGGCCGAGCGCATCGTCATCACCACCAGCGGCCAGCAGGCGATCATCGCCGCCCTGGCCGCGGTGACCCGGCCGGGCGACGGAGTCCTGGTCGAGGAGTTCACCTATCCCGGCGTCAAGTCGGCCGCCACCCTGCTCGGCCGCCATCTGGTGCCGGTGCGCTGCGACGATTCCGGCCTGTGCCCCGACGCCCTTGAGCACGCGCTGACGGAGCGGCATGGTCGGGTGATCTACGCCATTCCCACCGTCAGCAACCCCAGCACCGTCACCTGGCCCGAAGAACGCCGCCGCGTCATCGCCGACATCGCCCGACGCCATGACGCGCTGATCATCGAGGACGGCATCTACGACTTCCTCGCCCCCACGGCATTGCCGCCGCTCACCCGTTTTGCGCCGGATCGGGTGATTCACATCACCTCGCTGGCCAAGAGCATCGCCCCCGGTCTGCGCATCGGCTATGTCGGCGCGCCGGAGGGCTTCGTCGGCCGTATCGCCGGCGGGGTCGCCGCTACCACCCTGATGGTTCCGGCGGTGATGGCCGAAACCGCCGCCCTGATGATCGAAAGCGGTGCCGGAGCCGGCTGCGCCGAGCGCCAGTTCGCCGAAGCCAGTGAACGCTGTCGCATCGCCACGACCATCCTGAGCGAAGGCCGCTGCCTGTCGCCGGCCTCGTTCAATAGCTGGCTGCCGCTGCCGCCCCCCTGGTCAGCCGAGGACTTCGTCGCCGAGGCGCGCAAGAACGGCGTCTGCGTCACTCCCGGCGGCTCTTTCGCTATCGGCAAGCCGCGGTTCGAGGCGGTGCGGGTCTCCCTCTCGGCGGTACCGTCGCGCGATGCCCTGGAACGCGGCCTGCGCATCCTCGCCGGCATGCTGCGCGTGCTGCCGGAGACCAGTACGCTGACGGTGTAATATTGCACCATCAAGCTGTGGCGCCTTTATCCAGCCGCCATTGAGGCGGCGGCCAAGCGCGGAGCGCGCCCGGCGAGGGCGTCCCGATGAGTCTCTTCGGAAGGATGATCCTGGCCTTTTGAAAGCCTCCACCAATGACCTATGTCGCAACGGCCGGAAGGGGTCTTATCTGTTCTCAGTAGTGTGACATTTCCCCATAAGGCGCTTCTCGTATGACGCCGCTGAGAAAAGTCGTTGTGCCGGAATTCGTGTTCGGACGCGGAGCGCGCTTCCTGGCCGGCCGATATGCAGCGAACTTCGGTGGCTGCCGGGCTCTCATCGTCACCGATCCGGGCGTGATCGCCGCGGGGTGGGTGGCGGATGTCAGGCGCTCGGTGGAAGAGGCCGGTCTGGCCGTCGAAGAGTTTTCCTCCGTCAGCCCCAATCCGCGGAGCGACGAGGTCATGCTCGGGGTGGAGATCTACCGGTCGCGCCGTTGCGATGTGATCATTGCGGTCGGTGGGGGCAGTCCCATTGATTGCGCCAAGGGAATTGGTGTCGTCAGCACCAACCAGGGTCACATTCTGTCGTTCGAGGGAATCGACAAGGTCGGCCGGCCGGGCGCGCCGCTGGTCTGTGTCCCGACCACGGCGGGAACCTCGGCCGACGTGTCGCAGTTCGCCATCATCACGGACCGAACCCATCGGCGGAAGCTGGCGATCATCAGCAAGACGGTGGTGCCTGATGTCTCGCTTATAGACCCTGAAACCACCACCTCCATGGACGTCTATCTGACCATCTGCACGGGCCTGGACGCCCTGGTTCATGCGGTCGAGGCCTTCGTTTCGCTGGCACATTCGCCGATCCTCGATCTCCATGCGCTCGAAGCCATCCGACTTATCCATGAAAACCTTCCGGCGGCGCGGGATCGTCCCCACGACCTGGAACGGCGCGAACAGATCATGCGGGCGGCGCTGCACGCCGGTATCGCCTTTTCCAATGCCAGCCTGGGGGCGGTTCATGCCATGGCGCACAGTCTGGGGGGATATCTCGACTTGCCGCACGGCGAATGCAACGCGCTTCTTCTCGATCATGTGATGGCATTCAACTATCAGGCGGCGCCCGAACGGTACGACCAGATTGGCATGGCCTTTGGCCTCGATCTGCGAGGCATGACCAGCCGCGAGAAGAAACACGCTCTGTGCACCGAGATTCATACCTTCAAGCAAAAGCTCGGCGTCGCCGATGGCCTCGTGGCCCGCGGTGTCAGCCAATCCGACCTGCTGGACCTGGCGCGAAACGCCTTGATCGACGCCTGTATCGTCACCAATCCGCGGCCCGCCGTGCGACGGGATCTCGAGGTGATCTACGAAGAAGCAATGTAGCGATGTCATGATGGCAGCAACGCCCCCCAGATCGGACCATCCCCTGCCCGGAGCAACCCAGGACACCTTGCTCGACTCCATCGTCGGATTCGGGGAGGGGTCGATGCGCAAGAGCTATTATCCCGAACTCCGGCAGCGGCTCCACGAGCTTGAGCGTTTCCGAACCCTGTTCGATGCCGGCAATGACCTGATCCTGCTGACGGCCCTGCCACTTGGTACCATCACCGACGCCAATCAGCCGGCGTGCCGCCGCCTGAGATGGCCGCGCGATCAATTGCTGGGGCGCCCGATCACCGATGTATTGGAGGGCAGTGACCTGGACGTGCTGCTGACGAGTGACGCGGTGGACGGGCCGGCGCAACTTGAAATGTATTTTCGTGACCGCGAGGGCGGCATCTTTCCGGTGGAGCTGACCTGTCGCGTGGCGCAGGAGGGAACCGCACGGTCGGCGCTCATCGTCGCCCGAGACATTACCGACCGCCGCTGCTTCGAATGCGAGTTGCACGCCGCCAAGGAAATGGCCGAACGGGCCAATATCGCCAAGTCCAAGTTCCTGGCCGCGGCCAGCCATGACCTCCGGCAACCCGCCCAGGCGCTGACACTGTTCACGACGATCCTGAGACATAAACTCGCCGGACACTCCGCCTTTGCCGTTGTCGAACATTTGCAGAATTCGGTGGACGCACTGACGCTTCTGCTCGACGCGCTGCTCGATGTCTCACGGCTCGACGCTGGATTGGTGGAACCCAGGATCACCGCATTTCCCGTCGCCGACATCCTGTCGCACTTGCGGGCCGAATACGGAATACGCGCGGCAAAACAGGATCTGCGGATCAGCGTGGTCAACAGTACCCTATGGCTCACCACCGACCCGATTCTGCTGGAGCGCATTCTGCGCAATTTTGTGGAAAACGCACTACGCTATACCGTCTCGGGTGGAGTGGTGATCGGATGTCGTCGGACCGGCGATAAAGTGGCGATCGAGGTCTGGGACAGTGGCGTCGGACTGATGCCCGACGTCTTGGATGACATCTTCGAAGAATTCTATCAGGTCGGCAACCCCGAGCGGGATCGCCGCAAGGGGCTGGGTCTGGGATTGGCCATCGTCCGCCGGCTGTCCACTCTGCTCGGCTGCAAGATCAAAGTGACGTCCAGGCTGGGCCGCGGATCACGCTTTTCGGTCCAGGTTCCACGGGCGGATGCCGATCTGCCGCGACTCATGCCGACGGCGGCCCCCTCGGATGCGCCCTGCCGGGGCATGTCCGTGCTGGTCATCGACACCGACGCCACCGCCGTGACGGCGATGCTGGAGAGTTGGGGATGCCGTGTGCGTGATGCCAGATCGTCGGCAGCGGTGGCCAGAGAGACCGAACTGGATATCCAATTTATTATCGCCCATGACCGCCAATGCGGCGAGCCCGCCGCCGACGCCATCCGGGCTGTTCAGCAAATGGTCGGGCGTTCCATACCCGGCCTGATCATCAGCGGCGGAACAACACCCGAACCAGCCTCCAGCACCTCGACGCACGGCTACCGCATCCTGCACGAGCCGGTGACGGCCGAAACCCTGCGGGCGGCCATCTGCGGTCACGGAAGCGGTCGATGCCCGGCGGCGGACATACCCGGCTTGGCCGTATTTTGCGGCCGGCAGGCGATCTGATCGGCCGCCTGGGCGACGACCGCAAATAATACCGATGAGCCTAAAGGCTCATCCATGCCCTCGCCGGGCGCGCTCTGCGCTTGGCCAGAGATTTCAGGGGAACGCAGATGACCAGACGCGGCAGGGGCGCCCATTACTGGGCGCCCCCCGCACAGAACCCTCCGTGCGGCTTTCCCGCATAAGGCTCCCACCTCGGGTATTTACGGGCGAAGCGCTGCTCGGGCCAGGGATGGAGAACGCAGATAAGGTAATGATGGCGAACGGCCTGGTCATTTTGCCATTGCGACCGAGTCTTTCCCGGCATTCCATGTCTCGATAACCGTAAACAGGCGACGATCCGCGGTTCTGACGGATGCATCCGTGGTCATCCGTGGATATCTGCGTTCCCCTGCGATGCAAGCTGCATCGACACCGCGGAGCGTCAGAGTCGATGTCGCCATTATTTACGGTCGTTGCCTATGAAGCGCCCCCCGGAAAATGCAACGGCGGCCGGCATGACGCCGGCCGCCTTGGAGATGACCCGACCGGCGCGGCAGGGGTCCGACTGCCGCGGCCCGGCGTGAGGGGGCCTCCAATGAGTAAAGAGGTCAAATGTGGCGAAAGTTTGTCAGGTCGCCGGCCGCTGGTCGTCGATCACCTTGCCGTCATTGGCCAAGCTGCCCGGTGCCACCATCTGCACCCCGCCCTTCAGCTTGAGCACCGCCTGCATGGTCTCCGCCAGTGCCGCGGCCAGACCCTCGGCGGGCGACGCCACTTCGCAATGCAGAGTCATGACGTCCAGGTCGCGCTCGCGCTCGACCACCAGACGGGCGCGAGCGATCTCGGGATAGCGGCGGACGACGTCGGCAATCTGCTGCGGATGAACGAACATGCCCTTGACCTTGGTGGTCTGGTCGGCGCGACCCATCCAGCCCTTGATGCGCATGTTGGTGCGGCCGCACGGGCTGATGCCGGGCAGGATGGCCGACAGGTCGCCGGTAGCGAAGCGGATCAGCGGGTATTCGGGAGTCAGCACGGTCACCACCACTTCGCCGACCTCGCCCTCGGCGACCGGGTCGCCGGTGCCGGGGCGGACGATTTCGACGATGGTCCGCTCGTCCACCACCATGCCCTCAAGGGCCGAGGTTTCATAAGCGACGCAGCCCAGATCGGCGGTGCCATAGCATTGATAGACAGTGCAGTTCAGATCGGCGATGGCCGCGCGCAGGGATGGCGGCAGGGCCTCGCCGGTGACGAAGGCTTTGAAGATGGACGAGGGGATACCCATCTCGCGAGTCTTGTCCAGCAGCACCTTCAGAAAGCTCGGCGTGCCGGTGTAGCCGGCCGGTTGCAGGTCGGCGATGGCCCGGGCCTGCAATTCGGTATTGCCGACGCCGGCTGGAAAGACGGCGCAGCCCAGCGCATGGGCCGCCGTTTCCATCATCGAACCCGCCGGAGTCAGATGGTAGGAAAAGCTGTTGTGGACGATGTCGCCCTTGCGGAAGCCGGCGGCATACATGGCGCGGGCAAAGCGCCAATAATCGGCGCGACGGCCTTCCGGGTCGTAGATCGGCCCGGGCGACTGGAAGATGCGCGCCAGGGCACCGGGCGGCACCGCCAGCATGCTGGCAAAAGGCGGATCCTGGCGCTGACGGTCGATCATGTCCGACTTGCGGGTGACCGGCAGCCGTGCCAGATCGGCCCGGTCGCGCACCGCCTCCAGGTCGAACCCGGCCAGCAGATGCGAGAAATGGAGCGAATTGCGCCGGGCATTGGACAACTGCCCGCGCAGCGCCCCCATCAGGCGTTCCTCGCGGGCCTCGGGCGAGGCGGTTTCCAGGTCGTCGTAATACTGTTGCTTCGCCATCACAGCCACCGCTTCCGCCGCTTATAGGACTTCAGGTTCTTGAACGATTTGCGCTCGTCGCCACCGCCGCCCAGGTAGAATTCCTTGACGTCCTCGTTGTTGACCAGATCGGCCTGCGCGCCGTCGAGCACGATCTTGCCGGATTCCATGATGTACCCGTAGGACGCCGATTTCAGCGCCATGCGGGCATTCTGTTCCACCAGCAGAATGGTGATGCCCAGGTCTTTGTTGAGCTGGCGGATGATGCTGAACACCTCTTTGACCAGCAGCGGCGACAGACCCATCGACGGCTCGTCGAGCAGGATCATACGCGGCCGCGCCATCAGCGCCCGGCCGATCGCCAGCATCTGCTGTTCTCCGCCCGACAGGTAACCGGCCAGCCCGGTGCGCTCGCGCAGCCGCGGAAAGAAGTCGTAGACCATGTCGATGTCTTTGCGGATGTTCTGCGGATCGCGCCGCGTATAGGCGCCCAACCGCAGATTTTCCAGACAGGTCATGTCCTCGACGATGCGCCGGCCTTCCATCACCTGGAAGATGCCCTTGCGGACGATCTGCTCGGGCGCCATGTTGGCGATGTTCTCGCCTTCAAAGGTGATGCCGCCGCGCGTCACCTCGCCGTCCTCGGTGGCCAGCAGGCCCGAAATGGCCTTCAGGGTCGTCGACTTGCCGGCGCCGTTGGGCCCCAGCAGGGTGACGATCTGGCCTTCGGGCACCGTCAGGCTGACGCCGCGCAGCACCAGGATCACCTCATCATAGACCACCTCGATATTGTTGACCGTCAGGATCGGTTCCTTCTCGGTCGGCCGAGGTGCCGGCTGTGACAGTGCCGCTTCTGGCATGGATAAACTCCTGACAACTCCTTTGCTACTCCCTCTCCCGCTTGCGGGAGAGGGTTGGGGTGAGGGCTGACCACGGTTCCGCCCGTGCGGGCCTGCGGGCGTCAACCCTCACCCTCCCAGCCTATGGCTGGGCCCCTCCCTCTCCCGCACGCGGGAGAGGGAAAACACAACCTTACCAGCCCAGCCAATCGGCCTTGCGCGGCACTTCGACTTCGCCGATCTTGGCGATCGACTGCTCGGTGCCCTTGGCGTTGGCCTGATACATGAACACCTTGGTGGTGCCGCGGTGGTCCTCACCGGTCCAGGTGGACGGCATGCACACGCCCTCCAGGCCCGACGGCACATGGTCCTTGAGCGCTTCCATCGCCTTCTTGATCTGCGGACCGGTCACCCCGTCGCTGGTCTTGTCGGCAATAACCATCGCATCGCGCATGAAATACGCCGAGCAGACGCCGCGGATATAATGCAGCGGCCGGTATTCGGCGCCGGTCGGGTCGCTGACCTTCGAGATTTCACGCAGCGTCGCCATACCGGCAGCGGTCGACTTCCAGTCGGCGGCGCCGACCACGAAGATCATGCCGTTGGCGGCATCGCCGGTGGCCTTGATGGCGGCCTCGTCCATCGCCCACACATTGCCGAGGAACTGAGTGGCAACGCCGACCGTCTCGCACGACTTCAGCAGCGAAATGGTCGAGCCCGACGTATTGGCCAGATAGGCGTAACTGGCACCGGATTCCTTCAGGCTCAGGCACTGGGCCTTGAAGTCGCCGGGCTTCATCGAATACTGGATGGGATCAATGACCGTGAAGCCCAGTTCCTTGGCATAGGCGGCGCAGGCTTCCTTGGGCGCGTTGGGATAGGGGTGGTTGTCGCCCATATGGACGAATTTCGGCTCCTTGGTGCCCTTCTTTTTGGCGTCTTCGGCCGCCCACTGCACCAGGGCGCGGCAGCCGTCGGTATAGGACGGGCCGTAAAAGAAGTTGTAGGGGGCCGGCTTCGAACCATGCGTGCCCTTGCCGGTCGGATCGGTCAGATGGCCCGAATAGGAGGCGGAGAAATAGGGGATCTGGTCCTTGCCGACGAAGCTGACCAGCGCCTCGGTATCGCCGGTGCCCCAACCCTGGATGGCGACGACCTGATCGCCCAGCCATTTCTTGTACTGGGCAATGGCGCGGGGGATTTCATAGGAATAGTCGACGGTTTCCACGTCGATCTTCTTGCCGTTGACGCCGCCGGTCTTGTTGATATGGGCCAGCGCGTCGGCGACGCCTTGGCCATAGGGCTTGCCCACCGACGAGGTGGCGCCGGTGTAATCGGCCATATGACCGACCTTGATATCCTTGGCCAGGGCCTGTCCCGCGCCGGCCATCAGGGCGACGGTGGCGAGTCCGGTCAGCAGCTTGGTCCGCATCGGTTATTTCCTCCGGTTTTGTTTTTTCAATATGAGAACGGGTACAACTTCCAGTACGCTTTGATCATCTTCCAGCGATGGGCCAGCCCATCCGGTTCGAAGATGAGAAAGAGCACGATCACCAGACCGATCGCCGCCTCGCGGGCAAAGGCCAGGCCTTCCCGCAAGGCCGGCACCGTGTCGCCGGCAACATTGGCGATGCCGCTGATCGCCTCGGGCAGCAGCACCATGAAGGCGGTGCCCATCAGCGTGCCCATCACACTGCCCAGTCCGCCGATGATGATCATCCCGAGAAACTGGATCGACAGCAGGATACTGAAGGACTCCGACGACACGTAGCCCAGATAATGGCCGAACAGCGCCCCGCCGATGCCCGCATAGAAGGCGGAGATGCCGAACGACAGGATGCGGTATTTGGTCAGGTTGATGCCCATGACCTCGGCCGACAGGTAATGGTCGCGCACCGCCACGAACGCCCGGCCATCGCGCGACCGCAGCAGGTTGGCGGCAAAGATGAACATCGCCACCACCCACACCACCACCACGTAGAAAAAGCTGCGGTCGTCGTTGAGGTCGGTGCCGAACAGGCTGAACGGACTGGCCATGGTGCCGGCCGAGCCGCCGGTGAACCAGTCGGCGCGGCCGAAGAAATCTTCCAGGATGAACTGAGCGGCGAAGGTGGCGATGGCCAGATACAGGCCCTTGATGCGCGCCGCCGGAATGCCGAACAGCAGCCCGACCGCGGTGGTCAGCACGCCGGCCAGCGGGATGGCGAACACCACCGGCACACCCCAGGAATTGTTCAGCCAGGCCGAGGCAAAGGCGCCAAAGCCGAAAAAGGCGGCATGGCCCAGCGAAATCTGCCCGGTAAAGCCGACCAGGATGTTCAGCCCGAGCGCGGCAATGCCGTAATAGCCGATCTGGATCAACAGGTTGAGCTGATAGCGGCTGAGGAATTCGACATCCCCGAACTTCAGCGGCGCGATCAGCAGCACCACCACGCCAAGGATAGCGAACAGCCGCGACATGGGCGTCGGGAAGATCGTCGTGTCCTTGGCATAGGACGTCTTGAACTGGCCGCAGGGGATCAGAGCGGAGGAGGAGGTGGCCATGGATTAACGGCTCCCTTTCGCTTGGATGCGGCCGCAGCCAATCACCTGTTTCGTCATGGCCGGGCTTGTCCCGGCCATCCACGTGTCACCATCCGATCCAATGCTGCCGACATTGAGGCTGCGTCCCGGCGTGGATGGCCGGGACAAGCCCGGCCATGACGGGTAATGAGACACTATCCCTTCCCCCATCACACCCTCTCGATCTTATGCGTGCCGAACAGCCCATACGGCTTGATCATCAGAATAATGATCAGCACATAGAACGGTGCCACACTGTACAGATTGCCCAGATGCAGATACTGACCGTCGACGAATTCGGCCATGTTTTCCAGCACACCGATGATCAGGCCGCCGACGATGGCGCCGATGATCGAGTCCAGGCCACCAAGAATGACCGCCGGAAAGACCTTGATGCCGAAGAACGACAGGGCCGAGGACACGCCGTTGACCATGCCGACCACCACACCGGCCAGCGCCGAGACCATGGCGGAAATGGCCCAGGCCATGGCGAACACCTGCTTCACCGAAATCCCCAGCGACTGCGCCACCTGCTGATTGAAGGCGGTGGCGCGCATGGCCAGACCAAGCCGCGAGAATTTGAAGAAATAGGCGAAGCCGGCCATGATGATGATCGAGATAGCCATGGACATGATATAGGGCGTCTGCACGTTCAGCCCGAAAATCGCTATGGATTTCGTCTCGAAGACCTGCGGATAGGGCTTGGCCCACACGCCGAAGATCCATTTCATCATGGCCTGGAAGAAGATCGACAGGCCGATGGTGACCATGATCACCGAAATGATCGGCTCGCCGATCATCGGCCGCAGCACGATGATCTGTAGCGCCACGCCGAAGGCCATCATGAAGGCCAGGGTCATGGGGAAACCGATCCAGAACGGTAATTGCAGATCGGTCAGCAGCCACCAGCACACCCAGGCACCGATCAGCAGGAACTCGCCCTGGGCAAAGTTGACGATCTGCGTCGACTTGTAGATCAGCACGAAGCACATGGCGACCACGCCGTACAGCGTGCCGATGATCAGGCCGTTGATGAGCAGTTGAACGAGAAGGGTGGTGTTCATGGGCAAAATCCCCAAGGCCGTGGTGCACGCCCCCTCTCCCGCTGGCGGGAGAGGGTCGGGGTGAGGGTGGTTGCGCCGGAGACACTGATCGGAACCGAGCGGGGGACCACCCTCACCCTCCCGCTTCGCGGGCCCCTCCCTCTCCCGCCAGCGGGAGAGGGGTATAAGATTGGCGATGCAATCATCATCCTCTCCCCCCTATACCGCTGCCGCGACGACCAGATCGGTCTGGATGCGCGACGTGGTGCCGTCCTGGAAGGTGATCACCGTATCCACATGGACGCTCGGCTTCTCGCCGTAGATGGCGTCGATGATCTCGGCGTATTTCTCATTGATCACGCTGCGGCGGACCTTGCGGGTCCGCGTCAGCTCGCCGTCATCGGCATCCAGCTCCTTGTACAGAAGCACGAATTTGCGGATGCGCTGCGGCTCGGGCAGGGTGGCGTTGACCTTTTCCACCTCCTCGGTCAGCAGCCGGTAGACCCGCTCCTGCGCCGACAGGTTGGTGTAGTTGGTAAAGGCGATACAGCGCTGTTCGGCCCATTTGGACAGGATCGAAAAGCGGATGCAGATCATTGCCGTCAGATAGGGCCGGTCATGGCCCAGGATCACTGCCTCGGCGACGAACGGCGAGAATTTCAGCTTGTTCTCGATGAACTGCGGCGAGAAGCGCACGCCGTTGGAGGTCTCGGCCAGATCCTTGATGCGGTCGATGACCACCAGATGACCGTTTTCCTTCTTGATGTAGCCGGCATCGCCGGTGTGCATCCAGCCGTCGCGCAAGTCCTTTTTCGTGTCCTCGTCGTTCTTGAAATAGCCGAGGAACGTGCCGGCGGTGCGGGCGACGATCTCGCCCACGCCGTTGGCGTCGGGCTGGTCGATACGCACTTCCGACGTGTCGAACGCCAGACCGACCGTATCGAAATCCACGTCGCCGGCGCGATGGATGGTATAGGCGCCGGCCAGTTCGGTCTGGCCATAGATCTGCTTCAGCGGCACACCCATGGCCTGGAAGAAGCGGAAGGTCTCCGGCCCCAGCGCCGCGCCTCCCGTAGCCGCCGAGGTCAGATAGGTGAAACCCAGCCGGTCACGCAGCGGCCGGAACAGAATCAGGTCGGCGAGCCAGCTACGCCGGCCCTCGTCCAGCGCCTTGAGACCAAGTTTCATGCCGAGTTCAAACATCTTCTGCTTGAACCGGGTCGCATCCATCATGCGGGCGCGCACATCGGCGGCGATGGTTTCCCATACCCGCGGTGCCAGCAGCACGAAGGTCGGGCCGATCTCGCGCAGATCGGCCATCATCGTCTCGGGTTCCTCGACGAAGTTGACGGTGATGCGCGACACCAGCGCCTGACCGATGGCATAGACCTGTTCCATGATCCACGGCAGCGGCAGCACCGAGACATAATTGTCGGTGGGGTATTTGGGATCGGCCCGCAGATAGGCGGCGCAGTGGGCGAGGAACGGCCCGGCCTGAAGCATGGCCATCTTGGGGTTGGAGGTGGTGCCCGAGGTGGTGCACAGGATGGCGACGTCATCCCCCCTGCCCTTCGCCACCTCCTGCTCGAACACGCCGGGATGGCGGTGTTCCAGGTCGATCGCCAGACGCTTCAGGTCGGCCGCGTCCAGCAGCCGCGGGTCTTTGTATTTGCGCATGCCGCGCGGATCGAAATAGATGATCCGCTCGATACAGGGCGCGGCGTCGGCCACTTCCAGCAGCTTGTCGACCTGCTCCTCGTCCTCGGCCAGGATGACGCGGACCTGAGCGTATTCGATCAGATACGCCACCTCCTGATTCATCGAGTCCTGGTAGATGGCCAGCGACATGCCGCCGACCGCATGGGCCGCCACCTCGGACCACAGGAATTCCGGGCGGTTCTTGCCGATGATGCCGATCGCCTCGCCGCGCCTGATACCCAGCGCCATCAGGCCCAGGGCGATGGCTTTCACCTGATCGCGATAGTCGGCCCAGGTGAATTCGTTCCAGATACCGAATTCCTTCTCGCGCATCGCCACCTCGCCGGGCCATTGGCCGGCGTTGTGCAGCAGCAGCTTGGGGAAGGTGTCGTGAATGGTGATGTCGCCGTATTGGGGCTCCATGGGTTAAGCAACCTCCTCGACATCGTCGTCATCCACGCCCAGATAGGCGGTTTTGACATGGTCGTTGCTCATGATCTCGTCGGGCAGGCCGTCGGCGATCTTGCGGCCGAAATCCAGCACCATGACCCGGTGCGAGATATCCATCACCACGCCCATGTCGTGCTCGATCATGATCACGGTCATGCCCCACTCCTCGTTCAGATCGACGATGTAGCGGGCCATGTCCTCCTTCTCTTCCAGGTTCATGCCGGCCATCGGCTCGTCGAGCAGGATCAGGTCGGGCTTGACGGCGATCGCCCGCGCCAGCTCGACCCGCTTGCGCAACCCGTAGGACAGGGTGCCGGCGGTCGATTTGCGGATATGGCTGATCTCGAGGAAGTCGATGATGTCTTCCACATGGCGGCGATGGGCCAGTTCTTCCCGCTGCGCCCCCACCAGCCAATAGAACGAACCGGTCAGGAAGTTGTTGCGCAGCAGATGGTGGCGGCCGACCATGATGTTGTCGAGCACGCTCATATGAGCGAACAGCGCCAGATTCTGGAAGGTCCGCCCCAATCCCAGCGTCGCCCGCTGGTTGGGCGTCAGCCGGGTGATATCGGCACCCTTGAACAGAACCTGCCCCGAAGTCGGCCGGTAGCGCCCCGAGATGCAATTGAGCATCGAGGTCTTGCCGGCGCCGTTGGGGCCGATGATCGAGAACAGCTCGCCCTTGCGGACGGCAAAGCTCACATTCGACAGGGCTCGCACGCCGCCGAATTGCAAAGAAATATCGCGCGCCTCCATAATGGGCGCTTCCATCTGTGTCACTTCGGACATCCTCCCATACCGGCCGCCCGCGAAGGTCTATTGCCTTCTTGCATGAGCGGGCCTCCTGCCCTCAGTCAACGTCAAATTCAGCCGAGTATCAAGCACCTCACCAACAGAGATAGATATTAGAGTCTTCTTCTATGCCGGACGGTCTACCCCGGTTCGTTGTTCTCGATCTCGGACAATGAACCTTGCCGCAGCATTGTAAAGCAGTGATGTAGCCGATGTAAGATTTTGTAAACGGCGCTGACCGGCGGATGGGGCGTGGTAGAGTGAGGGGGAAGGTGAGCGTGTGTTGCACCTGCACCATAACTAAAAACCGTCATTCCCGCGAAAGCGGGAATCCATGCGGCCTGACCGCTGAAATAAAGGGTGCCCGTCATGTTGCGGTGCGAAAGTAAAAAACCTTGTCAGCACCGTCAGGTCGGATGTCAAGGCCGCATGGATTCCCGCTTTCGCGGGAATGACGATCTATTTGATGGCACCATCCACGGCATTGCAGGGTGAACGACGTGTCTGTCGACAACCAGGACGAACCCGCGCGCTGGCGCCTGGTGCAGGCGGCGCTGGACCATCTGGACGATGGTTTCACCGTCTATGACCTGGAGCTGCGGCTGGTCGCCTGGAACACCCGATTTTTCGAGATGATGGAGTTCCCCGCCGAATTCGCCCAGGTCGGCATGCCGTTCGAGGCTTTCGTGCGCCACAATGTGGGGCGCCGCGAATACGGCGAGGGTGAGCTTGAGGCGCTGGTGGCCGAGCGGCTGCGCCTCGCCCGCGCCTTCCTGCCCCATCACATGGAACGCACCCGGCCCAACGGCCGCATCATCGAGGTCCAGGGCAATCCGATTCCGGGCGGCGGCTTCGTCACCATCTACAAGGACGTTACCGAGCGGCGCCGCGCCGAGCAGGCATTGAAGGACAGTCACGACGAGTTGGAGCGCCGCGTCGCCGAGCGCACCGCCACCCTCGCCGCTCTCAACGAGCGCCTGCGCCAGAGCGAGGAATGGACCCGGCTGGTGGCCGATGCGGTGCCGGCGATTCTCGGCTATGTGGATGCGCAACAGATCTACCGCTTCGCCAATGGCCGGTATGAGGAATGGCTGGGTCTGCGGCCCGAGGACATCCTGGGGCGCCATGCCCGCGAGGTGCTGGGGGCGGAGCTGTATGACGGGCACGAGCCGTTCATGCGTCTGGCTCTGGCCGGTCGCCCCATCAGCCGCGAGTTTCCCTTGCGCAAGGCCAATGGCGGGCTGATGCAGGCCGCCGTCTCGTTCATCCCCCACCGCGCCGAGGATGGGGCGGTGATCGGCTATTTCGTGCTCGGCCAGGACGTCACCGAGCGCCAGCAGGCCGAATCAACCCTGCGCCAGGCCCAGAAGATGAAGGCCATCGGCCAGCTCACCGGCGGATTGGCCCATGATTTCAACAATCTGCTGACCATCATCATCGGCAATCTGGCGGTGTTGCAGGAAGAGGCCGGCAGCGACTCGTCAGTGCAGGCGCTGATCTCGCCGGCCCTGGATGGCGCCCGCCGTGGCGCCCGGCTGGTGCGGCGGCTGCTCGCCTTCGCCCGGCAGCAGCCGTTGCAGGTCAAGGCGATCGACGTTGTCCAGGTCATCGCCGGCATGGCCGAACTGCTCAGCCAGACTCTGGGCGGCGCCGTCGACATCGCCTTTGCCCTGCCGCCCGAAGTCTGGCCGGTACGGGCCGATCCCCACCAGTTCGAAAACGCCATCCTCAATCTGGCGATCAACGGCCGCGACGCCATGTCGGGCGGCGGGCGGCTGGTGATCGCCGTCGACAACGCCACTCTCGACCACGACTATGCCCAGCGCCGTCCCGATGTCGAGCCCGGCGACTATGTGGTGGTCTCGGTCAGCGACGACGGCGCCGGCATGCCGGCCGAGGTGATCGAACGCGCCTTCGAGCCGTTCTTCACCACCAAGGACGTCGGCAAGGGCAGCGGCATGGGTCTGGCCATGGTCTACGGCTTTGTCCGTCAGTCGGGCGGTCATGCCGACATCCTGTCGCAGCCGGGCGCCGGCACCACCGTCCGCCTGACCCTGCCCCGCGCCGCCGCCGAGCCCGCCGCCGACTCCGCCCCCATCACGGCGCCGCGCGGCGCCCCGCGCGGCAGCGAACGGGTGCTGGTGGTCGAGGATGATGCCGGCGTGCGCACCTTCGTCGCCGGAGCCCTGCGCGATCTCGGCTACACCGTGCGCACCGCCCCCAACGGTCATACCGCTCTGGCCCTGCTGGCCAAGGACGACATCGACCTGCTGCTGACCGACATCATGATGCCGGGCGGCATGTCCGGCCTCGACCTGGCCGCCGAGGTCGGCACCCGCTGGCCCGACCTGCCGATCCTGCTGATGTCCGGCTATCCCGACGAAGCCGTCGGCCGCTCCGGTGCCGCCGCCGCGCTGCCGCTGATCGGCAAGCCGTTCCACAAGGAGGATCTGGGGCACAAGGTGCGGGAAGTGATGGGAAAATGATCGCATCACCCCGACGACACCATTATTCAAGTGCTCTCATGTGATGAAAGCCGAAAGCCTTAACCCTATCTCTGTCCGGAGCAACGACAACCACAACACCAGGCCTAAAATCACCCTCAGATATTTTTGTTAAATCAAACCCATTCTGCCCCATTTCCCCAAACTCGGGCAATATTACCATAACCTTATCGCGAGATACAAGCCACTTGCATAAATTGCTATCAAGATCATGGTCTATTTCCCTAAGCGCGCCCAGGATACGCTCCTTGAAAAATGCGCACTCCGATCCGGCAACATTGTTAATCGCCTGGAGATATACAGGAATAATAGCTTCCGATACAGGAAGTTCACTTGCTACAATAGCCAGCTTTGCCGCAACAGACCGTGCTGTGTTGAGATTTCCAGTAATCACCATTTTTCTATTACTATCAACAATCTCTTGAACGTCATCATTTTTAAGCTCTATAATTCGCCCATTTAACTTACACGTAGGCATTTTTTCGGAATACAATTGCAGATCATCGGAACATAAACCACTATACATCTCGCGCGCGCGATCTATATTGCTCAGAACCCATGCATTAAGAACGCGTTCTGTGCAAATAACAAGGTCTACACCCGTCACGACACGCAAGGGAACTTCTTTAAAGGGAAGATGGAGATGCGTTGCGAGCCAGGCTATTGGGATATTTGCAGGTGGAATGATGCGTGATAGCCTTATTGCAATAGATGGGATAGTGTACAATGTCATAACCCACAACACAAACAATAAGGTTGTTACAGCTACATAGAACGGCCCTACTGCCTGCCAATAAACTGAAGTATAACGCAATTTTTCCAGCCGTGCTTCCAATGGCGCAAGCCTAGTCAATGAATCACTACTACCAGAAATCCTACGCACTTCTTTTACTAAATCATCAACTTCTCTTATCAAAATGATATCATCAAGCGGTATGGCTATGCCTGAAAGTAAGGCAAACGCATTATGTCTCGAATTATGCGCGCCTTGCCGAACGCGATCATACACGATATTGCGAGCAACAAATGATTTCTGTGAAATAGAAGCAAGCCCGGCAATTGCCTCCTTCCTATTATTACTCAAAGGCTCTCTGAAAGCAGCATCTGCAAGTGCATTTACGGCCTGTTTAACCGATTTTTCGGTAATAGCTGCAATATCGTTGTATGTAAAAGCATACGCCAGGGCAAATGCTGCGCTTGCCCTAACCCAATAGCACGGCTCTTTGTTAATGTCTAAAACCAAGGACAATTCATCAATAACGTCGGAGGCATAGCCGGCCATCCGAAGGCTTTCAACAGCCCTGCTGCGAAGCCAGCCTATCGGGTGACTAATAATTGGCAAAAACGCCGCCTTAATCTGTGCCGGTTCAAACTCATCCCAATGCGCATTTATGGCATCAAATACAGCCCCTCGCGCCTTAATGTAGAGATGAAAATCCTTCGCATTATTATCATTAATTGCATTATTCCAATCAACTATCTCTCTATTACCAGGGCTTATTTTTTCAGGCAACAACTTACCATTATAAGTATAACCTTCTGACAGAGTCTTTAGCAAAAGACTTTTCTCAAATGGTGATATGGCATCACGGCGCTTAAGAACTTCCGCCGTCGCTTTCCTAGTTGCATGGTTCTGAAGCCCACTAGATATATCTACTTCACTATGACCGCTACCATCCTCCCCATCATACAGAATGTCCTGATAACACAGGTCTGCCATTGCATTAAAATTACATAATACTGAAATCACGATTGCCAATACGCCTACACGCATGTCCGCCCCCTCACTTTATCAGCATCACTGGCAGCAGTGTAATGCGTGATTAGACTGCTCGCAATCAGTTGTTTTTGACAAATACGGAAAATTAGACGATATTTTCTCGTAACTGGATCTCCGCTGCCGCCGGACATATAATACCTGCACATTTTTAGAGCGGTTTCCGATCAGCAAACACGCTTTAGAGGCTGTCTGGAAAAAGCTTGAATCGTTGGAATCGCTTGTAATTCCCTGTCCAGGCGGCAAAGAGGAGGTTGGTTGTGTAAACGGACAAGAATCGCAAGCTATACGACAGAAAATGGATGCGATACCTGAGTGACGTGACGGATGCGGAATGGCTGCTCGTTGAACCGCTGATCCCACCAGCGAAGCGCCCCGGACGAAAGCGCACGGTGAACCTCCGAGGGGTGGTCAATGCGATCTTCTACGTGCTGACCTCTGGGTGTCAGTGGCGCATGCTGCCCAAGGATTTTCCGCCTCGGAGCACCGTTCACGAATATCTGATGCTGTGGGAATGGGACGGCACGCTCAATCGCATCCACCATGCTCTCTCTCCGTCCAGGTGAGGGAACTCGCGGGAAAAAAGGTCAAGGGCATCAAGAGACACATCACAGTCGACACACTCGGCATGATATTGGCCGGACAAATTCAGACTGCCAATGTTCAAGACAGGGATGGAGCACTGCCACTTCTTAAGGAAGTCCGTTCCATGTTTCCGTTCATTGAGAAAATATTTGCCGATGGGGCTTATCAGGGGCAGGCAATGGCCGCTGCCGTGGCCGCTCTCGGGGAATGGGAGTTGGAGATCGTCAAGCGATCAGACGTCGCCAAGGGCTTTGTCGTCCTGCCCAAACGCTGGATCGTCGAACGCACCTTCGGCTGGCTTGGCCGCTGTCGTCGACTTGCCAAGCACTTCGAAAACCTAACACGAACGGCATTGGCCTTTCTCCGCCTCGCCATGATCAGGCTCATGATTGCGGCGCATTGCCCGTGCAGCCGCATAGCAAGGATCATTCCGGACAGACTCTAAGGCGCCAGGATCCGGACAGACTCTAAGGCGCCAGGATAAGGCTGCCGGGTATCACGTCGGCATCGCTGGGGACACAGAGACCACAGAGTTGCACAGAGACCGCAGAGAACCAGGGGGCTTTACCCGCAAGGCAGGCAGATAACACTCTCTGTGTCCTCTGTGGCCCTCTGCGCTCTCTGTGTCCCCAACCTTGTCCTCCCCATGATGAGCGCGGGCACTACCCGAGGATCAGGAAGTCGGAGGCTGACAGGCTGCTCACTCCGGTGAGGGTGGCGAACTCGATCGCCTCGACAGAGCCCGAGCCGTCGGCGTCATAGGACAACACACCGCTGGTGGTGTCGAAGATGAACCGGGTGTCGGCGGTCAGCGTGTCGGTGGACAGGGCGAAAGCGCTGTCGCTCAGGGCGCCCGCTTCGATGTCGTGCAACTGGATGGCGATCTGATCCCCATCCTGGAAATCGCTGATCGTGACCATCAAGGTCGCCGCGGAGAGTTCGGCGGGTTCAGCCGTTTCGGTCTCGGTCTCGACCGTCTCGGTCTTGTCGCACGAGCCGCCACCGTGATGCCCGCCGCGCATGGCCTGATGACCACCATGCGAGTCCTCAAGACCCCCACCGCCTTCCGCGCCACCTTCCGCGCCGGAAGCGCCACCGCCGAGATCAAGGCAGAAGATGTCGGCGCCGTCGCCGCCCTCCAGCGTATCGTTGTCGCCACCGGACAAGGTGTCGTCGCCCTCGCCGCCGCTCAGCATATCGTTGCCGCCGGCACCGTCGAGAAAGTCGTCACCGGTCCCGCCAGTCAGAACGTCGTCGCCGGAACTGCCGTACACGGCAATGCCGCTGGTGGTGGTGATGGTGGTGACGCTGTCGCTGACAGTGCTGGTGACGCTGTCGCTGGTGGTCTCGCTGGTGGTCTCGCTGCCGCCGACGCCATGATCCGAATAGCCGCTGGAAACATGGCTCGAACCGCCGGACTTGGAGCTGCTTGTCGAGTTGCGCATGTCGATCTCCTGGGTTGAGAAGCCTTGTCTGTGGGAGTTTTTCCCACGCCCCAAACACTACGTGGGATTTTCTCCCACGGCAAGACTTTTTTTGTTGCTGCGCGGTGACATGGAGCCGTGCTACAAAGGTGGGCAGTTTTCCCACGTCTCCTGTTGATGCCATGGTGCCGACCATCAATCCCGCCCCCTCTCCGGCCCTGATCGCCGCGATCCGCCGCATCCTGCGACCGCTGGTGCGCGTTCTGATCGCCAACGGGCTGACGCTGCCGACGATCAGCGGGCTGATGAAGGCGGTCTATGTCGAGGAGGCCGAGCGTCACTTCACGCTGCCGGACAAGGCAACCACGGTCAGCCGCATCGCCTTGCTGACCGGCCTGCATCGCAAGGACATCACCCGCCTGCGCGAGGAAGCGAGCGGCGGCGCGGAGCCGGCCGAAACGGTCTCGCCCTCGCTGTCGGCGCAGGTGCTGGGACGCTGGACCGGGCACAGCGGTTATCGCGGCGAGGACGGCAAGCCGATGGTGCTGTCGCGGTCAGGATTCGACGCGCTGGTCGAATCCATCAGCAAGGACATCCGGCCGCGGGCGCTGCTGGATGAGCTGCTGCGCGGCGATCTGGTGCGCGAGGCCGCCGACGGGATGCTGGAGCTTGTCGAGGCGGCGCATCTGCCGCGGGGCGACACCGACCGCATGGCCTATTGGTTCGGCCGCAACATCGCCGATCATCTGGCGACGGCGGCCCACAACCTTGCCGGCGGACAGCCGCCCTTCCTCGAGCGGGCCTTATTCCATACCAGCTTGACTCCCGAATCGGTGCGACAGCTTAATGCCGAGGCAACCACCGCGGCCATGGACGTATTGATGCGCCTGAATGAAATGGCGACAAGCCTGAGCGAACGCGACAAAGCGCAACCGGATGCCAACCAGCGCTTTGTTGCCGGCGTCTACATCCATGCCGAGACCGAGCAGGAGGACCAGCCATGATCGGCCGCCGTATCCTGGTGCTCGGCTTGGCCGGCCTGACCTCGCTGCTGTTCCCCGGGGCGCCCGGCTTCGGTCAAGGAACCGGAGGCATCGGCGGCACCGGGGCGCGGGTCGCCGAGGGTGGCGGCATCGGCGGCACCGGGGCGCGGGTGGCCGGAGGGGGCGGTATCGGCGGCACCGGCATCGTCGGAGTCGTGACCGATTTCGGCAGCATCTGGGTCAACGGCATCGAAGTGGACTTGCCGGCCGAAGCCCCGATCGCCATCGAAGGCCGCGCCACTGGCGCCGCCGCACTGCATCTCGGCCAGGTGGTCGCGGTGCATGCCACATGGTCGCCGCAGGAACAGCGCATGACCGCAACCAGCGTCTCGGTGCGCTATCAGGTGGCCGGGCCGGTGAACGACGGTCGCGTCCTGAACCAGCCCATCGCCTGGCCACGCGACCATGCGCCGAAATCAGGTGAATGGGTGGCCATATCGGGCTTGCGCCGGGCCGACGGCGTCATCGTCGCCAGCAGCGTCGATCCCTGGTCGCCCGAACACGGCTGGCTGTTGCGCGGGACTCTGACAGAAGACGAGGGCTCGGTGTCGTTGTCCGGCTTCGAACTGCCGGTGTCGGACCTGTCGGGCCTGACCGAGGGCATCACCGCCCGCGCCTCCGGTGTCTGGCGACAGGGCCGGTTGGCGGTCGAGAGCCTGACCGCCGACCCGGTCAATCCTTTCGGCGGGACCGTCGCGGCTCTCACCGTCGAGGTGGTGACGGACAGCCGGGGCCAACTGCCACCGGGCATCACCCTTCCCGCCAACATTCCGGTGCGCGCCAATCAGCGGCTGGTGATCGACGGCCGGCCGGCCGGAACCGGCATGACGGCAAGTCGCGCCTCGCCTGCCCCCAGTGTCGGCCAGCGCGGCCTGTCCGACGCAACGCCGCTCAGCAACCGCTTCCGCACCGAGCAACGCCCCAAGGATCAGGTCGTTCCGGGGGCCAAGTCCCATGACAGTATGGGCGGTGAAGCAGGAGAAGCCGGCGGAACCGGGCTGGGAGGCGGCTCGCCGGGCGATATCGGTGCGGGCGGCATGACTGGCGGCGCGCAAGGCGATGTCGGAGCGGGCGGCATGACTGGCGGCGCGCAAGGCGATATCGGCGCGGGCGGCATGACTGGCGGCGCGCAAGGCGATATCGGTGCAGGCGGTATGACTGGTAGCTCACACGGCGATGTCGGTGCGGGCGGCATGGGTGGTGGGGGCGGCAGCGGTTCGGGCGGCGGCGGCAGCGGCGGTTCAAGCGGCGGCAGCAGTGGCGGCTCGAGCGGTGGCGGTGGCGGCTCGGGTGGTGGCGGCGGCTCCGGTGGCGGCGGAGGCGGCGGCGGTGGCTCGGGCGGAGGCGGCGGAGGCGGAGGCGGCGGAGGCGGCGGAGGCGGAGGCGGCGGTAGTGGCGGCGGCGGAGGCGGCAAACGATGATGGGACAGGCGATCGGCAGATAGGGATTTGGCGTGACTATTCGGCCCGGGCGGCGGGCAGCCGGCGGAAGTGCCCTTGGAGGAACAGGTCATGTCACAGGCTCGTCGGGATAAGACGGCAGCCCCCGGAATTGAGAATGAATCATATCTAATATTCACGTCCCCCGGGCACTGCCCAGCCAAATGGCCGATACCATCCCCCACCCTTCACCACCACGATATAGATCGCCCACAGCTTTCCGCTCATCAGGGGTAGGCCAAGGGTGTGGATTTCACTAACCTGGTGAGTAGGCTGTTGCACCTCCGGCCGGTTTCTTGCTATCACATGACAATGAAAGGCGCAGAAAAAGCGTCGGATAAAATACTAACTCTGGGTGGGGTTTGGAGGATAGCCATATGCTGGTCCAGCAGGTGCGCGACACAGGATTTGATCGCGGAGCCGTGGAACCGACCGTCGCGGCGACCGATCAGTTCGCCAGCGATGTTCTGCTCAAGGTTCAGGAACTGAGCCTGGAGGTTGGCGACATCGCCGGCAGCGTCGAGGGCGTGGCGCGCTTCGTACAGCATCAGGAAGCCCTGTTTTCGCATCTCAAGGAAATCGCCCGCGACATGGCCGGGGCCATCCAGCGCATCGACCAGGCGGCCCGCAGCGCGTCCCAGGTGGCTGAGGCCGCGGCCGAGAAATCGGGGCAGTCGCTGACCACCATCAACTACGCCATCGACGACATCCACCGTCTGGTCGGCTCGGTGCAGGCCATCGAGGAGCGACTGGGCAATCTTGAGCAGTCCCTGGGCGGCGTGCGCGCCATGTCGCGCAGCATCCAGACCATCGCCCGCCAGACCAACCTGCTGGCTCTGAACGCCACCATTGAGGCGGCTCGCGCCGGCGAGGCCGGCAAGGGCTTCGCCGTGGTCGCCACCGAGGTCAAGACCCTGGCGCGCCAGACCGGCGAGGCGACCTCGGGTATCGACACCACGGTGGGCGACCTGTCCGGCAATATCAGCCACCTCATCACCACCAGCAATGAGACCCTGGATGCCGCCGACTCGGTGAGCAACGGCGTCGGTGTCATCAGCCAGACGGTGGAGCTGTTCGGCAGCTCGATCCAGTCGGTGGAGCGCCATGTCAACGACATCAGCGGCGCCGCCAGCACCAGCCTGTCGCAATGCGGCCAGGTGATGGAAGAGATCGACCGCTTCGTCGAGGGCGTCGCCCTGACCAGCCAGAACCTCAAAGCTGCCGACGACCGCATTACCACGGTACTCGACAGCAGCGAGCGGTTGATCGGCTTCATCGCCGAAAGTGGCTTTCGCACCCACGACTCTCCGTTCATCGAACTGGCCCAGGCCACCGCCGCCCGCATCTCGGCCCTGTTCGAGGACGCGGTCAAGACCGGGCGCCTGTCCATGGCTGACCTGTTCGACGAGACCTACCGCCCCCTCTCCGGTACCAGCCCTCAGCAATACATGACCCGGTTTGTCGACTTCACCGACCGTGTGCTCCCCGACATTCAGGAGCCCGTGTTACAATTCAGCCCGAAAATCGCGTTCAGCGCCGCGGTCGACCGCAACGGCTTTCTGCCGACCCATAACAGGAAGTTCTCTCAACCACAGGGCAGCGATGCCGTGTGGAACAACGCCAATTGCCGCAACCGCCGCCTGTTCAACGACCGCACCGGCCTGAGCGCCGGCCGCAATACCCGCGCTTTCCTGCTACAGACCTATCGCCGCGACATGGGCGGGCAGTTCGTCATGATGAAAGACGTCTCCGCCCCCATCATGGTGCAGGGGCGGCATTGGGGCGGGTTGCGGATCGGGTACAAGTTGTAGGATGGGTGGCGTCAGCAGCCGGTAACGGGAATTTGTATTTCGGTGATCAGGTCGGGGGCGGCGGTGTTGTCGGGGCTGTTGGGGTGCAGCAGGCGCAAGGACCGAGCCATATCGGGGATGCAGCCGCGCTGCTGGGCTGCGGCCATGGTTCGCGAAATGGCCTGCGACAGGTCGGCATAGGGCCCCTTATGGGTCGATGTGGCGACCTTTGCCGCTGGCACGGCCAGCACGATAATGCCGCCGTCCTCGGCAGCATTGCCGGTGAAGGCAATGGCGGCAAAGCTGCCGCCACCCGTCTCGATGCTCATCTGCGGAAACGACACGGGGATGTTCCGCTTGAGGTAATATCCCACCAATGTGCCGAAGGCTGCGGCGTAGCCATTCGGACCGTCGACCTTGACCGCCAGAACCTGTTGCGCCGGACTGTCCTTGAAGGACAGTCCATCATCGGCGCGTGCGATTGACACCGCAATCATCACGGACAAGAACGCGAGCACGGGCTTGGTGAGTCGCTGCATATCACAACCCTTATAAGACGAAATCAGCACGTTATGAGGGATGTGCAATCAGGTCAATAGCTTTATTGCGGGTGGTTGACGGAATAAGCCGCGATATCGCCTGCCGGAAGCGCTCGGCTAACCTTGCATGGTATCGACCGTTATCATAGGCTACGCCTGTAACCTTTAATAACGATCAGGGCTATGCAAGGTTTCGGCATTTACCGGATCGACCGCGACCGGCACTGCTACCGGCCCCCGGTGCCGCCACTGCCGTCGATGGATGTGGTGTGGGATCAGTACGAGCCCGCGGCCAAGGCGGTGGAGGCCTTCGACAGGGCGTTGGCGGCATTTCCCGTACCGCAGGTCATCGGCAAGCTGTTTGCCCGGCTGGATGCGGTTCACTCGTCGGGAGCCGAGGGCTCGACCACCACCTTCACCGATCTGCTGGAGTTCCAGACCTCGCTGCGCCGGGCCAGAGACCCGGAGGACGCCGAAGCGGTGGCCGGCTGCGCTCAGGCCTTCGATGCGCTGGCCTCGGCCGAGACCATTGATCTCCCGGCCGCCGTCCTGGCGATCCACCACCGCCTGTTCGAACACGCCCGCGACCCCATCGCGGTCGACACCGCCGGACACTGGAAGACCATGCCCAACGGCGTGTTCGATCCCGACCAGGGGGGCTTTTTTTACTATACCAGCCCGATGGATCTGGCGGACGCGCTGGCTGAATGGGAAGCCTTCACCCTCGAAGCCGGGACTCCCGAACTGGTCCGCCAGGCGCTGTCGCATTGGATGTTCGAGCACATTCATCCGGTGCGCGATGGCAATGGACGGGTCGGTCGATTGCTGGTACCGCTGCTGGCGCGGCACAAGGGCGTGACCCGGCAGGCCTGCGCGTTTATCGGCGAGGCGGTCCATCATAACAAGAGCATCTATATCGACGCCCTGAAACACGGCCGCCGGACCGGCGATATGGCCAGTTGGAGCCGCGTGTTCCTGTCGTTCATGGCCCAGACCGCCCGGGCCAATCTTCAACGGCTGGAACGGCTCGATGCTCTCCTGGCCGGCTGGCAGGAACGGACCCGCACCATCCGTACCGACAGCGTGGTGCATGCCCTGGTGCCGTGGCTGCTGGTCACGCCGAAATTCACCGTCACCGACGCGGCCGCCGCCACCGGTCGCAGTTTCGTTGCGGTCAATACCGCGGTCGCGCGCCTGCGCGATCTTGGCATGATCACCCAGGTCGGCGCCGATGGGCGCGACCGCCTGTTCGCCGCCGAAGACATCATCCGCCTGTTCGAACATCCGCCACCCTGACCCGGCCATGCGCAAGCATCACATGCGGTCGCGCCCGTGTCGCGCTATGCTGAATGATCATGCGGGCACTTCATATCAAGCTGCGGCGCACGGTGTGGCGGAGCAAGGGGCCGGTGGCGGCGGTTGCCGTGGTGGTGGCCTGCGGGGTCGCCATGTTCATCATGGCCCTGACCACTCTCGAGGCACTCCAGACCAGCCGTGACACATTCTATGAACAGGCCGGTTTTGCCGATCTGTTCGTGCCCCTGAAGCGTGCTCCCGACCGGCTGATCCAGGCGATCGCCGCCTTGCCCGGCGTGCAGACCGCCGAGAGCCGGGTGGTGATCGAGGCGACTCTCGACATTCCCGGGCTGGTCGAGCCCGCCACCGGCCGCCTGCTGTCGCTGCCCGACGGCGATGCTCAAGTGAACACCATCCTCCTGCGCGACGGCCGCCTGCCCCGCCCCGGCCGGGCCGATGAGGCGGTGGTGACCGAGGCCTTCGCCGCCGCCAATCACTTTTCCCCGGGCGACACGCTGCACGCCACCATCTATGGCCATCGCCGGTCCTTGCGCATCGTCGGCATCGCCCTGTCGCCCGAGTTCATCTATTCGGTGGCGCCCGGCATGCTGATGCCCGACGACCGGCGCTTTGGCGTGCTGTGGATGGACCGCGAGGAGCTGGCGGCGGCGCTGGACCTGCGCCATGCCTTCAATGACGTGGTGGTGCGCCTGTCGCCCGAGGCCGACAGTGCCGAAGTGATGCGCCAGCTCGACAGCCTGCTCGAGCGCCATGGCGGGTTCGGGGCCTATGCCCGCAAGGATCAGATCTCGCACGCCCTGCTGACCGGCGAACTGGACCAGCTGCGCGCCCTCAGCAAGATGATTCCGCCCATCTTCCTGGGTATCGCCGCTTTCCTGCTGAATGTGCTGATGGCCCGGCTGATCCGCATGGAGCGCGAACAGATCGGCCTGCTCAAGGCGCTGGGCTACGGCAACGGCGCTATCGGCCGCCATTACCTGGCCTTCGCCGCAGTGATCGTGGTTATCGGCATCGTGCTGGGCATGGCCGGCGGCATGACCCTGGCCACCTTCATGTCGCAGATGTATGCCCAGTTCTACCATTTCCCCGAACTGGTGTTGCGCCCGGTGCCCTGGGTGATCGTCGCCGCCGCCGGCATCGCCGCCGTGTCGGGCTTCGTCGGTGCCTGGATGCCGGCCCGCGCCGCCGCCCGCCTGCCGCCGGCCGAGGCCATGCGCCCCGAGCCACCGGCCTCGTTCCATCAGGTGGCGCCGCTGATCGCCAACCGGCTTGGCCTGCCCATGCGCATGGCCCTGCGCAACGTGCTGCGCTTTCCGTTTCGCTCCAGCCTGACCGTGCTGGGCATCGCCCTGGCCATGGCCGATGTCATCGCCTCCATGTTCGCCTTCGATTCCATCGACCACATGATCGACGTCGGGTTTTTCGTGTCGCAACGGCACGAGGTGACGCTGACTTATACCGAACCGCAGCCGGCCCGCATCGCCTTCGAGACCATGCGGCTGCCCGGCGTGCTGGCGGCCGAGCCGTTCCGCTCGGTCGGCGTCACCCTGCGCCACGGCACCCGTTCCGAGCGCAGCCAGTTGATCGGGCTGGTGGCCGATGGCGACCTGCGCCGCATCGTCGACGGTGCCCTGAACCCGGTGACGGTACCGCCCCATGGGGTGCTGATCTCGCCCAAACTGGCCGAGTTGCTCGACGCCGTCCCCGGCGACCCGCTCGAGGTGGAGGTGCTGGAGGGCAAGCGGCGGCGGCTGACCTTGGTGGTCGCCGGCCTGAGCGAGGAGTATATCGGCACCCCCGCCTATGCCGAGCTGTCGGAACTGGCCCACGCCATCGGCGAGCCCGATACCGTCTCGGGCGCCTATCTGCTGCTCGATCCCGCCCAGGCCCGGGCGTTCTACAGCCGGCTGAAGGAGTCGCCGACGGTGGCCACGGTCACCGTGAAATCCGCCACCGTGCAGTCGTTCCGCGACACCATGGCCCAATCCATGGACATCATGATCAGCTTCTATATCGGCTTTGGCCTGATCATCTCGCTGGGAGTCCTGTACAACAGCGCCCGCATCGCCCTGGCCGAACGCTCCCGCGACCTGGCCTTGCTGCGGGCGATCGGCTTCACCCGCGGCGAGGTCACCGCCATCCTGTTCGGCGAACTGGCCATGCTCACCCTGGCCGCGCTGCCGCTGGGCTGCGTGCTGGGCTACGGCTGGGCCTGGTCGATCGTCTCCGCCTTCCAGAACAACATGTTCATCATCCCCCTGGTGATCGAGCGGGCCACCTACGGCGCCGGCATCGCCACCATTCTCGCGGCGCTGGCGCTGGCCGGGCTGGTGGTCTATCGCCGAGTCGGGCGGATTGATCTGGTGGCCGGCCTGAAGGCGCAGGAGTAGGCCGCCATGCGCCGCGTTCCCCTGGGTGAATTAACCATGGTGGTCGGGCTGGCGGGACTGCTGGTCTGGCTGTTCTGGCCGGAGCCGGTTGCCGTCGAGGTCGCCGAACTGAGCCGCACCCGTATCGCCTCCACGGTTCGCGCCGAGGGCCGGGTTCGGGTCAAGGAACTGTATACGGTGGCCGCCCCGCTGGGCGGGCGATTGCACCGCATCTCCTTGAAGCCGGGCGACGCGGTACTGGCCGGCGAGGCGGTGGCGCTGCTCGGCCCTGCCCTGCCCGACTGTCTCGACGAGCGCGAACAGGCCGTCACCGAAGCGGCATTGGCCGCGGCCGAGGCCGCCGCTCAGGCCGCTACCGCCGCCCGGACCGCCGTCCAGGCCGCCGAGACCACCGCCGCCGCCGAATGGACCCGTATCCGGGCGCTGGCCGCTCCCGGTTTCGCCTCCCGGGCCGTGCTCGATCGGGCCACGACCAGCCTGACCGCCCGCCGCGCCGAGGGCACCGCCGCCATCGCTGCCGCCCATGCGACGCAGCACCGGGCCGAGTGGCTGCGCGCCCGGCTGCGCCCGGTTGATACCGAGCCCTCCGATCGGGCCCTGCTGGCGGTGACGGCGCCGGCCTCGGGCCGGGTGCTGGAGGTGCTGGAGGAAAGCGAAACCGTGGTGCTGCCGGGTCAGTCCCTGCTGACCCTGGGCGATCCCGCCGAGATCGAAGTGGTGGTGCCGCTGCCCAGCGAACAGGTGGTCGGCCTGCGCCCCGGCCTGCCGGTGCGGCTGGAGCGCTGGGGCGGCCCCGCCCTGCCCGGCCGCGTCGCCCGTATCGAGCCGGCCGGGCGTCGGGTGCTGTCGCTGCTCGGCTTCGAGGAGCAGCATGTGGCGGTGATCATCGACCTCACCACGCCACCGCCCGCCGGCCTGAACCATGGCTATCGCGTCGACGTCACCATCGAGCGCGAGGCCCATGAGGATCTGCGGATTCCGGTCGGCGCCCTGGTCCGCCATGACGGTGCCTGGACCGCCTATGTGGTGGCCGACGGCCTCGCCCACCGCCGTCCCCTCGCCACGCTTGAGCCCGGCGCCCTGGTGGTGGTCCATCCCGGCGAGCGCGTCGCCGACGGGGTGAAAGTGCGGCTGCGCTGAAGGGGAAGGTCTGGCGGGGGCGCGGCACCGTGCCAATGTGTTGTGTCGATAATTTCCTCTCCCGCCAGCAGGAGAGGGAGTACACGCAGCCTGAGTCCGGACCCGACCCCATGCCTGATACCTCTGCCCTGCCGTCCATCACCGACCTGCTGACCGAGCTGACCACCCTGCGCGCCCGCGCCGCCGCTGCCGAGGAAGCGCTGTTGCAAAGCACCGACATGCTGAGTTCGCTGGTCTCGGCGCTGCCGGTAGGGGTGGTGACCATTGACCGGGCCGGCCGGGTGGCCCTGTGGAACCGGGCGGCCGAGGCCATCCTGGGATACACCGCCGAGGAGATGATCGGACAGCCGCTGCCGACCAAGGTGTTCTCGATGAAGAATGGTGTGACCGGCGCGGCGCATGTCTATCTGCGCATGGTCACCGGCCAGGTGATCAAGGGGGAAGAGGTGCGCTATCGGCGCAAGGACGGCTCTTTCGTCGAAACCTCGTTCTCCGGCGCGGGGCTGATGGATGAGGATGGCCGGCTGCGCTGCGCCATCTGCGTGTTCGAGGATATCGGCCTGCGCAAGGCCATCACGCATCAACTGCATCAGGCTCAGAAAATGGAAGCGGTCGGCCAGTTGACCGGCGGCATGGCCCATGATTTCAACAATATCCTGGGCGTGGCGATCGGCAATCTCGATCTGCTGGCGGCGGAGATCGCCGATCGGCCGGCCGCCGCCGAACTGGCCGAGATCGCCGTGAACGCCCTGCTGCGCGGCGCCGAGCTGACCCGCGCCCTGCTGGCCTTTTCGCGGCGCCAGCCGCTCCAGCCGGCCCGCCTGGACGCGGCGGCCCTGCTGTCCGGGGTGACCCGCATGCTCAGCCGGGTGCTGGGCGAACAGATCCATGTGCAGTTCCGCGCCAAGGGCGACCTGTGGCCGGTGCTGGCCGATCCCGCCCAACTGGAAGCGGCCATCACCAATCTGGCCATCAACGCCCGCGACGCCATGCCCCATGGCGGCCGCCTGACCGTGACCGGCTGCAATACCCAGCTTTGCCCGGACGAGCTGGCGACGGATGGCGAGCCGGCGGCCGGCGACTATCTGCTGATCGAGGTCGCCGACACCGGAGCCGGAATGACGGCGGCGGTGCTGGCGCGGGCGTTCGAGCCGTTCTTCACCACCAAACCGGTCGGCCAGGGCACCGGGCTGGGCCTGAGCATGGTCTACGGCTTCATCAAGCAGTCGGGCGGTACGGTCAAGATCGACAGCGTCCCCGGCCGCGGCACCGTGGTCCGCCTGTACCTGCCCCGTGCCAACAACACCCCCGACGCGGCCAGCGGTCCCGTCGATGGCGGCGAGGAGGTCACGGGCGGTAACGAAACCATCCTGGTGGTCGAGGACAATCCCGACGTCCGCCGCCTCGCCGAGGGCATGCTGAGCGGTCTCGGCTATCGGGTACTGACCGCCGAGCATGGCCCGGCGGCGCTGGCGCTGCTTGATAGCGGCGTGGCCGTGGATCTGCTGTTCACTGACGTGGTGATGCCGGAAGGCTTGACCGGATACGATCTGGCCGAGGAGGCGCTACGCCGCCGGCCCGGCCTGAAAGTGCTGTTCACCTCGGGCTATCCGGGCACCACACCGCCGCCGCCGGCGTGCCTGTCGGGACGGCTGCTGTGCAAGCCCTATCGGTTCCACGATCTGGGGCTGAGAGTACGGGAAAGCCTGGACTCGAACGGAGCGAACCCATGAGCGACCGGCTGCTGATCGTCGATGATGAACCGGATTTCTCCACCTTCGTCAAACGCGTCGCCGAAGGCTGCGGCTATCAGGTGCGCACCACCGCCAATCCCGCGGAATTCCGCGCCTGGACCCGTGAATGGCGGCCCACCCACATCTTTCTCGATCTGGTGATGCCCGAGGTCGATGGGGTCGAGCAACTGCGGTTTCTCGCCGGTGACCTGTGCGCGGCGCGGATCGTCATCATGAGCGGCTTCGATGCCCGCGTCGTCGACGCGGCTCGGCGGATCGGCACCGAACGCGGTCTGGATATCGTCGCCACCCTGCAAAAGCCGCTGCGCGCCGCCGAACTGCGCCAACTGCTCGAGTCCCAGCACTCGGACGAGGACACGATCAGCGAAGCCGCCCTGCGTGACGCCCTCGGCAACGGCGAAATCCGCCCCTACTACCAACCCAAGGTCGACATCCGATCCTGGACCCCGGTCGGTTTCGAGGCCCTGCTGCGCTGGTGCCACCCCCATCGCGGTGTCCTGCCACCGGACAAATTCGTTCCCGTCGCCGAGGCCAGCGGCCAGATCGACCAACTCAGTTCCACCGTGGCCCGCCAGGCGCTCGAGCAGCTCGGCCAATGGCGCCGCGACGGCGTCGACGCCCGCGTCGCCATCAACCTGTCGGGGCTCAACCTGCACGAAGAGGCTTTGGCCGACCGGCTGGATGCCCTGGCGGCCAAATATGGCGTCCCGCGCGAGCTGGTGACCTTCGAAATCACCGAAACCGCCGCCATGGCCCAGCCCTTGCGCGCTCTGGATATCCTGACGCGGCTGCGCATCAAGGGGTTCAAGCTGTCCATCGACGATTTCGGCACCGGCTTTTCGTCGCTGGTGCAACTGCATCGCATGCCGTTCTGCGAACTCAAGATCGACAAATCATTCGTGCAGGAATGCGACAAATCGCGGGAAGCGCGGGTGATCGTCAAGACGATGATCGACCTCGCCCACAACCTGAACATGTCGGCCGTCGCCGAAGGCGCCGAAACCGAAGCGGTGCTGCACACCCTGGCCGAACTGGACTGCGACGTGGTCCAGGGCTACGCCCTCGGCCGCCCGATGGCCGCTCCGGCCGCAGCAGCCTGGCTGTCGGAGTGGGCGGCGGCACATTGAGGGGCAGCCGGATTGACAGGTTACCGCCGCCGCCTTATTGTACGGACAACAGCCGGACGGAGGACCACCCATGATTTCGACGGCATTTCTGATGAGCCCTGATGTCCTTGTAGACGAGCTTTCGCACGAAACTCGCTCTGAACGCATGGAACAGCGGGTAAAACCGACCATGAAACAGGCCATTGAGTTCGCTGCGGCTTTGTCGGGCACAGATACATCCGAGTTCGTTTCGTCCGCTGCCTTTCAAGCTGCAATGGGTAAAATCGTCTCGATGCGGCATATGCAGCTTGTTGGCGAAGACGCAGCCAGATTTTTCGCGGCGCTTGAGCGAAAGTCAGGCCCGAACGAGGCTATGCGGAAACTGATGGCGGAATACGATAACGGCATGGTTGAGGATGACGACTGAACGCCCCCTGCCGATCAAGCCGCTTTCGCCTGAATGGGTGAAATCGGCTTCATTGTTTTCATGCGGTGTTCGTCGGATTGATGATTATCTCAGGAGCGGATTGTCTCTTCAAGAGAATAACTTATCTCGCCTGTTTATTGCTCTCGATCGCGAAACCAAAACAAAGGTTATAGGGTATTATGCATTCCACAATATGCACATTCAAGCTGATATCGTTCCGTTGCCTTTCGGCGGCAAATTTCGTCGCGATTCTGTTGTTGGTGCTGTTTACCTTGTAATGTTTGCCGTAGATAAGAAGCATCAGCGCAAGGGAATTGGAAAAACATTATTTGCCCATGCCTTGCGGAAGGCAAAGCGCGTTTCTGATGATACCGGCGTATGGGCTGTCGTGCTTGATGCACTGGATGATCCGGCGGAGCGCTTTTACCGCCACTTTGGCTTTGACACCTTGGTGAGCGGTACGCGGCGGCTATTTCTACCGATTTCCGAGATAGGCTAAAACGGAATACATCGCGCACGTTCTCGGCATTTAGACGGCACTCGCCGATGGTGAAACAATGCCCCTACTCACGCAGATCGAAAACGTTGAAATCGCCGACGCGCTTGGCGTCAACCCATTAGCCGATTATTTGGCGATGAAGGACACCTTGTCTGTGTTTTTTCGGCACAGTCAGCGTACACCGCGCAAGATGATGCATAGTCGCGTCGCGGACATGGTCACAAAATTCTTGGGCATTGATGAATCCGTTCGATGCGATCTCCACATTAAATATTCACATCCCGCTCATATCATTGTTGGTCGCACCTCATCTAAGAAAATCCGGCCGCTTCCTGCGGATTTGTCGCGCTTTTTTATTCCGGCTGATTTGAGCGATCAGGATGCCATAAAGGCTGCGTATCGTCGTCTGCTCAAGACCCATCATCCGGACGCTGGTGGACAGCACGAGGCGATGGTGGCGCTTAATGCTGCCTTTGCCCGGGCGCAGATGGTCATGCGGACTTTATCCGCACCATTAGAAGCATCCCAAGAAGCTCCGCAAACGCAATGGTCGACAACCAAGCATGTCTTGTACCAAATGGCGTTCGAGCAGGCGGTGCCTCCGCTTTGGTTCGGGATTTCTACGTGGGCGGGACCGCCTGGACTGAGTGCATTCGAGCCAGCCGAGATTGACGCGTGGCTGGCGATGCTCGTGCTGTCCATCGACGTTTGCGACGGCCGATTAAATGGTGACGGGGCTTTCCAGCGATTTGACGATTGGCTCTGCTCTGCGCCCCATCATTTACGCCCACGTCCAGGCGTTTGGAAAGATGTAGTTCTTGCCCGCGGCGTTTTTGACATTGGTTTGCATCTGGCCAAAGCCTACCAACGAGCGCGAGTCCAGCCTGTAGTGGATGAAGTAGCGAAAATTCTACGCCTGTTGGTGCCAATGCATATCATGGCGGAGTCCAAATTTTGGCCGCGAAGCGAACTGAGATTTAGGCACCCGGCCTTCGTTCAATCTCAATTCGACCAGATGGAGCAACGCGTTGCTGCGGCTACCCGACCCCTTTTTAGAAAAGGGGGCAAGTAAGCACGGTCCCGCCGGTGCTGGCTTCCGATAAGTGCAGGTTATCGGATCGCCCAGCAGGACGTTACGCTTTTGTCTGCAAGGCTCGGAGCGCCGTCGCCACCGGCAGAAACAGCGAGGCCGGCTTGCTGGTGAAACGGCGGAACCCATGATGCTGGTAGAATGATACGGCAGCCTCGTCCTTCGCATCGACGACGAGCGCGAAAATAGCCGTTTCCGCATGCGCCGCCCGCACGGCGGCATCCATGATAAGGGCGCTGCCCAGCCGCCGCCCTTGAAACGCCTGATCCACGGCGAGACGGCCAATCAGCCCCGTCGGCAGAACCGCATAGCGCGGCAGCCGTCTCGCTTCCGCGATACGGAAGCTCCCTGTCACAGGGAGTCCTTGATCAGGTTCCGGTAGGCATCGGCCGCGCGCAACAGTCCCTTGGACGGCGCGGGCGGATCAAGAATTGCTTCCGCAAAAGCCCGCTGATCTTCAACCGAAAGCCGGATAATCTGATTTTCCTCAATGGCGCGGCAGGCCGCTTCCTGTGCGGCGGCCTCTGTGTCTCTGTGCCTCTGTGGTTGGCTGGGTTTGTTCCCCTTCCGCGCCTCGCAATTGACGCACGCGCCGACGGCATTGCGCCGGCAGCGGTTGCGGATGGGGCAGGTTTCCGGGGGGATTACAGGTCCGCCAGCCATGCCGTCAGCACCTCCTCGGCCCGAGGGAAATCCAGACGATCCAGGCTGGTGCGCAGGGCGTCCTTGCGGTTCGAGGCCGGGCTTGCCGCGTCCAGGGCGGCAAAGCGGTCGGTGGCGGAAAAATCGCGGCGCCGCACCAGCTCGAGCAGCAGGCCAAGCCGCTCGGCAAGGTCGTCAAGCGCCGGCCGCTCGGCCGTGACCACGGCGGCAGCGGCGGCGGGCGAGGCCAGCCGAGCGGCGGCAGTCACCACCTCGTCCAGCGCGGCGTTGAACTCGGCCGTCAGCGGTTGCCAGGGCTCGCCGCGGTCCAAGGCCGCCTGTAGCGCCGCGGCGGCGGCGGCGAGGCGGCGGGCGCCGAGATTGCCGGCCAGCCCTTTCAACGTATGCGCCAAGCCGCGCGCCGTGGCGATCTGACCGGCCGTCAGGGCGCCGACGATGCGGGCGGCGTCGCCGGCATGCTCATCGGCCAGTCGGCACAGCAGTTTGCACAACAGCCCATCATTGCCGCCAAGCCGGCGCCGCACGTCGGCCAGATCAATGCCGGGCAGGTCCGGCAGACCGGCGACATCGGGCGGCTCGGGCGGCGGCTCGGCGGGCACGATCAGGCCCCCTTTCAGCCGTAACAGCAATGTGCCGACCAGTTGGTCGATATCGACCGGCTTGGCCACATGGTCGTCCATGCCGGCCTCCAGACAGCGTTCGCGGTCGCCGGTCATGGCATTGGCGGTCATGGCGATGATCGGCACGGTCCCGCCGCCGGCACGGATATGCCGGGTCGCCTCCAGCCCATCCATCACCGGCATCTGCATGTCCATCAGCACGACGTCGACGGCGCCCGCTGTATCCAGGACCGCATGCACCGCCGCTTCGCCGTCATCGACCACGGTAACCTCGGCGCCCTCGCGTTCCAGGATGTCGCGGGCCACATCCTGGTTGATGGGATTGTCCTCGGCCAGCAGCACCCGCAGCCCGCACAGACGGCCAGAGCCGGTCGTCACCGCAAGCGCGTCGGGTGACCCGCGATGCAGCAGATTGCTCACCGTGTCGAGCAGCGTCGACGGGGTGATCGGTTTGGGCAGCACCGCTTCGATACCGGCAGCACCGACCCGGGCCGACACCAGTTCGCGATTATAGGCGGTGACGACGATCACCACCGGGGGCGCCTCGTCGGCCGGAGTCATCGCCTTGATGGCGCGGGCCGCGGCGATACCATCCATGCCGGCCATGCGCCAGTCCATCAGCACAATATCGTAGGACGCGTCGCGGAAGGCCTCGATGGCGGCCTCGCCCGACGACACGCACCGGGGGGCCCAGCCCAGACTGAGGCAGATGTCGCGCGCGATCTGGCGAGCGATCCCGTTGTCGTCGACCACCAGCACCCGCAGGCCCTTGAGCTGATCGAGCAGCACCGGCGGCGTCGGTCGGGTGCCGCGGAGCAGACGTGCGGTGAACCAGAAGGTCGAGCCGGCACCGGGGGTGCTGTCGACACCGATGCCGCCCCCCATCAGGGCCGCCAGCCGCGCCGAGATGGCCAGACCCAGCCCGGTGCCGCCGTAGCGGCGGGTGGTCGAGCCGTCGCCCTGACTGAAAGCATGAAACAGCCGGTCACGCAGTTCCGGGCCGATGCCGATGCCGGTATCCTCGACGGCGAAGCGCAGCATGACCTGTTCGGCCGAGTCCTCGGCGAGCGCGACCCGCACCACCACTTGGCCGTGGTCGGTGAACTTGATGGCATTGCCCACCAGATTGATCAGCACCTGCTGCAACCGCAGGTCATCGCCCACGAGATAGCGCGGCACCGCGTCGTCAACCGCGAACAGCACCTCGATATCCTTGGTCTGGGCGCCGATCGAGACCACCGTGGACAGGTCGCGCAGCAGCACGTCCATGTCAAAGGGAACGGCGGCAAGGTCCAGCTTGCCGGCTTCGATCTTCGAGTAATCGAGAATGTCGTTGAGAATGCCCAGCAGAGAGCGCGCCGACACTTTGATCTTGTTCACATAGTCCTGCTGCCGGGGCAACAGTGCGGTATGGCCGAGCAGGTCCGACAGTCCGATGATGGCGGTCATCGGCGTGCGGATTTCGTGGCTCATATTGGCCAGGAACTCGCTTTTCGCCCGATTGGCCTGTTCGGCGGCATGCTTGGCGGCCCGCAGATCGGCATCCACCGCCAGCCGCCCGGTGATGTCGCGGAAGGTCAGGATGGCACCGACCACGCCGCTGTCGTCGAGCACCGGCGCCGCGGCATACTCGACCGCGAAGGAACTGCCGTCCTTGCGAAAGAACAGGTCTTCGTCAACCCGCCGGCCGTGCCCGGTGGCCATCACCTGCTGCACCTGGCAGTCCGACACCGGCAGCGGCGTCCCATCGGCCCGTGCGTAATGGCTGAGCACATGCAGATCCTCGCCCAGCAGATCGTGCTCGCGACAGCCCAGCAACGCCGCGCCCGCCGGATTGATGAAGGTAACCATGCCCTGACGGTCGACCCCGCAGATACCGTCGGCCGCGGTGCCCAGCACCGAATGGAGCCGCCGGTTGACCTCCATCAGCGTGTGATTGGCTCGTTCGAGGGTGCCGTGAGCGCCGCGCTCCCGCTGCATGGACCGCCCCACCGCCAGAGCGAAGGCACTGGCCAGCAGAATCAGGAGGCCGCCGCCTATGGTCGCGGCGATGGTCCGGCCGCGCCACGGCTCGAGGATTTCGTCCCGGGCCATGCTGACCACCACCAGCAGCGGCAGATCGGGCAATTTGCGGTAGGCGCTCTGACGGACCACGCCGTCAATGGCCGAGACCGCCGTCCAGGCTCCGGCCGGCGCCTCGCGCACCCGTTTGAGCACCCCGGCATTGGGGTAGCGTTTGCCGATGGCGTCGGGGTCGGGCCGGCGCATGATCAGCGCCCCGTCGTCACGCAACACGGCGATGGCACCGGTTTCGCCCAGCCGCAGGCGCGAAAACTGCTGGGTGAAATAATCAATGTCGATACTGGCGACGACCACCCCCAGAAACCTGCCGTCCTTGTCGTCCAGCCGACGACTGATGTTGAAAATCAGCTTGCCGGTGCTGCGGCCGCGGATCACCTCGCTGATGAAGGTGCCGCGCCGTTCGTTCACATGAACCCGGAAATATTCCTGCTGGCTGGAATTGAGCACCGGGTTGGGAAATGGCAGGCTGTTGACCACCGATTGCCCATCTGCCCGGAACAGCCACAACCGCCCCTGGGACGGCAATTTACTGCTGAGTCGGGCAAAATCCGCCCAATCCGCTTCGTTGGCGCCGCGGTCCATCAGGTCATGATGGTAAACCCGATCTTCCACCAGATCGAACACGATATCGGTGTTCGCAACCGCGTGGGCGACATGGCGCTCGACCAGTTCGGCCAGGTTCTCCTGCTGTTCACGCATGCGCGACAAAGTGTCGTGATAGTCGCGCCAGGTGACGACGGCACCGCCACTGACGCAGGCGCCAACCACCAGCACGATCAGCGCGACCAGCGCGGCGAATGATGGCAGACGGGATGGCGGCAGGCTGGTCATGGCGTCTCGACGGGCTGGTCCCGCCCCTCCGTATCGTCGGCCAGCAGGGTAAGCGCATCCTGGAACCGCAGCCCGGTCATCAGTGACGACAGTCGCTGCTCCCGCTCGTTGCCGAAACGGGCCCGCACAGCCGGCCGCAGCGACTCGAACAGAGGCAGAGCCTCCAGGTCGCGGCGGGACAGCCGGCTCATCAGATCGGCCAGACGCTGATCATCGAGCGGCGCGGCTTCGCCGAGCGGATCGGCCGATCGCGGCAGATGGGCCCGGATCGCCTCCACCAGCCGGGTCATGCCGCTGTCCAGCTCGGCCAGTGGCGCGTCGCTCGACTTGCCGTCGCGGATCGCCGCTTCCGCGGCCGAGGCCAGCCGGGCGACCTTGATTGCCGCCAGATTGCCGGTAGCGCCGCGCAGCGAATGCAGCCGCCGGGCGGCCTGATCGCGATCGCCGCGGGCCAGCTCGTCACGGACCTTGGCCACTGCATCGGCGAACTGCTCGACCAACTGGCCGAGCAGCGAAGTGAACAGCCGCTCGTTGCCCCCCAGCCGCATGGCCGCCTGACGCATCTCAATGCCGGGGATGACGGCCGCGAAAGCGGCGCCCGGTGCGGCCGGCGCGGCAGAGGGGGCAGGAGGGGCGGTGTGGCGGCCGAGCAGGCCGGAGACGGTGCCGACCAGCTCGTCCACGTCGAAGGGTTTGGCAATGAAACCGTTCATCCCGGCATCCTGGGCGCGGTCGCGCTCGGCGGCGAAGACGCCCGCGGTCAGGGCGACGATGGGCAACCGGTCGAGGCCCAGCTCATCGCGGATACGGCGGGTCGCCTGATAGCCGTCAAGGATGGGCATCTGCACATCCATCAACACCACATCGAAGGCATCGCGCTCGCGCCGCAGCCGTTCGAGCGCCGCCAGCCCGTCGCCAGCCACGCCCACCGTCGCACCCTCCAGTTCCAGGATGTTCCGGGCAACCTCCTGATTGACCGGGTTGTCCTCGACCAGCAGGATGCGGGCACCGGGCAGGCGCACCGTGGCCACCGCCCGCGGCTGGCGCGTCTGCCCGTCGATGACCGCGTCCGGCGGCTGGTTCTGGTCGGCGGCGACGGTGACCGGCAGGAGGAACCAGAATTCACTGCCGGCACCGGGTGTGCTGCGCACGCCGATGCCGCCGCCCATCAGCTCGACCAGACGCTTGGAAATCGTCAAGCCCAGGCCGCTCCCGCCATGGTGCCGGGTGGTCGAGGCGTCGGCCTGGGTAAACGGCGCGAACAGCCGCGCCTGATGGTCCAGGGACATGCCGATACCGGTATCACGGATGGCGAAGCGCAGAACGACGCGGTCGCCGTCCTCGGCCACCCGCTCGACCTGCACCGTCACCTCGCCGCGCTGGGTGAACTTGACGGCGTTGCCGGTCAGATTGATCAGCACCTGTTCCAGCCGGTGCTGATCACCGATCAGCCGGCGCGGCACGTCGGGCGCCGCCGAGACGACCAGTTTGATCTCCTTGATGGCGGCGTTGACCGACATGACCGTGGTCAGCCGACCAAGCACCTCGTTCAGCGAAAACGCGACGGCCTCCAAGGTCAGGTGGTCGGCCTCGATCTTGGAGAAGTCGAGGATATTATTAAGGATACCGAGCAGCGACTGGCCCGAGGCGGTGATCTTGTCGACATAGTCGCGTTGCTGCGGTTGCAGCGGACTGCGCCCGAGCAGATACGCCAGACCGAGCACCGCGTTCATCGGCGTGCGGATTTCGTGGCTCATATTGGCAACGAACGCGCTTTTCGCCGAATTGGCCGCCTCGGCCCGCCGACGCGCCTGCTCCGCCTCGTCGCGAGCGTCCAGCAAGGCCCGTTCGGCCAGATCGCGCTCCAGCACCGAGCCGACCCAGCGCGCCAGCAGCCGCATGAATTCGATGTCGCCGGTGTCGAAGCCGTTCGGCCGCGGCTGCGGCGCACTGAAATTGACGGTTCCATACACCTGCCCGCCGACCGTCACCGGTGCGCCGATATACGCCTCCATCTGAAATGCCTGATCGCAGAGATGGCCGGCTTGCGGGCTGAGCCCCATATGGGCCATCGCCACCACGTCGTTGCGCTCCAGGGTCATGGCGCAACAGGTCTGGCCCAGCTGGAACTCGGCGCCGTCGTCCAGCGCCGCCTCCGGCGGGGCGAGGTGGTGGCGCACCGTGTAGACCGTGCCGTCGACATGGCTGACGATGCCCAGCGGCAGGCCGAGATGGCGCGCTCCCAGTTCCAGCGCCGCGGTCAGCCGGGTTGCCGCGTCGCCATGGGGCAGCGCGGCGATTTCGCTGAACGAGCGCAGGCCTTCGAATCGATTGCGAAGACCGTCGGCCATGGCATTGAATTCGGCCCCGAGACGGCCGATTTCATCGCCATCCGATCGGGCCTTGACGCGAGCGGTCATGTCGCCGCGGGCAAAGGCCTCGCTGGCATTGGCAACCTGCCGCAGCCGCCGGGTCAGCCACAGTCCCAGAGCGGCGAACGGAATGGTCGACAGGGTGATGGCGAGCAAGCCGACGATCAACTGATCGGCCATGGTCCGGCCGTTGCTTCCCAGCAACAGGCCCAGCGTCACCATCTGAACCAGTACGCAGGCGGCAATCAGCTTGATGCCAAGGGAGCGCAACAGTCCCATGGTCATGGCCCCGGCCTTAGAGGCTGTCCGGAAATAAAACTAAGTGATTCAAGCGCATTGTTCGTCACCCCCGCGAAAGCGGGGGTCCATGGCGCCGCCTGGACTCCGCGGCCGGCATGGATTCCCGCTTTCGCGGGAATGACGAGGGATGAATAATGACGCATTGAAAATGCTTCATTCATTTCCGGACAGCCTCTTGGAGCGTTTTCCAACCTGATCGGAAAACGCTCCAGGACGCCTGCGCTCCCAGCGCTATCCCACCAGCTCCCGCACCAGCCGTTCCGCCGTCCGGAAATCCAGCCGTTCCAAGGCCGAGCCCAAAGCGCCGACATGCTCCCCTCCCAAGGCTGCCAAAGCCGACCGGCTGTTGCGAAAGGCTTCCAGCGCCGCCAGATCGTTTCCCGCGATCAGATCACCCAAGGATCGTAGCGAGTCAATTGCATATTGGCGATCAATTTTCCCGTCGCCAGCAACATCGGGAGAGCGGCCGGTCATCGGCCGCAGGCGCGCCGCCGCCGCCGTCACCAGACCCGCCGCCGCCACCAGATGCGCCGACAGATCGTCCTGAACCTCGCCCTTGCCATCCTTGAGCGCGGCTTCCAGTTCGCTGGCCCGCATCGCCACCTCGACGGCGCCCACATTGGCCGCCGCACCGCGCAGCCGGTGACACAGCGCCGCCGCCGCCGCGGCATCCAGGAATCGCAGGCGTTCAATTTCCGCCAGATCGGCCGGCAGGTCGTCGCTCAGCCGGCACAGCAACGAAGCGAACAGATGAGAGTTGTCGCCCAGCCGAGCCAGGGCGGTGCGCCGGTCGATCCCCGGCAGATCGGCGGGCAGATCGCCGCTCGGCTTGGCGGGGCTGGTGGGGGGTGCGGCCGGCGGGGGGCACGAAGCGACCCGGCGGTCAAGCACAGTGATCAGCTCTTCCACGTCGATCGGCTTGGCCACATGGGCATTCATCCCCGATTGCATGGCCCGCTCACGATCGGCCGGCATGGCATTGGCGGTCATGGCGATAATCGGCAGAGTGGTCAGCCCCAGCCGCCCGCGGATTTCCCGCGTCGCCGCATAGCCGTCCAGCTCCGGCATCTGCACATCCATCAGCACCGCATCGAAAGCATCGGGTGCGACCGCCAGACGATCGACGGCAACCCGACCGTCGCCGGCCACCTCGACCGTCGCCCCCGCTCGCAACAGAATATCGCGGGCGACTTCCTGGTTGATCTGATTGTCCTCGACCAGCAGCAGGCGCATGCCCGACAACCGGCCGGACAGGCTCAGCCCTGATGGTCGCACCGGCTCGAGGTCGCCCGCGCCACTCAGCGCCCGCGCCACACCATCATAGAGCGACGAGGCGGTGAATGGCTTGGACACCACCGCGCGGGCCGGCGTGCCAGGGCCCGGCGGATCCACCCCGCCGGCCATGGCCATCACCACCACCGGCGGCAGGCGCAGCGCCGGATCGGCCGCGGCCTGGCGCAGCAGCTCGGCACCGCCCTCGCCCGGCATATGCCAGTCGAGCAGCAGCACATCGCAGGGCGATGCCGGCTCGCCGCAGTGGCGCAGCAGCTCAAGGCCCTCCCGCGCCGAGGCCGCCGTCCTGACCCGCCAGCCAAAGCTCTGGCAGATGCGAACGACGATTCCACGCGACGTGTGGCTGTCATCCACCACCAGCACGGTCAGGCCCTGCATGGTGGTGACGGCGGGACGCAGCCCGACGGTGCCCTCGGCCGCCTTGCCGAAGCGGGCGGTAAAGCGGAACTCGCTGCCCTGCCCCGGCTTGCTGGAAAAGCCGATGATGCCGCCCATCAGCGCCACCAGCCGGGCGCTGATCGCCAGCCCCAGCCCGGTGCCGCCATATCTGCGGGTCGTCGAGCTGTCGCCCTGCCAGAATGATTGGAACAGATGCTCCTGCGTTTCCGGCGAAATGCCGATACCGGTATCGCGCACGGTGAAGGCCAGCATGACCGCGTTTTCATCCTGCTCGGCGATGCGGGCGGTGACCACCACCTCACCGGTGCGGGTGAACTTGATGGCATTGCCCACCAGATTGAGCAGCACCTGCTGCAACCTCAACGGATCTCCGACCAGCGCCATTGGAACGTCCGGCTGCACCTCGAACAGCACGTCGAGATCGCTCCCCCGCACATTGGCCGAGGCGATGGCCGCCAGATTGCGCACCACGTCGTACAGGGAGAACCGGGTCTGTTCCAGTTCCAGCCGGCCGGCCTCGATCTTGGAAAAGTCCAGGATGTCGTTGAGGATGCCGAGCAGCGACGAGGCCGATAGCTGGATCTTGGCGACGTAATCCCGTTCGGTCGGCGGCAGCGGCGCATCCTGAAGCAGCCGGGCCAGGCCGATGATAGCGTTCATCGGCGTGCGGATTTCGTGGCTCATATTGGCCAGGAAGGCGCTCTTGGCCTGGTTGGCCTGCTCGGCCGCCCGGTTGGCGTCGGCCAGTTCGGTATGAGTAGCGGCCAGCCGGTCGGCCATGTCGTCCATGGCCTGGCCGAGATCCGAGAACTCGTCACGACCGGAAAGGCCGGTCCGCCACTGCAATTCGCCATGGCCGAACTGATGCGCGGCGCGGGACAGCCCGGTCAGGGCGCCGAGAATGCGCCGGCCGACCAGCAACTGGATGACCAGGACGCCGGCAATGGTAAGCCCTCCCCCCAGGCCGATGACGAAAGCGGCATGCTTGGTTTCCGCCAGGGCGGCGACGGCGCCGGCCGACAGCTCGTTGGCGTCGGCCACCATCATGCTGGTGCGCACCTGAAGACTTTGCGCCGCCACCCGTCGCGCGTCGTCGCTGTCGGTCTGTTCCACCCGTCCGAACAACTGGGCCAGCAGATCATGATTTTCCTGCAACCGGCGGACCAGTTGCCGTTCGGAGACTTCCAGCGGAATTGCCGCGAAGCTGTCCAGGAACTCGCCGACCCGCTGATGAGCGCCGCGCCACTGCTGCGCCGCCCGGGGCACGCGGTACTGCTGGAACTCATGGCCAAGCAGGCTCAGCGCGAAGACGCCGCGAATGATTTCGTTGGTCCGCACCTCCTTGTTGACTTCCGCATCAATCCGCAGCGAAGCATAGGCCAGACCGAGCGCCACGCCGCAGCTTGCCAGCACCAGCAGGGTCATGGACAGCACCAGACGGCGGCGGATGGTCACGGCCTAATGTCCCAGTTCAACCATGGCGGGCGCCGCCGCACGCAACGGCTCGGGGCGGAGCGCCTCCGCCAGACTGGAGGGGTCGGTGACGCCCAGCGCGATGCGGGCGTTGCCCTTCAGGCTTTCCAGCAGCGCCGAGTCGAGGCGGACGCGAAAGATGCGGGGATCCCAGACCATGCTGTCGCGCGGCACATGACGCATGACGATGGTGCGGGCCTCGTCGGGATGCGCACGAATGAACTCCTGCGCCTTGACCAGGGCGCGCAGCAGACGTTCAGCGGCGCCGCGGTTGGCGTTCAGCCAGGTCTCCGACGTTGCCAGCAGCCAGTAGTCGACAAAGCTGCCGTCGTTGTCGATAACCGACACCTCGCGGCCGAACCGGGCCAGCGCCTGACCGAGCACCGGCTCCCACAGGCTGGCGGCGGCAACCTTCCCGCTGGCCAGGGCATCAATGATGGATTTTTCGGGAACGTCGATGATCTCCACATCCTGGGCGGTCATACCCGCCGACCCCAGCATGGTGATGAGGAACAGTTCCGATGTGGTCGCCTTGAGCACCGCCACCTTCTGACCGCGCAGCCGACGGATGTCGCTGCCGCCCACGCCACGGACGACAACCGCCGCCTGGGCGTTGGCCTGGGACAGCGTGGCCAGCACGGCCGGCTTCTGGCCGCTGGCCCAGGCGGTGACCACCGGCATGCCCGCCACCGCGGCGACATCCTGACGCCCGGCCATGGTTTCCACATAGGCTTCCTTGCCGGTGTAGAACGGCGTGACCACCAGGGTGATGCGTTGTTCCGCCAGGAATCCCTTGTCCATCGCCACATAGAGCGGGGCCGAACGGATGCGTTCCGGTCCGGCGAGGCGGATTTCCACTGGCGGCGGGCCGCCCGGTATCAGCACCGCGACAACGGCCGCGACCGCCAGGACCGCAACCACCGCTCCGACCCACTGCCACTGTCTGCCGGTCATGACTACCTCCCTATTGCAACAGCGAGATCCGCCGTGCGTCGACACTGCGCAGGGCGGCAGCGTCGATGGCGCGGGAAAAATCGACCTTCGACGGGTCGGCGTCCGCCGGACGCTCGGAGCGTGCGGCATTTTCCAGGTTGATGATGAAGGTCTGGTTGAGGTTGACCGCGAAATCGAACTGAGGCCACAGCACGGCGACGCCCTTGCGGTCCTGGCCCAGGTAATCGGCGACATTGGCGATGGCGATTTCGGGCTCGGCCGATGCCAGCCGCTCCGCCCGCAACAGGCCACGCAGCAGCTTTTCCAGAGCCCGGCGCTTGTGCTCGGCGACCGTCGCAGCGACCGCAATGCCCCAGCATTCGATGTAGACGGCAGGCGCGATGATGGTCACCGTATCGGTCAGTTGTTCAGCCGCCGCCAGACGGATCGCCGTCCATGACGATACGGCGTCCACCGTGCCGGCGACCAGCGCCGGCACCAGATCCTCGGGATTGAAGGCGACCACCTCCACCGACCCGGTCAGGCCATAGGTGGCCATGAACAGGTCGAGAAAGACCCGACCGTTGGAACGCGGAATATAGCCGATTCTCTTGCCGGCCAGGCTGGCCGGTCCACTGATGGCGCGGTCGCGGCGCCCGAGAATGGCCATGTCGCGGTCGGAGGTCTGGATGTTGGCCACCACCTTCAAGGAATGGCCGTCGGCCAGGGCATGCATGATCGGCACTTCCGAGGACATGGCCAGCTCGGCCTTGCCGTCGGTCAGCGACTCCATGGCGCGGCGGCTGTAGGAATGGCTCTGAACCTCGACATCCAGACCCTCCTCGGCAAAATAGCCGTTGATCAGGGCGATGTAGAACAGGGCCGAAGACATCTGGCGACCATCGGCCACCACCAGCCGGTCCCGCTCGCCCCTCGCGCGCCGGCCGACCAGCACGGCGCCAAGGCCGGCCACCACCGCCGCGGCGCCGCCCGCCAGCAACCGTCGGCGTCCGGTTTTTGCAAGGTGATTCCGCGCCATATTCCCCACCTCGCCTTATTCCGACGCATGCCCCAGCATACGCCCGATCTCTCTGGCACGGCTAGACTTTGCGTAAAAAGCGATCAATCATGTGCCGGCGCGGGGGAAAAATGGGGCGTACAGCACATGGTGCCGGTTATCCGGGGCGAAGACCCTTTGATGAAGAATGCGACGATACTTGTCGTCGATGATGTTCCGTCGAATATCCAGGTGCTGGCTGAAATCCTGAGGCCCGAGTTTTCGGTCATTTTCGCGTTGTCCGGAGAAGAGGCGCTGCATCTGGCGGCGGCGGCCATGCCGGATGTCATTCTGCTCGATGTCATGATGCCGGACATGGATGGATTCGAGGTGTGCCGGCGGCTCCAGGACGATCTCCTGCTCCGGGACATTCCGGTGATCTTCGTCACCGCCATGAACGAAGCCGTTGACGAGACGCGCGGGCTGGAAGCCGGGGCGATCGACTACATCACCAAGCCGGCCCATCCGGCGATCGTCCGCCAGCGCATCCGCAACCACTTGCAGATCAAACGGCAGCGCGACCTGTTGCGCCGTATGGCGTTCATTGATGGCCTGACCGGCCTGGCCAACCGTCGCCGTTTCGACGAGGCGTTCGACGCGGAATGGCGCCGCGCCCAGCGCAAGCACCAGTCCATCGCCCTGGTCCTGGGCGATATTGATCATTTCAAGGGCTACAACGACCATTACGGTCATATCGCCGGTGACGAATGCCTGCGCTCGGTCGCCGAGACTTTCGCCGAGCGCATGATGCGGCCGGGTGATGTGGCAGCGCGCTACGGCGGCGAGGAGATGATCTGTATCCTGCCGGAAACCGACCTGACCGGCGCCCTCCGCGTCGCCGAACAGATTCAGGCCGGTCTGGCCGCCCGGGCGATTCCCCATGCCGCATCGCTGGTAAGCAAGGTGGTAACCCTCAGTCTTGGCGTCGCCTGCACCGTGCCGACCCCGGACAGCCATCGCGGCGACCTGCTCGCCCTGGCCGACCGCTATCTCTACGACGCGAAAAACGCCGGTCGCAATCGCATCTGTGCGGGGGTGCTGTAAACGGTATGTACATATCTCGCACCTGCGTCCCAACCTGAAAATCGTCATCCCAGCTTTCCAGGCTGTGTGAAAAGTCGCGATGGCCGCCCAAATTGCCCTCGCCCGCTGGCGGGAGAGGGAGGGGACCCGCGCAGCGGGGAGGGTGAGGGTGGCTCCC
>Ga0209515_10000412_pt1 | contig 80101 bp, 78 predicted proteins | sample Subgroupgradi54m_FD_187454 | JGI IMG/M metagenome (GOLD analysis project Ga0209515, IMG submission 187454) | Subsurface groundwater microbial communities from S. Glens Falls, New York, USA - GMW60B uncontaminated upgradient, 5.4 m (SPAdes)... ...
CTTCCGGTTTTTCGTTATTCTTTTCATTGGACAGCTCCTTTCTTTCTCCTTTCGGAGGTTTTTCCCACGTGGATTATCCACAAGGGAGCTGTCCACTTCAACTTTCAACTAAAAATAGGATGCCCTCTATTTCAGAGCCAGAGAATCGCGAAGGGCTAGGAAAGGGGCTCAACGGCCGCGGAATCGATTTCGATGGAGGCGGATTGCGTGATGAGGTCTAGCGAGATGACAAGACGGTATTTGTTTTTTTTGTAAACCAGAAACCCATCCACTCCCTGAAAAGGTCCGGTTCTGACCACCACCCGATGGCCCTCTTTGAGATAAGGGAATGGATCCACTTCAATGTCCTCCGCCATGAACCGGCGGAGAGCATCAAGCTCCTTGTCCGGAACCATGGAAGGAATTTTCCCAAATCCGATGAAGCGCACCACTCCCATGGTCTGTAAAATTTCCACGCGACGCACGAGGGGCGCATGCACAAAGAGATACCCTTTGAAAATCGGCTCCGAAACTTCCTTGATCCGGTCCGACCAGCGGCGTTTGATGTGCCTCAAGGGAAGGAATGTCTCGACTTTTTTCCGGGTAAGCAAGTCATCCACGACTTTCTCGTGGCGGCTCCGTGTATGAAGGGCATACCATGCAGGACGTACGAATAAATCGTCTGCGGCAAACTCCGTGCCCGATAATTCGGCAAAAATCTCCTGTTTCATGATCAGTCTTTATTAATATGGGACTGCCTCGAAAGCCAGGTGTCCAGTACTTCTTTTTTGAATCGCCATTGCCCGCCGATTTTCATGGCCGGAATATCGGAGGTTTTAATCAAGCGGTAAATGCTGATGGGATGCAGTCCCAAATATTTTGCCACCTCTTTGAGCGTCATAATCTGGGTTCTCTCTCTCCGCTTCATTCCGTCTTTCTCTTCAGGAACTTCTACCATAAGCCACCCCCTCTTTATACAATTTTGATAAAAAATGTTTCTTTTTTTATTCATATGATAACATCCGATGTCAAAAGTTACAAGTTTTTTTTATGATTTACTAGCTCTTATTCATCTTTTTGATAATTTGCTAGCGGTTGATGTTTATATAACTCATTAATAATAAATGAGTTACAAAAATATAGCTTCAAACCTCACTCAAACCCATTGTATTCATTTGACTTCCAGAAACATCACTTTTATAATGATTAACACAAGAAAAAAGCCATGCCAACCAAATCTGTTAAAGAAATTGCAGCTTTAATCGAAGGCACCGTCTCAGGAGACGAGTCTATTCAGGTCAAGGGAATCACCAATATTGACGCCCCTCTTGAAGGATGCGTCACCTTTGTAACCGAAGTCGGCCGGCTCCGGGATCTGGAGGAGACTCCGGTGGTCTGCATTCTGGCCCCTCCGGGCAGCCAGTCGAGCAAGAAAACTTTGATTCTGACCCCCCATCCCAAAATTGCCTGGGCAAGATTGCTTGTGCTTTTTCACCCGCCCAGGGCATTTTCGGGAAAAATTTCCGAAAAGGCCTTTATCAGCAGTTCGGCGGTTTTAGGCCAAGGAGTCACAGTTGAACCATTCGCCTTTATCGGAGAACGCGTCAAAATCGGAAGTGGCGCCACGATTCGCGCCAATGCTTACATTGATTCGGATGTCACCATCGGCGCAAACACGGTGATTCATCCCAATGTCACCATTTATGACCGTACCGTAATCGGCAGCCGCGTCATCATCCATGCGGGCACGGCGATTGGTTCGGACGGATTCGGTTATGTGTTCACAGGCAAAGAAAATCTCAAGGTCCCGCAAATCGGAAATGTCGTGATCGAAGATGACGTGGAAATCGGCTCCAACGTCTCCATTGACCGCGCCACCATGGGCTCCACTATTATCCGTAAGGGCGTCAAAATTGATAATCTGGTGCAAATCGCGCACAATGTTGAGATGGGAGATCACACCGTGGCCTCATCCCAGGTGGGAATTTCAGGAAGTTCCAAAATCGGTAAAAACGCCATTCTCGCTGGCCAGGTGGGAATTGCCGATCATTGCGAAGTGGGCGACGGGGCTATTTTGGGCGCTCAGGCCGGGCTTCCGACCAAGAAAAAAATCCCGCCGCGTCAGATTTACTTTGGGTCGCCGGCCAGGCCTTATGATGTGGAAAGAAAACTTTTGGCCTCCCAGCCATTCCTTGCCGAGACCATCAAACAGGTAAGGGAACTTGCCAGAAAAATCGAGCAGCTTGAAAAAGCGCTCGAGAACCCGATTCAGCCCCCGGCGCGCTAATTATTCGACATTGAGCGCGCTTTCCATAGCGCTCGCAACGTCTTCTTCGGTCTCTTCGCCGACCCGGATAAACTGAACACCCACTTCGCAGAAATCATTCTCTGAGGGAACCACGCGCACCACCTTGCCCATGATGCGGCCATTGAGTTCCACCAGCGCGTCTTCGACTTCAATGCAGTTGGAAAGGGTCTTTAAATCCGTTTCAATCAGAATGATGGCGGCAATGGCCGGCATGGTTTTGGCCTTGAAAAGCAGGCCCTTCTGGCTGACATTCTTCGTGATTCCTATCTGCAATTCCTTGATCAACCCCTTGCGGCAGACGTTGAATTTCAGGGGGCGCTCATAAGGAAGCCGCAAAAATTCCCTCCGCTCCTCCCCTGCAAATTTCTCTTCCTCGGACAAATTTAAAAACTCTCCCATGATTTTCTCCTTCGCGGACAAATTTTTTTGGCTCTAGCGCTTATGATTAATCAAACTCAAAAATTCCTGCCGGGACCGCTGGTCCGAACGAAAAACTCCCAGCATTGAACTTGTAAGGCAAACCGCATTATTTTTCTCCACGCCCCGCATGGCCATGCAAAGATGAAGGGCCTCAATCACCACACCCACACCTTGAGGATTAAGAATGTCCATGAGACATTCGGCAATCTGGCTGGTAAGCCGCTCCTGCACTTGAAGCCGTCTGGCAAAGACATCCACGAGGCGGGGAATTTTACTCAGTCCTACAATTTTACCATCCGGAATATAAGCGACGTGGCATTTGCCGTAAAAAGGCAGGAGGTGGTGTTCGCAAAGGCTGAAGAGCTGGATATCCGTAAGCACCACCATCTCATCGTACTTTTCATCAAAAATCGCGCCGTTCAAGATCTGCTTCACGTCCTTGTGGTATCCGCTCGTCAGATATTTAAGCGAGGCCACCACCCGCTTAGGCGTTTTCTCAAGCCCTTCGCGTGCCGGGTTCTCTCCCAGATTCAGCAGCAGGTCCTTCACCAGGCTTTCCATACGGCCCGATCCAATCGATCGGGCCTGCCTGGTCAAACCGCGGATGGGGGACTGCTCTTGCAGGCCCAGGCCAACCGCCAGGGCCTGCTTGACCGAGCCGCCACCCGCGGCCTGTCCGAGCTGGCCCGGTTCCGGCTTCTTACCCAATATTTTTTCTTTTCCCAAAGATAGCGTCTTATTCATGGTCATAGCGAAAGTTTTACGGAATCCTGATTGGAAAAATGACTGATACTCACCTCGGCCGCAAGATACTCCGCGATATGGGAAAAGCTCATGGCCGCTTCCGCCGCCGGATCCGCTATCACAATCGGTTTTCCCGTATCCCCCCCCTCCCGCACTTTCGTATCGATCGGAACCTCGCCGAGAAATTTAATCCCCAGCGATTCGGCCGCACGCCGGCCTCCGCCGTGGCTGAAAATTTCCGTTCTTCCACCGCAGTGAACGCAGTTGAAATAACTCATATTTTCAATCAAACCGAGAATCGGGACGCGCACCTTCTGAAACATCGCTATCCCCTTGCGCACATCCTGGAGACTCACAGCCTGCGGGGTCGTGACCATCACGGAACCCGTCATAGGCACGGCCTGCGAAAGACTGAGTTGAACATCGCCGGTGCCGGGAGGAAGATCCACCAAAAGATAATCGAGCTCGCCCCAATTGACATCCGACAAAAACTGCTGAATGGCGCCATGCAGCATAGGGCCGCGCCATATCACAGCCTGGTCTTCGGCAATCAGAAATCCCATAGACATAATCTTAACACCGTAATTTTGGGGGGGAATAATCCTGTTGCCTTCCGCAAGGGGCTTTCCCGAAAGTCCCATCATCAAAGGAATATTCGGGCCGTAAATATCCGCATCCATCAGCCCCACCGACGCACCGCTTTTCGCTAAAGCGACTGCCAGATTAACACTCACCGTGCTTTTGCCCACACCGCCTTTTCCGCTGGCAATGGAAATCACATTCTTGATTCCCTTAATTCCTTTTTTGTCCGCGGCAAATGCGGGACGCACATTGGCCGTCATCTGCACATCAACCTCTTTGACACCCTCGACTGTTCGAAGGGCGTTTTCCACATCCTGTTTGATTTTTCCCTTAAGCGGACAGGCCGGAGTCGTGAGTTCCACCGTGACCGAAACTTTAGTTCCGGTGATCTTGGTTTCCTTGATAAGACCGAGGGTCACCAGATCTTTATGAAGATCCGGATCCTGAACCGTCTTCAAAGCCTCCAGCACTTCCCTTTCAGCTATCGCCATTTTCTTAAACTCCCGATGGTTGATGAATAGCCCGCAAGCGGAAAATAATGGCAGGAATTTTTTCGAGAATCTGATGGATCTCCTCTTCCTGATTGTAACGGCCCAGACTGAACCGGATCGCGCCCTGCACATGCTCTTCCGGATATCCCATCGCAAGCAGAACATGCGAAAGCTGCACCGAGCCCGTGGTGCAGGCCGAGCCGCTGGACGCCGAAATGCCTTCTTCATTGAGCGCTAACAGCACAGATTCTGAATCCAGCCCCTTAAAGGTAATATTCGTGGTGTTCGAGACGCGGTCCGCTCCGCCGCCATTGACAAAAGTATTTTCCACGGATTCCAAAATTCCCTTCTCCAATTCATTCCGAAGAATGGCAAGTTGCTTATTTCTCGTTTCAAAATCCGCATCCGCCATTTCGCAAGCCGCGCCCAATCCCACAATGGACGCCACATTTTCCGTGCCGCCGCGACGGTCTTTTTCCTGCGCGCCACCGACATTCAAAGCAGAAAGCGGCGTGCCCTTTTTCACATAAAGAGCGCCAACACCTTTTGGGGCGTGCAGTTTATGCCCGGAAATGGAAAGCAAATCAATAAAACCCGACTTAAGAGAAAACGGAATTTTTCCAACAGCCTGAACCGCGTCCACATGAAAAAAAGCACCACAGGATTTGACATACTGCGCGATTTCCTCCACGGGGAAAATAACACCGGTTTCATTGTTGGCGGCCATGATGGAAACCAGCGCCGTATCCGGAGACAGAACGTTTCTCAATTCATTGGTATTGAGCCGCCCCTCTGAATCAACTTCAAGAAAGGTCACGGCATAACCCTCGGACGCAAGCTCTTTGAAAACATTCAAAACCGAAGGGTGCTCAACGCGAGTGGTCACCAAATGGCTCCTGCGGGGACAGGATTTCAAAACTCCACGGATGGCCAGATTATTACTCTCCGTGCCGCCGCTGGTGAAGATAATTTCGGAGTCATGGCGGGCCTCAAGAAAGAGAGCGACTCTTTCCCGGGCCTCGCTAACCGCCCTCCTGGCTACCTGCCCCAGGCTGTGAATGCTTGAAGGATTGCCATAGTGGTCCGTTAAAGACGGCTCCATGGCCTTTAAAACTTCAGGACTGATTTTGGTGGTCGCATTATTATCAATGTAAATCATATCAGGGAAATAAGTTGTGTAATTTGAGGGGTTGTGCTTTATCGTCAACAAAAACGAATATATCACTTATCAGGCGCTAAAGCAAGGCATTCGGCTCTAAAATGCCCTTTTCGTGGAGTAATTGGTTGAGTTTGTCGTAGCCGGCAAGATAGTCTTTATACTCCGCCAGACTGGCAGAGGGCAAAATTTTCTTGGCTTTCTGGTAGGCCTCAAGTCCCTTTTTGAAAATATCCGAGCGCATCATATCCGTTTCATAGAGGACGTTTTCCACCGTGGCCTGGTTAAAGCAGAAAATGGCATAGTAAAGAAGGAAAAAGGGATTACTGGGATTTTTGGCCAGCGTTTTCTGAAAATAATATTCGGCAGACTCAAGATTTCCCATTCTCTGCGCCAGCACGGACAGCCCATATTCATATTTCCCCGCCCCAGGATTAAGTTCAATGGCTCGCTGGATGGCCTGCATGGCCTTTTTCATCTGTTCCCGGTCATACTGGCGTTTGCCGTAAAAAGCCTTTTCGCCTAGGGCCAACCCGTACCAGAAATGATAATCAGCGTTCAGCGGATCCAGTCGTATGGCCTGTTCGAGATCGGGAAGTGAACTCTTGCCGCCGATCTGTATTTGTCTTAATGCAAGATAAGGTCGGGCAAGGCCGCTTAAATTTGCAATAAAAAAGAGAAGTGCGGCCGCACCCACCGCAAGCCGCTTCCCTTTTCCTTGGAGCGGAATCACGCGAAATCGGTCCACTCCGTCCGTTTCATCCTGAAACCGGCGTAGTCTGATCGCCAAAGCCGCGATGATCGCAAAGTAAACAGCACAGACCGTGGTTCTTAACGGAAAATCATAGAGCTCCATCATGAGCATATAGGAAATGGCGGCCAATGCGCCCGCTCCGTTGTACTTGATATAAGGATCGCTGGCATGGGAGCGGGTGGGCCAGACTTCCCGCAAAAATAAGAAGAGAATGAACAGGACCAGAAAAAATCCGGCGATGCCTGTTTCGAGCAAAAATTCAAGCCAGTCATTATGCACGTGGCGCCAGGATCCGTAAACGATCGCAGTCGCAGGCTGGACGGTTGGAAAGACATATTGAAACGTACCCAGTCCGGTGCCCAAAAGCGGATGCGTTAAAAAAAGTTTCAGAAATGAGGCCTGCCATAAAATCAGGCGCGAGCTGAGACTCACGTCGTCAGATGGTTTAAAAAGTGTTGAAAGCTCGGCCAGGATCGATTCAAGACCGATCCAGAGAAGCATCACAGCGGTTGAGACCGTAAAAAGCGTGATTAAAATCCCGGAATGTTTTTTCTTCTCGCCTCCGAGGATAACCTGGTAAAAAATGAAAATCGACAAGGTAAAAATGACACATCCCCCGCGGCACAAGGACACAAAAAGCGCCGCGCTTGAGACCACTAAAACAAAAAGCATGAAAATTTTTTCTTCCTGGTGTTTTTTCTCTCCGCTCACGGAATATTTGGCATTGAGGTACAAAAATCTTCCGAGAAGAAGCAGAGCTACCATCCCGATAAAACTCGCAAAATGATTGGCGTTGATGAAGGTTGAGAAGAAGAATGTGAACGGCCTGCCGTCAACTACAACGGGATAAAGCCAGAAGACCTTATCAGCCTGGGAAAGTTTTTGAATAATGCCCAGAAGCGAGGCGGCAAATCCGAGAATAAAAATCGCCCGGACCAAAAGAGATATCTGTTTCTCGCTTTTTATAAAATTCAAAATCAGCCAAAAAAGCGCGCAGTAACTCATGCCCTTAAACAAGGCCTCGATGGTGGCATGGCTGTAAAAACTCTGATGCAGGAGAGAAGAAAGATACCGGGGAAAAATGAGCGGGAGAAAAGCGATGCCCAGAAATGCGAGAAGGCACGGGTTGACAGGACTTTGGAGCCATGTCAAGGCCCCATCAAAGAAAAAGCTTCTCAAAAACCACAGAAAAAAACCTGTCAAGATAGTGACCTGGACTATAAATAAAGAGGTGGGCTGGGTCGAAGCTAACGCAAGAGGGGTGAAAAAGAGGACAAAAAAAAGAATGGCCCAGATAAGTTTATTCAGAAGATGGCGTATCATCCCCCGGCAACTAAGCACTTTCGCTTCCTGCTTCTTTACGTTTTCCACCATAGCCATGATAATACCCCTGCGTGAAATAGCGGTAGGCAGGATCCTCTCTTTCTAGATCGACTTTGTTGATGATCACCCCAATGACCTTGAGGCCTGTTTCAAGCATCCGCTGTTTCGCTTTCTTGATCAGATTGCGGCTGATATGCCGGGCCTGCACCAGAAAAATGACACCGTCGCATTTGGTGCCGATGACCAGACTGTCCGCAAGACCGACGACCGGAGGAGAATCAATGATAATCCGGTCATACCTCGCTTTGGCTTCACGGATAAAATTCTCCATGCGGTAGGAAGAAAAAAGTTCCGTCGGATTGGGAGAAAGAGGCCCCGCCGCCACCATATCCAGCTGGGGGATAGTTGTCTTTTGCACCACCTGGTCGAACTCCATATTCGTGGCAAGGTAATTACTCAATCCCTTGAGATTGTCCGCATTCGTCAGAAGGTGCGCGGTAGGATGTCGCAAATCCGCATCCACGAGAAGGGATTTTTCACCGTCCCGCAAAAAAGAAGAAATCAAATTAGCCGAAACCAAACTCTTTCCCTCGGACGGCACCGCGCTTGTAAGCAGCAGACATTTCAAGCTGCCGGGTGTGCCGGAAAAATTAATCGCCACTTTGATAAAGCGGAAGCACTCCGAAACATCCGAAAGCGGCTTGTAATGAACAAAAAAGCCCTTCTGGTGAAGGTCCTTGATTTTTTCTTTAAAAACGGGAATATTGCCCAGGAACGGGAGCTGGATAAACCTCTCAATATCCTCTTGCCCCTTGATCGTATCATCCATGAAATCCAGAATATAAATCACCGCCGCCACCAGAACAAAAGCACCCAGCGCGGCCATGAGCACAATCTGCATCCGCTTCGGCCCGATAGGAACTTCCGGGACAGTGGCTTCCTTCAATATCCGGACATTGCTTACCTGAAGCTGACTGGTTAATGTCGTTTTGAGGTTGCGGATAATATTTTCCGTCTCAATTTTGATGCGGTCCCGGATGAACTTGAGACTGGACTTCGCTTCCACCACCTTGGGATGCTTGGGTTTGTAAGTTTCCCTGAGATTCAGGAGTTTGGCCTCGGCCTCAGCCGCCTTGGCTTGAAGCTGACGGATCAAAGGATCATTCACGACGGAAGGCAGTGTCTTGGCCACATCTTCCCTGGAAACTTGCTGCAACTGGCCATAGGGTGTCTGAACCTGAATTTTATCCGCATCCTCCGGAAAAAACTGGAGGAGTTCCTGGGGAATATAAAGTTTTTCTTCCACCTGCTGTTTCACATAGGCCTGCGCCATGGAATTCACCACTTCCTTGCACAGCAGGGGATTGGTGCTTCGGTAGGAAAGCGTAAAAATTCGGGTGTCTTTAACGCGCTGAATCGAAAGACCGCCTTTCACTATGCTGGTCCCGATTTTAATTTTTTCCTCTTCCGGCAATTCTCTTTTGATTTTTGTTTTTCGATTTTCCAGCAGCGCATCCAGAAGGTTATAACCCTTGATGGCCTTCCTAATAAACTCCGGACTTTTTAAGATTTCAATCTGGGTATTATAATAGACTGCCTCCGTGGCGGAGGCATTGTCCGCCCCCTTAAACTCCGCATAGGGCGTGGCATCGGGGTTCTTATTGATGAGCAGCTGATTTTCTGCCTGATAAATGTTGGGAAGTTTAAAGGCGTAGATTAATGCCAGAGAGGCGGCAATCACCGCGGCGCTCAGGAGAAGTTTATAATGCCTTTTCAGAAGCCCAATGTAATACCGAAGATCTATCTCTTCTTCAACGAACTCCAGTCTCTCCGCTTCCATCGCTAAAACCAGCTCTGTTCCACCACAATGAGGTCATTCGCCTTCAAGGGCACGTCTTTCTTCTTGCCTTTTAGGATCTCCTCCGCATTCACCTGATAGGTTTTCTTTTCACTGCCTTCCGTGCGGATGATTTTGATTTTTTTCACATTGGCCACATTGGAAAACCCGCCGGCCATGGCAATGGCTTCAAGAAGCGTGGTCTCGCCTTCCTGGGAAGCAAGTTTGTAAGGACCGGGACGATTCACCTCGCCCAGGATGGAGATGGTCAAAGTGTGAAATTCCTTGACGCGGATGTGAACTTGCGGGTAGACAAGATAATCCTTTCCCAGCAGTACGGTTAATTTTTTTTCAGCGTTGCTCACACTAAGCCCCTCGACCTGGATTTCTCCGATCAGGGGGAAACTAATGGTTCCTTTCGGGCTAACGCTGATCTCACGGTTCAGATCGGTATCCGGATAAACCTGGATTTCCAAAATATCTTTGGCGTTGATAAGATATTCCGTTTGTTTCTCGAGACTATCGGAAGCTTCCGAGTCGGTTTTTATAGTTGCCCCCACCCCGGCACACCCCGAAAGCAACCCCAAGAAAAAAAGAGCAAATCCCACCGAAATGGATACACTTCGACGCCTTGTCAGAATTTTATTCCCCTTTTAAAACCCAAACGCTAGTTCTACCAGAAAAACGTTCTGTTTGTACCGGACATTTTTAATGGTTGAAGATTTATATGCGAGATCATAATTCAGAAGAATAGATGCATTGCGGGGCAGCTTATATTCAAATCCCGTTCCCGTAGTAAGGAGCAAGTCTTGCCGCTGGCCCATTTCGCTGGCCTCGCTGCCCGCGGTCTGTTTTGAGCCATAAGAATTAAACTGAAATCCGCCGCGCAAAAGATAATAGAGCCGCCGCATAAGCATCCACTTGGCATCCACACTAAAATTTTTGGCGGCAAAAAAAGGGCTGCCCGCAAACGAATTTTCCGTGGAGGACCCCGCTCTTACACGAAGATCCGGAAACCACCGCACGCCTGACCGGTAAGCATAAACCAATTCCAGAAAAGGTCCCGTGTAGTCCTTTACGAACGGTGGTTCTTCACTTAAATTTTTTCTAAGCACCCCAAGGTTAATAAAGGCGGCAGATTTTTGAGTAATGCGGCCGCTAAGCCCCACCGTGGCTCTTAAATTCGTCGAGGTAAAAGACCCGTTCCCGCCAAATGCTCTCCCGATTCCAGTCTGAAAAAAAACGGCCGTCTTGGGCGTGATATGATAATTAAAGCGCGGCAGAAACCAGTGCTCCGTGGATCCGCTCGAGTCTGAAACCGGCTGGGTGAAATGCCTTTGGTCATAGGTATGCTCAAATGCCAAAGAAAATTTTCTTCCCAAATAGTATTCAATTTCACTGCTCGTATGATTTTCCGTCCGCAGAGAAAAATTGGTGGTTTCAGTCGTGGCACGGTCCGGGCCCCTGAAAAGTCGATAAAATTCACGGACATAAGTTTTCTTCCCGACAGGAATTTCCACATTCGCCTTAGCATCCTGATAAAAACGGGTCACCACGTGCTCGTTAAATCGCGTAGGGACCTCAACGGCTGGAGTATAAAAAACCAAGGCTTTCGTCCTGTCTCCTCCCAAATCCACGATGGTGGTGGGAATGAGCTGAAAAACCGTTGTTGATTTTTCAAGCAGGGTTCTTTCGCGGAAATAATTGAAGTCGTAAAAAGTCTGAATCCGAACCTGCTCGGAAATCCTTTTCCGCTTTTTTTTCTGAAGTTGAATCTTGAGCGCCTCAAGACGCGCCGCGCGCTGTTCTTTTTTCAGCTGCTGGAATTCCTCCTCCTGAATCAGCATGTTCACGGCTTCCTGCTCAAGCTCACCGTCGTGTTGCGCGTAATCCACCATCAGGAACTTTTCTTCACCGATTTTCTCCGACGCCATCAGAATCCCAGCATGCCCTGACAGGGTCATCACCAGAAGCCCCAGGATCGGTCCATATCGCTTAATGCGCTTCCCTTTTGTTTTCACAATTGGGTCTCACCTCCCTCTTCTGTTCAAGGTGTCCAGGGCAACCTTCGCCTGCTGGAAAGAAGGATCCAGTTCCAGAACCTTCCGGTATTCATCAGACGCCAATTCATTCTTCCTTTCCGACTGATAAGCTGTGGCCAGATTGTAGTGTGCCACCGCGCTGTCCGGCTTATATTTCACGGCTTTTTTAAACTGCTCCTCCGCGTCTTTAAAATTCCCCTTATACCAATAAGCATGGCCCAGGTTGATATAGACCTCCGGATCTTTCGCGGCCTTTTTGGACGCGGCAATCATTTTCCGGTATTTTGCAATGGCATCATCGTATTTTCCGGCAATTTCATAAAGCCTGCCCAGATTATAAAGGACAGACGGGTATTCGCCCTTTATCTTAAGCGCCTTTTCATAAAACTCAATGGCTTTTAGATATTCACTGTTCAACTCATAAACATACCCCAAAGCGGCTATGGTATATTCATCGGCACCCATTTTGACAGCCCACAGTGCCATTTCAAGCGACTTATCCTTCTCGCCCAGGAAGGCAAGAGCCGTGGCCATGCCGCTGTAAGCCCACAAATCCTTTGGGTCCTGCTGGATCGACTCTTTAAAAGCATCATGCGCATTTTTGTAGAGCTTTTTCTGGAGAAGGATAAAACCAAAATCGCGGACTGTGCTCCGCACATAAGGGCTGACTTCGTTGACCGCATAGCGGCCGAACTTGTCATCCGCCTAACTTTTTTTCAGTGTTTCAAAGGTGTCTTCGGCGCGCAGGGGATCCCCCATATCGTAAAAATAAACATACCCGGCTCTGAATTGGGAAATCGGAGCAAGCGCGGAATCCGCAAACTCCACCGCAATAGTCTTGAACTGATCCGCTGCCTTTTCATAATTCCCTGCCCTGCGCAAACTCTCGGCCAGTTGATAACGGCCGTAAATCCCGAACTCGCTCTTCGGAAAGCGGTCCACAAGCTCCCGGAACACCTCCATGGCGCGGTCGTATTTCGCATTGAATTTCAGCGTAGTTCCGAGATAGAAAAGCGCCTTTGAGGCCTGCTGATTGTCTGGGATAATGGTCGTCGCGTTCATAAACGCCTGCTCGGCCTTGGCCAGTTCAAACAGCTTATAGTGCAGCAATCCCGCTTTAAGATAAAGTTGCTGCAATTCTGCGCGATCCTGAACCTGGGCAATGGAAGCGAGCAGAATATCGCGCTCCTTCGCAAGTTCCATAAATCCTGCGATACGCCGCAACAGAATATCCGCCATGCCCTCTTCCCGGCTTCCCAGGTGCTGACTCTTCACCCGGGAAAGCAACGACTGCGCCTGGTCATAATTGCCCACTTTCATGTAGGCGTAGCTTAAGTCCATTTGAAGGTCCACCAGATCTTTGCAATCATAGGCCTTTTGTAGCAGCTCCTCATACGCAGGAATCGCCTCTGCCATATGCCAAACCTCTTCCTCGCTTTTAGCCTTTTCATACAATTTCTTTTCCGCAACCGTGAATTCCCGTCCGCGCCTGATCGCGGCAGAGGGCACGTACATCTGGCCGCTCAACCCAAACCATCCCCTTAAAATCAAAATAACTTTGTCCACCCCCTGAAGCCATGAGCTTCTTCGCTGGCGCCTTGTGGACAGCACGTCTTCCAGCATGAATTTCACATCCCGGATTTGCCGGAAATCCTTGGCTTCAGACGTGATGCCTTTTGAAAATTCAAGGCTGGTATAACGCTTGGCATCGAGATCCTTCTCCCCAAGCTCTCTCACCACCAAATCGTCAAGGAAAAACCGCATGGATTTCATGTCATCAACGTTCTGGGCATACCCCACGCGGGAAAGGGACTGCTCAAGATCTCCAATAGCGTTATCAACCAAAAACCTATTGTAGACCATGAAGAAAGCAAATATAATTATTAGACTTATGAGGAGAGTCCCCAAACTTAGAGAGAGAGATACTCCTTTTTTTTGCAAATAAAAGGCCTGCGCTTTTCTTTTGGATTTTATCATGCGTATATATATATAGCTTTAATGCGATCAGGCAGATCTCTTATATTGTCGGCACAAACTTCAAAGCCTTAAACTAAAGGAACCCCTTTGGTAAGAACCAGTAAGCGCAGGAAACACGTCTCCCTTTCTCAGCGGATTGCCACTATCATGATTTTTCTCTCCTTTCTCATGATCACGGCCTTCACCACCATTCAGGTCCGCAACCAGATCAAGACCATCACCAATTACAACGCCTACCGGGCCCGGCTTGCCTCGGCGATTATGAAAGATCATCTGGAGAACACGCTGGAGCAGGTCGGGAAAAAAAGTCAGGCCGCGACCGCATTCAAAGAAACGCTTTATTCCCTGAAAGACGAAAAAATCATCGATACCGCCTGGATTATGAACAGGAAAAAAGAGAAAATCGCCTCCACCGAGACTGTGGATTCAAGCTCTTCCTTCACCTTATCTGAAAAGTACATGATCGAATCCATCTTCGGCAAAGAATTCATTGATAAATGGTTTTATACTTACACGGACAAAACCAACAACGCCATTGATCTTTACATCCCGCTTCTTTCCAGCAAAAGCAAACTGCTTTACCTTGTCAAAACCAGTTTTTCGCTCGGGAACATGCAGGAGGCGCTGAAGCAAGTTTATATTCCAATCATCTTCACGATTCTGGCTATCATTGGAATCAATCTAATTCTGGGGTTTTCCCTCTCCAAATCCATCATTCATCCCATCCAGATCCTGAACAGCGCCACCAAAGAAATTGCCGGCGGAAAACTCGAACTGCGCGTGGACATCAAGACAGGGGATGAAATCGAGGAACTCGGCGTGACTTTTAACGATATGACGCAGGCGCTCGTCAAGATGAAGGCCCGCGCCGAGAGCGCGAATCCGCTGACCAAACTTCCGGGCAACGTGGCCATTCACGAAGACGTCGAAAGACGCATCAAGGAGGGCTCTAAATTCGTTTTTATCCACTCCGATCTTGATAATTTCAAAGCTTTCAATGACAAATACGGCCTGGGTGAGGGCGACAAGGCAATCAAAAAAACCGCTGAGCTATTCAGGGAGACGATTGAAAAAGTCGGCAGCACGGATGACTTTTTAGGCCACGAGGGCGGCGACGACTTTGTGGTCATCACCACTCCGCAAAAAGCGGAAACTATCACGTCTCATTTTCTCAAGCGCTTTGATGAGGAAATGCCCAAACTTTACAGCGAAGAAGACCGGAAAACCGGCTATATCATTGCCAAAAACAGGCAGGGTGTGATATGCAAATTTGGTCTCATGTCCATTTCTCTTGCCGGTGTTACCAATCAGCACCGCATTCTCGGAAGCTACACGGAAATCACCAATATCCTTCCAGAACTCAAGGAAAAAGCCAAATCCATTCAGGGAAGCTGTTTTGTGCTGGACAAAAGAAAAGATCGGGAGCAGGAATTAGAGTCTGAGTAGCTATACGGAATTATTAATCCGATTAAGCCGGGCTAACAATTGGGGAGTCAGGCACAACAGTTGGCGTATGGGTTGTTTCATTTGCAGTTGTTGGGTCGGCAGGTATAGTTGTTGCTTTTGTTACTTCGGGCTTAGCCGGGGTTAGCGCGGGCGGGGTCGATTCTACAACCGTTTTCGGATTTTGTGCTACGACCTCGTCAACCGTAGCCTCTAATTTTTTCGCCATGTCTTCGCCTTTCACTACTGTTTTGATAAACTGTTTAATTTTAGGCGCCTCTCCCGGCAGCAATCTCGTCACCTCTCCAACCACTTGCGCAGCATTTTCCGGAGTCTGCTCGACCGCAATTTTTATATTCTTCAAGCCCTCATTCAAAAACTCCTGATGCGTATTCAACAAGTCTGCCCCCGACGCGGTTTGTTCCATTGCTGCGCTCCGGATACCTTCCATTTCTTTCTGATTGCCAGCATAAATCACTGGATTGAACTCTACAGGCGTGACTACCTGTGCTCCATCTGAATTGGGCACAGCCCCTATACCACGAATAAGCCCAACCGCATCTACCGTGGATGTAATATTATTTAGCGGGATATCCGGGTATCTTGTTTCCAATGCGGCTATATTTTCTTTTTCATCTCCGGCTTGACCCCCCGTAGCCTCAAGAAGAGCACCGGCGAGCTCACCAACGGTCATTGTCGGTCCGAAGTTCTTTACTGAGGAGAGCGCCCCCACAATATTGGGATCAAAAGCTTGCCCAAAGGCCACTAGCACGTCACGCGTATCGATCGCACCTGTATTTTTGACATCTCCATTTTTGTCACTGGCCTTTGCATCCTCCCCATAGAGCGGCAGGCCTGAAATCAAAACGGTGAAAAAGAAAAAAAGGACTGAATTCAATACGATTCGCTTTATCAACATATAGAATCTCCTAGCAACCGCTCTATTTTTTTCTCACTTCTATAACTATAAAGAAGCTTACCTGACTTCCGGGGAACAGTCAAAAGAGGAAAGGGTTGTTTCCGATAAACATACAACCTATTTAAAATCAACCGGTTGCGTGTTTATTTTGGGTCCGGTAAAGCCATAAAAACAGAAACCCGATAAAAATCCATCCCAATAAACAGCTTTGAAGATTTTTATCGCCGAACACCAAAGGAGAGGCTTGGGGCATGCTGGCAATGAACCAGTTGTCAATTTTAAGGAAAAAAACCGAGCCGGCATGAAGCCCAATGGAGAGAAAGAGAGAGCCGGTTTTCAAAAAAGCATAGGAAAGAACCAGACCGAACAAAAATAGCCCCAGAAAAGTGGGCCACCATTCCGAGGGTGTAAGAAATGGGTCCGCAAGATGCGCGATCACCTTCAAACTGTCCCTGAAATCCGGATTCGGAGGAACCGCATGGCCGCCACCCCTAAAAAAATGAAGCGCCGAATAAATTAAATTCGCGGCCAAAAGACTCACCGCGGAAGAAAACCGTTTCCGGATCTCGGTGAATAAAAATCCGCGGAAAAAAAATTCTTCCGTCGTCCCGATCATCAAAGAAACGAAAAAATATTCTATGCTTCGGAATCCCATCTGCCACCATGGCTCAAAGTTAGCCGCAATCCGGCGTCCTCCCAAAAGAATTTCCACCACCGTCAGAATGGTCAAAGTCAAAAAACCCGTGACATATCCTTGAAACAAAAGACCGTGCCAGTTTTTCCTCGCCGCAAAACCGAACTTTTCAAAATCCTTTAAACGAGGGCGCGCGAAAAAAATAACGGCGAGAAGGGAAAAAATCATAACCAGCCGGCTCAAAATTCGTTCAAATTTGAACGGCGCAATTTTGAAAATCAACGGGGCAAGAAAAGCACTCAGCAGAATAATAGCCAGAAAAGTAAGAAGGATTTTGAGGAATTTCATGTAGATTACCGAATTTTAAGCGTTAATTCGATTTCGCATGCGGCATTAGCCGGAAGGCTTGCGACACCCACCGCGGACCGGGCATGAAGGCCGGCCTCGCCAAACGCTTCCTTGAACAAATCCGAAGCACCGTTAAGCACCTTGGGATGATCCGTAAAAGCTGAATGCGCTTGCACATAACCCGCCACGCGAAGAATCCGGCCGACCTTGTCCAGCGTTCCATAATGCCCCCAGATCACGCTCAAGGCGTTCAGCGCGCAAAGCCGTGCGGCCTGAGTTCCCTCTTCGATAGAAAGATCCGCGCCCACCTTGCCGCGGTAAATCACTTCGCTTCCCTTCCTTGGCAGCAGCCCGCTTAAAAAAACCAGGCCCTCCGACTCCACCAGCGAAACATAGGAACCCACGGGTTTCGGAACTTCGGGAAGCTCAAGCCTGAGATTTTTAATTTGAAGGTCAAAGCTCATGATTTTTTTGCCGTGATGAGGGTGGCAATTCCGCCTGTAAACTCGTGAGGTTTCACATTTCCAAAGCCGCTTTTTTCAAGAAGAACCTGGATTTCCTCCGGCTCGTCAAAATGAAGAATGGAATTGGCAAGAAATGAATAAGCACGGCTTGAACCGGAGATCAAAGTTCCCACCAGAGGCAAATAGGATTTCAGGTAAGGATAATAAAGCATTTGAAACCAGACACTGCGCGGCCGGGTGAGTTCAAGAAATGCGATTTTTCCGCCGCGTTTCAAGACCCGGGCCGTTTCGCTGAAAAAAAACGGCAGATGATCCTGAATGCTTCTCAACGTAAAAGCCGCGGTCACCAGATCAAACGAATCATTCTCAAGCGGGATACCCTGGGAAATATCCGTATTGAGCCATGCGATGTCACGCCCAGGCATTGATTCTTTGGCTTTTTTTAGCATGCTCTCGCAAAGATCAAGGGCCACGACGCTCTCAAAATTTCCCTTATCAAGAAAGGCTTTCAGAAATTTTCCGGTTCCCGTTCCGATATCAAGAATGGACTTTTCCCCGCCCTCAAGCGTCATCCTGACCGCCCACCGCCTCCAGGAGCGGTCCAGGCTCATGCTGAGAAGCCCGTTCAAAAAATCATAACGGGGCGTGATTTCCGTGAAGATTTGTTTGATGCGCGAAGAATTGGGTGTGGAAAAAATCGCAGAAGGCATCAGGAAATCTGACGGACGATTTCGTAGTTGGTGTTGCGCTGGGCAGCTTTGTAACCGGCCTTGCGGATTAAACGGATCAGATCATGTTCTGTCGTCTTGTATTTAATCCCTGTCGGCTCAATCACGAGCTCCTCCATCAGCGTACCGCCCATGTCGTTGGCGCCGAATTCAAGCGCCACCTGCGCCAGTTTATGCCCCTCCGTGACCCACCCCGACTGGATGCTCGGGACATTGTCGAGCATGAGGCGCGAAACCGCCACTGTTCTAAGATAATCCTCGCCGCTGGCCACGGGCAGATGTTCAAGGCCCGGGGTTCCCTGGGTGGACATAGACCAGGTGATAAACGCGCGGATTCCGCCGGTCTCGTCCTGAAGATCGCGCAGTTTGAGAAGGTGAATGATCCGCTCTTCAAGGGTCTCCACGTGGCCGAACACCATGCTGGCCGTGGTGTTGAGCCCCACTTCATGCGCCGCGCGGCAGACCTTGATCCAGTTATCCGCCGAAATTTTTTTCGGGCTGATGATGTTGCGCACCCGGTCGATGAGCATTTCCGCACCGCCGCCTGGAAGCGAATTCAGGCCCGCCTCCTTCATCCTGGCAAGCACCTGGTGATAAGTCATGCGCTCCAGCTTGGCAATCATGTCAATTTCCGGCGGTGAAAAAGAATGAATATGAATCCGGGGAAAGGCTTCGCGAATGCTCCGGATAAGATCCAGATAATAATCAATCCGCAATTCGGGATTAAGCCCTCCCTGAATCAAAACCTGCGTCCCGCCGACATCCTCAAGCGCTTTGATCTTTTTAAAAATCTCCTCGCGCTCCAGCGTGTAGGCTTCATTGTGCCCTGGCCGGCGATAAAAAGCGCAGAATGAACAATCCGCCACACATGCATTCGTGTAATAAATATTCCGGTCGATCACAAAAGTGACCTGATCCTCGGGAAAATGCCGCTTGCGGATTTCCTTGGCCGCCGCGCCGAGCAGCATCAAATCCGCTTCATAAAGCAGGATGCCATCTTCCAGATTAAGGCGCTCGCCCCGCAAACGCTTCTCAATTACTTTTTCTGCAATCGACATGGGGCATCTCCTAGTCAACAAAATTCAAAGGGACATTGGCCGAAATCAGCCTGCAATCCGCCGCCTGCTTAAAAAAAAGCCGCAGGCCCTGCTGCATGTCAGGAGTCAGACGATATTCTAACCTCTTCAGGTATACAGTCACAAGTGTTTTCCGAGCAGGTGGGATCTTATGCCCCGATATCATGATTTCGAGATCCGCCAGATTCCGGCCAAGATTCTGAATCAACCATTCATGCACGCTCCGCACCTGAAAAGTATTTTGTTCAAAATAATCCCTGCGCACCGTCCACAGGGCAAAACAAAAGGGAGAGCCGGTCCACTCAAACCACGATTCACTCAAATCATAGGCATAAGCCTTTTCCGGCCTGAAAAAGAGGGCTTCATCGCCGATCAAAAGGCAGGTTTCAAAACGCTCCAGCATTTCTTCAGGCGGCAGTGCGGAATTTTGAAACCGGTTCGAGAATCCCCACCGTTTTTTCAAAAGAATCTTAAGAAGCATCGCCGCACTCAGACTTTTGGAAGAAAGGGCAATGGTTTTCCCGTCAAGCTTATCAACCGGTTCCAACGAATACAACGTGACACTCCCGGACCGTCCATAAGCGCCGATGCATAATCCCGGAAGGATGAGAAAGTCTTGCGGGTGAAGCGCGTAAAAAAATGAGGAAGTGAGGCCCATGTCAACGTCGCGCCTCAGCATCTTCTCATTAATTTCCTGGGGAAATCCTTTCACAAAAGAAATATCACCCTGAAGATTTTCAGGATCCCGGGAATAGAAAAACGGGAGGGTGTTAAAAAAGTCGATTTTCCCGAGCCGGAGAACTGACTGCTGGGTTGCTGAATTCACACCGCCCCTCATGGACTCGCCCTTCGGAACATGCCGTCAATACCAACCTGTTCCGAAGGGTTGCCTCTCCAACGCTTAAAAAGTTCGGCCTCAATCCCCAAAAGGTCCAGCACCTTGCCCACCACAAAATCAATCAAGTCATCGATCCGCTGCGGCATGCCGTAAAAACCCGGACTGGCCGGCACAATGTCGATACCCAGCCGCGCGAGTTTGAGCATATTTTCAAGATGAATGGCGCTCAAAGGCGTCTCTCGGGGGACTAAAATCAATTTTCTTTTTTCTTTAATCGCCACATCCGCAGCTCTTTCCAAAAGATTCTGGGATGCGCCGTTGGCGATTTGCGAAACCGTGGACACGCTGCAGGGTGCGACCACCATGCCTGCGGTGTGAAAAGATCCGCTCGCAATCGGAGCAAGGAGGTCCTTATAATGAAAATAGCGAATCCGCTCAAGCGCTCTGGGACTGAAAAGTCCGTTTAAAAAACCGGCGTGTGAAATATCCTGAATGTCCATGCCCAGCTCTTCATTCATCACCATCCGGGCCGCGTCCGTGACCGTAAGAATCAAATCATAGCCGAGTTCCGCCACAACACGCGTCAGGCGCAGTCCGTAAATTGCCCCGCTTGATCCCGAAATCGCAATAACGTAGGGTTTCATAAAAGATCCATCCATGTGGCAAAAAAAAGAACGCTGCTAACCAGCACATTCATTAAAAAAAAGGCCTCCTGAACTTTTGCAAGACCGGCTTTGGCAACCAGCCAGTGTTCCCTAATCAAAAATCCGGTGATCAACACTAATCCGGCCCAGTAAAACGCTCCGAGGTGAGCCACCCGCCCCAGCGCCGCCAGCAAAAGCATAGTCACGACATGCATGCCGCGGGTCAGCCGCAAAGTTGTTTGCATATCAAAGGCGGCAGGAAAGGAACGAAGGCCGAATTCCCTGTCAAAATCCACATCCTGAAGCGCGTAAATCATGTCAAAACCCGCCACCCAGCAAAAAACCGCGGCAAATAAAATCCAGCATTCCGCGGACACGCTTCCCCGGCTCGCAATCCATCCGGCCGCGGGCGCAATGCCCAATATCATACCCAAAAAAAAGTGGCAGAACCATGTAAATCTTTTGAGATAGGGGTACACGGTGATCATCAAAAGAGGAAGCGGGGACAGCAGAAGACAAAGAGGATTCAGCATAAAGGCTGCGATAAAATAAATGCCCGCGGCAAAAACCGCAGCGAACGCAACCGCTGCCGGCGAAAGCAAACCGCTCGGCAGGGCCCAGCTTTTGGTTCTTGGATTCAGGTTGTCGATTTTTCGGTCAGCCAACCGGTTAAAAGCCATGGCCGCAGTCCGCATGCCAGCCATGGCCAATGTCACCCAAAAAAAAATGGCAAGCCGAGGGCGACCTCTTTCCGCCAGCCAAAGCCCCTGATAGGCAAACGGCAGCGCAAAAAGCGTGTGCTCGAATTTGATCATCTGGAGAAAAATTTTGAGCTTATTTCCGGCCGGACCCGTCAAAACCATATTCCTTCCACCTTTCCGTCACAAGTTTCTTGACCGCATCGTTCATCACGATATCCGGAGGCCACGGCCTTTTCATGCCCTCTTCCGGCCACTTCCGGGTGCAGTCCACGCCGACCTTGGACCCGTAAAGTTCATAGCACGAAGAGACGTCCAGCTCATCCAGCGGCCCTTCCGTAAAAACCATGTCCCGCTTCGGATCCACATTGGCGAATGCGCGCCACGCCACTTCACCCGGATCCTGCAAATTGACATCCGCGTCAAACACCAGCACCATTTTTTCAAACATGAGCTGACCAAGTCCCCAAATCGAATTCATGATTTTTTTCGCATGCTGCGGATAACTTTTCTTGACGGAAACTAGAACGCAATTATGAAAAGCCCCTTGCACCGGAAGATTCATATCCACAATTTCCGGGAGCTGCGTCCGCAGAAGCGGGAGAAAAATCTTCTCAATGGCTTTGCCCATCCAGCCGTCTTCCATGGGCGGCCGCCCCACCACGGTGGTGAGATAAACCGGGTCTTTGCGCCGCGTGATGCATTGAATATGAAATACCGGAAATTCCTTGGCCAGCGAGTAATACCCGGTGTGATCGCCAAAAGGTCCTTCCATTCTCCGTTCATCCACATCCACATACCCTTCCAGCACAAACTCGCTCTCGGCCGGAACCTCCAAATCCACGGTTTTGCATTTGACCAGCTCCACCGGCTCGCCGCGGAGAAATCCAGCAAAAACAAACTCATCAATCCCGAATGGAAGCGGGCACACAGCAGAAAAATTTGTGACTGGATCCGCACCCAATGCCACCGCGACTTCAATGCGCTTCTTCCCCATTTCTTTGGTTTTCCGGAAATGCGTGGTTCCATCCTTATGCACCTGCCAGTGCATGGCGGTGGTATTCCGATCAAACACTTGCATCCTATACGTGCCGACATTGCGTATCCCTGTCTCGGGATCCTTGGTAATCACCATCGGGAAGGTGATGTAACGGCCAGCGTCTTCCGGCCAGCATTGAATCACGGGGATTTCATTCAAATTAGGATTGGAATCCACCACCTCTTGGCAGGGCGCCTGTCTCACGGTTTTAGGCGTCATTTTGTGCAAAAGGTGAAGTTTCGGAAGGAGTTTTATTTTTTCCGTGAATTTTTCGGGAACTTTCATATCGAGAAATTCCGTGAGCTTGTCCGTCACTTCCTCGATCCGGTTCACGCCCAGAGCCAGATTCATCCGGCGCTCGGAGCCGAAGAGATTGATGACTAGCGGAAATTTTGATCCTTTCACCTTTTCAAAATAAAGCGCCGGGCCCTGTTTCTTAACAATCCGGTCATAAATTTCCGTGATCTCAAGCGTGGGATCCACCTCGGACTTAACAATGTGAATCTCGCCTTCTTTTTTTAAGGCCTCGATGAATTCTTTAAGATTGCGTAGCATGCCGTATCCTTAATTTTTCAAGCGGGGAAAATAAACCCACCAGACATCCTAGAGCCGCGGCTTCAAGAACTTTTTCGACCAGGCGAAGTTCCTGCGGAGGAAGCACCTGAAGCTCCACGAGCTTGGCATTGACCTGCCGCGATGCGTTCACCTCCAGAGAAAAAATGAGGAAAGCAAAAAACATGTAACCCGTAAAAAATATTGCCCCCCAGGCATAAAGCCCCCGCCAAGACCGCATCAGACTCAAAGGCAAAAGCCCAAGAGAAAGTGTTCCGCAGGGCCTGAGCCATGGCCATAAGAGGGACTTCAAAAAAAGGACTACACTGCCCTCCATGTGCTGAAGCGCATGGCCTGCCTCGTGCTGCGCACGCCCGATGGCCGTGAAGGAACGGCTGTCATAATCAAAAGGCGAAAGCATCACGGTTTTTTTCTGCAGGGAATACCGGCTGTGTGTTCCCCTGTCCAATCGCTCGATACGGACGTCAAACAAATGCTCTGAATCCAGAATAAACTTGGCCGCCTGGGCTCCTCCCGATAGGGTCTGGGAATCGATTTTGGAAAAAGAATAGAACGTTTTCCCGCGGTGGAAATACACTGCGATCAGCGCGGCCAATGTCGGAAAAAATATAAAAAAAACGTAATAAAACTGGGGCATAAATAATGAGAATTATAAAGTATGAAGTTCAAACCTCCCCGAGGGCGCGATTATAACGGTTTCAGCGCCTGAGCGCTATCAGTAATTGCTTCATATCCTCCGGCCATTTGCTCGAAAAATGTAACCGCTCTTGGGTGCGCGGATGCGTAATTTCAAGAGATTTTGCGTGCAGGGCATGCCGGTTGATCAGAGGCGAAAATCCTCCATAGAGCCGATCTCCCAAAACCGGGTGCCCCAGCGAGGCGAGATGAACACGGATCTGATGCGTGCGGCCTGTCTCCGGCCGGGCTTCAAGATACGTGGCTCCTTTTAATCGCTCCAAAACCCTGAAAAAAGTGAGCGCATCCTTGCCCCCTGACGGCTTTACAATAATCTTCTTCCGGTTCAGAAAAGCCCTACCCACCGCTTCCTCGCATTTTAACTCATCATGCTGGACCACGCCCTTGACTACGGCCTCATAAACCTTGGTCAATGAATGGACTTTAAACTGTTTGGCAAGCGAGCGGTGCGTAAAATCATTTTTCGCCACCACGATCACGCCCGACGTGTCTTTATCCAGCCGGTGCACAATGCCCGGCCGGACCGTTCCACCCAGCGAAGAAAGCTGATGGCGGGTGTGATGGATGAGGGCATTGACCAGCGTGTGTTCAAAGTTTCCGTACGCGGGATGCACCACCATGCCAGCCGGCTTATTCACGGCCAGAAGGTCTTCATCCTCGTAAAGAATTTCAAGCGGAATATCCTCGGCGCGAGTGTCCACGGTTTCACGCTCCAGCACCTCCAGAATCACGCGGTCCCCCTTTTTGACCAGGTAATGCGGCTTGACGGATTTGCCGTTCACCAAAACCAGACCGCCGGCGATCATCTCCTTGATGCGGGTCCTTGAAAAATCTCCTGGAAATTTCCTGGCGAGGACAAGGTCCAGCCGCTCCATGCTCTCTTCGATGAGGATTTCTTTTTGCGTCATGCTCATTTTCGAAAAAAAATAAAGTAGACCAGAGCCGACGCGGCGGCAAAGACCGTACTGATGAGCTGCGGAAGAGTGAGGCCGGCAAGAAAAGGCATGTTATCTCCCCGGAAATTTTCCAGAAAAAAACGGCCGGTGCCATAGATGAGAAAATAGGCCAGCGTTGTCTCTCCGTGAAATTTCTTCCGCGCATGAATGGCGAGCAGGATAAAAAAGGCGGTGAAATTCAAAACGGCCTCGTAAAGCTGCACAGGATGAACGGGAAAGGTGAGAAAGGAATAGCGAACTGACCAGGGAGAGAAGAACTCCTTGCCGTAACAGCAGCCGTTCAGAAAGCAGCCGATTCTTCCGAAACCGTGCGCCATGATAATGAAAGGGGCAAAAAAATCCATGACTTTGAGAGGCGACCATCCTTTTTTACGGGGATACGCCCAAAGAAAAACAAGTCCGGCGATCACCCCGCCGTAAAAAACAACGCCGCCCTCCCAAATTTTGATGATCTCGGACGGGTTATGCGCGTAATAATCCCAGTGCTGAACTACATAAAAAATCCTTGCGCCCACGAAACTGACCAGCGTGAACAAAAGAACAAGATCCAGGACCTCGTCCGCCGTCCACCCTTCGTCCGAGCTCCGGCGCTGCATGAGAAAAACTGCAAGTAAAACACCAAACGCGACGCAGAATCCGTAGGTATAAATAGAAAGCGGTCCGATGTGAAATAAAACAGGCCGCATGGTCAGGACTTTCTCATGGAGATCAGAAGAAAAGTGAGCACACCCACGGTGATAAAGGAATCCGCAATATTAAAAACCGGCCAGACCCGGAAATCAAGAAAATCCACCACATGACCGAAAACCAGCCGGTCGATCAAATTCCCGACTGCGCCGCCCATGATAAAAGCAAGCGATACACGCTGAACCAAATTTGCTTTTCTCATCTGGAAAGAAAGGATAAAAAGCCCGGCAAGGCAAAGCATCACCACGGCCGTAAGCACAGGCGCCTGTGTTCCGAAAAGACCAAAGGCAATGCCAGGATTCTGCACCAGGCTCAAATGAAAAATATTGGGAATAACAGCAATGCTTTTATAAGGGGCCAGATACTTGAGGGCTAGAAACTTGGTTATCTGGTCGAGAAGGACAATGATAAAACTAAGGACATAAATAAACATTCAGGAAGGGAGAGTTCAACCGCCCTTTTTAGCCTTTTTTTCCTCTTCCTCCTTGCATTTGATGCAGAGGCGGGCATAAGGCATGGCCTTGAGCCGCTGAACACTTATTTTCTCCGCGCAAGTCTCGCATTTGCCATAGCTTCCGTCGTCGATTCTTTTCAGGGCCGTGGCAATATCATTGAGCATCTTTTGCTCGGTCGAGGCCAAATCAAGGTTCAGCTCACGGTCATAATTGTCGGTCGCCACATCCGCCATATGAAAACCGTAACCTGAAAGGTCTCCGGAGGCATCGCGCTGGCTTTTGTTCAGGGTATCTTTCTCAATATGATCGAGATCTCCGATGATTTTTCGTCTTACCAGCTCAAGCTGATCTTTGAATTCTTTGAGTTCTTTTTTATTCATATTACAAAATTAGGCCTTTCTTGAAGTTAGAGGTGGTGGATTATACTTAGCAGATTCCAATAAGTCAATCAGATATCCACGTTAAAAATCTAGGAAGCCTGCTGCTGGGAAGGCGTGATTTCGAGGCCGGTTTCCTCGTCGTATTGGGGCCGCAGCCGTTTGGTGATGGCCGAAATAAACGCTTTCACCACCTGGGGATCAAACTGCTTGCCCGCGCACTTTTCAAGCTCTTTGATGGCATAATCAAACGGCCGGCCTTTGCGGTAACAGCGCGAGGAGACCATGGCATGAAAGGTGTCGACCACGCAGATAATCCGGGCTTCAATGGGAATCTCGCCTGCCTTAAGGCCGTAAGGATAGCCGGATCCGTCATAATTCTCATGGTGCAGCATCACAATCTTGGCCACTTCCTTGAAATCATCCAGGGGTTCAAGAATCCGTGCACCCTTAAAAACATGATCGCGCATGACCAGCCATTCCTCTTCCGTGAGCTTCCCTTCCTTTTTTAGAATATTGTCCGGAATGCCGATTTTGCCTACGTCATGCAAGTGAAGCGCAGCCACGAGAATATTCTTTTTATGCCCGGTCATATCCAACCCCATTTCCTCGGCGGTCATAAGCCCTAGCTTTTCCACTTCCTCCATGTGGCCCGAGGTATAGGCGTCGCGGGCGTGAACTTCACGCGCGAGCGAGAGAATAATCTGGTAATAAGTCTGCTGCTCCTTTTTCCTCAGCCGGTTGATCTCCTCGATTTTTTCCTCGAGTTCCTTATTTCGTTTGGCAAGATCATCGTGAAATTCGGCCGTCTTGATGGTCATAGACGCGTCATTGGCCAGGGTCTGAAAAAAGGTGAGTTCCTCCAGTGAAAAATCACTTTTGTCCAGTTTTGCGCCGAGAAGTAGAATGCCGAGAAGTTCTCCCTTGTAAAAACCCGGCACACAAACCGCGGCCCGGAAAACCTCCATCTGTTCCTTGATAGATTGAAGTTTTTTCTCGACCGAGGGATGCTGGTCGAGGAAGGAGTCATTGCCCAAAAGGCGCAGGATCTGCTGTTGAGTGACAAAATCCCTGCTGATGGGAAAATTTTTCTCCTTTTCCTTGAACCAGGCGATCAGCGGATTGTCCGCGTCAAGCCGCACCAGGCCCACGGGAATCCGGCGGTCTCCTTTGGAATCGATAAAAATATAGCGGTGATTGGGCTGGTCGTAGATCAGTATGGAGGTGTGGCTGAGCCCCACTTCACGGTCGATGAAGCGGATGATCATTTTAAGGAGGCGCTTCGGGTCTTTGACCCGGACCATGCTTTTCGCGGCGTTCTTCAGTGCCTCGTGGTACTGATAACTGGTCATTTTACCAGGGATTCCAGCTTGTCCTTGACGTCTGTTTCAAGATATTCCAGGCTGAGCGGTTTGGTGATGTAATTGTCTGCCCCAAAGCGCATCGCTTCATCGATTTTGTCGCGCGTCTCAATGGCCGTGACCATGATCACTTTGGTCGCCGGATGGAAAGTCTTGATTCTTCTGAGAACTTCAATGCCGTCAAGCCCCGGCATTTTGATGTCCAGAAGCACGATGGCGGGATTTTCCTGATCCACAAGCTGGATGGCTCCCTCCCCGGTCAGCGCGGTGAAAACTTTGTAGTTTCTCTCCTCGAAAAAGGTCTTTAGAAAATCGCAGATCTCGATTTCGTCGTCCACCACAAGCATCTTGGTCATCATAAAAATTTCCTCCTTATCACTTATGATTCCACCTTCGTTTCCTGAGGCTCGGCAGGCACCGGATCGCCTCCCCAGGAAGCGGTCCTCTCGGGAAGATGGATCACCACCACCGTTCCCTTGCCGGGTTCGCTCTCCACGTGGATGGAACCCTGATACCGGTGCACAATCTGTTGGGTGATAAAAAGTCCCAGTCCGAGCCCCCCCTCCCGGGTGGAAAAAAATGGATTAAAAAGCCGCGGAATGGTTTCGGCAGGAATCCCCTTACCCGTATCCTGGATTTTGATCTCGACAAAACCGTCGCGTTCCAGATAACGGATCTGGATATGAATCATCCCTTTTCTCTCAACGGCCTGCACGGCATTCAAAATCAAATTCAAAAAAACCTCCCTAATCTCGTTGATTTCCCCCGTAAAAGGCGGAATATTCTTCGAAATTGACTTCCGGATGGTGATTTCGTCCAAAGTGGTTTGATAAGATATTAAGGCCAAGGTATCGTCAACCACACTTTCGAACTCAATCACATCCTTGCCCGAGGATGTCGGCTCAGAGAACATAAGAAGTTTTCTGGTAATATCGGCAGCTCGTTTGGTTTGCTTTACTATGGTTTTTAGGGTCTGGTCCAGGGTTTTCTCATCAAGCTGTTTGTTTTTCTTTAATAAAAGGATCTGGGCCTTGCCCGATATAATAGTAAGCGGGTTATGGATTTCATGCGCGATGCCGGCCGCAAGTTGTTCAATGGCCGCCAACTTGGTGGTTTGAAGAAGCCGCGACTGAAGGTCCTTGAGCTTCTCGTTCATCTGCTTAAGCTCATCCACATGCACCGCGCTCCGCAGCGAAAAACCAGCCGACTCCGCAAAATCCTCAATGGCTCTTACCTCATCACTCGAAAAAGGGGTTCCACCCTTTTTTCCACTCAGACTTAAAAATCCCATCCAGTTTTCTTCCCAAAAAATCGAAATCAAGGCCTGGGCCCCGAGCAGTTCAAAACCCTTGCTGATCTCATAAACCTCCGGCCACGAAAACTCGCGCAGGCACTTTTCTCTTTCCACCAACCCCTTGCGTTCTTTCAAAAAACGGACCATGGGATCCTTTTCCTCAAACTGGATTTTATTTAGTGCAGTAATTGCAAGCCCCGAGCAAGAAGCCACCCAAAAAGACTTTCGCACCGGGTCCCAAAGCACGAGCACCGCGATGCGCTGCCGCAAAATCTCGGCGAGGGTATTCACCATCAGATTGGAAAGTTCTTTCAGATCCAGCACATGAATCAGGGCCTTGGACGCATTTTTGAGAGCCTGAAGACGCGCCATTTTTTTTCTGAAGAAGACGTGCCGGAAAAGAACCAACACTAAATAATCAAAAGGTTTATAGAGAATCGTGGCGGCAAAAGCTGTGAGAAGAATCAGCTGCCAGGGATTGCGGTAAAGATCCAAAGTCCAGGATAGACGCGCGAAAATAAAATTTAGGAAAAAAACAAAAATACAGAGAAAGGACGAGAGGATAACGAAAATGACAAAGCGTTTGAGGAATCGTTTTCTCTTTTGGAGGTAGATCATCCTAAGTGTTTACTGTACCGTGGGATAAGTTTAATCCACAAACCGGGGAATGTCAAGAAAAGGGCAAATAAAAAAGGAATGAGAAATTTTTAAAAATTGTCTTATTCTTTGAGAGCGGAAATACATTTGGAACAAAGGGTTGGGTGTTCTGAGTTTTTCCCCACCGCGGTGGAAAAATTCCAGCAGCGCTCGCATTTCAGGCCGTCTGCTTTTTCAACCGCCACGCTTATCGTTACCGGGTCCGATAAACCGGAAGCTTGAAAAACAGCCTCTTCAACTCCTGCACGCTGTCCATCCAACTTTTCTACCTGCGATACAATAAAAACCCGTCCCAATTCCTTCCAATTTTCAGTGACCACGCGCTCAAGCTCCGCGTGATGAATTTGTAAATAAATTTTGGCATCGAGACTCGAACCAATCAACCCCGCGGCCCTTTTTTTCTCAAGAAACGGCGTTACGGCGTCTCTTAAACTACGAATCATTGCCCAGTCAGAATAAGACTTGGGAGTGGGCTTTTTCTTGGCGTCGACATCCCAAAAACTTCCATGCACGGAAATCACGCCCTCCTGCATGGCAAAAGATCTCCACACCTCATCCGAAGTGAATGTCAGAATAGGAGCCGTCATTTTTACCAATTCCGAAAGAATGTAGAAAAGTGCGGATTGGGCGGAACGTCTGAGAAAAGAATTCCTCCCGGCCGTGTAAAGAGTGTCTTTCAAAACGTCAAAATAATAGGAACTCAATATCACGGAACAAAAATCATGGATTTGCTGATAGGCCTCATGAAAATCATATTCGCCGTAAGCCTTGTCAACTCCCAGGACAAGCTGATCGGTTCGGATCACAGCCCATTGATCCAGCGGATGAAGTTTATCAAGGGGAATCCTGTCTTTTTTAGGCTCAAAGTCGTACAGATTGGATAAAAGATAGCGGAATGTGTTGCGGATCTTGCGATAGGAATCGACCAGCTGGTTCAGGATCACTTTGGACAGCCGCACATCAAATTGGTAATCGCAGGAGGCCACCCAGAGCCGGAGCACGTCCGCTCCGAAATCGCGCATCACTTCCTGCGGGGCGACCACATTGCCCGCGGACTTGGACATTTTTTTGCCCTCGCCGTCCACCACAAAACCGTGCGTGAGTACGGATTTAAAAGGCGAATGCCCTTCCAGGGCCGTGGCCGTGATTAATGAGACCTGAAACCAACCGCGATGCTGATCCGATCCTTCAAGGTACATATCCGCGGGGAAAAAAAGCTCCTGATTTTTTTTGAGCACGGCCTGATGGCTCACGCCTGAATCAAACCAGACGTCGATGATATCCGTCTCTTTTTTAAGCTTTGGGGAAGCGCAGCAAGCCGGCTTTTTGTCCCCAAAAAATTCAGCCGCCACCTTTTCAAACCACACATCCGCGCCTTTTTCCCTAAACTGCTTGACAATCTCATCTTTGGATTCGGAAACAAAAAACTTGTTGCAGGATTCGCAGGAAATCACGGGAATGGGAACGCCCCAATAGCGTTGGCGGGACAAACACCAGTCGGGTCTGGTCTCAACCATCGAACCGATCCGTTTTTTCCCCCACTCAGGGTAAAAGGCAATATTCTTGCGGATCTCATTTGAAAGTTTTTGCCGCAGACTTTGTTCGTCGATTTTAAGAAACCACTGCTTTGTGGCACGGAAAATAATGGGCTTCTTGCACCGCCAGCAATGCGGGTAGGAATGTGGTTTTTTTTCCGTATGGAGCCATGCGCCTTTTTCTTTTAGAATCTCGATAACTTTTTCATTTCCTTCTTTTAAAACACGAAGGCCTGTTCCCTCCGCAAAATCTTTTGTAAATTTACCCCTGCTATCAACTGGAGAAATAATCTCAAGCTTATTCTGCAGATGACCATATCGATAGTCCTCTTCTCCGTGGCCGGGAGCGATATGAACCAATCCTGTGCCGTCTGTTTCAGAAACATAATCTGCCAATATCACCTTCCCTTTTCTATTAAGAAAGGGATGATGATATTCTAATCCATTCAATTTTTCTCCTTCGAATTCAGGCCCTGGTTCGGTTCCCTCCTGACCAATTGTTTTCTTCGATATGTCAGAAATTAGGAGATTCAGATTTTCAGAGTAAGCCACTGAACATAATAAAATCATACTCGGTGTAGCTACATATGTGTATTTCACTTGAGGATGCGCAGCTATACCGACATTGGCTGGCAATGTCCAGGGCGTAGTAGTCCAAACTACAAAGTAAGCCTGCTGTTTTCTAATTCCTGGCATAGTTCCGAATTTTTCTCTAAAACTTTCTAAGTCAACAGGAAATTTTACATAAACCGTGTCATCGATTTTTTTCTCATATTCAATCTCCGCGTCCGCCAGCGCGGTTTCGCAGTCCCAGCACCAGGGAACGGGCTTGAGGCGCTGCTCGATGTAACCCTTTTCGTAAAGTTTAAGAAAGGATTCGGCAATCGCGGCTTGATACTCGTAATTCATGGTGAGATAAGGTTTGCCCCAGTCACCGAAAATGCCGAGCCGGACAAATTCTTCCCGCTGAATTCCAATATACTTTTCAGCGTAGGCCCGGGCATTTTTTCTGAATTCAAGCTGGGACACTTCTTCTTTTTTCTTTCCCATTTCCTTCAGGGCCTGAAGTTCGATGGGCAGGCCGTGGCAGTCCCAGCCCGGCACATAATGCGCGTCAAATCCGCGCAGGGTTTTGTATTTGACGATGATGTCCTTGAGGACTTTGTTCAGAGCATGGCCGATGTGAATATTGCCGTTGGCATAGGGCGGGCCGTCATGAAGCAAAAATTTCTGCTTCCGTTCCGTGCTCTTTTGCCGGATTCTTTCGTAAAGTTTCTCATCCTTCCACTGCTTGAGCATTTCCGGCTCGCGCTGAGGGAGATTGCCTTTCATCGGAAAGGCGGTCTTCGGAAGGTTGATTGTGTCTTTGTAATTTTTTTCTGCCGTCATGGCTAAAGCGCCTCGATCACCCCTTCGACCAAAGTATTCAGCTTGGCACTCGATTTCTCAGCCACGCGGATAATCTCCTCGATATTGACCGGCTTGAGTGAATCAGGCAGGCAAATGTCCGTGACAATGCTCAGGGCCAGGATCTCGAGCCCGGCGTGGGCTCCCACAATGACTTCAGGCACCGTGGACATTCCGACCAGATCCGCGCCGATCATACGCATAAACCGGTACTCGGCCCGAGTTTCGAGATTGGGACCCGTGACGCCGATATAAACACCTTTGCGGAGCGTGATTTTTTGTTGGCTGGCAATTTTCTCCGTGAGATCGATGAGACGTCTGGAATAGGGTTCAATCATATCCGGAAAACGGGACCCCAGTTTGGCGTCATTGGGGCCGACGAGAGGGCTCACGCCCATGAAGTTGATGTGGTCCGTGATCACCGCCAGATCGCCGCGCTGATATTCGGGATTCATGCCGCCGGCCGCGTTGGAAACAATGAGAATTTTGACGCCCAGCTCCTTCATCACCCGCACCGGAAAAGTGATATCGCTCAGGGAATGGCCTTCGTAATAATGAAACCGTCCTTCCATCACCATGACGTTTTTCCCGTGAAGTTTTCCGAAAAGGAGATTGCCCGCATGGGACTGCACGGTTGGCACCGGAAAGTTAGGAATTTCAGCATAAGGAACCGAAAAATCCTCTTTGACGCGTTCCGCGAGCTTACCCAGCCCCGTGCCGAGAATAATTCCGATCTCGGGACGGGGTTTGCCCTTTTTCCGGATCCATCCGCAGGTTTGCTGAATCGTTTCTCTAAGTTGGCTTTTATTTGCTTTCATAGAATTTTAATCAGTTTATTACGGCTTTTCTCGCCGCGCACGATTTTAATCCGGCTTTTCGGAACCCCGAAATGATCGCTCAGCACCCGGAGCAGGGCCTCATTGGCTTTTCCTTCCAGGGCTTTGGCTTTCAAATAAACCTTGAAGGCAGAAGCGGAGAGGGAAAGCACTTTGTCCGAGGAAGCGCCGGGAATCACTTTGACCTCGAACGCGATAAATTCCTCCTCAGGCGCCAAACTGAATGGCCAGCCGCCTCAAGATGCCGACCACAAAACTGTCCAAAAAGGTGAGCAGGATGAATGCCAGCATGGGCGAAAAATCAATCATGCCGATATTAAGCGGCAGCTTCCGCAAGGGCTCGAGAATGGGATCCGTGATGGCATAAAGTGTCCGCACCACGTCATTGTAGGGATCCACGGGAAACCAGGATAAAAGCACCCGGATCGCGATCAGGAAATAAAGCAGTTTGAAGACCATGCTGAAAAGAAGCGATAGCGATATAAAAAGTTGGCCCAGCACAAACATCGGTTATCCCCTCCCTAATTTTTTGGCGCGCTTCACCGCATTGGAAATAGCCTGGTGGAAAAGCTTGTGAAAATTCCCTGCAACCAGCGTATTCAAAGCTGCCTCCGTGGTTCCGCCCTTGGAAGTGACCCTCTGGCGCAAGACAGACGCGGGCTCTTCGGAATTCCAGGCCAGCAGCGCTGATCCTTTTGCCGTCTGTTTCACCAGAAGCTGCGCCGCATTTTCCGAAAGCCCCTGCCGCACTGCTTCCTGCTCCAAAAGCTCGATCAGATAAAAAAAGTAAGCCGGCCCGCTGCCGCTCAGCGCCGTGACCGCATCAAAATATTTTTCCGGAAGATTGAGCACGGTGCCGCATCCTGAAAAAATTTCATTGCCGGTTTTAAGATCACTCTTCCTGGAAGCAGTCACGGCCGTGACCGCTTCCCCGATCGTTGCGCCAAGATTGGGCATGGCGCGTACCACGCGGGCACCGGCCCCAAACTCCTTCTGAATCCTTTTAATGGGAACGCCCGCCAGAATGGTCACCACAAGATGGCGTGAATTCAGGCACGGCCTTATTTCCCCGGCCGCAGAAATCAAATCCTGCGGTTTGACAGCAAGAATCACAATATCCGAACTTTTCACCAAGCCTCCGATACTGGACGCAATCCCGATCTTAAATTCCTTTTTGATTTCAGCCAGTTTTCCAGGAATGACATCGTAAACTTTAATGTCTCCCGGTTTCGCGATCCGTTTGCGGATCATGCCGGCAAGGATGCCTTTCCCCATATTGCCGCAGCCCAAAAACCCGATTTTTTTACGTAGCACGTTTGACATTCCTTTCTCCAAAAACCGCGGTTCCTATTCTTATCATATCCGCGCCTTCCTCAATTGCGAGCTCAAAATCATGCGACATGCCCATGGAAAGCAGGATAAGTCCCGGAAAACCTCTCACCCGCCATTCATCTCGTAGTGAAGCGAGTGACCGGAAAGCGGCCCGGATTTTTTTCTCGTTGTCCGTGAAAGGCCCGATGGTCATGAGCCCTTTTAACTCCAGATGCACCAATCCAGAAACAGCCTTCAAAATCTGAGGCAGCTCTGCCGGCGCCGCGCCGAACTTGGTCTGCTCTCCGCTTGTATTCACCTGCACCAGCACCGGCACGCGTTGATTTGCCGACGCGGCTCTCTCCTCCATCTCCTCGGCGAGCCGGATGCTGTCCAGTGAATGAATCAGGGACACTTCAGGAAGCACCGATTTCACCTTGTTGGTCTGCAAATGCCCGATAAGATGCCACTCAATATCCCGCGGAAGCAATTCTTTTTTTTCCAAAAGCTCCTGCACCTTATTCTCGCCGAATTTCCTCTCGCCCGCTTCATAGGCTTCCATGATTGTTTCCGCGCTCACATTTTTGGTCACGAGCACAAGCTCAATGGCGCCCGTGTTCCGGCCCGCCCGTTCAGCGGCTTTTTGCATTCTCTCCCTGACCGCCGCCAGATCGCTTCTCACTGTCATGCGCGCTCTTTCCGCTCAAACCTTCCTCGAATTTGAAACCTGCTGAAAATACTGATCCACCTCATTCCAGACATTTTCATCCAGGCGGCAGAATCCCGGCTGAGAAGGGATTTTGGCTACAATTGTATTGTCTTTTTTGTAAAAAGTATATTCCTGCATTTTCTTGTCCGGGGTGAGAAGTTTCACGGAAATTGCGGAGGAATGAAAGGGCGGCCGCTTGATTTCGATATCCGGCTCTCCGAAATCCTCATCCTGAAGGTATCCGATAAGTTCACTCACGGCCTGATTCAGCTTTTCGGCCGACTGCATCTGGCCGGCTTCAAACTGCCACTTGCCTCCCACCTTGACCAGACTCGCTGCTTTTCCCGCCTTCTCAATCCGTACTTTCTCAAGCTCAAGTTTCTTGGCAGACTCCTCCCGCTGCCTGAAAAAATTCACGCTGCGCGGCAGATCTTTAATCTTCTGGGCCGGAATCAAAAGCACGGCCTGCTCGCCCTCTTTCAAGCCATAAAAGGCCTCCTTTTCCTTGTTCTCCTTTCCCACCCAAAGCGTCAACGACGTCCCGTCCCTTTTCGTTAAATTGATAGCATACTTATGTCCCGCAAGACCCAAATCGGGATTTTTGGTATCCATCCCATCCAGAAATTCCTTGGCGTAAAGGTTCGTGAGATCGGAAAGAAAGGTTTCCACCTTGGCCAGCTCCATCGCGACCGGCTCCCTGGCCACGGCCTGCCATTTGCCGTTTCGCTTGATCAAAATAAAATTTCTTCCTTCAAGCGCCACATCCACGGCATAAATTTCATCCGCCGCAATCTCAAAGATCCGCTTTTTTCTGAGCGCATAAAACGACTTGTCAAAAGACCGGGCAAACTGGTCATAAAGCATATACACCTCGCCGGATTCCTCCCAGCGGGCGTAGACGTATTTCCCGGTCGGCACCTCGCGGCCGATCAGGAGCCTTTTTTTCTCCAGCCCGGCGGAAGTCGTCAGCGTCACGGTGATTTTCTGGTCAGGCCGATCGAGCCCCATCTCCTCAAGATTCACGTCCCCGGCTGAAAAACTTCTCTCCCAGGTGGTCAAGGTCAGCGCGGACAAAAGCCCGTCCACCACCAAATCCTCCGCCTCATAGCGGAAGGGCTTCTCAATCCACCATCGGGCGCCTTCCTTCTTAACCTCGATAGGATCCCTTCCCTTCTTCTCAATCACCAGGGAATTGATTTGATTTTTATCGGGCAGCAAAAGAATTTTTCTGGAACGGATGCGGCTCTCCGAGGCCTCATGAGAATGCCGGTCGGAGTAATGGATGTAAAAACCGAGTGCGAGGATTGCGGCTCCCAAAAAGGCAATGCGTTTGAAATTCCACATGACTCAGGCGTACTTCTTGCGGAAAAGAAAAACTCCCAGGCCGGAACTGATCGAAAGAAAAGGCAGGGCAAACACGGGGATGGCGAAAACTAATTTTTGCTGCCGCTCTGAAAGCAAAAGCGGCGTGGACGCCCTTTCCTTGGGGCGGATGGTCACGAGTTTTTCATCGCCCGAAAGCCAGGCCACGGAATTCAGAATAAGATCCTTATTCCCCGAAAGATAAAAATGCGCGTTATCCGCGAAATCCGCATCCCCGAACACCACCAGGCGCAGGGTTGATTTTTCTTTTTCCACGGCCGCGGCAAGCGGGAGTGGTCCCTGCGTGTCGCCCTGGTCAAAACTCACCTTCCCTTCATTCACTTGCTTCCAGTCCTTTTCCGCCCAGCTTCCCGGACTGGTAAAAGCAAGTTCCGTCACGCGAATCCCTTCCGGAACTTCTTTTGTCCCGGACACGGTTCTCGCGACCGGTAGAAAAGATGCCACTCCGAAATTCTCGGTGATGGGGTGCCGGCCGTACTGTGTCACAATCGGCATCAGATAATCCGCGCCAAAAACACGGCTCAATTTATCCACGATCACACTTGCACCTAGCATCACGCCGTAACTTTTAAGCCAATCCTCCAGATGATTCAGCCGGATTTCCGAAGGATCCAGAAGCAAAAGGATTTTCCCCCCTTTATCCGCGTACTGTTTCACCGCCTCCATTTCCTCCGGAAGAAAATCCGTAACCGGCCCGGCAATGACCAGAACATCCGTGCCGGCAGGCAACGGATCTCTTGAAAGGATCACTCCCGTGATCGTGTAATTTTCAGACTCAAGCCGCGTCACAAAATGTTTATAACCCTTTTCCTTTTCGTTTTTGAGAAGCTTTTCACCATGTCCCTGCGTAAAGCAAACCGTACGCGCCTTCGACTGCCCGAGTTTCAGAAGGGCGTTGGTGAAAGCCTCCTCGCTGATTTCCTTAAAACGTTCCCGCTTTTCGCCACGCTCCACAATCACGGTTCCGTATTCATCCACACCGTAGCGCTTGGCCTCGCCGGGATTGCGGTCCGGGTCCACGAATTGAAACTTGAGCGCCGGACAATCATGCGCATAGGCGGAAAGGAAATTCTTCATCTCATCCTTGCCCGGCTGGTCGTTCTTGAAAAAGGCCTTGACCGTGACCGGATCCCTCCCAAACCCTTTCAGTACTTCCACGGTTTTGGCGGAAAGCGTGTACACCTTGTCCTTGGTAAAATCCCAGCGCAGATTGTGTTTGCCGGCCGCCGTGTAAAGAAGAGAGGCAAAAGAAAAAAGGAGAGCGCCAAGCAGCCAGAAATTAAGCCGCGAAAATATCGACCGGTTCATCGCACCCACCGCCGCGATTCAAGCCGCCAGATGGTCAGCAAAAGAAAAAATCCTGAGAGAAGCAGATAATAGACAACGTTCCTAAGCTCCACTACTCCCTTGAAGAAATCCTCCAAATGCCGTATCAGGGAAAAATCATTGGCCCAGGCGGCGGTTTCGGGCGGCAGGAATTCGTTCAGCCAGGCAATCATCCAAAGCATCAGAAGAAACCCGAAGGTGATCACCGCGCTTATGATCTGGTTTTCCGTTAAGGATGAGGCGAAAATTCCCAGGGCCAGAAATGCCACGCCAAGCAGCACGATTCCCAGATAACTTGTCAGAACCACACCCCATTCAAAATTTCCGCCGACTATTTTAAGGAGCAAAAGATGGGCCAATGTCGGAAGCAGCATGGCACCAAAGACAAAAAGCGTGGACAGAAATTTTCCCCATACGAGTTCGGACTCAGTCACCGGATAAGTCATCAGAAGCTCAAAGGTCCCCTGTTTCTGCTCTTCGGCCAGCGTTCGCATGGTAAGAATAGGCATCATCAATAGGAGAATCACGCTCATGTTGAAAAAAAGATTTCCGATCACGGCCTCGGTAAGATTCAGCCCCTGTTGGGCAAGAAAGGGCTGGCTTGAGAGTTGAAACGAATAAAAGCTGAAATAACTCACCGCGGAGGAAAAGAAAAATCCGGAAAGGATGAGAAAAATAGTGGTCAGCACATAAGCAGTCACGGAAAAAAAATACGACCTTACATCTTTGGAAAAAATAGCCAGAATATTGGACATTTAAACCTCCGGCGCAGTCAACACCGCAACATCCGGCTGAGGCGCCTCCTCCTTGGTGACCAGTTTAAGGAAAATATCTTCAAGACTCATGGTATCGCTTTTGAGTTCAAGTAATTCAAATCCCGAATCCACCAATATGCGCGCCACAAACCCTCGCATGTCCTGAGTCTTATCGCAAAATACTTTATAAACCTCCACCTGCGGGCCGTGCGCCTCAACCCTTTCCACGCTGATCACGCCCGGGATGCGATGAATCGCGGGCTTCACAATTTTGACATCCCCGCGCACGGTGATCAAAATTTCCTGGCCCGTGCGCAGTCTCTCCCCCAGCTCCTCCGGCGTTCCCTGCGCCACCAGCTTGCCTTCATTAATGATGAGAACACGGTCCGAAACCGCGCTCACTTCCGGCAAGATATGCGTGGAAAGCAGGATGGTCTGCTTCCCTTTTAAACTTTTGATCAATTCCCGGATCTCGTTGATTTGCTTGGGATCGAGCCCGTTGGTCGGCTCATCCAGAATCAGGACTTTGGGCGAGCCGAGAAGCGCCTGCGCCAGTCCCACTCTTTGCCGGTAACCTTTTGACAATTTGCCGATCAAACGATTGCGCACTTCCTGAATTTTGCAAAGCTCCGTCACCTTTTCAATGGCTGCGTGCCGCACGGTTTTAGGAATGCCTTTCAACTGCGCCACAAAGCAAAGAAAACCTTCGGCCGTCATGTCGCGGTACAAAGGAACTTCCTCGGGTAAATACCCCAGCAAGGAACGCACTTTCCTCGGCTCTTTGGACACATCGATCCCGTCAATCCGGACATGGCCTTCGCTCGGCGAAAGAAAGCCGGTCAGAATCCGCATGGTCGTGGTCTTGCCCGCACCATTGGGGCCGAGAAGTCCCAGAATCTCGCCCTCGCGCACCTCAAAGGTGAGCCCATCCACCGCTTTTCGCTGGCCAAAAAACTTGGTCAAATTCTCAACCTGAATCATGGCTGCACGCGAACCCGGGCAAAACGACGCTTGCCGCACTGTACCACGAGGTCTTTTTGCGGAAGCGCGATCTCTTCCTTCTCGCTTTCGATTTTTTTCTGGTTAATTTTGACGCCGCCCTGCTGAATCAAGCGCCGGGCCTCGGATTTGGTGGCCGTGAGCTGGGCTTCCTGAAGCAGGGTCACAATATCCATTTTCCCCTCTTTGAGTTTGTGGCGCGCGATCACCACTTCCTGGATTTCGTCCGGCATGCCGCCTTCGCGGAAAATTTTGTCAAACTCCGCGGCAGATTTTTTTGCGTCTTCCGCGTTATGATATAGAGTTACAATTTCCTTGGCAAGTCTTACCTTGAGATCACGCGGGTGCGCTTTCCCCTGTTCAAAGGATTTCTGCATGGACGCAACCTCTGCCGCAGGCAGCTGCGTGAAATAAGAAAAATAGCGGAATAAAAGCGAGTCCGGAATCGACATCACTTTTCCGAACATCTCCTTGGCCGGTTCCCGGACACCGATGGCATTGCCCAGACTTTTGGACATTTTCTGGACGCCGTCAGTCCCCTCGAGCATAGGAAGCGTGATCACGATCTGGGGCTCCTGGCCGTAATCCCGCTGCAGCTCGCGGCCCACAAGCAGGTTGAACTTTTGATCCGTGCCGCCCAATTCCACATCCGAGCGCAACACCACGGAATCATAGCCCTGCAGCAAAGGATATAAAAACTCAAGCAGTGCGATCGGCTGTTTGGCGTCAAAGCGTTTTTTAAAATCATCTCTTTCAAGCAAGCGGGCCACGGTGTATTTGGCGGTGAGCGTCAGGAATTCAGCAGGCGTGAGTTTATCCAGCCAGTCGGCGTTGTAAACCACTTCTGTGCGGGCCGGATCGAGAATTTTAAAAACCTGTTTCTGATAGGTCTCGGCATTGGCTTTGACCTCTTTTTCGGTAAGCATGCGGCGGGTTTCAGACTGCTGGGAGGGATCGCCGATCCGGGCCGTGAAATCGCCCACCAAAAATATGGTCTGGTGGCCGAGCTCTTGAAGCGCGCGAAGCTTTCTTAAAGGAACCGTATGGCCCAGATGAAGGTCGGGCGAGGAAGGATCGGCTCCGTATTTGATGCGCAGGGGTTTCTTATTCTTGCGGGAAAGCGTGATCTTCTTTTCCAGCTCGTCGCGGGAAATAAGATCCACCACGCCTTCTTCAAAAACTTTGATTTCGTCGCGGATATCAAGCTGCGGCATAAGCCTCAACAAAAAGCCCATCTCTCAGGAAATGCGTGAAAGATGGGCTTCGGGAAATTTAAATGGTTTTACTTCAATTTGAGTGAGAGCGCGATTTTGCGGTTGTCATCGTCGACCCGCAAAACCTTGACTCTCAATTCATCGCCCGCTTTAAAGGCGTCGGGAAATTTTGTTTCCTCCCTTTCCGGGATTTCGGAAACGTGCACCAGCCCCTCCAGCCCTTCTGAAAGCTCAACAAACACTCCGAAATTCACCACCTTGGTGACCTCCCCGTTGAGCACGGAACCCAGCTTGATGTCCTTGGTGAACTCACGCCAGGGATCTTCTTCAAGCTGTTTGAGCCCCAGGGAAATTTTCTTGGCATTCGTGTCAATCGAAAGCACGCGGGCCGTGACCGTATCCCCCTTCTTGAACATATCCGAAGGATGATTCACCCGCTTGGTCCAGGAGATGTCGGAAATATGCACCAGCCCTCCGATGCCCGGCTCAATCTCGACAAAAATGCCGTAATCCGTAAGATTTTTCACCTTACCGTTCACCACACTGCCGACAGGATATTTGTCCTCAACCTGAAGCCAGGGGTTGTTTTCGAGCTGCTTGATGCCAAGCGCAATCTTGCGCTCATTCTTATCCAGACTCAGCACAATGGCCTCGACTTCGTCTCCAAGATTCACCACCTCGGTAGGATGACTCACGCGCTTGGTCCAGGAAAGCTCGCTCACATGAACCAGCCCCTCGATACCCTTCTCAAGCTCGACAAAGGCACCGTAAGGGAGAATGTTGACAATTTTTCCTTTTACCCTGGAATTGACGGTATACCTTTTATCCGCCTCATTCCAGGGGTCCTGGCCGATCTGCTTAAGGCCCAGCGAAATTCTCTGTGTGTCCTGGGCATAACCGATCACCATGACATTGAGCTCATCGCCGATATTGAGAATCTCAGAGGGGTGCTTGATTCTTCCCCAGCTCATGTCCGTGATGTGCAGAAGCCCGTCTACGCCGCCCAAATCAATAAAGGCGCCGAAATCCGTGACATTCTTCACCCTGCCCCTGAGGATCTGTCCCTGCTGAAGTTCGCTCAGTTTTTTGGTGCGGAGCGCGTCCTTTTCCGTTTCCAGATAATCCTTACGGGAAAGAACGATATTTCTCCGTTTGGGATTGATCTTCACGATCTTGAACTTGGACACCATTCCGATAAATTGATCCAGATTTTTTGTGGGTTTTAAATCCACCAGCGAGGCGGGAAGAAATGCCTCCATGCCGATATCCACCATGAAACCGCCCGGCACGCGCTTAAAAACTCTTCCTTCAATGATGCTGCCCTCCGTGGCATCCGCAAGGATCTGATTCCAGCACTTAAGGCGGTCAGCCTTGCGCTTGGACACCACCACCATGCCCTGCTCATCCTCCAGAGACTCAAAAAGAACTTCTATTTCATCGCCGACTTTCAGGGAAGAAGGATCCTGGAACTCCTCAAGACTCAAAAGGCCCTCGGATTTGTAGCCGATGTCAATCAAGGCCTCTTTGGCCCAAAGGGCAACAATCCTGCCTTTGACAATCTGCCCTTCCGTGAACCGCTTGATGGTATCTTCATACAACTTGTCGAAATCAAGAGCGGTTATTACCTGTTTGGCCGATTCGGCTAGGCCGCCATCCGCGGCTTTATCAGATCGGCCCTGGCGATTGGCCTGAGCCGCCTCTTCTTTGATTTTTGTAGAACCAGTTAATTTTTCTTTCGCCTCAAGAATCATGATCTTTGATAGATCCTCCTTCTAACTAAAATAGGCCCCTGCAGGTGAATGAGCTTCGGCTTGATACTCCGGAAAACGAGCGGGGGAAAATCGCAGTTCAATCAACCCGACCGGGGACTGCCCTCCCTTTGGGAAGCAGTGGTTGAATTATAGCAATAATCTGGAAGGTTTCAAAGACTTAATTACTGTTTCATCGAATTCTTTAACTAAATACAGATAAATGAGTTAAGATTAAAAAATCCCCCCGGAAAAAGAAGCGTGGCCTCGGAAGCTAAAGGTTGGGGCTTAAACGGCTGCGGGTGCGGGAAGCTTTTTGAAGCCACTGGTAAATGGAAGCCATCTGATTTTTGGCCAGAAAATCAACAAAACAGTCGAGATGCCGCCTTTTTTCCCTCAAATTCCGCAAAACAAAATGCCGGTTCGCAGCAAAAATATCCCGCCACAGGCCGGGTTCGCCCTGGGCAACGCGGGTGGTGTCCAGAAATCCCGAAGCAGCAAAAGGCAGCGACGCGGAGGACGCCGTAAGCACCATCAGAGCTGCCAGCGCATGGGGCGCATGACTGATTTCAGAAACGATTCTGTCATGCACTTGCGGACTTAAAATTTGAACTCTGTTCGAAATTTTTTTCCAAAACGTTACGACTTTTTTCAATACAGCCGGATTGGTTCTGGGCGTGCGTGTAACAAAGGTGAGGGATCCGTCAAAAAGATTCTCATTCGCAAATTTCATTCCGGAATGATGCGAACCTGCCATGGGATGCGACCCGATAAAAATAATATTTTTAAATTTCTGCCGCTCGGCCCAGCGCACCAGATCCCCCTTGGTGCTTCCCACATCCGTCACTAGAGTTTCCGGGCGTGCCCACGTTTCCGCTTTCCGGATCCACCCGGGAATAGAAGAAACAGGTGTGCAAATCACCACGAGATCGGCGCGGGAAAGAATTTTCTCCGGCCTAACGCTTCCCCAGTCTATGGCTTTGCGCCGCCTAGCCAACTTTATTTTGGCCGAAGACCGGCTTATTCCCATGACCTCGGTTCCGGGAAAACGTTTCTTAAGGCGAAGCCCCAAGGATCCGCCGATAAGTCCGAGACCGATGATGGCTATTTTACGGAAAGGCATTGGCTGGCGGTCAGAGTTCGCGGCCGACGGCCTGACAGACCGGTTTAAGCGCTTTCATCAGAGCGTGGAATTTTTTCGGGAGAAGAGACTGCGGCCCGTCGCTGACGGCTTCTTCCGGATTGTTGTGAACTTCAATCATCAGGCCATCCGCACCGGCCGCAACCGCAGCCTTGGCCACAGCAGGCACATACTGCCATTCTCCGGTTCCATGGGAAGGATCCAGAATCACAGGCAAATGCGTCTGCCGTTTAATCACGGGAATGGCATTGATGTCCACGGTGTTACGGGTCGCGGTCTCAAAAGTGCGGATGCCGCGCTCGCAAAGCACCACTTTAAAATTCCCTTTGGAAAGAAGGTACTCGGCTGAAAGCAAAAGCTCGGTGATGGTGGCGCTCAGCCCCCGCTTGAGAAGCACGGGCTTTTTCACCATGCCGCATTCCTTTAAAAGATCGAAATTCTGCATATTGCGCGCGCCGATCTGGAGCATGTCGGAATACTCGGCCACGAGCTCCACGCTTCGGGTGTCCATCACTTCGGTCACGATCATCATTTCGAGTTTATCCGCCGTGTCACGAAGCATTTTAAGCCCCTCTTCGCCCAGCCCCTGAAAACTATAGGGAGAAGTCCGCGGCTTAAAAGCGCCGCCGCGCAGAAAAGTCGCGCCCGCCTTTTTAACTTCCTTTCCGATTTCAAGCAGCATTTTTTGATTTTCCACGGCGCAGGGCCCGGCCATAACCACAATTTTTTTATCGCCCACCTTGGTTCCGTCCATCATCTCAAACACCGTGTCATGCGGATGAAATTCGCGGCTCACCAACTTATAGGGCTTGGTGACCGGCATCACTTTTTCAACGCCGGGATAAACCTCCAGCGGCTGAACCCGGACCTTGTCCTCTTCGCCGATCACGCCGATCACGGTGCGTTCAATGCCCTTGGAAACATTGGGCTTCAGCCCCAGCTGTTTGATTTTTTCAACCACATGGCTGACCTCTTCAGGCGTCGCATTCTGCTTCATCACAATAATCATGAACAAATTCTCCTTTTCGGAACCTCGCGTCATCGGCGAGCTACGCCTATGGCCGTCCTAATGCTTTGTTTTCTAAAAGCATTAGGATTACCTTAATCAATGCTTTTACCCTTGCGGATTTTTTTCACCAGCTTGCCGAGCTCATGAATAAATATCCGGTTTTCGCGCGGCAGGCCGACGGTCACCCGGATATACTGAGTCAGCCCGTAAGCTCTCATGGACCTCACGATCACGCCCCGTTTCAACAGGGCCTTAAAAACGCTCTCGGCATCATGGCTCACATTCACCAGCACAAAATTGGCCTGGCTGGGCAAATAATCCAGGCCGAGTTTCTGGAATTTTTTATAGAAAAACTCCCGGCCCTTCCAAATCAATTTTTGGGTTTTTTCTAAATACCCTGCATCATCCAGGGCCGCCGCGCCGGCCCACTGCGCCATGCTGTTCACATTAAAAGGCTGCCGGATCTTGTGCAAATACTGGATCAGTTCAGCGCATGCCACGCCGTATCCCAGCCGCAATCCCGCCAGCCCGTAGGATTTGGAAAACGTCCGGAGGACGATGACGTTAGGTCGGTCCAGTTTAACATAAAACAGGCCATCAGGAAAATCCTGCGCATCTACGAAATCAATATAGGCCTCGTCCAGACAGACAATCACCTGTGGCGGAACCTGATCAAGAAAATCGTTGAGCTCATCCCTCCGGACATAAGTGCCGGTGGGATTATTTGGATTGGCGATAAAAATGAGCCGCGTTCTTTCATCCACCAAGCTCGCAATGGTTTTAAGCTGGTAGCGAAAATCTTTCATGGGCGCGCCGATAAACTGGCCGCCGAGCGTCTTGGTGACCAGCGGATAAACCAGAAAACTTATCGCCGAGGACAGAACTCTATCACCCGGGCCGACAAATCCTTTTACCAAAAGCTCGATGATTTCATTTGAGCCATTGCCGAAAATGAGTTGATTTTCATTCACGCCCAGCCGGCCGGCAACTTTTTTCCGCAAGTGATATGCCCCGCCGTCCGGATAGAGATAAATTTTTTCTGCGGCTTTGCGGATCTCCTTCAAAACTTTCTTTGAGGTTCCCAAAGGATTCTCGTTGGAGGCGAGTTTGATCACCCTTTTCAGTCCAAGCTCGCGCTGGACTTCTTCAATCGGCTTGCCGGGTTCGTAGGGATGGATGTCCCGGATATAATCCTTGTAAATTTCAGTCATGATTCCGGCGAGGCTACTTCTCTTTCAGCGCGGGATAGGAGCCCAGGATTTTGACAAAGCGGACCCTTTCCTCGATTTCCGCCACCGTCGCCTTCACGGCCTCGTCCCTGATATGCCCTTCGATGTCGATAAAGAAATAATAGTCCCAGGCTTTTTTCTTGGAAGGGCGGGACTCGATTTTGGTCATGTTGATGCCGTGTCTCCGGATCGGCTCCAGAAGATCGGAAAGCGCGCCCACATGATCCTTAATCGAGACGAGAAGCGAAGTCTTGTCCTTGCCCGTGGGTTTGGGAATTTGCCGCGCAATCACCAGGAACCGCGTGCGGTTGTACGGTGAATCCTCAATCCCCTCGGCCAGAACTTTGAGATTATAAAGCGTGGCCGCGAGCTTGGAGGCAAGCGCGGCGGATCCGTCCTCCTGCGCCGCGCGTTTGGCCGCGTGCGTTGTCGTGGAGGTGTCAATAAGCTCCGCCTTGGGAAGATGGCTCTCCAGCCAAATCCGGCACTGAGCAAAAACCTGGGGATTAGAATAAATCCGGCGGATATGCTGCATACTGGAATTGGACATGAGATTATGAGAAATCTCGAAAATAATCTCGGAACAAATTTTGAGATCCGAGTCAATGAACATATCAAGCGTGTGCGTCACCGCCCCCTCGGTCGTGTTCTCAATCGGCACCACGCCATAATCCGCGCGTCGTTTTTCCACCTCGGCAAACACTTCGGAAATGCTCGAGCAGGACAGATAATTCACACTGGAACCGAATTTGGAAAGAGACGCAAGATGCGTGAATGTCGCTTCCGGGCCAAGAAAGGCTATCTTCAAAGGCCTCTCAAGAGCGAGCGATGCGGACATGATTTCGCGATAAATGGCCTTGAGGCCGCCCGAGGGAAGCGCATTATCCTCATACCGGTCAAGCTTCGCATAAATCTCGCTTTCCCGGTCCGGAGAATAAACCTCCGCACCCTTTTTATTCTTGATTTTGCCTATCGCGAGTGCGGCTTCGGTGCGTTTGTTCAGCAGCTTGATGATTTCGTCGTCAAGCTGATCGATCTTCTTGCGCAGGTTCTCCAGCGTTTTCGCTGACGCCGGCGAAGTCTGGCGATCCGGCTGGTTCTGTCTCTTTTTGCTCATTTAAAAGCTTTTCCTTGGAAATTGATTTTTCAACCAGCTCCCGGATTTCCGCCACCTGCGGAAGGTCCGAAAGCGCTTTGAGTCCAAAATGTTCCAGAAATTTTTCCGTTGTTCCGTACAGAAAAGGCCGTCCTGGAACTTCCTTACGGCCCACAATTTTAATCAGGGATTTGTCCAGCAGCGCCGCGATCACGGAGGCGATATCCACGCCGCGCAAATCCTCCACCTCGGCCCGGGTCACGGGCTGTTTGTAAGCAATGATGGCCAGGGTCTCAAGCGCCGAATGGCTGGCCTGACGCGCACGTTTCTGCATCTCGAGTTTCATAATCCAGGGCGCATACTTGGGATTCGACCCCACCTCATAGCCGCCTGCAATCGCCTGAATGCGGAAGCTCCTGTTTTCAGTTTCGTATTCCGCCTTCAGCTCCAGGATGATTTTCTCAATATCCGAAGGCTTGATGCCCCTCAAAACCTTTTTGATTTCGGAAACGGTCACCGGCTTTCCACTCGCAAAAAGCAGGGCCTCCACAATCCGTTTCGCGGTTTTGTCATCCACCTCCAGGGCCTCGTCCAGCTTCTCCACTTTCACGCGGAGCGTGGGCATGATGATTCCTTCCTGGGGAAGCTCCGCGAGCATTTTCTCCTCAAGCTCCCTGCGCAATTCTTTGAGCTTTTGTTCCTGTTCTTTTTCTTTTGCTTTGGTCTGCATCAGCTCACCTGTTTTAAACGGATTTCGCCAAACATCTTGGGTTGATAAACACGCGCTATTTTTTGCCGCACAATTTCAAGAATCGCAAGGAAGGTCACGATCAACTCGTTGCGGCTTACAACACCGCCGAATAAATCTTCAAACTTGAGTTCTCCGCGCTCCTGTAAAATATTTTTGATTTGCGCCATCTTTTCTTCCATTGAGACGACCTGTTCAAAGACCTCATGGAACTGGTCGTGGGCCACGGACTTGAGCACCTTGTAAAACGCCTGGAGAAGATCGTAAAAGTTGCTGGTAAAACTCTCCAGTTCCGGCTCCTGCTCTAGGTCCTGAAAAACATAATCGGAAATCTGGCGCGTGAAAACCTTGCTTCTCTCGTTTTCAAGGAATCCAAGCTCATGCGCCACTTCCCTAAAGGCCTGGTACTCGAGAAGCTTCCGCACCAGCTCCGCGCGCGGGTCCTGGCCGCTTTCATCGTCTTCCGTCACCCCGTCATCCGGAAGAAGCATCTTGGATTTGATATAAATGAGCGTCGCCGCCATGACGAGAAAATCGCCCGCAATGTCGATATTGAGATTCTGCATCTGGGCCAGATAATCCAGATACTGCCGCGTGATTTCCGCTATAGGGATGTTGTAAATATCCATCTCGTTCTTCTTGATCAAATCCAGAAGAAGATCGAGTGGCCCCTCATAAGCGGCCAGTTTGACTTGCAGTGAATGGTTGTTATTAAATTCTGTCATGGATTAAATCCCCACCGCCTCGCGGGCTTCGGCCAGCGTCGCCTGCGCGATTTGGCGCGCCTGCTTGTTGCCGTGGTCGAGAATTTCAAGCACTTCGGATCTTCTGGAAGCGTATTGTACACGACGCTCATAGATAGGAGCCAGAAAATCCTTCAATTTCCCACCCATTTCTTTTTTGCAATCAACACAGCCGCGGAGCGCCTCGCGGCATTCCCGGGCCACCGTGTCTTTGGCGCGGGCGTTGAAAATCTCGTGATAAAAAAAGACAGGGCATACCTCGGGATGGCCCTTGTCCTCGCGCTTTTTGCGGGCCGGATCCGTTACCATTTGCCTGACTTGGTTATCGACAATTTCAGGCGAATCTGAAAGGTGAATGGCATTGCCGTAACTCTTGCTCATCTTCCTCCCGTCTGTCCCCGGAAGCTTGGGCACCTGGGTCAGCGAAGAGGCCGGCTCGGGAAATATCTTCTTATAAAGGAAGTTGAACCGCCTCGCGATCTCCCGGGTTAGCTCCAGATGGGGCAATTGGTCTTCCCCTACCGGCACCATATCCGCTTTATAAAGGAGAATATCTGCGGCCTGAAGCACGGGATATCCCAAAAACCCGTGGGTATGCAGGTCCCGGTCCTTAAGTTCCTGAAGCTGATCCTTGTAAGTCGGGTTGCGCTCCAGCCAGGGAAGCGGGGTGATCATGGAAAGGAGCAGGGCCAATTCCGCATGTTCTTTGACCTGACTTTGTACAAAAATCGTACTCTTGCCGGGGTCAAGGCCGCCAGCCAGAAAATCAATCGCCACTTCCAACACATTATCTTTAATGGACTTATGAGATTCATACTCGGTCGTAAGCGCATGCCAGTCGGCTATCATGTAGAAGCAGTCCTGTCCTTCGAATTTTTTCCAATTCTCAAGTGCGCCCAACAAATTGCCGAGATGAAGCCGATTGGTGGGCCGCATGCCGCTCAAAACCCTTAATTTTTTCTTTTCCATAGCCCCTTTATTTTAAATAAGTTATGAAATCGCGATATTGTATCTGAAAGCTCCAAACCTGTCAAACCGGCAGGACGCGGCACAAGAGGCCTTTAAGATATTCGCCTTCCGGATGATAAATGCTCACCGGATGATCAAACAGATGCGCGGTCCGGACCAGCATTTGAAGCGAACGTTTTGCGTCCTTGGCGGCCGCGAATATGATTTTCTGAAAAAGGTCGGCTGAAATATAGGAAGAACAAGAGGCCGTGAATAGGAGGCCGCCCGGCGCCACGCATTTCATGGCCCAAAGATTAATGTCTTTGTAACCGCGGCTGGCCTGTGTGACCTGGCTTTTGGATTTGGCAAAGGCCGGAGGATCGAGAATTACGATGCCGTATTTTTCTTTGGGAATTTTTCTTAAATAATCAAACACATCCTCGCGCACAAATTCATGCTGTTTCGGATCCAATCCATTGATTTCAAAATTGTGAACGCTGGTATTGAGCGCACTCTCTGATGCTTCCACGGAAGTCACGGACACGGCACCGCCCAGCGCGCAAGCCACCGAGAACCCGCCCGTGTAAGCAAACGTGTTCAGAACTTTTCTCCCGCCGGCAAGCTTACGAAGTGTTTGCCTGTTTTCGCGCTGGTCCAGAAAAAATCCTGTCTTCTGCCCTCTCTTGATATCCACCAAAAATTTGACGCCGTATTCCTTAATTTCCACCACATCCGGACATTCCCCGCCCAAAAGCGTCTCTTGCGAATCCTGCAAGTCCTCGGCATCCCGCTCCGAGCTGTCGCCTTTTTTATAAATTCCTTTGATGGCGGGAAGCGCCTCTTTTAAAACCTCCGCCCACAACGGCTGAAAACGCTCCATGCCGGCTGTCATCACCTGCACGGCAAGGTAGGAACCGTACCGGTCCACGATTAGTCCGGGGAGAAAATCCCCTTCACTATTAATCAAACGGTAAGCATTGGTATCCGGCGGCATGAAGGTATTCCGCAATTCCAGCGCCCTTTCAATCCGTTTTTTAAAAAAATCACGGTCAATGGGCTCATCATGCGGCGTGAGCATGCGGACCGCAATCTCGGAACGCGGACTTAAATACCCCTTGCCCAGAAATTGGCCTTTGGAAGAGTAAACATGAACCACATCCCCTGCCGCATAGTCATCATCGATGAGGTCAATGGCGCCGGAGAAAATCCAGGGATGCCTCGCTTCCACGGGTTTTTCCCTTTCCGCTTTGAGAATGACTTTGATTTCTTTCATGGAATGATAATTTAGCGGGGCTTAGATCAAAGATACCGGCCGAGGTTGCGGCGGCCCAGTTCATCCACCAGTTTGCGGATATCCTGCGCCCTGTCTTTGCGCGCCACAAGAAGGGCGTCTTCCGAATCCACCACCATGAGATCCTCAACTCCGAGAAGCGCAATCAACCGCTTGCCGCCCTTCACGATATTCCCGCGGCTATCCAGACTGAGGGTGTTTCCGATCAAGGTGTTGCCGCCTTCATCCAGCTTGAAAATCTTCTCAAGTTCCTGCCAGCTTCCGACGTCGCTCCAGTCAAACTGGGCCTTGATCACGCAAAGGCTGCTGGCTTTTTCCATCAGGCCGTAATCAACAGAAATATTGGGGAAAGAAGGAAAAATCCGCTTTAAAACCGCCTGTTCTTTTTTTGTGCCGATGGCGGAACGGATAGCAGCCAGGCCCTTGTTCATTTCCGGAAGCGCCTTTTCCATAGAGCGGAGAAAAAAAGAAAGGCTCCAAACAAACATACCGCTGTTCCAGAAATACTTCCCCGACTTCAAAAATTCCTTGGCTTTTTCAAGCGTTGGTTTTTCCACAAAGCGCAGGCCCTCGTAAATCTCAATGGCTTTTTCAACACCCGTTTTTTCCTTGCAGGCAATATAACCGTAACCCGTATGCGGAACCGTCGGAGGAATGCCAAACACCACATGGCGGCCGCCGGCAGCCTGCCTGCAGGCCACCTTTAAATGAAGCCGGAAAAGGCCGGCATCGCGGATCAGGTGATCGGCCGGAAGCGCGGCAAAAACCGCGTCTGGATCCTGCTTTTCAATATGCAGCGCGGCCAGCGCAAGGCAGGGCGCGGTGTTGCGCGGACAGGATTCGGCAATGATATTTTTCGAAGGAAAGCGTTTAAGAACTTTTCGTATCAGAGGCTGATGCTCAGGCTGGGTGACAATCAGAATTCTTTCCGCAGGAACCAGGGGTGCCAGCCGCGCCACCGTTTCCTCAATCATGGTGCGTTTGCCGACAATAGGAAGAAGCTGCTTGGGCCGGTTCCGCCGGCTCATGGGCCAGAAACGCGTGCCCGCCCCTCCTGCCATGATCACAGCCCAAATCATAGATAGGAAATTTCCTGGATTTTTTTCTCGACGATGGAACGGATTTCTTCCAGCCGCGCCTTGGACACAGCCTCAAAGCGCATCACCAGCACCGGCTGGGTGTTGGAAGCGCGTACCAGCCCCCAGCCGTCCGGATATTCAATTCTCGCGCCATCAATGTCGACCACGCGCAAACGGGCCTTTTTAAAATCTTCCGCCGCTTTTTTGACCACATCAAATTTTTTCTCATCCGGGCATGGGACTCGAATCTCGGGCGTGGCAAAGGTGGACGGCACATCGGCCAAAAGCCCGGATATTTTCTTCCCTTCCAGGTCCAGAATCTCAAGCATGCGGCAGGCCGCGTAAACCCCGCTGTCAAAGCCGAACCAGCGGTGCCTGAAAAATATGTGCCCGCTCATCTCACCGGCAAGAAGAGCGTTCTCCTCCTTCATCTTGGCCTTGACGAGAGAATGCCCGGTTTTCCACATAATCGCATGGCCGCCATGCGCCTCAATATCCTTGAACAGCAGGTTGGAGCATTTCACATCTCCGATAATGGTGGCGCCGGGACAATCCTTAAGAACATTGCGGGAGAAAAGAATCATTAATTTATCGCCGGGAATAATATTTCCCTCTGAATCGATTACTCCCACGCGGTCGCCGTCGCCGTCAAAAGCAAGGCCGATATCCGCTTTTTCCTTATGAACGGTTTCGATCAGTTCTTTTAGATTCTCGGGCTCACTCGGATCCGCGGGATGATTGGGGAATTTGCCGTCCGGTTCGGTGTAAAGCGAAATCACTTGATGCCCTAATTTTCTCAGAAGCGCGGGAACAAAAAGCCCGGTCATCCCGTTGCCGCAATCAACCACTACCTTGAGAGCCTTTTTAAAGCTAAAGGCCTTCTCCAGATATTGGCGGTAATCCTCCACCATGGGACGCTCGCTCGCCCGGCCCTGGCCTGTCTCGAAATCCTGTTTTTCAATCAGCTGCCGGAGTTCCTGAATCTGGGAACCAAAAAGACTGGCTATATCAATGCACATTTTAAGGCCGTTTTGATCCGGAGGATTGTGGGAGCCTGTGATCATCACGCCGCCATCCATGGCCAGATAGCGGATGGCAAAATACAGGCAGGGAGTGGTAGAAAATCCGATGTCGACCACGTGAAGGCCGGTGGAAAGAACCCCTTTTAAAAAAGTTCCATGAATGCGCGGCGAGCTAACTCTGCAGTCCCTGCCGAGCGCCGCAAAAAACTTTTTCTGGCGTCTGAGAAATGTGCCGTAGGCCTTGCCGATATGAAGCACGGCCTCATCCGTAAGGTCACGGTCCGCAACGCCGCGGATGTCGTATTCCCTGAAAATTTGTGGATTGATTTTAACCAAGGGATACCTGCTGGCTAGTGCCGTCGCCGCAAATGTTATAGCCCAAAAAATGATACTGCGCGAGACAGGACTTGAACCTGTATGCCTTGCGGCGCCAGCCCCTCAAGCTGGTGTGTCTGCCAATTCCACCACTCGCGCTCAAATGATATGTATCTCAATCGTTGCCAATCCCGAGCAGGTCTTTCACAAAATGACCTCCTAGTTCACCCGTAGTATAGGTCTTTTGAGAAGTGCCGGTCTTGGCATTGTATTTGGGAGCTGTTCCCTTCCCTCCCGGAGTGGTCGCACAACCGCATAACAACAAAAGGAGAAATGAAATAATTTTCTTACTCATAGATTTCCAATCAATGCATGCTTGCTATTAAGAGGTGAATTCTAACAGAAAAGGGACTGAACCGTAAGACTTTTTTGTTTCCTCATTCCGGATATGGACTTCTTGTCACTAACGAATTGAATGAGACATCGGGTTAAAGCAATTTACCGGGAATTTAACTGGCAGGCGATTTAGAAATGCTGGTTTTTAATGATTGAATTCTTTCCACCGGCGATGCGTCCAAAGCCACTGCTCCGGATACTTTAAAATTTCCTTTTCGAGCAGTTGATTGAGGTTAAGAGTCGTTTGTCTTTCCCAACTATCAGATTCTTCTGCAATCGCAACCGCTGGGCGAATAACAATCTTATAACGTCCGCTGGCTTTCCTCAGACAATACCCCGGCACTAATGCCGCGCCCGTTTTCTTGGCAAGCCGGACTGGAATGGAAGTCGTTGATGTTAGTTTACCGAAAAAATCGACTGCAATGCCTTCTCCGGCAGCCCATTGATCAATCAAAATAGCGACAAGATGATTTTTTTTTAGCTCCGAAAGCACCGGTTTTATGGCTTTCTTACGAGGAATGGGATTGAGTTTCATGCTTAGTCTCAGCTGCTGAATCCATTTAAAAACATAAGGATTTTTCGTTTCTTTTACCACCACAGAAAAGGGATAACCCCAGACATAGGGGACAAAAGCTAAATATTCCCAGGCACCTAAATGGGATACGACGAAAATGATTCCCTTGCCTTTAGCAAACGCCTGGTCAAGAATTTCAAGCCCCTCAAATTCAAAACATTCTTTGGCCTGACGAAGCATGGCGGGGGTTCGAAAAAACTCCATAAGAGAGGTGGCAAAATTCCTCAGGGATTCCCGGGCAATCGTTTTCTTTTTCTTTATAGACAAAGAGTCCCCATAAGCAATATTTAGATTTTGCAAAGCAACTTCTCTCCGTTTTCGCATGAAGAGAAAAATAAGACCCCCTATCCTTCTTGCAATCCATGTCGAACAAGCCATTGGAAGGGCATTTATAATTGCCGCAAGACCGCGCAAAAGAAAATACTCTAGTAAGTTCCATCCGGGGATGAAATCCCGCGGCCGGATTCTTTTTGATTTCGTTGTGGGCACAGGAACGCCACAGGGACTCTTCAGTGAGGCATTATTAACGGGCAAATGGATCACTCCCTAAACATCCTGGGATCCGCCTTTGCATATATATATTCGGATTAAATCAAGCAATTCGATTCTTCTTTTTTACAATCTGTTTCCAAACCCCCGCCGGAAGAACGAATCCGTTCAAAAAATTCCAACATTTTTTGGGCGGCCTCATCCCTTTCCTGATCAGCCGTAATCACATGGTAGGAATTGTATAAGTACACGATTTCTTTTTGACGGGACCCAATACGGCTATAAATAAACTGTGAATTTTTAATACTCGTCATATCATCTTCATAGGCCTGAACCAACTGTACCGGCGTTTGAATGCAAGAGAGTTTTTTCTCGAGGAATTTGACAACCTTACGCAACTCATAAAAAAGTGTTCCAGGGATATAAGGATAACCATACTCGGTCGCTTTAGAAGAATCACTGAGAGTCGCCTTCTGATAATATTGGTGAACTTTCTGGCGAACCCGTTCATTTTTGATACCATACGGAGGTTCTTCTTTGTGATAAGCGAAATAGCGGAATGGCGTGTAATAGGCGAGGGGAAGAAGAAGATGCCTGGTCCAGGGAGTATTCCACCCGTCATAAAAAAGCGTCGGCGAGAAACAAGTGACCCCGGAAATTCGATCGGGAAATTCCTCGGCGAGCAGCAAGGCCAATAAGGCCCCCATCGAAAGTCCTCCGGCAAAAACAGCTTGATCGGCGGGAATCTTTAAAAGCGCTTCTTTTACAGACTGATAAAGTTGCTGCCATTTTAAGCGTTTCAAAATATAAAGAGGCTCCCCGTGCCAGGCGAGTCTGGGGCATAAGACTGAATAACCGTTCCGGCGCAAGTGAGTCGCGAGAAACTTCATCTCATTGGGCGTTCCCGTAAGCCCATGAATCAAGATGACAGTTCCCTTTGAAGGTTCAACGCTAAATACCAAACCGTCTCCCAAATCCGCGGGCCGAGGAGTTTTGGGTAGCCGGAAGCAAAACTTTAACGCCATAAGAGTCTCAATCAGTTATGACTTCTTTGCGCGATTGATGGCCATATCAAGAAGTTTGCAGGCCTTATCGATTTCTTCTTCCGTGATTTCCAGCGAAGGCGCTAATGCAATGACATGCTTGTGATAGCCCACAATATTCAGCACTAACCCCATAGCCTCCCCCTTCCATTCGAGATCGCCTGCCATTCCGGCGAGGAATATTTTGTTCGCCAGATTACGATTGGGGGTGATTCCGTCTTTTTCGCAAATTTCCATCCGAAGCGCAAGCCCCAGCCCGTCAACATGTCCGATTTCCGGATGTTTGTGCTGCAACGCCATCAAATGCCGCAAAAAATGCGCGGATTTGACGGCGAGGATGGACTCATAATCTTTTTCCTGCAAAACCCTCATCACTTCCAGAGCCGCTGCGGTTCCAAGCGGATTTGAGGAATAGGTCGAGTGCGTCGAACCGGGGCCGAATTTGTCAGGCGCAATCAACTCTTCCCGCGCCCAAATACCCGACAATGGGTTAAGCCCGTTGGTTATGGCTTTACCAAAAATTATGATGTCAGGCTGGACATCGAAATGTTCGAGCGCCCACATTTTTCCGGTCCGGAAAACACCCATTTGGACCTCATCATCGACAAACAAAATGCCATGCTCGCGGCAAATTTCCGCAAGCCGTTTGAAATAATTGCGCGGGGGCACAATATACCCGCCAGTGCCTTGAACCGGTTCAATGAAAAATGCGCCGAATTCCGAAGAACGCGTTTTGGGGTTCCAGGTTCCGGTACATTCATGTTCGAACTTACGCTCGAACTGATAGATAAAGTAATCTTCAGCGGCTTCGGGATTGTGTGAATAGGGCGACCGAAAAACGTAGGGGTAAGGAACAAACTCTGCCCGGTCCGGAAAAGGCCCAAAAGCTTCACGGTAGCGATAGGAAGATGTGATGGCCGAAGCCCCCAAAGTTCTTCCGTGGTAGCTGCCTTCAAAAGCAAACATACGGGAACGCCCCGTATGTTTACGCACTAACTTAAGCGCGTCCTCGACCGCCTGCGCTCCCCCAACATTGAAATGCACCCGGCCTTTCAGGCCAAATTTCTTTTTAACACTTTCCACAATAAGCTCGGCAAGTTCGATTTTCTCGCGATGCAAATACTGGCATGCCAATTGAGGCAGCTTATCAATTTGCCGTTTTAAAGCATTATTGAGACGCGGATTGGCATAACCCAGGTTAACCGTGGAATACCACATTTGCAGATCAAGATACGGCTTATCTTCCATATCATAAAGATAGCTTCCGTCGCACCGGTTAAACATTTTGGGATGCTCGGCATAATGAACCGTGTCACCGTAAGAGCAAACCTCTTTCTCGCGGGCAAGCAAATCCCTTTCGGCAGAATTCACTACTTGAGTTGCCGTTGGCTCAAAAAATTGCGTTTTCATTTTACTCCTTAAGTTTTTTACCCTCATTGTACAAAGAACATTCAAGCTAAAAATTGGGTCGCTGAATTCTGTATAAGATAGCATTTTTTCCATTATCGCACATCAGACTTTAGTCTGATAGAAATGGGGGGGATAAAATCATGCTATAATGCTCATGTCATGGGAAAATACTTCTCAGCAAAGACTCGCCCTTCATGGTTATCACCCATTCTTGGCGGGATCGGAGGAATCATCTATGCGACCGTTGATGAAGCGCTCATCAAGAGACTCTTCGGGGTTGCAACACCTGCGTCGATTGTTTTTGCGCACGATATTTTGGATTTCGTGCTGCCCGTTCTCTTTGGAATCCTCGTCGGATTGGCGATTAACACTATCTACAGGCAGGCCCAACTGAACCAGAAACTCTCCTTTCAAAACGCAAAACTTCAGAGAGACTTGTTAGTCAACACGCTTACCTCTCTTTTCCTGCATGAGATCCGTAATCCGATTCACAATATCACAGCAGCATTAGAGGATACCCGCGTCAGCCTGCCCGATGAAATCGCAGAAATGCTGAACCGAAATTTAAAGCGGCTAGAGGAGACAACACAACAATACCGTAAATGGGGCTCTCTCTTCGACCAAATCGACCCAAAAGAAAAAACCGAACTGCGCCCATGGGTAAAGGAATTTATCGAGAACAAAGTTCGCTCCAGACTTCGGGAGCTGGAAATAGAATATTTCTTGGATATCGACCCCTTGAAAATTAATATGCATCCGGTTCTATTAGACCAGTGTTTTACAACTCTCTTAGCCAATGCGTGCGAGGCCTTGGCTAAAGAGCCCCATGAAAGACAGCTGCGTCTGATTGCCCATCTCCAGCCTCCGCTTTACAACAACATTGAAATCAAAATCATTAACCAAGGGCAGGGATTTAGCGAGGAGGTGCTGAAAAAGCAAGCCCAGTCCCCAATTCAAAGTAAAACCGGCTTAGGAATCGGGCTGACTTTACTGCGAAAAATCCTTGAGCTGGTGGAAGGTGAAGTCATTTTGTCTAATTTTATTGGACATGCTGAAGTCAGCCTGATTGTTCCGGGAGAAGCCGAATGAGAATCGCTTATGTTGAAGACGACATGGACGCGCGGACTATTTTTTCACAGAAACTCAAAGTGGATCACGTTGCTTGCGACGCCTACTCCTCGGCAGAAGAAGCTCTTGACCATATTCACCCGGGATCTCACGACGCGCTCATCATCGATGTCCAACTGCCGGGGCAATCAGGAATCCAATTACTAAAAGAACTCCGAAGACGGGAAATTCATACTCCCTGCGTTCTGATTACTGCGTTTAATAGCCTGGAATATTCCAGAGAAGCTCTAAACTCGAACGCAAACTACTTGCTGGAAAAACCTTTCAATTACCGGACACTCCGGCAAATCATAGAAAAGATCATCGTGACGCCAAGCTCAATCCAGCACTGCGTCGACCGCGGCATCGCTCAACTAACCCTCACCTCACGAGAGAGCGGTATCGCACTCTATATACTGAAGGGTTTATCAAGTCACGAGATTGCAACAATATTGGGGATTTCTGAAAAAACGGTCAAACACCATATTACGGAGATTTTTGAGAAAGCACAGGTTTCGAGCCGCGCTGAATTTTTTTCCTATATTTTCCCCGTCTAGATAATATCAACGGCTTTTTGCCGGAGATGATGCTCCTTATACCCTCCTAAAGGACTCTAAAAGGTCTAGAGGCATCAGCCCGAGTGGAAAGGTGAGGTTGGCATGCGAGTGTAATGGCTGCCCGACCGCCACTCCCAGACGACCTACTTTCAGTATCGAAATACCAATTTCGCTGTACCGGGCGGCGAAGGGCGAATGGAAGCTCCAGAGAGAAGAGGGCTCAACGACGATTAAAAGACGGGTTTACAATAATAAGAAACACACATCAAAAACCGTCCGAGCACCCTATCCAGATTCCGTTAAGGCTTGAATTCTATCAAAAAGATCCGCTGAAAGTCCAAACTTTTTAGGCGAAAGTGATCAAGGTGTAGAGCTCAAGCCTCTACACTTTATTTCCGCATTTCCCAATACCCGCCCGTTTTGAAGCTACCCTTATATTTGATTTTTCTTTCTTTCTTCAATTTTTTAATCCAACGTTCCAAAGTTTTCTGGGGTACCTTGAGGGCTTGGGAAATATGTATGATTCGCTGGCCGGGGTTTTTGCGAATATAAACGAGCAGCGAATTTACTCCCTCACTTACTCCCTCATTTACTCCCTCACCCAAGCCCCCGATTTTTTTGATTTCCCGGACGCCAATTTCAGGGCGGTAAAAGGTGACAAGAAATCCTGTCTTCAAATTTTCGAAGGTCACCTTTACCTTTGCTTCCTGGCAAGCCTCATAAATTCTTTTTAGGCCGGAGCCCCAGCGTTCAATGTCGCTTGCCATGAAAAATACATTTGCCACCAAGGGATTGCGCAAGATGCTCCGTTCCTTACCCGTAATGAATTCCTGCGGAGTATGGTCTTCCGGAAACCGGCCAGGATTATAAATCTCAATGCGGTCTTTGAAGATTGCGACCTCATTTCCTTTCGGATTAGAAAAATCCCTATGACAGAGAGAATTGACGATGGCTTCCCGGATAGCGCGGACGGGAATTTCCGGAATTTCTACTCGTCTGCTGCCAGAAAGATCGGCACGCCAGTTAATATGTTCTCTGCAATAGGATTCGCTCTTTTCGATCAGATCAAATAAATTTCCTCGGAAATTTTGGATATCAAGAAAGGTAATCTTTTCTGTTCCAGCGAAAATAGCTGCCTGGACTTCAACCTCGTTATGCGCAGAAAACAAAACACGCGCCGCATTGAAAAGTTTATTTCCCTTAATCAGGCCAAGCTTATTGAGGACATTCTTCGCATTGTCATAGCGGCTGTTCATGCGTCCTGCATCATTGGCACGCTTAACAAAACGCCGAATCGCCGGGACGCTCGCTTCCTTGATTCCTGTACCGGAGATCTCGGCTTCCCATTTTGAACGATAATCATTCCGGTTTATGAGCAACTTTTCAATTTCTTTGACGGAGAGCTGTCGGTTTTCATCGGCAACCCGCATGTAAGCACGGCCGTAAGCAAAATACGGACTGTCGCTGCCTTCAAATTCAACAAGGATGCACGGTTTCTTCTGAAAAATCCGAGCCGTTACTCTTGGAAAAAGTTTCGGCTCAATGTGAGCAGAAATGGCCTCAGTCACATCCCGTAACGTATTCTTGCCGATTGATTGTCCGATCACCAAGCCATGATCATTAACTCCAAAGTAAAGCTTGCCCTTGCCGTGCTTGTTAAGAATCGCGGCAATTGAAATGACCGCCTCTTTAAGTTCCGAGGTGGAGGTTTTGAGTTCTACGGTCTCTGTCTCTTTAAATTTCATCGGATGCCTTTCCTCTTATTGCGCCGTATTCTATCACAGGCTCTTGTGATGTTCATCGACCTTTGGTTTTAAGTCATGGATGATTTCGAGGACGCTGGAATCATGCTTCGACAGATCAAGTTTGATCCGGCCGATGCGCTGGCGAAGGCGGAGCATGTCTTCAGGCTTAAATTTTTTCTGATAAGGCTCGTATTCCATTTTCTTCGGTTCCGTTTCCGGAGTATAGAAAAGACGACAGTCTAAATAGTGTCCTGTGCCATATTTTGAAAAAAAGCTGGCGCAGGTGGACAGTCCTATTTCTTTAATCAGTTGAGCGCTTGATTCAATAGTCTCTTCATTGAAAAGAGCCTTGAAATCGGATCGCTCTTGAAGACGTTCCCTCTCTTTATTTATTTCCTGCATAAAGGATTTGTATTCCGACCTCTTACGCTGAATTTCTGAAATGTTTGGAAGCATCAAAGTATTCCAACGGTCTTTCTCCGAGTAAAGCAAGCTGAACCTCGATGAAAAAATCCGGAGCTTTGCTTTAAGCTTTAAGTCTTTGAAATATTGCTCCATCGGGTATTGCTCTTCGAATTCTTCAGGAAATACCAAATAAATGGCAGGGTAGCCATTACGGCAATTTCCATATTTTTGCTTCTTCTCATAAAAAAGATGGGCGATTAAATACAGCATAAAAAACGATCGTTTCTGCCCAAGCTCAATGAATAGATATTTCTCTGATCCTAAAATGTCCTGAAAGTTCAGAGGGCGTCCTTGCGTCAAAGGGTGTTTATCCAAATTCATTTTTGCTCCGAATTTGGAAAGCTTCTCAACCAATGAATCCCGGTGCGTTTTCAGGGAATCGAAATTCCACAAATATTCACGTGTTAATTCGATTTCGTTTAACACCGCCGCAGCCCGCTTATCTTTCAAAAGCACCAAAAGATCATCCAATGCATAAGGCTTTCCATTCTTGGCAAGCGACTTCATCAGCCGCTCTAAAACAGCGGCCTCGCGGCTGTCTTTGACAAGCTTGAGCCAATCCCTTAAAAAGTCAAAAGCATCGCCATAAAAAGGAGAATAGCTTGCCGAAATTTCCGGCCGGTTAAGGGACAAACAGAAAAAAGACCGGATCTTTTCCTCGGATTCTCTTTCTCTTAAAACATGGGTCACTTCCTCCAAAAAGTTTTGACCTTCAGGAGCAAATAACAAAATTTGATGCCCGCGCCTCACGTCCGCTTCAAGGGTTTTTTGTAAAAGATTCCTAGCCAGAATCCCGGAGCCCAATACCTGTAAATCTTCGTCTGGATCAATCTCCGAAATGGTCATTCGTTCAACCCTGACTAAATCCAGTCCCATGACTTCATGCGGATTTGATTGATCAAGCATTTCCTTCAGCGCTTTCAGCTTTCTTGATTTCCTTTCTAAATTCCAAGATGAAAGCGCAAAGCAAAGCAGATAATAATGCGCCCAAATCAAGAGGAGAAAACGGAAGAAACCCCATAGCCATCCATACTGCCATATCCATGCGAGGACAAAAATCATTGAGCCCGAAGTCCAGAATGCCAACAGAAGCATAAACAAAAGGAGCCCCAGGTATGAGAGGCCGCTACACCGGCTTGCTCGCGCCGCTACCTGAGCAAGCCGGTAAGTTCCCGCAAGACACCATTTCAAAATCGTCATCAAAGAATTTCCTTCAGTTTGAAATGGCCTCTACAAGTCCAAATCTGGACTTCTTCCCGCAGCTCCATGAGATTTTCATAAAGAACAAAGCAGAGTTTTTTGGAGCCTGCTTTGGTGGCGATCTTCATGATTAGTTGCATATCCTCAAGCCTTTCACAGACGTAGAAAACATAGTGAGTTTTGGGATCGTTTTCGTATCCTTCGATGATTTTTCGGTAGGTGGCGGGTTTCTTATCGCGGCGTTCCAATTCCACAGCTATGCCTTTCCCATTTCTTGTGAAAAATCCATCCGGTGTTTTGCGCTCGCCCCTTACACCGGCCTTTAAAATCTTTTCACTTTTCCAGTCCATGCAAAATTCAAGCTCCTGAAAAAGGAATCTTACATCGGTCGTCATCTTGTCATGCTCATACGCTGCAATCTCGATAGAATCCTGTACGTCCGCGCAACCCCAGCCCCGAATTCCGGCAGGATAAGATTTCCTTAGCTCTTCTACACCAAGCGGTCCTAAAAGATAACTTTCCGGCTCGCCCACCAATGTGCCTACAGCCTTTAAATATCCAAACTTCTTAAGCTTGCGAATCCTGATGTCACCGTAGCTTGGACAATCCCCAAAGATATGTTCCCTGGTCTGAATTCGTGTAAGGAATTTCTGTTCCCAGATCGTCTTAATCAACAAACGATCTCTTGCTCCAGTCCGGACATGTTTCCCATTAGGTTTCTTATATTTACTGCTTGAAAGTGTAGAGTTCATAAAAAAGTTTTTCTCCTTTGTGTGCTATTATTTTGCCGCCGAGTGGAGCCACCGAAGACCACCATCTCCTCGTACTATTATGGGAGAGGGTGGTCTTCGGGAAATCGCACTGGAAGTGCGATTGGCGAAACGAGGCAGCGGCACAACTTAGCGCGCATTTGCCCCTCCACTGGTATATACGCCGCACGACGTATATACCGAAGTGGATGAGAAACAAACGCGAGCAATCAAAACTCAGCCTGTTTTTTCTTAAAATCTCGTCATCCCAGGCATTCCTTAACAGTCTCGGAAAATCGAATCGGTGTAGAGTTCTTCCAGACATCTCAAGCTGCCTTTTTGGATTCATCGGAGTTCTCAGAAGAAGGGCTTTTTTGCCCTTTCAAAAGCCCGCGTTTTTCAGCAAGCCGCAACACACCCAGAGCCAAAATTTCACAGGCCTGGTCGATTCGCTCTTCCTCGCTTAAATGATCAAAAACTCTGGAAGCCGGACTTCTCCGCGGAGGATTACTCATCATTCCGAACCTCCTCTACACCCGAAGTCTTACTCAAAATTTCTGATGCCTTCGTGGTCACGTAAAGGAGTTTTGGATTCCCGCGTTCAAGGTATCCCGTTTTAATCAGTTTTCGAATCCTTTGAAAACCCGCATGCGCTTTCCTTGATTTCTCATTCCAGAATTTCTTTTCAATTTCTCCCGAAGTCTTGGCACTACCCGATTGGACAAACCGGAGAATTTCCAGATCCCGGCTGCTTACCTGAATGGCACTTTGCTTGGCAGCAAAGGTTGTCTTGCTGGTTTCCATCGCATTTACCTCCTTGTAGAGCCCTGCGAAAAAGAAAAAATATTTTCGTCAGGGTCCCCGTTTGAGGCAGGGGAAGGCCTTGCGATGTGGATGTGTGTCCCCACAGGACAGAGGGTTTATGACCTCAGAAGCCAGACTCATCTCTTGCAGAATTTCACCTTGCCGTTTGAAAGGGCGCTTTTACACTAGCTCAAAGGTTGTGAGCTATCTCGCAAGCGCCGGAGGCAATTCCACTTTTCCCTAAAGTCTCGGGCAGGCTTTATGGCCATTTCCTGTGTTTTATGCCGGAGCAAAAATCTACTCCGGCGGGCACACAGGCGTGCCACTAAAAGGAAGTATAGTACACTAATAGTATACTGTCAAGTGGCCACGGAGAATATTTTATTGATTTTTGAACCCTGATAGTATACTATTTCCTATTAGGAGGTAACTTCTCATGGGAATTGAACTTGCGAATATTATTAAGGAAGGGATGCAGGCCAAGGGCCTCACATACGACCAGACAGCCGAGCAAGCCGGTATTTCAAGAACCTACATTGCCAAGATTCTTCAGGGAAGCAGAAACCCCGAAGATGAAGTCGTCTTAAAACTTGCTGATGTCCTTCAAATGGATCGAAAAGAAGTTTTATTTATTGCCCACCGCGACCGGGCTCCTGAGGAAGCCAAAAATTATTTCGGCGGCAAACCCTTAAAATCTGTCCGCTCACTTCCCAAAACGTTTCTTGATCTAATGCCTTCGGCTGAGTATGTCGATGAAAATCGCTACTCTCGAAAATACATTCAACTCGCGAAGCAAACCACGCCCTGGGCCCAAAAAACTATCGACAAAGAAAGCGGGTTCACAAATCAATTCCGTGAAGCTCAGAAGCAGGTAGTTAATTGGATGTTCATGAGATTCAGAGGTCCGCTCGAGGCAAAGAAGCGGGAAAAACTTATTCAACGTTTCGAACGCCTGAATCAGGAGTTAGAGGCTTACCGCAAAAAGGCGGAACAAAAAAAAGAGCTGCTTGCCATCGACTTGCCTTTGGTAACCGATGAAGAAAGCGCAGATCCAACGATACCTGTACTTATTAAAAAAAGGGGGAAACAAACTTGGAAGCTAGCCTTTGAAAAATCGTCTTCCAGCACCCCTTTTGTTTATCAAGTCAAGGATGAAGGAATGATCCCTCTGCTAAAACCGGGAGACAAAATCATTGGAATAACCGGAACTATTGAGAAGCTGGAAGATTTAATCGGAAAAGTTATTATTGCCAAAGTCAAAAGACTTGGCATTGTCGTTCGTTACTACAACCGCAAAGATAAAAATGTCATTCTCACCGCCTTAAATCCTTCTTTTCCGCCCCATATTCTTTCCCGCGGTGAAATCGAATGGCTTCATCCAGTTAAGGGCATCTATCGGGATTTGGCTTAATTCTTTTTTTGCACGAGGAAGAGCGAAAATTTGGGCTTGTGGTGAGAAAACTACGAGAACAGAAGGGCTTTACCCAGGAGTCCTACGCAGATCATCTTGGGATTGATCGGAGTTACACGGGCCGGATTGAACGCGGAGAAGCTTCGGTAACGTTGCATAAGATACAGCTCATCGCGAAGAGTTTTGGAATGACTAAGTGGGAACTTCTCAAGGAAGTTGAAGCTAAAACAGTTTAGTCGTTTTGCCCCTTCCCCTTTCTATTATCCTCGGTAATTAGAATAGAAACTTCATGATCCAAATTTTATAGATCTTCTTTTAGTTCCGCGCCATCCCAAATAATTCTGATCCGCAACGGCCTTGGCTCTTGCGTCACAGATCCCCAAGCCACCGCGATTTCTTCCATTTGGACTTCGGGAGAGAATTTTTCAGATTTGCCGAGAGCCAATTCTTGGGCTTTTAAATCATAGGCAACTCGCGCCATAACATAATAGGGATCATTCGTCGGGACGGATAATAGGGTCACATATCTGCCCACTTTTTCCGCAATCGATATAACGCGGGTGAATAACTCATCTTCGGTCGGAATTGGCTCAGAATGACCTTCCAGTTCATAACCTTTCCCGACCTTCGAAGTCAAAACCACAACATCCGTTTCTTCGGGGTCAATCTCTTCCAAAACTTTTTGAAGGTGGACAAGCTTTTTAGGACCGCGCACGGCAACAATCACGCGTTTCGCCTTTGTGCATCGGCAGGCATCGGGCGTAAGTAATTCCACCTGATTTAAATTAACCCGGTCCACATGGCCATGGTGCCCGAGGATTCCTTGCTTTCGCAGTTTATGGGCATTAACGCGTTCAGAAACGATAAAGATGATAAAGAAAACCAAAGTAAAAACAGCGCCCCAAATCGTAGCAACTTGTTTCGTCAAAAGATTAACCAAGGCCGTTGCAAGAAGAACGATAAAAATAAGCCCTAAGCCAATTGGGAATTCAATGCCTTTGATTTTAATATTGAAGGGCACTCTCCATTCACGCGGGGTCTTATCTTTATAGCGCAGCACCAGAACGGCAAGGGATTTAAACACAAAACTCCAAATGACGCCGAATGCATAAGCTTCCCCTAAAATATAAATATTTCCTCGACACATTATAATGGTCAAAATTTGTAATCCGACCGTAAGATTGATCAACCGGGATGAGGTGCCAAATTTCGAGTGAGGCTTACGAAGAAATTCAGGCAAAATACCATCCTCACCGAGCCGATTCATAACGCCATTTGATCCGATGATGGAAGTGTTAACTGCACCCGATAGAATCAAAAATCCCACAAACACAACAAAAGCTTGAAAGAAGAGCTTAATTGTGTCAGGCCCCACAAAATACATCGTAAGGCCGCTGATTAAATTATCTGAATACTGACTCATGCGCACCGAATCAGGAATAATCATGACAGCAAAAAAAGTCACCAGCGAAGTTAATAACATGCTGTAAAGAAAAACAATAAAGCCTGCTTTTTCAAGATTCTTGAGCTTTGGAGCCTCGATCTCGCGGTAAACCTGCGCCAAAGATTCCTCACCGCTCATGGCAAGAAGAGAATGACCGAAAGCAATCGTAATTCCTAAAAGACCAATTGGTTTAATCGTGTCTTTAAAGCCATGTAGCCAACCTAATGATTCGGCATTAAAAACAGGAGCAAATGGTGGCCAATGAAAGCCGCGTATCCAAAGAGTAATGACACTCCAGATAATTACGATCACAGCCATGATTGTTGTGACGATCATAATTTTTAAAGCCTTGTCACTTGACTCATGCATCCCCTTGACATTTTGCCACCAGAAATAAAGAGTCACAGCTATAGCAAATAGAACGGAAAAGAGATCCGCTTGAAAATGCCAAGCGATATGAAAACGAGGGAGCGTCGTATTTAGCAAACCGACCAGATATTGGCCTGCTGAAACAGCGCTGATCGGTCCGGTCAAGACATAATCAAACATAAGAGCGGAAACGGACAGCTTTGCCAATGTGCCGCCCATCGCTTCTTTGACAACCCGATAAACGCCTCCACGCACAAACATACTGCACGACTCAATATAAATGGCGCGAACCGTGTAAGAGAAAAGCATGACCCCCAGAACAAACCAGGGGGCGGCTTTTCCAATCGCGTGTTCTGCGATACCTCCGATGTAATAAACGGTGGAGGCCAGATCACACAAAACGATGGCCGCCGCACGCCAAAAGCTGATAAAACTCAGCATAGCGGTCGTAACTAAAATGACATTGCTGGCGGTAGTTTTCTTCCCCGGGATATTAGGCATTGTTAAGGGCCATCTCTACATTTTCTTTTTCATGCGGCACTTCGCTCTCAAGTATTTTCAACCAAACCGCTTCACGTGTTTTTAATTCCATCAAGGCATCAATAAAATTTTCCTTCAAAAATAAAGAGGAGGTGCTTGCTAAAAATCGCAAATGATTCCTCGTATCTTCTACAGGGCTAACAAAAAGGAAAAATAAACGAATAGGGTCTCTCCCAGAATTAGTCGAGATGCCAGCTGGACAAATGCCTAATGCTGCCCTGATTTCACCCAAACCAGATATCCGGGCATGCGGGAATGCAATTTCCGATGTCACAACCGTGCTGGCATTTTGTTCTCGCTCCAGAATCGCATTAGAAATTAAAACCGGATTATCAAACGACAGCATGCCAACCAATTCATTAAGAACAAAACCCTGCGAGCAGGCCGTCTCAAAAAAATGAATATGCTTTGAACTTAAATAATCCGAAACAAGAATTGGCTTCACCTCCTGAATCGGAGTATCAAATTTTCTAACGCTTCGTTCTTTTACCAATTTGTCTCTTAACCATTTTCTTCTTAGCGACATTTCCATGACTCCTTAATTTAAGTAATAATAAAACACAATAAACCAGACCTGGAAGATCTGAGGTCGGTTTTATTTTGGGAGAGATTTTATGAGGTGCTACGAGGCGGCGGATCAGACGGGAGACTAATAAGCGGATAAAGCCTTGAGATAATTTTCATTTTCCCTCTCACCTTCGCCTTCGGGGTTAGCTGACGGGCTAAGGTTGAGTGGATAACCTTTCACCTCGGCAGATTCAAACGTCAAGTTTGGATCTGCATGCAGTCCCAAAGCATAAGCTTTGGGATGCGGTGATTCGCCCCTTTTTGTTATTGGGTCCCCCGATCCCTTTCGGAATTCGGCATTGCGATACGCTATATCAAAAAGGGGTCAAGCACCTAATCAAAAAAGCGTCAAGGATAAAAACGATTTTCTAACGGAAAAAATGTGATTTTTTAAACCAACACGAAGAGAAATTCGGAGAAATTATTTTTTAGAATTTAACCGATATCCAACACCGGGTTCGGTTAAAACATAACGGGGCCGGTCCGGATTTGGCTCGATTTTATTCCGTAGATTACTGATCGTAACACGAAGTAAGTGAGCAACGCTTTTTGAAGCTTCCTCTTTGTCCCAAACCTCTTTTAAAATCTGCTCCTGGGTAACCACTTTTCCCGCATTTAAGATGAGCATTTTAAGGATGTCATACTCAATGGGTGTTAGGGGCAGCACGTGGCCACTCAACTCCACTTTGTGTTTCGCAATATCAACTAGCAATTTACCAGCTTTGAAAGTAGTCGTTTCATCATGCGGAACAAGCCTTCGCATAACAGCCCTCAGCCGGGCCAAAAGCTCTCCTGTCTTAAAGGGTTTCACGACATAATCATCTGCTCCGGCATCTAAGGCTTGTACCATGTCCTTTTCTGTGTCTCTCGCGGACAAAACTATAATCGGTATTTTGTTTCTCTTGCGGATTTCTTTTATAATTTCCAGTCCATCCTGATCCGGCAAATTGAGATCCAGAATAATAATATCCGGATGCAAAGAAACAGAGCTTTTCAATGCCTCCGTCCCATTAAAAACTTTGAAAACGTTATAGCCTTGAGAAGCTAAAGCTTCCTTCAGAGGTCGCTTTATGAGTTTCTCTTTATCAACCATAAGTAGGCGCAAACCTGGTTTTGTTTTCATAAATTTAGCTGGACGCACCTTTGGTCATTTTCTTTCCAAACCGGAAACCAATAATAATTACTGAAGTCCATACCGCAGAGATAAGAAGACGGTCTTGGAAGGGCTGAGCCTTAAAGGCAAAAACTAAGGGAGTGGCAATCACAATAAAAATAAGAAGGATTTTTAAAAAATTCAGGTCAAATTGATGGAAGAATGCTCCGCGCAATCCAATAACAAAGAAAAATATCGAGGCATAGGAAATGAGTGTGAACTTTAAAAGAAAATCCATTTAAAATGGTAGCAATGAGGCGGACGGAGGGCTAATTAAAAAGAGGGCTAAAAGTATTAAAAAAACATTAAAATTAGAAAGCCAGCGGAAGGAAACTACCGGATCAGGGCAGTTTTGCGAATTGACGTTTGTCTAAAGAAGGCAAAATCGGTAGCCGACTCCCGATTCTGTTTTGATGCGCTGCGGCTTATTAGGATCTGACTCTATTTTTTGGCGAAGATGCGTGATATAAACACGCAGGTATTGGGTTCTTTCCTCGGAATTTGGGCCCCATACTTCCCGCAGGATTTGACGGTGTGTTAATACCTTTCCCGCATGATGAATCAAGAGTTTTAAAAGCGAGTATTCGATATTTGTTAATTTTAATTCTTTGCCATTTACAAGCACACGCCGGTCTGCAAAATCGACCGTTAAATCTCTGTTTTCAAATAAAGGTAGATCAGGCTTCTCCGGAGCATGTCTCAAAATCACCCGTAGCCGGGCCAAAAGTTCTTCCTGCCCAAATGGTTTAGTAACGTAATCATCCGCCCCGCTATCCAATGCTGCGACCTTTTGTTTTTCAGCATCACGGACTGAAAGGACTAAAACAGGAACCTGGCTCCATTCCCGAAGCCTTTTAAGGACCTCCGCGCCATCCAAATCCGGCAATCCTAGATCAAGAATGACGGCGTCCGGCTTTTTTTGCACCAGTTCCATTAACCCTAGTTCTCCATTTTCAGCTTCGCAAAAGCGGTAGCCTCCGGTCTCAAGCGTTGTCCGCAAAAGACGCCGCATTTGGACTTCATCATCGATCACTAAAACAAGCGGCTGATTATTCATTGATTTCCTTTGCTTCCGCATGAAAAAATTCTACCGGAAGGCTGACCGTGAAGCAGGCCCCACCCTTTTCAAGATTGCGGACTTCAATATCACCGCCATGAGCTTGAATAAATCGTTTTGAGATTGAAAGACCGAGTCCTAGCCCTCCGGGCTGAGGATTCTTTCCACGATAAAATTTATCGAAGATTTTATCAAGATCTTCTTTAGGAATACCGCGCCCTTGATCCATGACGCTGATAAAAAGGGCATTTTGATTGGAATGAACGGAAATGGTAATTTCCGTGTTCTGCGGTGAATACATGGCCGCATTTGAAATTAAATTCATGAGCGCCTGCTGAACCATCATGGCGTCAATTTTAACTACTGACGGGTCACCTTCATATTTTACATTCACATGATGATGACTGAGCTGATCCTTTAGATTTTCAAGAATTTGATTCAGAATATCCCGGATATCATGCCACTCTAAATTGAGTTGTAATCTGCCGGAATCAAGGCGTGTCATATCCAACAGCCCATTAACCGTCTGGAGAAGCCTCTGGCTTGCTGCGCGGATTTCTGAAACCAGTCTTTGAAATGTTTCCGCTTGGATTCCCCCCTTTGCCAGATGTTCGGCCGAGCCTGCAATAACCGCAAGCGGAGTTTTAAGCTCATGAGAAACGCTGTCTAAGAGCGCAGTTTGAAGTTTTTCAGACTCCGCTTTTACTTTGGCTTCTTCCGCTAGCTTAGTCAGCATGTCTTTTTCTAGAATAACTGTAATAAATGAAGCGAAAGATTCAATTAAACTTCTTTGATCCAAACTCCAAACTTGGTTTTCCAAAGGCTGAATCACAAGAATTCCGATACTTGTGTCTCTCGAAACAAGCGGCAGGTAAAAATTTTCTGCTTCGGGAAGGGTTTCTGTAAATCGGCCAGCGGGTTCATGTTTTTGGAAGGCCCAGGTTGCAACACTCCTTTCTTTACTCGATAAGGCCAGAGTTCCGATTCTTGGTTTTTCCAAATCTACACGCCTTCCGTTTTCATCCGTAAGGAAAAGAGCAGTTTTGACTTTTAAAATTTCTTCCAGTTTTATGAGCGCGTTTGAAATGGACTGATTTGCGTCATGAGTCATGGCGATAATGCGCGTCAATTGATAAAGGGTATTGACTCTTTCTTCCTGTTTTCGCTCGGCTTGCTCTCTTTCACGCAACCGCGTCGTAATTTGCCCCATCACAATTGCAATCACAAAATACATGACGAACATAATAGCGTCGTAAGGTTTGTTGATAAAAAAAGTAAACTTTGGCGGAATAAATAAAAAATTCCAAAATAGGGCGCTCAAAGCACCCAATGCGAGCATTGGCCACCTGGTCAGATAAATTCCGGAGATGACAACAGCAAGCAGATAAACCAATGCGACTGAGGAATACCCAATTATTTTTTCAAGAGAAAGGCACACTGCAGTTACTGCAACTACAATTACGAAAATAAGTCCATATTCTCGGGGCCGGCCCACGGAAAGCGGCAATCTGCGCTGGACCGCTTTTGATCGATCCGGTCCAAGGCTTTTCACCCGCACCATATGAATATCAATGTCTCCGCTAACGCGAATGAGTCGGTGAGCCAAAGATCCGCCACGTAGCCATTCCAAAAAGGGATTACTGGAAGGTTTACCAACGCAAATTTGGCTTACATTGCTTTGACGCGCCACTTCAATCAAAGTTTGAGCAACATTTGTCCCAGATCTCACAATCACTTCCGCTCCAAGCTGCCTTGCTAGCGTCAAATTCCGGGCGAGTCTCTTTTTTTCTTCCTCGTCCGGCTCAGAATCTTCCACATAAACCGCAATCCAAGGTGCATTGAGGGCAGCGGACTGGCGCCGTGTCCAGCGGATAAGGCTCTCGGAAAATGGGGTGGGACCAATCGCCACCATAAGCCGCTCACCAGATTTCCACGGCCCTTGAATCCGCTGCTCCGTCATGATTTCGCGCAGCTCTTGATTTACGCGTTCAGCGGTAATTCGGAGCGCCATTTCACGCAGGGCCATCAGATTTTGTTCGCGAAAAAAATTATCAGCCGCCGTAGCAGCACGTTCGCCAATATAGACCTTTCCTTCTTTCAAGCGCTGGCGGAGTTGTTCGGGAGGAAGATCAATGAGAGTGATTTCATGCGCTTCATCGAGAACCGAATCAGGAATCGTTTCTTGAACCCTAATGCCCGTGAATTGGCTTACAGCTTCCGCACGGCTTTCGACATGCTGAACATTTAAAGTGGAATAAACATCAATTCCAGCTGCGAGAAGTTCGAGGACATCTTGATAACGCTTCGGATGGCGACTTCCGGGGACATTGCTATGAGCTAGCTCATCGACTACCACAAGTTGCGGCCGGATCATCAGGATGGTGTCGATATCCATTTCTTCCAGTTGAATGCCGCGATACTGCCTTTTCATTTTGGAGGCGACAACCATTCCTTCCAAAAGTGCGCCTGTCTCCTTGCGGCCGTGGGTTTCGGCAACGCCTAGTAAAACGTCAATGCCTTCGTCTTGCCGTTGCCGGGCAGCCTGAAGCATGGCATAGGTCTTCCCTACGCCAGGGCACATCCCAAGGAAAAGCTTGAGTTTGCCCCGCTTTTGCCTGGCTTCTTCCTTTTGAATAGAAGTCAGTAGTTCATCAGGATTTGGACGGTCAGGTTCCATATAGAAATTATAGTCTATCTATCGGCAAATTCACTGTTTATAAGAATCCAAATCCAGATTCACTTTTAAGACATTCACAACCGGTTCTCCTATGACTTTCATGAACCGGTCTTCGGTATTTTTGTGGATAATCGTTTTAATCGTATTCTCGGAGATGCCTCGGACACGGGCAATTCGCGGAACCTGATAATAAGCCCCTGCCAAACTGATGTGAGGATCGAGCCCGCTCGCAGAAGCAGTCACAAGATCCACTGGAATGGGTGCAGAATTTCCTGGATCAACCGCTTTTAATGCTTTCATCCGGGCTTCTACCCCCTTTAAATAATCAGGATTCATCGGTCCGTAATTTGACCCCGAAGAAGAGGATGCATTGTAGGTTGGCGAAGTCGCCGAAGGTCTACCCCATAAATATTTCGGATCATCAAACGGCTGGCCGATGAACTCAGAACCAATCGGTTTGCTATCCCCAAAGATCAAGCTCCCATTCGCTTGATTTTTGAAAAGCATTTGAGCGATTCCTGTAACAAAAAGCGGATAAGCAACGCCTGTCAGCAAAGTCAGCAGTACAAAGGAAACCAATGTAGGTCTTATTTGTTCACGAATCATATTAGTCCTCCCTTAAATCAGATGTAGCGCAACGAGTAGCAAATCGATCAGTTTAATTCCGATAAACGGCGCAATAATGCCGCCGATTCCATAAATCAAAAGATTGTCCTGTAAAAGACGGTTGGCCTCGACGGCCCGGTATTTCACCCCTTTCAATGCAAGCGGAATCAAAAGAATGATAATGATTGCATTGAAAATGACAGCCGAAAGAACGGCGCTTGCCGGTGTCGCAAGATGCATGATGTTTAGCTTTGCAAGCGCCGGATAAGTCCCGACGAAAGCTGCCGGAATAATTGCGAAATATTTGGAAACATCGTTAGAGATGCTAAAAGTTGTAAGCGCCCCGCGAGTCATGAGAAGCTGTTTTCCAATTTGCACAATTTCCATAAGTTTAGTGGGATTGGAATCCAGATCTACCATGTTACCGGCTTCTTTGGCCGCTTGAGTTCCTGTATTCATCGCAACCGCTACGTCAGCCTGCGCAAGAGCTGGAGCATCATTAGTACCGTCTCCTGTCATGGCCACCAGGCGGCCTCCTGCCTGCATTTCCCGTATCAATTTCAATTTGTTCTCCGGCGTGGCCTGGGCAAGAAAATCATCCACACCTGCTTCAGCAGCGATGGCCGCAGCAGTCAAGGGATTGTCGCCTGTAATCATGATCGTCTTAATTCCCATGCGACGAAGCTCAATAAATCGTTCTTTGATTCCGCCTTTCACAATGTCTTTTAATTGGATAACCCCAAGAACACGTGTATGGTCCGCAACAACCAGCGGAGTCCCGCCATCCTTTGCGATGGATTCGATATGTTGTTTCAAATCGCTTGGGAAGAAACCGCCCGATTTTTGTACATAAGCTTCAATAGCGTCCGAAGCTCCTTTGCGGATTTCCTTCCCATCGCCAAGATTCACGCCGCTCATCCGTGTTTGCGCGGTGAAAGGGACAAAGGTTGCTTTGAGTTCATGGATCTGACGCTCGCGAATTCCATATTTTTCTTTGGCAAGCACCACAATACTCCGTCCTTCAGGGGTTTCATCTGAAAGAGAAGAAAGCTGCGCTGCATTGGCAAGTTCTTCGGTCGTCGCACCATTGGTAGGAATAAAAGCCACGGCCTGCCGGTTACCGAGCGTGATCGTTCCTGTTTTATCCAGGAGCAGCACATCCACATCCCCGGCGGCTTCCACGGCCCGGCCGGAGGTTGCAATCACATTGGCCTGGATCATGCGGTCCATGCCTGCAATGCCAATTGCCGGAAGAAGTCCTCCGATGGTTGTGGGAATTAAACATACTAAGAGCGCGGCAAGAACCGTCACGGTGATCGGAGTTCCGTTTCCGGAACTCACTACGGCGTAAATTGAAAACGGAAGCAGCGTCACGGTCGCCAAAAGAAAAATAATCGTCAGCCCGGCAAGTAAAATGCTAAGCGCAATTTCATTGGGAGTTTTTTGACGCTTTGCGCCTTCCACCATTGAAATCATCCGGTCTAAAAAAGTCTCTCCGGGATTAGAGCTAATCCGTACTACAATCCAATCCGAAAGAACTCGTGTGCCGCCAGTAACAGCGCTACGGTCTCCGCCGCTTTCACGAATGACGGGGGCGCTTTCACCCGTGATAGCACTTTCATCGACAGACGCAATTCCTTCGATGACTTCACCATCCATGGGAATAATGTCTCCAGTTTCAATCAGAACCGTATCACCTTTTTTCAAAACCGTTGCGGATACAAGTTCGTAACGGTCCCCGAAAGTATAAACAGGCTTTGAGAGTTTTTTTGCGAGCGTATCTTTTCTCGTGCGCCGGAGACTCGCCGCCTGTGCTTTTCCTCGGCCTTCGGCCATGGCTTCCGCAAAATTCGCAAAAATCAGCGTGAACCAAAGCCAGAGCGCTATCGAAAGAATAAAACCTGTGGGCGCCTCTCCATGTCCAACCAGCGCTTGAAAGAAAAGACCGGTGGTCAAAATACTTCCAACGAGCACTACAAACATGACCGGATTTTTGATTTGATGCCGGGGATCCAGTTTCTTAAATGATTCAAGCATCGCGGGCCCGGCAATAGATGGATCGAATAAGGATCTTGATTTAAGCGTTTTACTCATAGGATCTCCTTCAACCTGCAATCATCAAATGTTCGACAATCGGTCCAAGTGCCAGCGCCGGAAAAAATGTTAAAGCGCCAACGATCAGGACGACTGAAGCCAAAAATGCAATAAAAAGTGGCGTGTGAGTTGGTAGCGTCCCTGAACTGACAGGAACGATTTTTTTCTTTGCGAGTGATCCTGCGATTGCGAGTGCTGGTATTGCAAGCCAATACCGGGCAAAAAACATCGCAATGCCCAAGGCTGTGTTATAAAAAAGAGTATTGGCTCCCAAACCGGCAAAAGCGCTGCCGTTATTGTTGCCGGCAGATGAAAAGGCATAGAGCACTTCGCTAAAACCATGAATGCCTGGATTGAAAATCGTTGCCTTGCCTCCAGGCGATACAACAGCCACCGCTGTTCCAAGCAGGACGAGTACGCAAGGAATCAAAATGATTAAAGAAGTCATTTTAACTTCGTAAGCTTCTATCTTTTTTCCCAAATACTCAGGGGTCCGTCCCACCATAAGCCCGGCAATGAATACAGCAATGATGGCAAACGCAATCATTCCATAAAGGCCAGAACCCACGCCTCCAAAAATGACTTCTCCGAGTTGTATCATCCAAATCGGAATCAATCCGCCGATGGGCGTAAAAGAATCGTGCATGGCATTGACCGAGCCATTCGAGGCGGCAGTCGTCGCCGTAGCCCAAATTGCAGAATTTACAATTCCAAAACGCGCTTCTTTCCCTTCCATATTTCCGCCCGGCTGAAGTGCGTTGGCCGATTGATCAATTCCCATTTTTGTTAAAAGCGGATTGCCCGATTGTTCGGCCTGGACACAAATCCAAAGACAAGGAATAAAAATAATCAACATGGCGGCAAGAAGTGTCCAGCCTTGGCGTTTGTCCTGAACCATGTCGCCGAAGGTGTAACAAAGCGCGGCAGGAATTAAAAGAATGGCGAGCATTTCGAGAAAACCCGACAAAGCTGTGGGATTTTCAAAAGGGTGCGCCGAGTTCACGTTAAAAAATCCGCCGCCGTTGGTTCCAAGTTGTTTGATGGCAATCTGCGATGCAACCGGACCAAGCGCCAAAACTTGTTCGACTACTGCCTTCCCGTTTGAATCTTTCGTGCTTTGAACCAATGAAACCGTTTGGCTTGGGGAAAATGTTTGTGGCACTCCTTGCCAGACAAGAACAACAGCGTAAAGCAGAGAAAGAGGAAGAAGGATGTAAAGTACGGTACGAACCATATCCACCCAGAAATTTCCTATTTCCTGGGCTTGTTTTTTAATGAAGCCACGGATAAGCGCAACCAGAATTGCCATCCCAGTCGCCGCTGAAACAAAATTCTGTACGGCCAGGCCCAACATTTGAGTCAAATAACTCATCGTGGTTTCTCCGCCATAGCCTTGCCAGTTCGTATTGGTTCCAAAGCTGATGGCGGTATTAAAAGAAGAATCCGGGGAGACCGGCCCCATCGCCGCGGGATTTAAAGGAAGAATATTCTGAAGTCGCTGGAATGCATACACGACAAGAATTCCCAAACCATTGAAAAGCATCATCGCGACTGCATAGGTTTTCCAATCCATTCCTTCATCAGGACGAATTCCGCAAACTTTATAAAACAAAGTTTCCACGGGCTGAAAGAGCCTGTTAAGGCCAACGGATTTCCCTTCGTACACACGGGCCATATAAATCCCGAGCGGTTTTGCGCATAAAATCAGCGTAGCCAAATAGAGAAAACATTGGAGAAGATTGTTAGTATTCATTCGAATGCCTCCGGCTTCAATAACGCAATCAGTAGATAGACAAACAAAACAATTGATAAAATTCCACCGATCCAATAAATGATTGTCATAAATCGCCCCCAAGGTTGACGCACAATTTGATCAATCCCAGCGAGAGGATCATCAGTACCGCAATAAGCCCAATAAATAAGATATCCATTGTTCCCTCTCCCATTACTCGGGGCACTTCTCATCCAGTGCCCAGGCTACTTTCCCGACGCAATAGGATTTTTCTGCCACCGGTTTTTTAGAAACTTGCTCCAAATCTTTCCTGATATTTTCAACTTTATCTTTGCGCTGGTCTTTCGCATCTTTCATCTGCAAAACAATTTCTTGGAGTTCAGCGCTGACACGCTTAATTTTTTTATCGATTTGACTTTCTGAGATAGACTGATTTTCATTGCTCAAAATTGGATAAACCACTGCCTCTGAGCTCTGGCAAAACGCCACAGCCATGGCTCCTAACAACAAAATTGGACGAATTAAATTTTTGATTTTCATAGCCCTCGCTCCTGATTAAATCGTACCGCGGCTTTTGGGCAGGCGCTAATTAAAAGGCGGGCCTAAAGCATTAAAATAATATTAAAACTGGAAACGGTCTAAGAGGGATTGTTGAAGAGACTTCGCCGAAGCCCAATAAGGGATCTTTCTCGCAGATTCCATAGTGTCAAATAAAATGAGGAAATCTAGCGATATCAACCCCAACCGGCGATCCGGGCTCTTCCCCATTTAGAAGAAGAGCCCGGATTTGCTTCCTAAAAATCAAAAATAAATTTTAATGCCAGCATTCCATACGAATTGAACATACTGATGAACTCCGCCAAGGTTCTGAATGGCGGGAAAAAGAAAATTTCCAAAGATGGAAACATAATCATTTCCTCGAATCGAGAACTCAGGACCAAGTAGCATCGTCGTCCCCCCGCTATCCGCAACAACCCCATCTCTGTTTTTTTGCTTCCGTTCGTTTTGCAATGAAGCATCGATTCCAACCTTGCTCTGAAAATACTTGCTTTTGGGATTCAACAAATAATCGACAAAGAGATAGGTTGAAAAAAGATTGCCGAACCGGAAATCTTGCGCTCCTCGGGTTCGAATGGTGTAAATCGCATTACCATGAACGGCGATGCGCCCTACTTGATAGGCAAAATCAGTTCCTATCGACGGGTCAAAAGAACCGGAGCCAGGCTGCATTTCCGGCTGAAATTTATCTCTCTGCGGCGTTTTATTTGTCGTGACTCCAGTAGGAAATTTAATTCCCGCAAGCGGGCCAATAAAATTATTGCTCTTTTTCAGAAGCTTAAAAATACCCGTCAAACCAAGATCACCAAAACCTTGCGATGTCCGTCTTTCCCCAAGGTGATCTACAGCATCCGGGTCCGGGTCTAGCGGCTCTACATTGAGGTCATGCCTGACAATATAAGGCAACGCCGCAAAGACAGAAAACCGCTCCAAGAAGTTAGCACCCAAACCAAAATGATAAAACTCTTCCGTGGTTTTATCATGGGTATCGTGGCCTTCTTCACCCAGTTCACGGGCCAATTGCACATCCCGTTTATGCCAGACCTGCTGTTCAAATGAAAAATCAAAGAAAATAGGCTTTTCAGTTTGATTCAGCTTCCCTTCGCTGTTGATTCGAGCAAGAGAACAGCCGCACGAATCGCAGGCAAAAACTGGTTTAACTTGAAGAAGAAAAACGACTCCAATAAGAAAATAATGAATAAACCTTCGCATATGAATCCCCTTTTCCAATAAAAAGAATATTGCACACCCCTTTTTTAAAAAAGAAGGGGCGGCGAATTTTTATGAATGATTTAAATTGGGTGGAGGCTAGAAAATTCTTGGCGGGCGATCAATGCCCTTGCTAGTAAGCAAAGGTGCTACATCAAAAGATGAAATAGGAACAACCTCTTGTTGAATCAATATAAAGCGGTGGTTCGAAGAAGGCAAAAGAAAATCCCGCGAATACTCCGGCAAGACTGTCTTTGGTGTATCTGAAGCGCAAGGAGCTTTGGCGAAAGCGAATCCTGTTGCAGGGAATGTATTTCTTATCTTTGAATTCTCGGACACTTTGTCAGGACTAGGCAAGTGACAATGCATATGTGCAAAGGCCTGAACGGGTTTGAGATCTTTCTCTTTACCCTCTTGGAAGTTATCGGGCAATCCATGACGGAATGGACAATAAGCTCCCTTTGCATGATGACACATACAAATTGCGCGGCCACAGCAGGTGTGAGGATTGGGCATATTCCGGGAAGGAGGAATATCAAAAATTTGAATGGTAAAAATTGCCACCATAACAACAATTAGAGCACGCATTCGTTTATGGTACTTAATAATGGCACCTTAATCAAAAGAAATTTGGCTATTCTTTGAATCCATGCCAGAGGAGGGACATTCGGCAGACACTGTCTGCCGAATCGCTTATAAAGGACCGATCCAGGCAACGGGAGAATTCATCAAAATGTGGAAAGCTTATCAAAAGGTCATAAAGCAATACAGCAAGATTCCGCTTTCTGAGGAAAGACGGCT
>Ga0209515_10000414_pt1 | contig 79836 bp, 69 predicted proteins | sample Subgroupgradi54m_FD_187454 | JGI IMG/M metagenome (GOLD analysis project Ga0209515, IMG submission 187454) | Subsurface groundwater microbial communities from S. Glens Falls, New York, USA - GMW60B uncontaminated upgradient, 5.4 m (SPAdes)... ...
TGAGGGCCTGGCGGGCCTGAGGGCCCGGCCGGGCCAGTGCTGCCCTGCGGACCTTGCGGACCCTGAGATCCGGTGGCGCCTGCTAGTCCCGGAGACCCTGGCGGCCCGGTGGCGCCTGCTAGTCCCGGAGACCCTGGCGGCCCGGTGGCGCCTGCTAGTCCCGGAGACCCTGGCGGCCCGCTGGCGCCGGCGGCAGCGAGCTTGGCCCACTGCGAGGAGTTAGCCGGGATCGGTTCGACGCTGCCATTGGGGAGTAGCGCGATCCAGGTCTCACCGTTGTGGGTCACGACATCATTTACCTCATAACTGGCAGTGTCCTGCCACTCGCCCTTGAAGGTGATGCCGGCCTGGCCTGGACCGCCCTGCGGACCCTGAGGGCCTGGCGGGCCTGAGGGCCCGGCCGGGCCAGTGCTGCCCTGCGGACCTTGCGGACCCTGAGATCCGGTGGCACCTGCTAGTCCCGGAGACCCTGGCGGCCCTGAGGGACCGACCGCACCAACCATGTCATGTCTCATGGCAGCCCCAGCAAAGCGAATAGCGGGGCTGGTGGGGTTCGCGGCCGTATAGACGAAACTGTTGGCTACGCTGTCCGAGAGGTGACCTAGCAGACCCAAAACGATCAGGCCGGGACTGAGAGTAATCGTGAGGACGCCATTGCTGCTAACTTGGTAGGGAACGTCTGTTGCAGCAATCGGAATCGTTATCGGGCTGGCGAGCTGCCTGAGGGTGCCAGAGACCGTTGCTGTACCACTCATGCCCTCAGCGCAGATGGCTGGAGGCGTGAAGGTAAAGGATCCCAGGAATTGGTCGATCGGTGGCGAATCAACAGCAGCGCTGGACACATAGAAACCGTCAAGGACACAGCTCGTGATGGCAGCGCCTGCAGTGGAGGAGATGAAAGGCAGCATGACAGCACTTACGATGAAAAGCAGCCACCACCGATTCATGTGATCCTCCTTGACAACAGCCATTGGGTGCATCTTGCCACCCTGAAGGCAGGAATAGGTGGGCGTTCACCCGCCGCCGGTAATATGATCGTCTTGCTGGGTGCAAGTCGCATTCCACTGCCCTGGCTGGTTAAGCTAACTTCAATTAAGGTATCGAGATCGTTGTCCCCATCCGATGGCTTTGCGTTGGTCAGCGTCTTAAAGCCAGCTTGGAGGAGCCCCCCCTTCGGCAAATTGAACAGGACTCTTGACGTGACAGGTAATGGTTTTCTGGCATATTGCTCGTGCTGGACTTCACGTGGCTTTGGGTTGAAGCATCAACCCAGCCAATGGTGGAAGGGTGAGGACCAATGAGAACGGCCGTCCATGTTCGGGGATCGCCTTCGCCGTAACCACGCCGCCGTTTCCGAGGTTGCTCCCGCCATAGATCGCCGCATCGCTGTTCAGCAGCTCCACGTAGTCGCCTCCTATCGGTACCCCGACGCGATAGCCGTGCCGGGGCACAGGGGTGAAGTTACAGACAATGATTATGAAGTCGTCCGACTTCTTGCCCCGGCGCAAGAAGGAGACGACGCTTCCCTGCCAGTCGTGGCAGTCGATCCACTCGAAACCGTGAGGCTCGAAATCGATCTCGAACAGGGCCGGCTGTGACTGATAGAGGCGGTTCAGGTCGCGCACCAGTCCCTGTACGCCCTTGTGAAAGGGGCCTTCCTTCAACAGGTGCCATTCTAGGCTCTGATCGTGATCCCACTCGCGCCACTGGCCGAATTCCCCCCCCATGAACAGGAGCTTCTTGCCCGGATGCCCGTACATGTAGACGTAGAAGCAACGCAGATTGGCGAACTTCTGCCAGGTGTCGCCCGGCATCTTACCCAGCAGCGAGCCTTTGCCATGCACCACCTCGTCGTGGGAGAGGGGCAGGACAAAGTTCTCGCTGAACGCATAGAGAAGGCCAAAGGTGAGGTTGTTGTAGTGGTAGCTCCGGTAGACCGGGTCGTGGGTCATGTAACCAAGCATGTCATGCATCCATCCCATGTTCCACTTCAGGAGGAAGCCGAGGCCTCCCACGTAGGTGGGGCGTGAGACCATCGGCCAGGCGGTGGACTCCTCGGCGATCGTCATCACGCCAGGATGGTGCTTGTAGACCAGCTCGTTGAAGCGCTTGAGGAAATCGATCGCCTCCAGATTCTCCTTCCCCCCGTGGACGTTTGGGATCCATCCGCCGGGTTGACGCGCGTAGTCCAGGTAGAGCATCGAGGCAACCGCATCCACCCGAAGGCCATCCAGATGGTACCGCTGCAGCCAGAACAGTCCGCTGCCCAACAGGAAGTTGGCCACCTCGTTGCGACCGTAGTTGAAGATCAGGGTGCCCCACTCACCTTGTTCGCCTTTCCGGGGGTCCGCGTGCTCGTAGAGGTGAGTGCCGTCGAAGTACACCAGCCCGTGGGCATCGCGGGGGAAATGGGCGGGGACCCAATCGAGGATGACGCCGATGCCGCGCTGGTGCAGGTGATCGACGAAATACATGAAGTCGGCCGGCGTCCCGTACCGATGGGTGGGTGCAAAGTAGCCGATGGTCTGGTAGCCCCAGGACCCGTAAAACGGGTGCTCCGTGATGGGGAGCAGTTCGACGTGAGTATACCCCATCTCAATCACGTAGTCTGCCAGACGGTGCGCCAGCTCTCGGTAGGACAGAAAACGATTCGCTTCTTCCGGCACCCGCATCCACGAGCCCGGGTGCACCTCGTAGATCGCCACCGGGCGCTCGAGCGCGTTATGCCGCTCGCGGGCCTCCATCCACGCCGCATCCCCCCACCTGTAGTTGTCGAGATCGCACACAATCGAGGCGGTTCTGGGCGCCGGCTCGAAGGCAAAGGCGAACGGATCGGCCTTGAGGGCGATTTCCTCGCCAGAGCGCGCCTTGACCTCGAATTTGTATAGATTGCCCTCCCCCAGGCCCGGGATGAAAATCTCCCAGATCCCATTCCCCGGATGGTTCCGCATCGAGTGGCGGCGGCCGTCCCAACGGTTGAAGTCGCCCACGACGCTGACCCTCCTGGCATTAGGTGCCCAGACCGCAAAGCACACCCCTGGCACGCCTTCGACCTTCGTTAGATGTGCACCCAACTTATCATAATTCCTCAGGTGGGTTCCCTCCCCCATCAGATAAAGGTCATACTCGCTCAAGGTCGGCGGAAAGCGGTACGGGTCTTCGATCTCGTATACCTGCCCCTGGTGCTCGATCACCCGCAGTCTGTAGGCGAAGGGGTCGCGATGCTGCGGAAACACGACCTCGAAGAGGCCATCCGGGTGCACCAACTCCATAGGCTGCCCGCCGTTGGGGCGGTCGGCTGGAACGACCGTCACCTGTTGGGCATCCGGGAGGAAGGCGCGCACAGCCACGGCAGTCCTGGCTTCGACCCCGACCGGATGCGGGCCCAGCACCGCGAAGGGGTCCCCATGCTCACCCTGAACGATCGCTTCGATCACTTCAGCCGAAAGGGTCGGTCGCATCGAACGCTCCGATGAGATTGGCGGTTCACGCGCCGCATTCTGACTGGACGGGAGCCGAGGAACTCCTCGTTCGCCTGGCCAGGATGTTGCACCAACGACATTCCCGGTGACCTTGCACCGCCACGCCCCAACGATAGCACCATCATTACCTTAAATTCAACGACCGTCGCTGTCTCTCTCAAGACCTTCAGGGCGTGCCCTCGGTGTGCCTCGATTCACGCTCCCGGAGGCGCTGCTCCAGCTCGGCGATCCGCTGTGTCTGTTCCCTTAATCGTGTTCGCAGGCGAAATGTGCCCGGGAGGCTCAAGAGGACGGTCATGATCACGCCGACGGCGGTCGAAATCAGGATCACGACGACCAGCGAGCTGTGAAACTGCCACTGGATGAATTTCACCACCGCCTCGCCGGAGTTCTGGATGGCGAAAACGGCAATGGCCACCGCAAGAACCAGGAAACCTATCAGATAGAGCTGATTCATTGGCGCCTCCCGATCAGTGCGTTCATGCCAATCCGTGCTCCTCCGGCTTCGATGATCCAGGATACCTTACGGACGCTGTCCCGTCCGGATCGAGTGGAAAAATTCCATCAGAGGACAAAGATATCGAACAGGACGGTCGTCAGGTGCTCCATCGGCAACTCCTGGGTCCCCTCGCTCGTCGCAGTGATCGGGGCGGCGGAGCCCTGCCAAGATGACACCGACGGTTATGCGCAGTGCTACGCGGCTCGAACAATGAGGATCGGGCGCGCCGTGGACCGCAGGACACCCTCTGCCACGGAGCCGAGGAACAGACGGGCGAGCCCGGAGTGGCCATGGGACGCCATCACGATGAGGTCCACGCCGAGGGCGTTCGCCTCTTGGCAAATGGCCTCGTGAACCGGCCCAGTCGCCTCCACCACCCGAACCTCGGTTCGCAGGGTCTCCTGGCCGCGAGCCTCCTGAGGCACAAGGTCTTCAAGCGCCCTCGCTGACACCTGCCTGACGTTCTCCCGCTCCTCTGGCGAGAGCGCCTTCCCTGGCGAGTAGTGGGCGTAGAGCGGATTCGGCACCCCCGACAGCTCCAGGACATGACAGAGGATGGTGGTCCCGCCGACCTTCGCCACCACGGCGTAGGCATGGGGTATGGCGCTATTGCCGAGCGGCGAGAAATCGGTGGTCACCAGCACCTTCCGGTATATGGGGATCACGTCGCACCTGTTCCTCTTGCGCGGTTGCTCTTCGAGACGGGTAAGGGATTGTTCATCCGATGGCGTCCACAGCTCTTGACCTCCAGGGTCCCATCGGCCAAGCGCTATTTATTTCCCCACCCCCTCCACCTTGATCCGGGCGATCCGTCTCCCTTCCATATCGACCACCGTCAGCTTCATCCCCTGGTAGGTAATGATGTCGCCCCCCTTTGGCATCCGCTGAAGCTGAGACAGCATGAAGCCCGCCAGCGTCTCGTACTCCGTGGCTTCGGGGAATGGCAGCCCGTATTCGTCCTGGAGGTCCTTGATGCTCAGGGATGCGTCGATAATAAGCGAGCCATCCTTCAGCCGCTCGACCGGCTTGCCGGCGGTGTCGTACTCGTCGTGGATCTCCCCGACGATCTCTTCGATGAGATCCTCGATGGTGACCAGCCCGTCCACGCCGCCGTGCTCGTCCACTACAATCGCCAATGACATGCGCCTCCGCTGAAGCTCCTTCAGAAGCTGGCTGACCTGCATCGTCTCCGGGACGAAATAGACAGGGTGGATGATCGCCCCGAGCGAGGCCGGCCGGTTCTCCAATTGCAGGCGCAAAAGGTCTTTATAGTACAAGACCCCGCAAACGTCGTCGAGACTCTTTCGGTACACCGGGTAGCGGGAATGGCCCGTCTCAACGATGAACCTGAGCGCCTCCTCCAGAGGCGTCTCCAGCTCGAGAGCGTCGATCCGTGCTCGAGGGATCATCACCTTTCTGACCGAGGACTCGCTGAATTCGAAGACACTGTGGATCAGGTCCTGCTCCGTCTGGTCGAATATCCCCTTCTCCTTGCCCTCCCGGACCATCAGCTTGATTTCCTCCTCGCTCACGAAGCTGCCTGCCGCGTGGGGGGCGACGCCGAAAGGAGAGAGAATCAAGTGACTCGATGCGGTGAGTGGACGGGCAAGGAACGAGAACCACCGAGAGAGGATCTCGAGGGGCCTGGCGATCTTGAGGGCGACGCGCTCCCCATGGCGGAGGGCGAGGGACTTGGGGACCAGCTCACCGAATACAACAGTGAGATACGTGATGATGAGGACCACCAGCCCGAGGGCGATCAATTCGCCTCCCACCCGCAGTCCGACGCCCGGAAGGTGATCCAGGAGCGGATGGGCTGCCTTGACCGCCAGCGCGCCGCCAACGGCAGAGGCCAGCGTGCCGACCAAGGTGATCCCGATCTGAATGGTGGCCAAAAATCGGTCGGGATCGTCCTTGAGCCGCTGAATCGTTGAAGCCCGCCCTTCCCCTGCATCCGCCAGCTCCTGTATCCGGCTGCGGCGGAGCGAGATGACCGCCACCTCAGAGGCAGAGAAGAACCCGTTGATCAGGATCAGCAGGAAGATGAAGAGGGTCTCCAGGACCAGTGTTCCGCTGCCCAAGCCTTCCATCACGTTGCTCCTTCTTACTTAGCTAGTAGCAGTCAGCGATCCGCCTTCTGCCAAAAAGCTGGTGGTTGACCGCTTAAAGCTGGCGGCTGACTTCAGGGCCAGAGGCTGGGGTCCGCCGCCAGTCGCTCTTCAATTGGACGAAGGCGCTGCCTGAGCGTTGCAGTCGCGAACCCGAATCGTTCACCGAGACGAAGCAGCGCTGAGGTCAGATCGTACAGGTCCCGTGACCCGGTCTGAAGCAACTGCTCGATCAGCGGTGGCACCTCGTGGGAGAGGATCTCATCCATCAGGGAGACGATCTCGGCGCCTTCCGGCGTGCACCCTATCCGGTCGGCGAGGTCCAAAATCTCCTGCACCCTCCTCAATCCCTCCAGGTCGGGTCGTTCGCGCAACTGGCGTATCCGCGTCATGAACGACGCGGAGAGGAGGTTTTGCAGGCGATCTTTCTGCCGCAGGTCGAGTCGCTTCGCCTCATCGGCCAGCGTCAGAAGAGCGCGGTGGGCCTCTGTGCCGCTGTCGGACAGCCATTTCCGCAGGTGCGCCTCCAGCTCCCGCTCGAGGATAAACTCGGCCGGGGCTCTCAGTGCCTCAGGGGGGGAAAGCCCCTCGTCAAAGAAAGCCCTCAATAGCCAACGGGTTCGCGACGCCAGCTCATCGTAGCCTTTGTGGAGCTCATCCCCCTGTCCTCTGTAGAAGGCCATTAAGATCTCTTGCCGCTCCTCCGAAGAGAACATCTTGAGGGTGATCGGGACTGCCTGCTGGGGGGGATCCGGCGGCGACGCGCCCTCGACCTCCCTCTCAAAGCCCTCACGCCAGCGCTGGAGGTCCTCCTCTCCTCTCCAGGGGAACAGATACCCGGCCATCCCATCGGTGTCCAACCACCTCAGGACGAACCCGATCTCTTCTCGTTCCAGGGTCAGCGACGAGCGCACTTCGACGCCGCCAACGACCATCGTCCCACCCATGATGGGACAGCGCTCAAGGACGAGTTGGTGGAGGTCGAAGGCATACACGCGGTAAGGATCTGGCAGCTCATCAGCCACTGACCGCGCCGCATAGAGGGCTGCGAGACGAGCGAGCCCGACCCCTGCTGTGCGGACCCGGGCCTCCCAGATCCGCCGGCCGTTGCGTTCCGCACGAAGGTTACTCTTGGCCGCCTGAAGCTCGGCCAGGAAATTCGCCTCCATGTCGGCAGCCCCGAAGGCAGATGCCAGCTCGATAGCCCGCGCTGCATGCCTGAGGTTCTGAACCGGCTCGACGCCCGAGATGTCTGCGTAGAACCAGCCACAACTGGTCTCCATCAGGAGGGCATGCCGCTGCATCTCCAGCAATTGTAGCGCCGCCGTCCGCTCCTCCAGCGAGAGCAGCCGGCCGCTGTGCTCCCCGAAGAATGCCTCGACAGAGGCGATGCTCCGGTCAAGGATCAGGGCGATGTAGCTGTCTCTTGCGGCCCAAACATCGGTGAAATACCGCTCTCCCTGTTCCGTGAAGAGGCGACGGAGCTCATCCCGTAGACGCTCTATGGCCGCCCGCAGGTGAACGCGCCACCCTTGACGCCAGCCCTCCTCACCGCCGGTGCTGCAACCGCAGTCCTCCTTCCACCGCCCGAGGCCGTGAGCGCAGCTCCAGGCGCTCCCCTCCCGAACGACCACCTCGTGGGCTGGCGAATGGCGCTGGAGATACGCCCCGAAGTTGGTGACCCCAAGTCCTCCAGGTACGGCCTCTTGTGCCAGAAGGGTGGCCAGTGCGCGCTCTCCGAATCTGGTATGATGACCGTAAGACTCCCCATCGGTGCAGAGGATGTACACGCGAGGCTCGGAGTTGCGGGAGGCATCGACGAGTCGGCCGACGAGGCGATCGGATCCCTGCAGCAGGCCCTCGAAGGCGATGGCGCGGGAGAGTGCCGCGTCATAGAAGAACAGGTCGATCGTCCCCCCGCCAGCCAACCGGCACCGGTACGGACGCCCGGGATCGATCCCTTCCGGGCCGATCTCGCGCCACGCCTCCTGACCCATCGAACGAAGCCGGATGGCCTGCCAGGGCGCCAGGACGGTGAAGCGAATTCCATGATCGCTGAGGACTTGGAGTGTCGCCAGGTCAACGGCTGTTTCCGGGAGCCACATCCCCTCCGGCTCCCGGCCGAATCGTGATCGGAACTCGGCAATCCCCCAATTGACAAGCGTGGTGCGGTCCAGCGGATCGGTGAGTGGAAGGATCGCATGGACGTATGGGTGGGCGAGGGCGTTTCCATGGCCGGCACAGCGGCCCAGGCTTTCGCGGTCAGCCTCGATGATGCGGCGATAGGTCTCAGGGGCGTGCCGCTCAAGCCAGCGGAACAGGGTGGGGCCGACGTCGAAGCTCATCCCGGCATAGTTGTTGACCAGCGTGACAATCCGTCCCTCACTGTCCAGGAGCCTGGCCCATCCATTCGGCGTGTAGCATTCCGCAGCAATCCGCTCGTTCCAGTCGTGGCAGGGGGCGGACGATGGCTGCCGCTCGACCTCCTCGGTCCAGGGGTTCTCGCGCGGAGGCTGGTAGAAGTGGCCGTGGACGATGAGTGACGTCGAAGGGTCGGGATTCATCGCGAGTCGGCGGAGGCGCCAGACCGCCGGGTAGACTGGATCAGGCTTCGAAGGATCAGGCTGCGATTCGCTCCCCGCAGGAGTGATGCGAGGTCCTCGTACAGTGATGGGTCGTCGATGAGCGCTCCCAGCGTTCCCTCTCCTTTGGCTAGGCGGGCCGACACCATCTTGAGATTCTTGGACGTTTGCTCGAGGTCTGCCATGATCGCGTCGGCTCGCGGATCCGCAAACAGGACGTGTGCCAGTCCTTTTTGGTCCTGGAACTTCACCATCAGCTCGTTGACCCCGCGGGCCGCTTGGTTCAAATTATTCAGGACCTCCCGGCTCTTCGGATCGTAGAGGAGCGCTGGGAGCAAGCCCTCGCCCCCTTCTAACGCCTTCGACATCTGCTTGATCGAGGTGGCAGCCTCGGCCAGATCTTTCAGGAGAGTGCCGGAGCGCTTCTCATAGACCATGGCGTGGAGCAATCCGCTCCCGTGTTCGATCTCCCCCATGATCCGGTTGAGGGAGCCGACGCTCTCGGCCAGATCCTTTCCCGCAGTCGTGCCCGCTCCGCCGCCCAGCAGATGGCTCAAGGAGTCCGAGATCTTCACCACGTTGTCTACGATTTGATTGCCTCTCCGGAGGAGCTCGGCATAGTCCGGCGGGTCGATACTGGCCACGGCCGCCCCCGGGGGAAGGGCCTTCTTATCGGGACTTCCCACTGTCAGCTCCAGCACCTTATCCCCCACCAGTCCGATGGTCCCGATGCTGGCGATCGAATTCTCCCGAATTCGGTCCTGGAGCCTGGCGTCGAGGCTCATGGTCACCCTGATCTTCTTGCTGGAGAGCTCCTTGCTGAAGGTAATGGCGCTCACTGACCCGATGGAGACGCCGGCGAGATGGACCGGTGCCCCGACATTCAATCCCTCGATGGTGCCGAAGAAGGCGTGCAGGCTGTAGCGGCGCTCAAAGATTCGGCTCTGGCTCCCGATAGTCAGGACAAACACCATGAAAAGAATCAGGAGTCCCAGGACAAAGACTCCCACCCGCAACCGCGTCGACTGTTCACGTTCCTGCATCCGCCTTCCTCCTGCTTCGCTGTTCCGAGTACCGGGTTAAGAACAGCCGTTACCGCGTCTTCGACTCAGAACTTGGCACGCGGAACTGGAACTCTCCTCACCTCCAACCTGGAACCTCGCACTTGGAACCCGGAACCTTTCTTACGTCATAGTCCCGGCGATGAATTGCCGGACCAGCGGCAGATCGGAGCTTTCGATCTCCCGGGGGGTCCCGGCGACAACGATTTTCCCCTGGTCGAGCAGGGCGATCCGGTCGGAGACCTTGAACGCACTCCGCATGTCGTGAGTGACGACCACCGACGTCACGCCGAGCTTCTCATCCATGTCCACGATCAGCTCGTTGATCTTCTCGGTGTTGGTAGGGTCGAGGCCGGTCGTCGGCTCGTCATACAGAATGATCCGCGGAGCCAGGGCGATCGCTCTGGCCAGTGCTACCCGCTTCCTCATCCCGCCCGACAGCTCGGCCGGGTCTTTGTCCTCTATGCCCTCAAGCCCCACGAGCTTCAGCGTCTCGTTGATGCGGTCTCGGATCTCCTGCTCTGCCATGGCCGTATGCTCCCGGAGCGGGTAGGCGATGTTCTCCCCCACCGACAGGGAGTCGAAGAGCGCCGAGCTCTGGAAGACCATCCCGATCTTCTTCCGGACCCGGATGAGCTGATCCTCGGTCAGCGGCACGATGTCCTCCCCCTCGATCAACACCTGGCCCGACTCCGGCTTCAGCAGACCAACGATCAACTTCAACGTGACGCTCTTGCCGATCCCACTGCCGCCGATGATGGTGACCGTCTCGGCCGGCCGGATCGCAAGGTCCATCCCGGCCAATACCGGCGTGTGGTTGAACGACTTGTGGACTTGGCGGAACTCGATGACCGGGGCGCTCACCTTACCAACCCTCCAGCCACCAGAAAAACTTCGTGAGAAAGAAATCCGAGATAATCACGATGATGGCCGAGGTGACAACCGTCGAGGTGGTAGCCTTGCCTAGCCCCTCCGTCCCCCCCACGGTCTCCAGCCCCTTATAACAGCCAACAATGGCGATGATGAAGCCGAAGATCACCGTCTTGCCGAGGCCGCTCACGATGTCGGCCAGTGTCAGATTGCGGGTCACGGTATTGTAGTAGAGTCGGTAATCGACCTGGAACTCGTGCCTGGAGATCACCATCCCGCCCAGAATACCCAGGACATCGGCCATGACGGTGAGGAGCGGCAGGACGAGCATCGTACTGAGCACTCGCGGGACCACCAGTTTCTTGATCGGATTCGCGCCCATGGCCCGCATCGCATCGATCTGCTCCGTGACCTTCATCGACCCCAGCTCGGCGGTGATCCCCGAGCTGACCCGCCCTCCTACCAGAAGGGCCGTGAGAACCGGTCCTAGCTCCCGGACCATCGAGAGCGAGACGATGATTCCAACGTACGCCTTCGCCCCGAATCGGCCAAGGCCGTAAGCAGTCTGCAGCGCCAGGACGAGGCCGGTGAAGATCGCGGCCACGCTGGCGATCGAGATCGATTTCACACCGATATGATCCATCTGCTGGACCAACGCGCGGAGGTTGTATGGAGGAACGAAGGCGCAGTAAAAGGTCTGATAGGTGAGCTGGGAGAGCCCGCCGAGCAGCTCGAGCATTCGTAGGGACTGGCTTCCGAGAGCCAAGGCCGCATTGCGCATCGCTTGTCCTTAAAGGCCCCGCTTTCTGGTGAAGACCCACCCGTTCACGAATCGGTCAAACTCTGGTAGCCGGTCCTGAAAGACCGTTGGAGGGGCCACATAGACCAGATCGTAGACGCAGTCACTATCCTTGGCGACATAGCTGCTTACCATCACCTCGGCGTCCCTGAGACGCCCCTCCAACACGGTATGGATCACCTCCATCCCGTTGAGCGAGACTGGCTCCTGCGCCATGATCTGTTTTGCGCGGATCCCGAAGAACAGGCGCTTGGCCAGGATCCGGAGCGGGACTGCCTGCTGTCCTTCGCAACTGACAAAGAGTGCGGCGACTTGGCCGCCCGGGTCCGCCCGGAACGCGAGGTCGACCCCCTCCGCCTCGAACTGCCGCCAGCCGTCGCGCAGCATCGGGATCTTGAACCCTCGGGCCTCATCAACATAAAGGCCATTCACGACATGACTTGACGCGCAGGCCGTGAGCGCGAGCAGAGCGAGGGCTGTCACACCCCCAAGACGCCAGGCATTCGGAAAGATGTGCCCCCTCTCGACGTATAGACTCTTCGGAGAGCTATCATAGCGGGTAATTGCGTGGATGCTTCGATCATACTGGATAGGAAGGCTAAGCGTCAAGCTGGGCCGACCTTCCGCAGCTCAGAGAGGAAGGGAGGACAGCTCCCGCAGAACGTGGCCGAGGTGACCACAGACCGTCTTCGTCCGGAGCCCCAGAGCGACCAAGCGGAGAAGGGCCTGTGGCTGGGCGACAAGGTATCGGATGAGAGGCAGGGGTCTTGGTTCCCCGTGCTCGTCGAGGAACCGATCGAAGGCGATCTTGAGGTCCTCCTCAACCGGATCGAGGATGGCCCGGATCGCCAAGAAAGGGATCCCACGGGCCGAGGCTGCAGACGCGATCGCCGCGCTTTCCATATCCACCGCCATGGCTCCCGACTCCGCCGCCAGACCACGCTTCTCCTCCGCCGCCAAGACAATCCGTTCCACCGTGACGATTGAGCCGAGAGCGTACCGATCACCGGATTGACGGATGACGGTCAGAGCGGATTCCTGCAGCCTGGCATCGCACGGAAAGCTCTGCCGCGTCGTGCTGTCCCGCCCGTGAAAGATCACCCGGTCCCCCACGATCAGATCCCCTGTCCGCAATCGGGGACTCAGCCCTGCTGCGACTCCGAGGGCAAGAGCGGCGGCGATAGACCCCTCTTCAAAGAGGCGGCGGGCTGTGGCTCCTGCATTCTCAGGTCCCATGCCGGTCTTTACCAGCAGCAGCTCCCGGCCGTCCAGCGCAACCCGGGCAATCGGGTCTGACCTGGAAGACGACCGGTAGGTCGGGCGGAGCGCCCGGGCGAGTGGCCGAATCTCAGCCGCCGTTGCCACGAAGATGGCGAGTGGCGCGCCGTGGACGTTACTGATCCGCGAGGGTGGCGCCGTCTTCATCAGAGGAGGTGGCTCTCCGGAGAGGGGTGCGATAGAGGGAGAGGGCCCAGAGGGGAAAGTAGAGGCGGTAGAGGTGATACCGAAGATAGAGGACGCGGGGGAACCCGGTCCCGGTGAATTCCCGTTCCTCCCACCCGCTATCGGCGCGCTGGGTTCGGAGGAGGTAGTCGATTCCCTTTCGGACCGCAGGATGCCGCACGAGTCCTCCGTGTAGCAACCCCAGGAGGGCCCAGGCAGTCTGGGAGGCGGTGGTTGTGCCGCAGCCGGCCGTGCGAGGGTTGTCGTACGAGTAGCATGACTCGCCCCAGCCGCCGTCCGCGTTCTGCCGCCCGATCAGCCAGTCGGTCGCTCGCCGGATGTACGGCTGATCCATTGGCTCTCCAACCGCCCGAAGCCCCGCTAAAACCGACCAGGTTCCGTAAATGTAATTGACCCCCCATCGACCGTACCAGCACCCCTCCGCTTCCTGCTGGCGCTTCAGGAATGCGATGGCCTGCTTCACCGCAGGGTCAGCCAGGGTGCGGCCCAGGTGGCCTAGCATCTCGAGCATCCGTCCAGTCAGATCAGCCGTAGGCGGGTCGAGCAAGGCTTTGTGGTCGGCGAAGGGGATCTCGTTCAAGAACAGCTTGTTATTGTCCTTGTCATACGACGCCCAGCCGCCATCGCTCGACTGCATCGGCATCACCCACTTGAGCCCCTGCCTGAGCGCTGCATCTTTCGCGGACTCATCGGGCAGGACGGTCTTGCTGAGGGCGGTCATCACCACTGCGCTGTCGTCGATGTCGGGGTAGAATTCGTTCTCGAACTGGAAGTACCAGCCGCCCGGTTCGGCAGCCGGAGCCATCACCTTCCAGTCCCCCTTCTTCCAGGTTTGCTTAGAGAGGAGCCATCTGCACGCGCCGACCAGGGCGGGGTGATCCGGAGGCAATCCGGATGCCCGCAGCGCGTTGACCGCCAGACAAGTGTCCCAGACAGGGGAGAAACAGGGCGTCAGGTGAAGGGTCCGGTCGTCTTCTACTTCAAGAGACTCGATCTGCTTAAAGGCCTTGGCGACGAGAGGGTGCTCGGCCTCGTAGCCGAGACAGCGGAGCGCGATGACCGCGTTCGCCATGGCCGGGTAAATAGCGCCGAGGCCACCTTCTCCCTGCATCCTGGCCACCATCCAGGCCGTGGCCCGCTCCATCGCCTCGCGGCGGAGGCGCGGGAGCGGGTGCCACTCGTACCAGTGCAGCATCCGGTCAGCCACGAGGAAAAGGTTCCGCCACGAGAGCAGACGCGGGTCTGGGGGGAAGAAGTAGTCGTGTTTCGCCTTGACGTCGCCCCGAAGCTCCACGAGATCCGCTCCGGCCGGGACCGATACGACAGGCTTATGAGCGAAGATGATCATCAGGGGAGTGAGGACGGTCCTAGACCAGTAGGAGATCTCGTGAATATTGAAGAACGACCAGCTGGGAAGCAGGAACAGCTCGATCGGCATAGCCGGGACGCCGCGCCAATCGATCTGGCCGAAGATGGCGAGGGCAAACTTGGTGAAGACGTTGGCCCGGAGGAGCCCCCCCTGGTCGAGGATCACCTCGCGGGCCCGGCGCATGAACGGCTCGTCTCGAGAGTGGCCGCTGAGCTTGAGCGCAAAGTAGGCCTTGACCGTGGTGCTCAGATGGTTGGGGCCGCTGTAGTAGAGATTCCAGCCGCCCTCTGGGAGCTGGGTCTCGCGCAAGTACGCCACCGCCTTCCGCTGCCTGGTCTCGTCGACCTTGCCGAGAAAGTGGCGGAGCATCAGGTACTCGGAGGTCAGGGTCGAGTCGGTCTCCAGCTCCGCCACCCAAAAGCCGGCAGGGTCCTGCATCGCCAGGAGGCGAGACCGGGCCTTTTCGATTGCCCCATCAAGCGGGACGGTGTCTACCTCTGCGGCGGTCAACGCAGGACCACCAACCGATCTCGCGCAGCTCGCCCCGACACCTGCGTTTACCCCAGCAGGTTCCATACGGCCATCCTGACCATGTCTTTCGGATTGCTGCGCAGTTCGCGGACCACCGAGGCTTCGAAGCCGGAGTGCATCTTGCAATTCTGGCAGCGCCGGTCTTTCCGGGACTCCCAGTAGGTCCAGTCCATCCCGTTCCAGAACTCCTCCCAGGTCTGAAAGTATTTGGCCCCGATGAGATAGCATGGCCCCTTCCAGCCCATGGGGGTGTAGGTGACGGTGCTCCATGGCGAGCAGGGATACTCGCGCAGGCCGGCGGCGAACTCCAGGAACATCGGGGTGGAGGAGAACCGGTACCGCTTCGATAGCTCCAGGACCTTCTTGAACTTATTGTGGATGTCCTCGCGGGTCAGGAAGATGTCTCGCTCCACCGACTCGTACTGATAACCCGGCGAGATGAGCATCCCGTCTACGCGGTACTCACGCAGCAAGCGGCACAGCTCCTCGACTTCGTCAACGTCGGTCTCTTTAAAGATGGTCGTGTTCGTCATCATATGGTAGCCGAGGCGCTTTCCTTCCTTGATCATGTCGAGCGCCTTCTCAAACACGCCGTCCCTGGCGCAGACATGGTCATGGGTTTTTTTCATGCCGTCTAGGTGAACGTTGATCGTGATCCGCTTGTGCGGCGCGATCTTGCCGTAGACCGTCCTGTCGAGCAGCAGGGCGTTCGTGCACAGGTAGATATGCCGCTTGCGGGCAATTATCCCCTCCATCAGCTCTTTCAATTCGGGATAGATGGTGGGCTCCCCGCCGCAGATCGATACGGCAGGGGCGCCCGAGTCATCCACCGCCTTCACGCACTGCTCAAGCGTCAGCCGGTCTTCGAGTTTCCCGGTGTGCCGCTCTAGGGAGCAACCCAGGCAGGCCAGGTTGCAGGTATACAGCGGTTCGAGCATCAGTACGAACGGATAGCGCTTGTTGCCTTTCAGCTCATGGCGGATCTGGTGCTTGATCATATCCGTCGTGATGTGCAGCGGAAATCTCATGACATCGCTCCTGTACTGAGGAAACCCCGGGTAGGCGACAGCCGCCAGGTGCGTTTGGCGAACAGCCCGGTAATCGGCAGATACAGTATCACCCCCACCATCCCAAGGAGATGCTCGCCGATGGCTAAGGTCATGGAGAGATTAAACACTAGGATGAGGTAGTAGAGCATGGCCCCAAGCAAGATCGGCCGGACAGACCGGCCCGATGAGGGATCTTCAAGCAGGACACGATCGATCTGTTGGAACGTGGCGATAATCACCAACCCTACTACCCCCCATCCGAGAAAGTTCGAGAGAGGCACGCCGAAGTAGATCCCTGGATCCGGATAGTCATAGATCTTTCCAAGGAACCAGCGATCGCCCCTTAGCGCGAGCGGATCGATCACGACGTCGATCAGCATGAACAGAAGCGCCCCGAGGCATAGGACCGGCCAGGATCGCCGGGCGGCAACGACCTCCCGCTGGCCTGCGCCATTCGGGAGCGCCAGCCACTGCGCCAGCGCGAAGCTCACGTACGCCAGGAAAGTAAACGAGAGGGAATCCATGAACGGCACATTACTGATCCACAATTCCCGGCCCTTGGTGGCCGGGATGTAGCTGTAGAGTCCGAATGGAATGCCGTTCCGGGTGGAGGAATACTCGGCGGCGAACGCCACCACCCATGCGATGCCGGTAAACAGGACCGTCCGTCGCCACCCGATCGCGGCGGACGCCGCCAACAGGTAGAGGGCCAGGAACAGAAAGACATAGGGTCTCAGGAGAACTGTCGAAAGAAAAAGCCCGATGATCTCTCCCATTCGAGCTGCATCCCTAAGCCGTGCAATCTATTCTTAACGCATTGATGGAGGTGTCATTGCGAGGAGTGAGATCCCTCGCCTGTCATTGCGAGGCCGACAAAGTCGGCCGAAGCAATCTGACCTGAAAGGCCATTCCGAGCGAAGCGAGCAATCTCAGAGGGATTGCTTCGGCTGCGCCTCGCAACGACACTGCGTGTCGGATTGCCACGCTCCTCTTGGTCGCTCGCAATGACAACCTAACGACATTTGATGCGTTTGCTATACTGGTCAACGGTAGTAGCGCCGCACTATACCATAGCCGACCTGGAAGTGGCAATCTGAAAAGCAGGCGGAGGTGAGTCCGGAAGTGGCCCGAGGGCCTTACGGGCATGCCAGATGCGGAAAGCTAGGCCCCGAGCTTTCGCTCCTCAACAGGAAGCCGAAGTGGTTCATTTCCCGATTGGGTCGTAAGGGCGTTAGTGTCCCAATCTGCAAGCTAGCCAAGATGCCGGGAGGTTTCTCTGGTGGGAGCGCCCCGGCGACCCTGGTGGCTGCCTGGCTCCCCCTTATGAGAACTTGCTGATGCTTTTGCGGTGGGCGTCTTAGCTGGCGATCGGATCAGCCGGTCCAGTGCCCAGACGGCGTGCATCTTCACTGAAGAGGCCTCGTCGCGAAGGGCGGCTTTCAGGAGCGTGATGGCCTCTTCCCCCCCGATCTCTCCAAGGGTCCAGGCGGCGTTCGCCCGAAGGTGCGGATCGGGGTCTTTCAGCACTTCCCTCGCCGACGCCAGGCCCGAGCGATCGCCCAACCGCCCAAGCGTCCATGCAGCGTATAGCCGTATCGGGATATCCCCATCCTCCTGCAACGCCTCTTTGAGGAACGGAATCGCGGAGCGATCTCCCACGTTGGAGAGCAGCTCACTGGCGAACATGCCTAGGAACCGGTTCGGCTGGGAGAGGGCAGCCCGAAGGTGAGAGACGGCCGATGGGTCTCCGATCTTGGCCAGGGCCTCGGCTGCATAGAGTCGGACATAGAGGTCAGGGTCCTGGAGGCGCCGCTCCAGCATGGTTCGCACCGACGGTTCAAGTAAGAACCCAAGGACCTCGGCAGCCTGAATCCTCACTGCTGCATCCTTCGCCTCGAGCGCGTTAGTGAGGATGGAGACCGCTGATCGGTCGCCCAACATCCAGAGGGCCCCGGCAGCCCGAACCTTGACCTGAGGGTGGCGATCCTGGAGTGCTCGCCGGAGCAAAGATTGTTTGGATGCCTGGCCGAGCCGGCCGATCGCCCACGTAGACGCTGCCCTGACGAACGGATCGGGGTCATCCAGCAGTTGCTCGAGCTCCGCCTGGAGGGCTCGATTGCCGAGCCGTCCGATCGTCTCTACGGCATGCGCCCGGACCGATGGATCTGGATGCTCCAGACCCCGCCTGATCAGCCAATCGGCAGAGGAGTCAACCAGCTCCGCCAGGGCGGTGGCGGCTCGCGCGCGAAGGAAACCCTCCTGGCTGCGGAGCGCATCATGGATCAGCCCGAGCGCGATCTGGTGGAGGAGGGCAGGATCGTCCTTCTTTTGCGTGCTACTGATCGCCTCGTAATCCGGAATGGCCTCCTCGGATCGGTGCTCTTCAATCGCCAGGAGTATCTTGAGCCGGCGGGGTTCGCTGGAGTGGGGGGCCCGCTCCAAGTAGTCGTGCAGTAGCCGGAGGGCGTCGGATGGCCTGCCGGCGACGGCCAACCTTTTAGCCCTTGCTACCACCCGCTCCTCGCTTGTCGTGCAGCCGAAGAGCCCAGCGACCACGAGACATGGAAGAAGCCATTGGCATGCTGAGCCCTTGACCAGTCCCCACACTTCCATTTTTGAAATCCCTTCGGTCATCCTATCGCTTCAGGATGCTGCCAAGTTGATCAATCAACCGTTCCCGCTTGAGCAGATTGTCATACGAAAACAGGACAACGCTGTCCGCGCCCTGCTGGCGGGCGTCTCGGACTTGGCGTGCCAAGAGATCGGGCTGATCCAGGAGGGCATAGGCCCCAAGCCCGACAAAGAGCTTGGAACGGCCCCGGAATGCCACTGCCTCACGGCTGAGGTAGCGGACCAGGCGGCTGTCTCGATTGTAGTTCATCACGATCCCTTGATCGAGCAGGCCCTCCTCCAGCCAGAGCCGCCAGTCCTGGTACGCAGACAGATAGGCCCGGTCCGGCCAGGCCAGGAGCGCAGCTGAAAGCACCAGGTTTCGCCTGAGCCGCTTGAGTTGCCCGCGCAGTTGGCGGAGGAACTGACCGAGCTGCTCACGCCGCCAGTCATCCCACTTCTGGGCTACCGCCGGATCGTCCCTCGCCGCGAAGGCGGAAAATCCGGTTTCCGCTCGAAAACGAGCGACGCTCCGCTCCCCGTATCCGAAGTCGAGACCGTTACTGTAGCGAGAGCCGGGAACCGTCGGCACCGCATAGGGATACCGGACATAATCGAAATGCACGCCGTCCAAGGTGGGGTACCGGGAGACCAGCTCACGGATGAGAGCGGCGAGGGCCGCTTGCACCTGCGGGTCGCCGGGGTCGAGCCAGTAGCCGGGACTATCGAGCACGACCCACTTTCCCTCGTCGCCTGGTGGATGCGAGTTTGCATAGTCGAGAAGAGACCGTCCGCGGCTGTCCCTCATCACGGCGGCTGGGCCAAGGCGCCCCTGGAGCGGGCCGTCGCGATACTTCCCGAGGTTGAAGAGGTTCATCCATGCATGAACCCGAAGGCCCTTCGCGTGGGCCAGGCCCAAGGCGAACTGCAATGGATCATACCCCTGGCGCGTGAGAGCCCGGCGGTACGGTTCGTCATCGGCGAGGGCAGAGGCGTACCAGCTTCGCCCGCCCCGATAGACCTGGAGGTAGAGATTCGTGATCCCGGCTCTGGCCGCCGTCAGAACCATTGCCTCGAGCCGGCCGAGATCGTCAAGGGTCTGGTTTGGCCCCTCTGCCTCCACCCAGAGGCCATAGGGATAAGACAGAGCAACTCCGGGGCAGCCAGCCAGAAGGATTGCCGTGCCGAACAGGAGGGCCGTGCCGGCGGTCCTCACGGGATCAGTTCCTTCACCTCCACATCGACTCCGCAATAATCACAGTAGACCGAGCCCTCCTCCTCATCGGACAGCTCGAACGAGGCCATCCCACAGTACGGGCAGTACCGTATATCTTTTTTCTCTGTCACGGTCTCGGGCTCGTTACAGTCTACGTCCTAACGCAGTATGCGTGCTACATGGGTCAAGAAGGCATTCGACCCGTTGGGTACCGGCTATTTCTCCCTCTCAACACTCACCTCTCAACTGTCGCCTCTATATAGCACCGCATTATACGATCCGTCAAGGTGCGCTCCCGGCGGTGCGTTGACAATCGGGGACTCAGCACCTATTATTGTCTCTGCACTGTAGTTATTGACGCAGGGAGGGATCATGGCCGTCATGCGGTTTGACAAATTCACATTCAAGGCGCAGGAGGCGATCCAACAGGCCCACAAGCTGGCCGAGGAGCATCAGCATCAGGCGATTGACGTCGAGCACTTGTTGCTGGCGCTGGTCGAGCAGGCGGAGGGGGTGGTCCAGCCGATCCTGCGAAAGATGGGGGCGAACCCCGGTCAGCTCGCCTCTCGCCTCATGGACGAGCTCAATCGACTTCCCAAAGTCTCGGGCGTGGCCCAGGGTCAGGCCTACATCGCCCCGCGCCTGGAGAGGGTCCTGAACGCGGCCCTGAGCGAGGCGGAGCGCCTCAAGGACGAGTATGTTAGCACTGAGCATCTGCTCTTGGTAGTCGCCGACGAGCGAGCCGGGGCTGTCGGGAAGGTACTGCGCGAGGCCGGGATCACCAAAGACGGAATCTACGCGGCCCTGCAGGAGATTCGTGGCGGTCAACGCGTCACCGACCAGGCCCCGGAGGAGAAGTACCAGGCGCTGGAACGGTACGCCCGTGATCTGACGGATCTGGCCAGAAAGGGGAAGCTGGATCCGGTTGTGGGCCGCGATGACGAGATCCGCCGCGTGATCCAGGTCCTGGCGCGCCGAACCAAAAATAACCCGGTTCTGATCGGCGAGCCCGGAGTGGGAAAGACCGCCATCGTGGAGGGGCTGGCCCAGCGGATCGTCAATGGGGACGTGCCGGAGTCGCTGAAGAACAAGCGCGTGCTGGCGCTGGACATCGGTGCCCTTGTGGCGGGGAGCAAGTACCGCGGGGAGTTCGAGGACCGGCTGAAGGCGGTCCTGCGAGAGGTCACCGAACAGGAGGGGCAGATCGTCCTCTTCATCGACGAACTGCACACCCTCGTCGGCGCCGGCGCTGCGGAGGGGGCCGTGGACGCCTCGAACATGCTCAAGCCGGCGCTGGCCCGGGGCGAGCTTCGGTGTGTGGGGGCCACGACGCTGGACGAATACCGGAAACGGGTGGAGAAGGACGCTGCACTTGAGCGGCGCTTCCAACCGATCCTGGTCGGCGAGCCGTCGGTGGAAGACACTATCTCAATTCTGCGCGGGCTTAAAGAGCGGTACGAGGTCCACCACGGCGTCCGGATCAAGGACTCGGCGCTGGTGGCGGCGGCGGTCATGAGCAACCGATACATTGCCGACCGGTTTCTGCCGGACAAGGCGATCGATCTGATTGACGAGGCGGCGTCCCGGCTTCGGATGGAAATCGACAGCATGCCCACAGAGCTGGACGAGCTGAACCGGCGGGCACGACAGCTCGAGGTCGAGCGCGAAGCCCTCAAGAAGGAAACCGATCCGCCGTCCAAGGAACGGCTGGAGCGCATCGCCTCGGAGCTGAAGGAGATACGGGGCAGGGAGGACGCACTCAAGGTTCGTTGGGAGCAGGAGAAGGCTTTCATCCAGCGGATCCGGAGCCTCAAGGAGCGGATCGAGGCGGCGAAACTGCAGGAACAGATGGCCGAGCGACAGAGCGAGTTGGGGAAGGTCGCTGAGCTTCGCTATGGCGTGATCGCATCCCTGCAGAAAGAGTTGGAAGGCGAAAAGAGCGGCCTTGAAAAGATCCAGAAAGACGGCGCCATGCTGAAGGAGGAAGTGGATGAGGAAGACGTCGCCCACGTGGTCTCCAAGTGGACCGGCATCCCGGTCTCTAAGATGCTGGAGGGGGAGACCGAAAAGCTCCTGACCATGGAAGACAAGCTCAGGGAGCGAGTAGTCGGGCAGTACGAGGCGATCACCGCTGTCAGCGACGCGATCCGCCGGGCCCGCTCTGGTCTGCAGGACCCGAACAGGCCGATCGGCTCGTTCATCTTCCTGGGGCCGACGGGCGTGGGCAAGACCGAGTTGGCCCGGGCGCTGGCCGAGTTCCTTTTCGACGATGACCGCGCGATGGTCCGTCTGGACATGAGTGAGTACATGGAGAAACACGCGGTCTCCCGCCTGATCGGCGCGCCACCTGGCTATGTCGGGTTCGAGGAGGGAGGTCAGCTCACCGAGGCGGTGCGGCGGCGTCCCTACTCCGTCCTGCTTCTGGACGAGATCGAGAAGGCCCACAACGATGTGTTCAGCGTTCTGCTCCAGATCCTGGACGACGGACGTCTGACCGACGGGCAGGGGCGGACCGTGGACTTCAAGAACACGATCATTATCATGACCAGCAATCTGGGAGGCCAGGTCATCCAGGAGCTTGGCGGCCGGGACGACGACAGGATGCGGCAACTGGTCATGGAAGCTGTTCGCGTCCACTTCCGCCCGGAATTTCTCAACCGGGTGGACGAGATCCTGATCTTCCACACCCTGTCCCTGGCGCAGATCAAGCAGATCGTGGAGATTCAGCTCAAACGGCTGGAGAAGCGGCTGGCCGAGAAGAAACTCAGCCTCGACGTTACCGACAAAGCCAAGGAGTTCCTCGCGAAGGAAGGATACGATCCGGTCTTCGGCGCGCGACCCCTTAAGCGGACAATTCAGCGTTTGTTGCAGGACCCGCTTGCCCGCCGGCTGCTGGAACGGGAGTTCGCAGAAGGCGACACCATCAGGGTCGAAGCGGCTCGCGGTGAATTGATCCTGACAAAGGTCTAAAGGAAAGAACGCTATGGCGCCGGTCGCCTATATCGAGCAGGTCCGACGGATGTACCCGAACGATCCGCCTTACCAGTGGACAGTCAGCGCCACCAGCCCCTGGACTCCGATGGCGAAGCCGGTCCGGGACTGCCGGATTGCGCTGATCAGCTCCGGAGGGATTTACCACCGGACACAGGAGCCGTTCGATAATGTCAAGAACGACCTGACCTTCCGGGAGATCCAGAAAGAGGTGGATCTCGCCGACCTCCGGATCTCCCACTACTCCAAGAACAGCAGGAACGTGCAAGACCTCAACACGATCTTCCCTCTCGAGCGGTTCAGGGAATTGGAGGCACAGGGCATCATCGGCGAGTTGGTTCCTGTCGCCTTCACCTTTATGGGACGGATCTTCATGCGAACGAAGCTTCAGAACGAGATGGCCCCTCATCTCATCGGACGCCTGCGCGAAATGAACGTCGATGCCGCGTTCCTGGTCCCGGTCTGACAACTGTGCCACCAGTCCGTGGGACTGTTCGCCCGCGCCATCGAGGAGGCCGGCGTCCCTACCATCTCGCTCTCCTCAGCCCTCGATATCACCGCATCCGTCAGGCCACCCCGCGCCATCTTCGTCAATTTTCCTCTCGGCCACCAAGCGGGCAGGCCGTTCGACCGCGATGGGCAGAGAAGAATCATCCTCGACGCCCTCCACGTCCTGGAGACCGCCACAACCCCGGGAACACTTGTCGGGCTTCAGTCTAAGTGGGATGAGCGCGACCCGCTGGACTCCTGGGAAGAGGAGGAGATGCTCCACCCCTCGGCGGTGTGACCCGCCTCGCCGGCAAGGGGTGGCGAGGGACAGGGCCCATTGGCCGCCAGCCCAGCATTCGCCTTTCCCATGCGATCACACGACACCCGCCTTTCGCAACTCCGTGACCTCTTCCAGGCTGTACTCCAGCAGGCTCGTCAGGATCTCCTCGGTGTGCTGGCCGAGCAGTGGCGGCGCGGTCTCGACCGCACCGGGTGTTTCGGATAACTTGATCGGCACGCCGTTGACCTTCACGGAACCGAGCGTCGGGTGCGGCACCTCGATCACCATCTCGCGCGCCTTAATCTGCGGGTGCTCACAGATCTCGGCGACGGAGTTGACAGAGCCGGCCGGGACGCCGGCCTTTTCCGTTAACTCCAACCATTGCCGGGTGGTCCGTTCGGCCACGATGGCGTCCATGATCGGCTTCAGGGCATTCCGGTTCTCCACACGGGCCGACTCCGTGCTGAACCGGAGGTCGGCCGAAAGCTCCTCTCGCCCGATTGCCTGGCAGAACGTGCGCCAGAGGTTAGTATTGCCGATCGCGAGGTTGATATGGCCGTCCTTGGAGCGATAGGTCTCATAAGGGACGATCGTGGGGTGCTGGTTCCCCATCCGCGGTGGGGACTGCCCCGTGGCGAAGTAGATGCCAGCCTGATAGGTAAGAAGGGCGACCTGCCCGTCCAGCATCGAGACATCCACCAGTTGGCCCCGTCCGGTCCGCTCCCGCGCATAGAGGGCCAGCAGGATCCCTTGGGCGGTGAAGATCCCGGCCGCGAGGTCGGCGATGGCGGTTCCGACCTTTGTGGGCGGGCCGTCGGGAAAGCCTGTTATACTCATGACGCCCCCTTCCCCTTGGGCGATCAAGTCGTATCCTGGCCTGCCGGCCAACGGCCCGGTCTGTCCGAATCCGGAGATCGAGGCATAGACCAAGCGGGGATTCATCGCCCGTACCTGCTCATAGCCGAAACCCAGCCGCGTGAGTGTTCCCGGGCGGAAATTTTCCAGGAGAACATCGGCGACGCCGATCAGGCGCGTCAGGATGTCCTTCCCCTTCGGTGCCTTCAGATTCAATGTGAGGCTCTTCTTGTTTCGGTTGATGCTAAGAAAATAGGCGCTCTCCCCGTCGATGAATGGCGGGCCCCAGCCCCGAGTGTCGTCACCATGGTCAGGGTTCTCGATCTTCACGATCTCAGCCCCCATGTCGCCAAGCAACATCGAACAGTACGGCCCGGCCAGTATCCTCGATAGATCGACGACCCGAATCCCATCAAGCGGCTTCATCTCCAACCCCCTTTGCAGGCGCATTCTTTCCCTTGACGTCGTGTGGAAGCTTTGGTAGATTGAGTGCCTGTTCTGGTACTATCTCCCTGAGGAGGCGCGATGCTCTCGACCCAGCTCGCTCTCTGGTCTCTCGTCGTGTTGTTTCTCCTACTGGTATGCGGGATGGTCCCCGCCCTTGTGCAGCTCCGGCGGACCGCCAGGCAAGCGGAGGACTTTCTGAGGGTCGTCGAGCTCGAATTGCGACCCATGCTGATCGATCTGAAGGAGGTCATCCGGAACCTCAATCGTGTCTCCGATCAGGTTACCGGCGGCATCGAGAAAGTCGGAGGGACGCTCGAGGCGATTGCCGAGGCGGGGAAAACGGTGCGAGACGCGAATCAATTGATCCAGCATATCGTCTTTCCGAAGCTGATCACCGGGGCTGCCTTTATGACCGGCCTTCGGGTCGGCCTTCGGACTCTGATAGTACGGCTACTGGGAAGGAGGTGACGGACATGAGCGAAGAACGGGGATGCGCTCCGGCTTCCCTCGCCCTGGTGTTTCTCCTTGGCGGCGCGCTTGGCGCAAGTCTGGCCCTTCTGTTCGCCCCGGAGGGAGGCCCACAAACCCGCTCTCGCCTCCGAGGCCTTGCGACAGACCTGAAGGACCGGACTGCCAATCTCGCAGAGGATCTGAGGGATCGGGTCGAGGATGTGCTCGAGGAAGGCAAAGAGATCTTTGACGAGAAGAAGACGATCCTGAGCGCCGCCTACCAGGCCGGCAAGGAGGCGATGGACAAAGAACGGAGTAAATACCAGGAGCGATAACGGTCTGTTGCCGAATCCCAGCGGGCGCCTCCGGATCGATCGGAGGTGCCCGTTTTGGGTTCGCGAGTTCCGCCTCTGAAGCCCGCCGAGTCCGGTTTTAGTCGCTCTCCCTGACAATCCGCATCACCTGCTCGAAGAGTCGTTGATTGGTTGAGATGGCGTTCCCCCCACGAATGGTCGGCTGTCCACCCCAATCCGTGAAGGTCCCGCCCGCTTCCTGCAGGATCGGTAGTAGCGCGGCGCAGTCCCAGACGTTCATCACCGGGTCAAGCATCACCTCCGCGCGCCCCGTCGCGACCAGAATGTGTCCGTAACAATCGCCCCAGCTCCGGTGCATCCGGGTGGCCGCAAGCAGACGACGGAAGGGTCGCTCGCGCCCATGGGGCTCGAAGCTGGCACTGTCGGTGTAGAGAAGCAACGCCTCCTTGAGGTCGTCCACAACGGAGACCCCGGCGCGGCGTCCGTTCCAGAAGCAACCCATTCCCATGGCCGCGGAGACTAGCTCCTCCAGCCAGGGAAAATTCGCCACACCCAGGACGACCTGCCCATCGATTTCCAATCCGAGCAAGACGCCGAAGAGCGGGACGCCGTGGACAAAGGAGGCGGTTCCGTCAAGCGGGTCGATGATCCAGGTCCAGCCGGAACTGCCCCGTTCCTCGCCGAACTCCTCTCCAAGAATGCCATGATCAGGATAGGTTTGCCGTATCAAAGCCCGGAGCCTTTCCTCCGCCTTGCGGTCGGCCGCCGTCACGAGGGTCCGGTCCGGTTTTCGCTCCGGCGTGAGGGCGGTCTGAAAGTATTCCAGGGTGATCCGCCCGGCCTCCCGTGCCGCCTCTACGGCGAAATCCAGGAGTTCATCTAGCCGGTCTTTTCCGACCATTCACTTCCTCCCATTGAATCATTGGATTCCAGGCGCTCTACGCTTTTGCGGATGGCGCGCTGGATGAACCAGACGGGAGAGTTTCAAAGCAGACCCCAGCATACCACAGGAGAGGGCCGCAATGAGTAGTCTGGAAGAGGAGGATCCTGTGGGATCGATCAGGTCAGGATCGGGATCTGATCGAACTGATGGGATGTCGATCTGTGGGAGCCATTTGAAGGCAAACGACCCGGGGGGTCGCACATCAAATACGGCAGACCGCCAAGGCCCGCCCTTATCCTTTGACCGCCCCGACTGTGAAGCCGGCGATGAACCGATCGACGAAGAAATTATACAGGATGGCGATGGGAACGCTAGCGATGAAACAGGCCGCCATCAGCGAGCCCCAGAAGTAGACGTCCCCGCGCACCAGAAAGGTCGGAACCCCCACGCTAACCGTATACTGTGAGACGGGAGAGATGAAGGTCAGGGCGTAGACGAACTCCTGCATCACCAGGGTGAAGGTAAAGATGATCACCGTGAGGATCCCCGCGACAGAGATAGGGATCACGACCTTTACAAACGCCCCGAATCGGCTCAGGCCGTCGATCATTGCCGCCTCTTCAAGGTCCCTGGGTATAGCCTTGAAGAACCCCATCAAGAGCCAGGTACAGAACGGGATGGTGAAGCTTGGATAGACCACGACCAGGGACCACAGGGAGTCCTGGAGGCCGAGATTGGCGATCACCCTGGAGAGGGGGATGAACAGAATGGTGGGAGGGACCAGATAGGTGAGGAAGATGCCGATGCCAAATTGTTCGCCAAACCGTCCCGTTAGACGGGCGAGGCTATAGGCTGCCGGAACTGCCAGGAGTAGCGTGATGACCACTACAAGGACACCCACGAACCCGGTGTTCCAGAGCCATCTGCTGTACTCGGTGTCGGAGAAAAGGTAGCGTAGGTGCTCCAGTGTCGGGTGCTCATTGAAGAGGAAGGGGTTATTCTCTGTTTTGAGGAGGTCCGAGGTCTTCTTGAAGGTGGTAATTAACATCCAGTAAAAGGGGAAGGCGGCGAAGATCGTGAAGGCGGCCACGATGCCAAAATGGGAGATGCGAGCCCCCAATCTTTTCAATTTCCACACGAGACGGGGCCTCCTATGCGACCTCCGCCCGCCTGGCGATCCGGAGGAACACAAAGGCCGCGGCGACGAGGACCGGGAAGAGGAAGAGGGAGATGGCGGCGCCTTCGGCGAGATCACTCCCCAGGATCCCGGTGAAGAACGCCAGGCTGGCCAGGACCTGCGTGGTATCGTAGGGACCGCCACGCGTCAAGACGAAGATCACGATCATGTCGGTGAATGTGAACACCATGCCGAAGAGGACCGCCACGGTCATGATGGGGGAAACCAACGGAATGGTGATCTGAAAGAGGTGTCGCCAGAAGCCCGCTCCATCGACGGCGGCTGCTTCGTGGAGATCCTGCGGTATGGAACTGAGCCCCCCCAGGAGGATCACCGTTGCCAGAGGCAACAGCCGCCAGACGTGAACCGCGATGACCGAGCCCATGGCCAGGTGAGGCACCCCCAGCCAGATGGGCCAGGTCTTGGGGCCGAAGATCCCTACGGCCTGAAACGTCCAGTTAATGATGCTATAGATCGAGTCCAGCATCCATAGCCAGCCGATGGTCCCCAGGGAGATGGGCGCGACCCATGGGAGCAAGATCAGGAACCGTACCAGCCACTTGCCCCGAAAGTCCTTCATTAGTGCGAGTGCCAAGACCTTGGCTAGGACCAGGACCAGAGCATTGGAGACAAATGTAAAAATCAAGGTATTCTTGAGGGACTGTTGGAAGGTTGGGGTCTGAATCACGGCCTTGAAGTTCTTCAGCCCCACGAAGTGCATGGTTCTGCTTCCGACCGTGATGTCGCTGAGACTGTAGTAGAGGGCCAGGAAGAAGGGATACCCGATCAGCAGGACGATATAGAGGATGGCCGGAGCCAGCATCAGCCGACCGAGCCACTCCTTGCTGTCCAGGATAGCATTGAGGCGGCCCGTTCGGGCCTCTGCCCGCGGACCTCCCTTTTCCGCGACTACCATCGTCTTGTCTGTCATAGTGGCCTTGGTCCAGTCCTGAGGCCTGTCTCTTTATCGAAAAACTTCAGGTCTTTCGCCTGGATGACGAACTCGTACGTTTCCCCTTGCTGTATTGTGGTCGTCACCGTCGAGGGAAGCTTTGCGATGATATGCGCATCCGCAAGCTTGCCACCCAGGAACCCGTAAAGGAGTCGATCCGCTCCAAGGTATTCGATCCGGGTCACTTTGAACTGGAAGGTCAGCAAGTCTTCTTGGGCCCCGTAAACCTCTCTCGGAAGAAATGTCTCCGGGCGGAACCCGACGATGACATCATGGTACTCAACAAGGTTCATCGGAGGTGATCCCAGGAAGGTGGCGACAAAGGTGTCGGCGGGCTCGTGGTACACCACCTGTGGCGTGCCGAGCTGCCGCACCTTTCCCTGGTTCATCACCGCGATACGGTCCCCAAGGCCCATCGCCTCCACCTGGTCGTGCGTCACATAGATGGTGGTGGTCCCGATCCTGCGCTGGAACTGCTGCAACTCCTCCCTGGCCGAGGTCCGCAGTTTGGCGTCCAGGTTGGACAGGGGCTCATCCAGCAGGAAAACGGTTGGCTCCCTGACGAGGGCCCTGGCCAGGGCCACCCGCTGTCGTTCCCCACCTGAGAGTTCACGGGGCTTGCGGTGGAGTAGCTTCTCGATGCCGAACATCGAGGCCGCCCATTCGACCTTTGACTGCCAGGTCTCCCTCGGTACACCCTGGGCCTTCAGCGGGAAGGCGATATTCTTGAAAACGGTCATGTGTGGATAGAGGGCATAACTTTGGAAGACCATGGCGATCTTCCTGGCCCGAGGCGGCAAGTCGTTCACCACCTGCCCTCCGATGAGAATCTCCCCTGAGGTTGGCTGTTCGAGCCCGGCAATCATGCGGAGCAAGGTGGTCTTCCCGCACCCAGACGGCCCCAGGAGGACGAGAAATTCCCCCTCTTCTGTGGCAAGGTCAACGCCATTGACCGCTTCGACTTCTCCGAAGTGCTTCGTGATGTTTCTCGTCTCGACAGTTGCCATGCGCTACCCTTTGCTAGTTTCTTCCGCACACTACTACGCGCCTACGGCGCGCCAGCGGCCCAACGTGGAAGGAGGCTCCTTGTGGGGAGCCTCCTTCCGACGGCAACCTCACTACGCGTGGTGAGTTCAGCTCGCTTCAGCGAATTCACTCCGCCTCAGCTACACAAGCCCCTTCTCTTTCCATTTGGCGAAGATGCGCTTGCAGGCCGCCTCTGCTTCCTTGATGGCATCCTCTGGGGTCAGTAAACCCTTGGCCGCCTTTGCGAACATATTGGGGATGACCCACGTGTTAAAGATCTCGTCGATGGCCGCGTTGGAGTAGCCGGGATATCCTACGTTGGTCGCCCAGTCCAGGACGTCCCCCAGGACCTTATACTTATCGGGTGGGTGAGCCTTGGGATCATTGGCGATCTGCTGCTGCAGATCGGGAACGGTCTTGGGAAAGCAGGGGAAGTTATAGAACTCACTGGCCAGGAACCCCTTCTTGAAGTTGCCGATGTAGTCAACCAGGAACTTCTTGGCCCCTTCCTGGTTCTCGGCGAACTTCCAGATGGCATAGCAGTCCATAACATGTTCTAACCCGATGCGCCGCACCGGACCTTTGGGCACCTTGATCACCATGATCTTCTTTGAGATCTCCGGGTTTTCCTTCTCGGCTACCCGGGTGATGGAGATGGCATTCAGTGCTACAGAGATCTTGCCGGCCAGCATGGCCCTATTGTTGGAGGAGGGATCCCAACTGAAGACCTCATCGGTCATCGTTTCCTCGTAGAGGGCCTTGACGAACTTGATCGCCTCCAGCGTTTGTTTGGAGTTCAGGACCACATTGCCGTCCCTGTCCTGCTCCGAAGACCCGAAGGAGTACATGATCGCTCGCATGGCCATGCTGGTGTCGAGTTCCTGAGACAATCCGATCCCTACCGGATTGCCGAATTGCTGCTTGATCTTTCGCCCGCCGACCCGGATATCGTCCCAGGTGTCAGGCCCCTTGGTCATCCCGATCGCGTCGAAGAGGTCCTTTCGATAGTTGACGGGATCGGGGACATAGCTGTCGGAGAAGGCGAAGTACTTCTTGGTCTTGGGGTTATAGGTGCTCTTGATGGCCAGGTCTACAGGATCGCCGTATTTGCGCCTGCACTCCTGGTAGATCTCCGCGTGGTCGATGACCTGATCCTCGTAGGCGGCCGGGGGCGACATGAAAAGGAACAGGTCATGCCCTTTCTGGGCACCAACCTCTGCGGCAGCACGGGCAGGTAGCAAGGTGATCCCGATATTGTCTACACTGACCTCGGTGTCGTTCTTTTCCCCCCATTCCTTTATATAGGTCTTGTTGAACCATTCGTCGTAGGGCGGGACGAAGTGGACCCACTGAAGAATCTTCAGGGTTTTCTTCGCTGCGTTGGCCCGCCCCGGGATGATGATCGCCGGGCCCAGCCCTGCCGCCAGCGCCCCTGCCCCTGCCGCCTTAATGAAGTCCCGCCTGGTAAAAGCGCCTCGCTTCTTCGCTGCCATCTTCATCCTCCTTTTTGTGCCGATTCCGACTATCGGCCTGATCGGTGACCCTTGGGCCGAACTACCTGCCCAGGATCGTTTCCTGTCGAGGCTTGAGGCTTTCTGCCTATCACATGCCCGAACAAAAAGTCAAGGGAAATTCGGCGGCTGGTTGTCGTGAGCCTTGACTTGGTCAGCTCGCTTGGATAGAGTTGGCGGGGACCGAAAGAGAACGCGATGCTCGGATATGGTGGAAGGATCCTTTTCGTTGATCTGACCTCTTCGACGACCCACAGCGAATCGTTCGATGAGGCCTTCGCCCGTCGCTACCTCGGCGGCAACGGCTTCGCGGCCAAGCTCCTCTACGACCGCCTTCGGCCGGGGGTCAACCCCTTCGATCCAGATAACCTGATCGTCTTTGCAGTCGGCCCCATTACCGACACGACGGTCGTCGGAAACAGCCGCGCCTGCGTCGCCTCCAAGTCGCCCCTGACTGGTCTCTTCTTCGACTCCACGTTTGGTGGCCGCTTTCCTGCCACGATGAAGCGGACCGGCTTCGATGCCATCGTCATCTCAGGCAGGGCCGATCGGCCGGTCTATCTCCTGGTGGACGAGATCGGCGCTTCCATCAAGCCAGCCTTGCACCTGTGGGGCAAGCTGACGATCGAGGCGGTGCAAGCCATCCAGGCGGTTGAAGGGCCAGAAGCCGATGCGATCGCGATCGGCCCTGCCGGCGAGCACCTGGTGCGCTATGCCGCCATCGCCCACTACTGGAAGAACCGGGAAGGGCTGTCAGGTCGCGGCGGGATCGGCGCGGTCATGGGCGCCAAAAGCCTGAAGGCAGTGGCGGTCAGGGGAGGGCGCAAGACCGAGGTGGCTGACGCCGCCGGCCTCAAGGCACTCCTCCTCGAGAGCCACCAGCCGTTGAAGGCCGGGACCGCCGCCCTGTCCGCGTACGGCACCCCCTTTCTGGTCAACGCGACCAACGCCATCGGGGCCCTCGGCACCCTCAATGAGCGGTCGGAAGTCTGCGAGGGGGCCTATGAGATCAGCGCGGAACGGTTCAAGGAGGTTTACTTCAAGAAAGATACCACTTGCCTGAAGTGCTCGGTGGCCTGCGGTAAGACCTACCAGGTTCAGGAGGGGGAGTTCGCGGGGACGGTGGCGAAGATGCCGGAGTTCGAGACGATCTTCGCCCTGGGCACGATGACAGGGAACCTCCATGCTGCCTCCCTGATCAAGCTGAACGAGATGTGCGACTACCTGGGCATGGACACCATTACCCTGGGCGTGACGTTTGCCTTTGTCTGCGAGGCCATCGAGGCGGGACTGATCTCGGAGGCCGAGGTGGGGATGCCCCTGTCGTTCGGCGATTACCGGGCCATGATTGAGCTGACCAGGCGGACGGCCTACCGGGAAGGATTCGGTGATCTTCTCGCCGAGGGCTCGGCCCGCATCGCGGATCGGCTGGGCCGGGAGGCGCAGCGTTTCCTTTACTGCGCCAAGCGATTGGAACTACCCGGCCACTCGGCCCGTGCGCTGAAAGGGATGAGCATCGGCTACGCGACCGGGACTCGCGGGGGCAGCCACCACGACACCAGGCCGACGATGCAGTACGGCAAGGAGTTTGACCGCAGAGGCCTGGAAGGGAAGCCGGAGTATGCCGTGAGGAGTCAGCACTTCACGGCCGTAGATGACTCGCTGGTCTTGTGCCGCTTCACCTCCGAACGGGGCTTTGGCATGATGCTGAACGATGCCTACGCCAGGATGATCAGCGCCATCACCGGATGGAACCTTTCGGTGAGCGATGTGGAGCAGATCGGCGAACGGATCTGTAACCTGGAACGGGCCTTCAATGTCCGAGATGGGCTCACTCGAAAGGATGACACCCTTCCCTACCGCGTGCTCCACGAGCCGATCCCCTCCGGTCCCTCCCAAGGGATGTACTGCCCGCCGGCCGAGCTGGACGCAATGTTGGAAGAGTACTACCAGCTTCGCGGCTGGTCGCGGGACGGGATCCCCACGCCGGAGAAACTTCGGGAGCTGGATCTGACCTTTGCCATCGGCGGCATGTGAGATCCTGAACGGTCTGATGCTGTATTGCCGATCCGGCGCCCGAGAATTAGGCCGGTTATTCATGAACCCGCGCGACACCCTCACCCGCACCCTTTCCCTCAAGGGAGAGGGTCCATCTTTGCGGTTCCTCGCCCCTCCGTAGGAGTCCGGAGTCCTGCGGACCGGTGGGGGAGAGGGATGGGTGAGGAGGCGCGAGCGGAGAGGGTATGCGATCACGTAGGCGGTACGTCCATATATGCGTCGTCATGATGCTGCTCCTCTCCGGTTCTCGGCTCGCCGCGGAGGCCGCTGCCCCACCTCTCTCCACCAAAGAGCGGCCCACCGGGTGGTTGGGCGTCTCAATCCAGGAGGTCGGCGAAGAGCTGGCCGAGCGGCTCGCTGTGACGTTCGGGGTGGAGAGCGGCACGGGGGTCTTAGTGGTGGAGGCGATTCGAGGTGGCCCGTCCGAAGCGGGGGGACTGAAGGCCAACGATGTGATTGTGATCCTGGATAACCAGCCGATCTGGGAGGTCCGGCAACTTCAGAAGATTATCCGCGGCAGCGCGCCCGGGCGGCCGGTCCGGCTGACCGTGCTCCGGGACAAGGAGCGGGTGCAGGTTTCGGTCACCGTCGGTCAAATGCCGGAGGTAATGCGGGCTCAGTTGGTCGGAGAGCGCCTTGGCTTCTTGGCCCGGTCCCGATCTGGAGCCGCGCAGGAAAAAGAGGTGGCGGGAAAACCAGAAGAGGAGGTGTGGGTGATGTTTGTCGAGCCTGGGTCACCGGCGGCCGAGGCCGGGCTGAGGCCACAGGATCTCCTGGTCAGGATCGGCGAGCATGACATCCGCTCTCTGGAGCAGATGGCGAAGGCCTTGAGGGTGGGAAGGGCCGGCGAGCGGCTCAGCATCCAGATCACGCGCGAGGGCAAATTTCACACCTTCTTGCTGCAAGTCCCTCTCCCTGACGAGATTACCGAGTCTCACTGACACTCAAAGAACCTAATCTTCCTCCACGAGGACGAACTGCTCCCTTGGCGCGCGGCAGCTCGGGCAGTGGGCCGGGGGCTCGTCGGCCTGCACGTGATGGCCACAGATCATGCACTTCCAGACGATGGTCATCCCGCTGCTCATAGGGACCTTGTACTGGATGACGGTATCCAGCATTCTAATCGCGCTGCTCTTCACGGTTACCTGTGCCAGGAGCAGGTCCCGCATGGAAATGATGCCCACCAGCCGATTTTGATCAATAACCGGCAGGTGACGGCAGTTGCAATCCTTCATCTTTTCGAGCGCTGCCTCATAGTTTTCATCGGCCTCGGCCACCACCAGCTCTTTGGTCATCACCTCCCCAACCGTCGTCGTCGCGGGGTCCAAGCCGTGCGCCACTACCCGAGTCAGGAGATCTCGCTCAGTAAAGATCCCGACGAGCCGCCCTTTCTCCAGGACCGGAACCGCCCCAACCTCCTTGGTCGTCATAAATTGAGCTGCCTGGCGGACGGTGAATTCAGGCGTCGCGTAAGATACCACTTGCCCTCGGAGGAAATCCCTGACCCGTTTCATCTCCGCTCCTCTCACACCCTTCGTGCATCCGAAACCAGTCCTGTTTGTGCGGGGACACTATCGCCATCTCGCCGATCTTGTCAAGTGGGAAAGTGACGCCGATGGTCGGGTCACGGGGGGCCGAGGCGCGAGAAGGAGGTTGGGGAACAGATGCGCGAAGGAGAGCGTCAAGGGGTAGCGGTCCGAGCGAGCCATTAGCCCCGACGAGCGAGCACGATCGCGAGCATCCAGGAAAAGCGAATCTCCTCCCCATCGAGCTGGATCTGGAAGGCGTCCTGGATATCAGGAGGGGCGGCAAGGAACCGCTCTCGCAGGAGCGTGACAGTGGCCGGATCGCTTCCTGAGGTGCGAACCCAATCGGTGAACGTGAGGTGGGAACGATGCTCGGTGTTCACCCGGTCCACGCGGAACCCCGCCTCCTCTGTCATTCGTCGCCATTCGCTGGGGGAGTAGTTCCGCACGTGGGACGGATCGCGGGTCCGCTCCGTTTCCTGCTGCCAGGCAAAGCAGTCGGGGTTTTCCGGGGATGAGCTGTCGCAGAGCACGAGCTTCCCACCCGATTTCAAGACGCGGTGGATCTCCGCGAGGAAGCGGGGGACGCTGCCGAAATGATGGGGAGCCAAACGACACGTTGCGATATCGAAGACCCCATCATGGAACGGAAGCGCCTGGGCCTCTGCCAGGTGGAAGAGGAGATTGGTGAGTCCTCGTTCGCCCGCCAGGCGGCGCGCCTGGGTCAACATGTTGGCTGTCAGATCAGTCGCCACCACCCACCTGGCCCTGGGGGCAAAGGCGAATGCAGTAAACCCTGCCCCCGTGGCGACATCCAGAACAACGTCCGACGGCCTCGGCTCGGCCCACTCGACCATCAGTTCTAGGCTGTCGCCCTTGGCGTGCGGTCCGCTGCTGGCGTACCGCTCGGCCTGGCGGCCGAACTGGGCCTTGACCTTCTGTGTGAGGTCCCGTTCCATCAATATCATCTTATCACCACCTTTCACCCAGGGCAACGCAGACCGCGGAAGCGAGAAGGTTTAGACACTGGTGGGAGGGTGTGTTACACTACAGGAAAACTTTCACAAGGGGGACTGATGGGGATCGATGTCATTCGTGAGGTGGCGCTGCGAGCCGCTAAGGAGGCCGGGGCGATCCTCCGCGAGGGGCTGGAGCAGGCGCGAGTCATCGAATACAAGGGTGTGAAGAACATCGTGACCGATATGGATCGCCGCTCGGAGGAGGCGATCGCCGCCCTCGTTCAACGGGAGCTTCCCGGCCACAGTCTCGTGTCCGAGGAAGGGACCCGACTTCAAGGCGACTCAGGGTACCGCTGGTTCGTCGATCCGCTGGACGGCACCACCAACTACGCCCATGGCTATCCCTGCTTCTCCGTGTCGATCGGCGTTGAGAGGGATGGCGAACTAGTCTATGGAGTGGTCTACGATCCAAACCTGGAGGAGCTGTTCACCGCCGAGCGGAATGCTGGGGCGTTTCTCAACGGAAAGCGACTTCGGGTCTCTGCGATCTCTCGATTGTCCGATGCACTGCTGGCCACCGGCTTTTCGCCCGACGTGGCGACCGCCGAGGAGAACAATCTGGATCACTTCGCCAATTTCATGAAGCGAGCGCAGGCCGTCCGCCGCCCCGGCTCCGCCGCCCTTGACCTTTGCTATGTGGCCGCCGGGCGATTTGATGGTTTCTGGGAGCTTCGGCTGAGCCCCTGGGACGTGGCGGCCGGCTCGCTTATGGTCACGGAGGCGGGTGGCCGGGTGACCGATATTCGGGGTCAGCCCCTCCGACTCTCCAAGCCCCAGATCGTGGCCAGCAATGGCCTGCTCCATGATGAGATGCTCCGCATTCTGGCCAAGGAGATCTGATCCAGTGCCTGGCCACTGATCTCGAATCGTTCCCGTGCTGTGCCATTGACTCTTCCACTCCGTTCCTACCGCCCCGGGTTGGGGATCGGCTGCTTCAGGACCCCCAGCCGGCACAGGGCAAAGTCGTATTTCACCGGGTCTTCAGGATCGAACGCACGAAGCCGCTGCGTCACCTCAGTGGCCATCCGCCAGTTCGCCTGTTTGATCTTTGTCAGGCCGAGCCGCCTCACGACCCTCGCCACATGCGTGTCGAGCGGCATGATCAGCTTTGCCGGCGACACCTCTGTCCAGATCCCGAAATCGATCTCATCCCCGCGCCGCACCATCCAGCGCAAGAACAGATTGAGGCGTTTGCAGGCGCTTCCCTGGGCGGGCGACGGAAAGAAGAACCGGATGCCAGCCCTGATAGGAAGCGTTTCCGAGGGGTAAAAAGGAGAAACGTCGAGAGATAGCGCTCGTTCAACGAAGCTAATCAGGGCGGGCCCGATGTCCTTGTGGGCGGCGTCATACCCCTCCAGGAAGAAGGCCTGAAGAGAGCCTCGCCTTTCTATGGCCTGATGGAGCAGATAGCAGAGGAGAGCAAGGTCGTTACCCGAGTTGAAGCGGTGGACGAAGTGTCGGAACCGGCCCGCATCGCGAACGGGATCGAATTGCCGGATGAACCGGGCCGGACTGGGCCCCATCGCATCGAGCGCGGCCTCGGCACTGCGGTGGATCTGCTTGACGTTGCCATAGGCGAGGGAGGCGGCCACGAACCCGGCGATCTCGCGGTCTTCTGGGTGACGATATCGGTGGGGAACGCTGAGGGCGCTGGTAGACAGGAACTCACGTCGGCCGTAGCGGCGATAGAGATCATCAAGGAGCTGCTTGAGCTGTGCCAGGGAGCGCACCGCTCAGGGTCCTCCTGTGCGGGGGAAAACCGCTTCGGCGGGACGACTCACTCCTTGCCGTTCAGCTCCTTCGCTTGAAATCCGATGGCATACGGGCAGTGGATCGGCGCCCGCTCGATGCTGCCATTTGTCTTGTGGTATCCGGCGATGCGGATATTGTAGCCGTTGATGCTGCCGGAGACGCAGCCGTCCTGCACGTAGTTCCATCGCTGTTGCCGGCCCGAATCGTTGATGGCCACTACAATGGCGACGTTCCCGTCCTTGAAGAACTTCCGATCCTCCTTGCTCAGCGTGGTGGTCGCGCGGACGGTACCGTACATCGGATGGGAGTGATAATCGCCCACGCACTCCCACCGCGACGTAGTCCTGACGGCTTCCTCGACCCGCTGGCTCCGCATGAGATCAACGTGCACCTCGCGAAACTTCCGGTTCGCCGTCTGGTATGGAACCACGAAATCCACGAGGACTCGGCCGGACGTGTTCTGCCCGAGCAGGACGCCGAAGCACTCCTTCCGGTACACCTCAATGGTCGAAACCAACAGTCCGACAAAGGCATTCTCGCTCAGATAAATATCCATGGCCATTCACCACCATCGATGATGTCTAAGAAGGGCAACCCACGCTAAAAACTGTCCTGATGGGCGAGCTGGACCTGATCCGTCCTGTTGTGGATCCGGCGATGAGGAAACCGCGCAGCAGATGTACCTTCACCCGGCACGGCCGTGCTGCGGGAGTGATCAGGACTTGGACTGAAGCACTCCTCCCGCGGCGAAAGTGGTGGCGTCACTGGAGCGATGCATGTCGTTGCCGGTTTCGTCCTAGATGATCGTTGTGAAGATTCGTTCGCGTGAGGAGGAACGACTCGAAGCCCATTGCCCGAGGAACAAAGGTCGCTTGTCTCAGGGCCACCCCAGCAACCAGCAGACTCGTGAGGTGCACTATTAAGGATATGCTGTCCACTTGATAGAGGCAAGCCTAAAGAAAAGGCACCACCTTCTGACCGGCTGGGGGATCCAACGTGATCGACGGGTAAATGGTTGAAATTGCAGCTTCTATCCTATCTCATGCATTTTGTCTCGATGTACCATCCTCGGCTGAGTGGCTCTAAATGATCCAACGAAAGTTCCCCACAATGAATTCAAATGGTTATGACCCTTCCAACTCCTCTGTGCGTCGGGATGATCTCTTGTTCGTCGGGCGCAGCCTTCGCCGGTGCGCGGGGGCAGGCGAAGGAACCGATGACATGTCTTGAACCAGGGCTTTGAAGCTGATAGGATACGATCCAGCTTCGGAGCCGTGTTCGGCTGGGTGTAGATGCGGGGACGGGTCTCTGGAGAGGAGGCCTGGTCCGGCGACACGCCAATGCAGCGAATCTTCTATCGGCATAGCGACGGGAAAGTTGAAGAGGGCGTAGAGCTGGCCCAACTGGGCGAACTCCTCCAGGATCCGCATGTCTGCCTGTGGGTGGACCTGGAAGACGAGCCTCCAGAGGCCGTAGAGGCGCTTGCCCGCCGATTTGCTCTACACCCCGTCACGATCGAAGATTTGCTGCATCGAAACCAGCGGCCAAAGCTCGAAGAGTTCGAGGGCTACATCTTCGTCGTCGTCCATGGCTTGAGGCCAAGGCAGGGTGAAGAGGTTCCTGCTGACGAAGTCCACGTCGTGCTCGGAAAGAACTGGATCGTGAGCGTGCACGATAGGCCCATCGAGGCGATGAAGCGGGCCTACGATCAGCTAGTCGCGACGCCGAAGCCGCTCGACGATAGTGCCAGCTTCATCCTCTATCGGATCAGCGATCTGCTAGTGGACAGCTATTTTCCCGCCCTTGACGCACTGGAGGAGGAGATTGACGACCTGGAAGATGATGTGGTGCAACGGCCCACCCAAGAGCGCCTGCACCAGATCTTTGCCCTGAAACGGGCGCTGGTCCATCTGAGGAAGCTCGTCAGCCCTCAGCGCGAGGTCTACAACGCCCTCAGCCGCCGAGACTATCCCCATGTCGATCCGAAATCAGCAGCCTACTTCCGCGATATCCATGACCACCTGATCCGGGCCAGCGAGATCGTCGAGTCCTACCGTGACCTGGTCAGCAACATGCTCGATGCCTATCTGGCCACCATCTCGAATCGGCTGAACGACGTGATGAAACGCCTCACCCTCGTCGCCACGATCTTCATGCCCATCTCGTTCATTACAGGCTTCTTCGGCATGAACTTTGCGATCATGCCCTACTCTTGGAAGTGGCTGTTCTGGACGACCATCGCCGCCATGGCCATTACTCCCCTAGTGATGCTTATCTGGTTCATCAGAAGCGGGTGGATCGGCGATGGGGAAGACCCACGGGATCTGCCCCGTCTGCTTTCCTGGCTATACCCACGGCGATGAACCACCAGGTGTGAGCCTGCCGTAGAGCAACCCTCAAACGGACGAACGCCAGAGCTTCACAGTAGCCGATGTCCCCTCTCTTCGTACCTTCAATAGCAGAGATATGAGGTGGGCGACTGACCATCCTAGGGAGTGACGATCAGCCTTACGCGGCCGATGAGCTGTCTCTGGGCGGTGAGGACATCGACTGTCCAGCGCCCGACCGGGTCAGCCCCGATGTCTGTTCGCTGCGAGTAGGTGCGGAAGCCTCCAGGCCGCCCCCCCCTGATGGGCGAGAGCGCGATCTTTCCCACCTGAATGTCATCCTTGTGCCAGATATGGTAGATAGGCTCGTGTAGCCCGGCGGGCGCGGAGACTGCGGTGAAGCAGACGAGGTTCCCCCACGCCCGGAGATCGGCCGCCGAGACCTCCCGAATCGGGTCCACCGGCTCCAGTTTCTCGACGGATCGGGCGAAGGTGGCGGCCGAGAGGTGAAGGGGCCCGGGGGGAATCCAATCCCGGAGCGACCAGATAATTGTGGCTGCCAGGAATCCCCCTAGGGCCGCTCCTAATGCGGCCTTGCGCCAGGACAGGCCTAGTCCACGGCGGATGGCAGGCATGAGGGCCAGTAGGCTGAGGAAGGCGCTCAGGACGAGCGCCCAGGCGCTCCGCACACGAATGAGCGGTAGGCCAACGTTCAGGGAGGCGAAGAGCCCGAACGCGAACAGGGCATGGGGTGCCCAGCGTGACCGGAGGATCGTCGCTTGGTACCACGGATCAATGCCTGTGAGAAGCACCGCCGCCAGCAGCAGGAGAAAGAACCAGGCGTTGCGCGACGGGAGCGTCGTGCTGACGTAGTAGATTGGCAAGAGGAATAGCAGGAGGTCGTGGTGGAGGCTCTGGATGGTGAAGTCCACGACCACCCGTATCACGCGGCGGCTCCGCCGCTCGAGCACCTCCCGGATATGCGCGAAGACAACCCCGCCCACCCAAAGCAGAAGCAGGAAGCCTAGAATCCAAGGGAAATGGTCCGTCCCCCGCCGGAAGATAATGAGAGTGACAAGGCCAGAGAGCAGCGATGCAAGGGAAAGGCCCCACTTGGTGGCCCAGCGGAACCAAGGGTAGCGATTCGACAGCGCTACCCACGTATCGTACCTCCACCGATGGAGCGAGGTGTTCATCATGACGTCAAGTCCGGGAGAGACCGCTCCGGGGCTTCGGCAGCCGCGGTGCTCGAACGTCGCCTCCTACCACCTGAGGAAACCGCACGGCCGTGGCTGTTGGAGCCAGAACAGGTCAATAGTTTGGTGTGTCGATCCTCTGAAAACGACATGACCCTCCCGGCGGAGATCGGCGGGAGGGTCGGTGGCATTACCTTTACAATTACAATACCAGCAGGATCGGCCTCCGTGGCACCAAGGCACTCAGTTGGCCCTTACGGTGCGGTCCTGCGCACCTTCCATTTCTCCCTGGCAAATGTGACAATTCCTGGCAGCAACGAAAGAAAGATGACGACGGCGATGACGAGATGGATATATCTGTCAATGTCAGGGATCGTCTTACCGAGGAAGTAGCCCAGGGACGTCAGGCTCACGACCCAGCCAATCCCCCCCATGACATTATAGAAGACAAATCGCCTGTATACCATGCATCCCACTCCGGCCACGACGGGGGCGAAGGTGCGCACGATAGGCATAAAGCGAGCGATGACGATGGTAATCCCCCCGTACCGATCATAAAACGCCTTGGTGGTAATGAGATGCTTCTTGTGGAAAAATAGCGAGTCTTCGCGGGAGAAGATTCTCGGTCCGGTGCTCGCCCCGATGGAGTAGCCAACGGTATCTCCTACGATAGCGGCCAAGCTGACAAAGAGAAAGATGCTCCACAGGTCCAGATGCCCGGTGGCCGCAAAGAGCCCTGCGGTGACAAGGAGGGAATCCCCAGGCAGAAAGAAGCCGACAAAGAGGCCGGTCTCCATGAACACGATAGCGATCAGCGCCGTGAGGCCTCCAACGCGGACCAGGGCCTCCACATCGTAAATTCTGTGAAACAGATTCCACAGCCATTCCATGAAGTCCCTCGCTCTGTGACGATGGGTGGCCAGTTCTGAAGCCGGCTGACAAGCGTCGTGATAACAAACGGCCCATCACTTGGGCCGTCCCTTATGTACGATCGGCGATCTCGACCGATGACCGCAAGTCCCCTCTTTAGCCCGTGACTGCGCCCTCAGAGGCCGAAGCGACCAGGCAGGCGTATTTTGCCATCACACCGCTCTTGTATCGTGGGGTGGGTGGCTTCCACTTTCGGAGCCGCCTCTTTATCTCGGCGGCGGGTAGTTCCACGTCAAGCCGGCGCTTCTTGACATCGAAGACAACGATGTCACCGTTGCGCAGCGCCGCGATCGGTCCGCCCACCGCCGCCTCTGGTGCGACGTGGCCGGCCATCAGGCCGTGCGTCGCGCCCGAGAAGCGGCCATCGGTCATCAGGGCTACTGCTTCTCCGAGCCCCGCGCCAACAAGGGCCGCAGTGACGCCGAGCATCTCGCGCATCCCGGGCCCGCCCTTGGGCCCCTCGTAGCGAATCACGACCACATCGCCGGCCTTGATCTTCCTGGCCTTGACGGCGGCAAAGGCATCCTCCTCGCGGTCGAAGACCCGCGCCGGACCGCGATGCAGCATCCGCTCGTGGCCGGCGACCTTGGCCACGCACCCATCGGGTGCGAGGTTGCCCCTCAGGATCACCTGGCCCCCGGTCGGCTTGAGCGGGTTCTTGAGCGGCCGGATCACGTTCTGCCCGGGCGTCTCGCGGGCCGCCCGCGCCTCCTCGCCGATGGTCTTGCCGGTGACGGTGAGCTCATGGGCGTGCAGGAGGCCGGCATCAAGGAGGCGCTTGGCCACCACTGCCATCCCGCCGGCCCTGTACATATCCGGGGCAGTGAAGCGCCCCCAGGGCTTCAGATCCACCAGGACCGGGGTTTTCCTCGAGGTCCGGTCAAAGTCATCGATCGAGAGCTTGACGCCGGCCACCTTGGCGACGGCGAGCAGGTGGAGCACGGCGTTGGTGGATCCACCGGTGGCCATCACCCCGGCGATGGCATTCTGGAGGGCCTTGCGCGTGATGATCTGCCTCGGGGTGATTCCGCGCCGCAACAGCTCCATCACCAGTTTCCCGCTCTCGAACGCTACCTCTTCCTTCCGCGCGTCCATGGCCGGCACATCACTCCACCCCATCGGCGAGATGCCGAGCATCTCAAAAGCGGTGGACATGGTGTTGGCGGTGAACTGGCCGCCGCAGGCACCGGCGCCGGGGCAGGCATGATCCTCGATGGCGCGCAATTCCCCCGCCGACATCTTGCCAGCATTGAAGGCGCCTACGGCCTCAAAGACATCCTGAATCGTGAGGTGGCGGCCCCGGTACTCCCCGAATGCGATGGAGCCGCTGTAGAGCATGAGACCGGGGAGGTTCAGGCGGCTCAGGGCCATCACGGTGCCAGGGATCGTCTTGTCGCAGCCGGAGATGGCGACAAGGGCGTCAAAGAGGTGACCGCGGGCGACCAGTTCGATCGAGTCGGCCACGACCTCTCGGCTTACCAGCGAGGCCTTCATTCCTTCGGTTCCCATGGCGATCCCGTCGGAGATGGAGATCGTGTTGTACTCGATCGGTGTCCCTCCGGCGGCCCGGATCCCCTCCTTCACTCGCTCGGCCAGCGCCCGGTGATTGAAATTGCAGGGCATCACCTCGATCCAGCAGTGGGCAACACCGACGAGCGGACGGGCGAGATCCTCGTCCTTAAAGCCGATCGCCTTCATCATCGCCCGCGGCCCGGCGCGGTCGGGCCCCTCGAGAAGAGTGCGGCTCTTATGCCTCGGGTCGATGGCCATCGCTTTCTCCTCCTTGGCGGCCTCCCCCCACCTCCCTCCTCTTCCTCTTTTTGGGGGAGAGCGGTGGGGTGAGCCGACGGGTCACTGGCGGGTGAGGCTGACCTGAATTCCCTGACCCAAAAAGATAGGCGGCGTCTTACGGTTGGTCGCAAGGAGGTAGAGCTTCCCCTCCTCCGTGACCACTCCGACGTATTGCGCCGAGACCGAGAATGGGCGATTGGCCACCCGGGTCAGTCCGCTCGAAAGGTCGACCGGGTCTGCCCCCACGTTGTCTAGCCGCACGCCCCAAACCTTTTTGTTCGCGGGGTTGTACCAGACCAGCAGCTCCCCCGTGGAGGCCAGGTAGACCGACCCGCTATGGGTGCCTGTCCGGAGCGCTTCCAAGCCCTTGGCTTCGTATACGGTCTTGACTTGGTCCGGGTTGCTCAGGGAGCGAACGACCCAGAAGAGGTGCCGCTCGGTGATCTTCTGCGCCGTCACGTCGTACCCTTCCAGTGTGATCAGGTGTTCTTCGGGCCTGGCCACGAGGGTGAAGTCGAAGAGATTGAACCGCTGGACCCGCGATCCCGGGTCTCTCGCCAGCTTTATGATCGGGAAGACCATCTCCGGGGGCGCCTCAACGACCCCCTTGAGCCCTGTCCCGTCCAGACGCATATGCGTGAAGGCCCGTTCCTTGGGGGTGGCCTGGACACTGAAGACGAGGGTGTTCTCAAAGATCCCCATCTTCTCGTAGGCCTGCCCCGAGATGCTACCGGTGTTGGCCACGACAGAACGAAGCGGCCCTGTCGGAAGGTCATACCGTCGAATCTCCTTATTCAACCCGAAGAAGAGCGCGTCCTTCCCTTCGATATTGTACCGGGCGACGGTGTCGATCGATCCGCTGACCGGGGAGATCTTTTGCTTTCCTCCGGTCCGAAGGTCCACGAGGACTAGGATCCGTTCGCCCCCGGTCTCCGACAGGTAGAGGAGGTGATCGTCATCGAGGAACTTCGGCGAGAAGCTCCTAGCGGTCGGTAGCTCGTCCGAAAAGTTGCGCCGGGCGCCGACGATGTTGTTACTTTCGTCCAGATCCACGACCAAGACCTGCTCGAAGCCGGTCGTCGTGCCGCCTATGATGTAGGCCAGTCGCTTGCCATTGGGCGAGACGGCAATGTCTGAGATTGAACCAGACAGACCCGAGACACGCACGGGCCTACTACCATCGGCGTTCTGGACCAGCACCGCTGTCGTATCTGGTCCTTCCGAGACAATGTAGGCGACCTTCGACATCCCAGTCGTGGCGCAACCCGAGCCGACCAAAGCCCCGATGATGAGCACCCCCAAGGCACGAGCCTTCCTGTCCCTCATAGCCGACCTCCTTATCACTGCGTAAGCATCGCCCGTGTGTAGATCAGTTCCTCCTCATCAACATCAGATTATAGGGGAGATTCTCGTCCGGCACAAGAACGGCGTGGGGGATTCTGCGCTGCCTCAGCACCTCCTGCCCCCTGCGCGGAGGCCAGAACTGCCAGGAGCGCGTCGGTAGCCACTTCGCCACTATGAATCACGTCGGGGATGCCGACCCCACGGTACGCGTTACCGGCGAGTTTAAGGGTTGGCCATCGGTGGAGGAGCCGTTCCAGCTTCGCTACCCGATCGAGATGCCCGACGTGATACTGCGGCATCGAGCGCGGGTGTCGCGTCACTTGGGTCCACAATGGAGCCGCTCGAATGCCCAACAGTTCGTTCAGGTCGCGTCGAACCGCGGGCAACAGCACCTCATCATCCCACTCGAACGGCTCCGGCTGCAGTGCCCCTCCCGCGAATGCCCGTAATAGGACGTGGTCTGCCGGCGCGCGCTCTGCGAACTTCACGCTGCTGAATGAGCAGGCGATGATGGTGCGTCCCTCACAGGCCGGCACAACAAATCCAAACCCATCGAGAGGATGGGGGATCTCTTCCCTCCGATAGGCCAGGTTGACAATCACCGAGGAAGCATAGGGGATTGCCTCCAACTCGGAAGCAAGATCGGCATCGAGGTCACGCGTAAGGGTGGCGGCCTGGAACGCCGGGATGCCCAGGATGATGCCGTCGGCCTCCAGGTTCGTTCCGTCCCCCAGTCGCAGGGTCCAACACGTCTCCTCTCGGGCGATCCCGGCGACCGGGCAGCGGCGTCGCACCGCGCCCGCCGGCAACCGCTGCACCAAAACATCAACAAGGGTTTGGAGGCCGTCGTCCAGCGTGGCAAACAGGCTATACCGCGGGCCACTATCGGCTCGGCGCTCACGGGGGATGCTTGACCGCTGGCGCCGCAGCGCGAGGATGATGCTGCGATGCCGCTCTTCCATTTGCAGGAATTGGGGCAGAGTGGCCCGCAGGCTCAACCGCTCCGGGTCTGCCGTGTAAATACCTCCGACCATCGGTTGGGCCAGCCGGGTGAGAGCTTCCTGCCCGAAACGGCGCCGAACGAACGACGCAAGGCTTTCGTCGGCCCCTGAGCGTCCTCGCGGCAGGAAAAGGTCCAGGGCGGTCCGCGCCTTGCCGCGCCACGACAGCAGGCCCGACCGAAGAAACGGCCCGAATCGCGTCGGCGCAAGCAACAGAAATCCCTCGGGTAGGGGGTGTAGCGTTCCGCCACGGGCCACGAACGTCCGGCGGTGGGTCTCCGTGGTCCCGATCAGCCGCTCGCTCAGGCCCAGGCGTCTGATGAGATCCAACCCCCACGGCTTGTTGGTGAAAATGGTGTCGGGTCCCGATTCCAGGATGAAGCCGTCCCGACATGTCGTGCTGATCACGCCCCCGAGACGCGGACCTGCTTCCAGTAGCAACACCTCGCAGGCCAACCGCTCCGCATGGCGACGCTCCTCCAGACGGTGCGCGGCGGCCAGGCCGGTGATGCCACCGCCGACCACGATGATGCGCCGCACTCTGTGGCTGTGTTCCATTACCCTTTGCTGCCCTCGCAAAATGTCTCCGTAGGTGGCCAGAGGTGAGTCGCTCACCCTAGCCGAACGCGCTGACGCACAAGATCCGCGAGCGCCCGTATATAGAGAGGATGATCGTTCACCGTGTGTGCGCGTCGCAGATCGATCCCCAGCGCCTCGGCTTCCGCCTTTGCCTCCACATCGAGATCGAATAGCACCTCGACGTGATCACACACAAATCCGATGGGCGCCAGCACCACTGATCGGCACCCCTCGGCCGACAGCTCCCGCAGGACGGCGCCCACATCGGGCTCCAACCAGGGCTGGCGTGGATCGCCGCTGCGGCTTTGAAAGGCGAGCGACCACCGCGGGTGCCCCAACGCTTCCGCAACGAGCCGGCAGGATTCCTGCAACTGCTGAACGTAGGGCGATGCTGCGGCCATCGAGGATGGAATGCTATGGGCTGTGAACACCAGCGGCGTACTGCGACGGCGCTCTGGCGGGATCTCTTGCAGCCGCAGGCGGATCTGCTCAGCCACTGACGCGATGAAGTCAGGGTGATTGTAGCAGGGCTGGACGTAGTCTACTTGCGGCGCCTCGGGCCCTGCGGCCTCCAGCGCGTCAGTCACCACCTTCACATACTTGCCCCAGCTCGCAGCCCCAGAATCGTGCGCGGTCATGATGAGCCCAACAGCTCGCCGCACCCCGTCTCGCAGCATCTGCCGGACCGCCTCGCTCGCCAGGGGATGCCAATATCGCATCCCCACGTAGACGGGAAGCCTCGGTCCCTCGCGGTCGAGCAGCTCTCCTAGTGCCGTCGCCTGCCGGAATGTCAGCTCGTTGATCGGCGATCTGCCCCCAAGCTTTTCGTAGTGGTGGGCCACTTCTTCCAGACGCCCGGGCGGGACCGGCACACCTCGAAGCACGTTGGTCAGGAATGGGCGAATCTCCTCCGGCCTTGTGGGGCCTCCAAAGGCGACCATCAAGACCGCCCCGAACTGGTCAGCCATGTCACCTCTGCGTCGCTTCGTGAACGTAGTCGATCAGCGCGCGTAGGTGGTCCACGGGGGTGTGCGGCAGCACTCCATGGCCGAGATTGAAGATGTGGCCGGGGCGTCGCGCGGCGCGCTCCAGGATTCGACCGGCCTGCCGTCGAATCTCATCGGGCTCGGCGAATAACGCCACCGGGTCCATGTTGCCCTGCACCCCCACCCGGGGACCGAGGCGAGCCCAAGCCTCGCCCAGGTCCACCCGCCAATCCAGCCCGATCACATCTCCGCCCGCATCCCGCATCAGCGTAAGCAACGAGGCCGTGTCGGTCCCGAAGTGAATGACCGGCACTCCCGGCGTCAGGCTTGCGATAGTCTGTCGCGTGTGTGGTAGGACAAACTCGCGATAATCATCCGGACTCAGGCAGCCGACCCAGCTATCGAACAACTGCACTGCCTGGGCCCCCGCACTGATCTGGCCATTGAGGTAGCCGGACACCGCCGCTGACAGCAACTCCATCAGGGCATGCCAGGCCGAGGGGTCGCGATACATCAGCGTCTTGGTGTGTTGATACTGGCGCGAACCGCCGCCCTCGATCACGTACGAGGCCAGCGTGAACGGCGCCCCGGCGAACCCGATGAGCGGGGTCACAGGCGGAAGGGCCGCGCGTGCCAAGCGCACCGCCTCGAACACGAACGATAGTGATTCCTGCGCATCGACCGGCTGCAGCCTCTTCAGATCAGCCTCGGTCCGTACCGGGTGGTGGATGACCGGCCCATCGCCCTTCGTGAACTCCAGCCCGACCCCCATCGGCTCCACCACCAGCAGAATGTCGGCAAAGATGATCGCGGCGTCTACCCCGAGCTGCTCGGCTGCCGTAACCGTCACCTCCGCTGCCAGATCGGGCCGGTGACAGAGCTCCAGGAATGAGAGCTTGGCCCGAATTTCCCGGTACTCCGGCAGGTATCGCCCGGCCTGCCGCATGATCCAGATCGGGGTATAGGTTGTCGGTTCCAGGCGACACGCTTTCAGGAAGGGACTCTCCCTCAACAGATCTCGAGCGCCGGCCGATGCGGCGATACCCGGGACTGGTTCCACCATTCTCGTCCTGCCGTCCGACGCCCGTGCTTTCTTGATCCGCCGCAGCACGGGCGCATGACGTGCGGCGGTGACGACCAGATGACCCATCTTCGGATGTTCCGGTTCCAGGTCCACAACCAGGTCATGCTCCCGCAAGGCTTCGCTACAGGTGGGGCCGATCGACGCGACTACCGTATCGCGCAGCGCTGTCCGCAATGACTCCTCCAGCCCGGACTCCGTCGCCACCTGGAGCAGATGATCCACCTGGACGGCGGTGGTAAACAGGGCCGCGTCGATCTGGCCCTCGATGATGGCCATGATCGCCCGCCGCAGTGGCCCGCAATCCTCCGGCAATGCCCACCGGTAGACCGGGACCCGCATCACTGAGGCTCCTCGCGTCTCCAACCCTGCAAGAAGCTCCGGGTTGCTGCGTCCATACTCCTGCACCGCCACCCGCCGACCGGCCAGGGCGATCCCCGACTCGTCCAACGCGCTCAGGATCTCGCGCCAGGTGTTAGGTTCCGGCACAGCCAGCGCGATCGGGACGCCGAATTCACGCAGCACGGCCTGAGGTTTTGGCCCGCGGACGATGGTTGGGATCCGGCCAAGGGCCGCGAGGAACTCCGCACGCGGGAAGGTGGTCTCCACCGCTTGAACCAGCGCGCGGGTGCCAACCCCGGTCAGCAGCACGACCATATCGATTCGCCCGGCGAATAACTCTCTGGCGAACTCTAGCGCTGCTGGGTTTTCTTCCAAGGGGATCTCGCGCAGGGCTGGCGCCGGGATGGGGGTCCCTCCATGCCTGCTGATCAGGTCGGCCATGGCGGTGGCCATGCGACTCTCAAAGGTTACCACCTTGAGGCCGGCCAAGCCGCCCATCTGCGGAGTGGAGACTTGCTCCATGCGACAACTCCTCGGCGGCGCCTCACGTCGCCTTGATACCCTCACACGCTTGCGAGCTGGTGGAGCGGCAACCAGTAGTATACGGACAGACGCCAAGAAGCGCCAGACCAAATATACTGCTCTCGCCCTTCGGCAGAGCTAGTGGATTCCAAACGGACTTGCAGGCCAAAACTGGAGGCGTCAGAGCCCCATCGCGCTCGTTTGTGGCCGAGCGGTGAGGGGGGTCGGACGAATGACCCTGGCCGCCTCCTCGTACCTCGTCCGGCTCGGTTCAGGGCGCCTGGCGTCAAGCCATTGATCGCGGGAAGGGGCAGACCTTGTCTAAAAGCCCCTGTGGACGCTCCCCTCTCGTCCAAGCGATTCCAGGGACCACGCCACTGCGACTTTGTTCTTGACAGGGGGACGAGAGAACGCTATCAAGTCCTCCTGCAGAAACGCTTGGGATGCAAGAGGCGCTTTCCCAGGACCTTGGGGCCTCTGGCCTCACAACCAACTTTTTATGTTGATCTTCGACCAGTTTCGTGCGCCATTTGGTGGAAGAGGTTCACGACAAGGGAATCCTCGGCGAGACGGAACAAACAGGTGCGCCGATGTGAGGCCCAGGGAGGTTGCGGTCGATTATCCTTCCGTGGCAGGCTCCTCACCCACTTGGAACGAGGAGCCTCGGAATGGCCGTGGCTACCCGTCCGGTCCTATGAGCCTGGCGGAGTTGGGGTGGCCCACGGCTGCATCAGGGTGGCCTATACCAACAAAAACGCCATCCGGGTAGCGGATCCAGGCGCCAAGCAGGCGCGGACCCTCGCCCTTTCTAGCCTATGAGTTCAGTGACGAGTCCTCAGAAAGATTTTGACCTTCGGGCCGCCGCTCTGGCGCTTCTCCTGGCCGCGCTCTGGGGGGCCAACCCGGCTGCGATCAAGATCGGCTTGGTGGATGCCCCGCCGCTTCGGCTAGCGTGGTTGCGCTTTGTTCTGGGTGGGCTGTTGAACCTGGCCTGGGGTGGGTGGACAGGAGCGCTCGCGACTCTACGGATTGAGCGACACGAATGGCGCCCCCTCGCCATCCTCGGCCTCCTCTTCACGCTTCAGATCGGTCTCCTGAACATCGGCACCAACCTGACCACGGCGAGCCGCTCCACCGTGCTCCTCAACGCCTACACGGTGCACACCGTCGTGCTTGCACATTTCCAGATCCCAGGGGATCGCCTGACCGCCCGGAAGCTCATGGGCACCTTGATTGCCTACGTCGGGATCGTGCTGCTTTTCTTCCCCGAGGCTCGCAGCGGTGATATCACATTCCTGGGGGACCTTCTCGTCTCCGTCAGCGCCCTCCTCCTGGGGGAGCGGACAATCTACCTCGCCCGGGCCGTACAGCGAATGGATCCTCTTAAGCTCCTTCTCGCTCAGGCCGTTGTTGGCTCAGCCTGTTTCCTAGGCGTGAGCCTTTGGGTCGAGGCAGGGGTCCCCTATCGGTGGACCACCCCGCTTACCCTCGTGATCCTTTACCAAGGCCTGGTGGTGGCGGGCTTTAACTTTACCGCTAGCCTCTGGCTTCTCAAGCACTACCGACCAAGCGCACTTGCAGGGTTCTTTCTCACGACGCCGATCTTCGGGGTACTGCTGAGCGCGGCCTTGGTCGGGGAGCCGCTGACCAGGACGCTGCTCCTGTCGAGCCTCCTCGTGGCGGCCGGGATTGGCCTCACCAGTCGCGCGGCCTGATGTGTCTGCCTGGTTTCCTCCTCTCGAATGGCTATGCAGCCTCTCCGGACAGGGCCGGCTTAGAACTGAGCAGTGGAGCGGACAGCTTTCGCCTGATGAGGATGTTTACGATTGACATCACGCTTGTCGTTGGATAGAGTAACACGCTACAAATTTCCGCCTATGCGAACTGGGTCTAGAGGTCCGATCCTGCAAGCGTCAAGTGCGGGCTCGGTTGTTGGGGCGTGGTTGTTGATGTGGCATGAGGTAATCGTTGTGGGAGAGGGGGGCGGGCCCCTGGGAGGAGCATCATGAGCGATGAAGCGCGCAAGCAGTTGGGGATAAGCCGTCGCGATTTTGTCAAGACAGTGGGGTTGGCCACCGGCATGGCAGCTTCTGGCCTGGGGATCGAGGGGATCCTGGCGGCCCGGAAGGCGCCGGCGTACGCGCCGGGCACCTCCCTTCACTTCCTGCTCTGGAAGAACTTCTCGCCGCCGGCTGACGTGGAGATCCTCCGCCAGGGAGCCGAGTGGGGGAAGCAGAATAACGTCAACGTCAGGATCGAGCAGATCAACGCCAACGACATTCCGGCCCGGGCCGCTGCGGCCGTGGAGAACAACCAGGGACCAGACATCATTCAGTTTTTTCACAACTGGCAGAACCAGTACGCGGACGCCCTGGTGGACGTGACGGACATCGCCTCCGCGTTGGAATCGAAGTACGGTGGCTACATCGACTACGCCAAGGCTCACGCCATGCTGAACGGGCGCTTCAACGCGGTCCCACACACGATTGTCCCCAACATCTATGTCGTGCGAAAGTCCTACATAAAGGCTGCGGGCACGACAGAATGGCCCAAGACATGGGAGGAATTGCGCCGCGAGGGGAAGAAGTGGAAGGCCGCAGGGCATCCGATTGGCCAGACCGTCGGCCACACGTTCGGCGACGCCGTGGATTTCACGTATCCCTACCTGTGGAGCTTTGGGGCTGCCGAGCGTGATGAGAAGGGGCGGGTCATCATCGGGAGCAAGCAAACCCTCGAGGCGTTGAAGTTCTTTAAGGCTCTCTGGGACGATGCCATGGACCCCGCCGGCGCGGGCTGGGACGACTCCAGCAACAACCGGGCGTTCCTTTCGGGGGCCATCGCCGCAACCAATAATGCGCCGAGTATCTACCTCACCGCCTCGAACCAGGTCATCCTGGATGACAAGGGGGACCCGCTGGTCAACGACATCGCCCACGTGCGCAATCCGGCCGGGCCGGCTGGAGTCTTCCACTATCACTACAGCCAGCAACTGGCGATCCCGAAGTATTCGCGGAAGAACATCGACGCGGCCAAAGACTTCATCCGCTGGCTGATGGACAAGGACCAGCTCTCCAAATACCTGCGCCGGGGCCAGGCCTACCAAGCAGCGGCCTTGAAAGTCTACATGAAAGACGCCATGTGGGACATGTTTCCGGCCCTGAAACCCTACCGGGATCACCTGTTGGAGGGGCAACACGTGGGATGGAGGGGGGCGCCCGACACCAAGGCGGCGCGGGTCGTCCAGAACTACGTCCTGATCGACATGCTGGCGAATGTCGCCACCGGCAAGATGTCGCCCGAGGAATCCTTGAAGTGGGGAGAAGGGCAGCTCAAGGCGATCTACGGCGAGTAACCCCTTAGTTAGGGTTGCGGCCACTGAGGGTCCCCTAAGGCCCAGACGGCCGGCTACGGAGGGCAAAACAGCAGGATGGGGGAGGTGCCAGAGCACGCCACAGAGGCGGTGGCCCAGCCGAGACTGCCGATGGCGGCGGAAGAATCTGACGCCCGCCGGCTGGTGGCGAGCCGGAGTGGCTGGCGGCCTCGGGCCGCCCTCGACCTCTTGGAGCGGCCAGTCGTCCTAGGGTACCTCCTCATGTTGCCGGCCGCGTTCATCATCTTTTCCTTCATCGCCTACCCCTTCGCCTGGGGCGTCTGGATGAGCGTCACCAACAAAGAGGTCGGGATGCCCTGGTCTCGGGTGAGCTTCGTCGGCCTCAGGAACTACTTTTACCTCTGGACCAAGGACGGGGTCTTCTGGAACACAGTCTGGAACAGTTTTGTCTACACCGGGATCGCCACAGTCGTGAAGTGGGTCCTGGGGATCTGGCTGGCCGTGTTGCTGAACCGGGTGGTTCGGTTCCAGCGGATTATCCGCGCCGCGATTCTCCTCCCTTGGATCATTCCGACGGTCCTTAGCACCATCGCCTTCCTTTGGATCTTCGATCCGGACTTCAGTGTCATCAACTGGACCCTCCGCCGGTTCTACACCTGGATGGGGTGGGGATACGTGAAGGGCCCCCTCTGGCTCGCCGATCCCACGCTGGCCTTGATGTCGGTGACCTTCGTGAACATCTGGCGCGGAATCCCCTTCTATGCCATCGCGTTCCTGGCGGGGTTGCAGACGATCGATCCGGACCTCTACGAGGCTGCAGCTATCGACGGCGCCAGAGGCTGGCAAAGATTCTGGCACGTGACCCTACCGGGGATCAAACCGATCACGGTGGTCGTCATTGTCTTTTCCATTATCGTGACGTTTTCGGACTTTCAGATCGTCTACGTCCTGACTCGCGGTGGGCCGGCCAACAGCACCCACCTCTTTGCAACGTACGCCTACCAAGTGGCCATGATGGGGGCCAGGCTCGGGCTTGGCGCGGCCATTTCCCTCTTCATGTTCCCCGTCCTGGCCCTCGTGATCATCTTCCAGGTGGTCTACCTCCGAAAAGATCAGAGGTAGGACTATGCGGAAGCAGGTTGGCGAGGGGTTCGGTAAGCGGCTGGTGGTGTTTCATCTCCCCCTCTTCTTCTTCATAGTCTTCACCCTCTTTCCCTTCTACTGGATGTTCGTGACCTCCATCAAGTCAACCCACGAGACGTATAATCGGAACGTGAACCCGTATATACCCGTGGCGTGCACGACGGAAATCGCGGAGCAGCTCCGAGCGCTACGGCTCAACGGCCCCGCCCTGATGGAAAATTGCCTCTACCACTGGCGCTACCTCCTACGGGATACCCTCTTCATCCGGTGGCTTCAGAACACCCTGTTCATCGCCATCGTCTCCACCGTGGTCTCCCTCTTCGCGGGGATCACGGCGGCGTATGCCCTGGCGCGCCTTAGGTTCCGGGGCGTGGACACCTTCGGGATCCTGATCTTCATCACTTATTTGGTCCCGCCCACACTGCTCTTCATTCCGTTGTCCGACTTGATAGGGGACATGCCGCTCCTCCATTGGAGCCTGCTGAACAGCCCGTGGGGCCTGATTGTGGCCTATCCAACCTTCCTGGTTCCGTTTTGCACCTGGCTCCTGACCGGGTACTTCCGGACAATCCCCAAGGAGCTAGAGGAAGCGGCCATGATCGATGGCGCGACCCGGATTCAGGCCATGCTGCGGATCATCCTGCCCCTGGCCCTGCCGGGCGTGGTCTCGGCTGGAATCTTCGCCTTCACCCTGTCGGCCAACGAGTTTCTGTATGCGCTAATCTTCATTTCCGACGCCGCCAACAAGACGGTTCCCGTGGGCGTCGTCAGCGAGCTGATCAAGGGCGACGTGTTTTATTGGGGCGAACTGATGGCGGGGGCCCTGCTGGGCTCAATCCCCGTGGCCCTGATCTACTCGTTCTTCGTTGAGCATTACGTGGCCGGGATCACTGGGGCCGTGAAGGGCTAGCGGTGGACCGGCAGGCCATCAGTGAGGAGGATGCGTAACGTGAAATCACGGAGTCATCTGCGCTTTGGGTCCTGGATCGTGGTGGGCATCGGGGCGCTCCTGATGTGCCTGCAGGCCTGCGGAGGCGAAGAGAAGAAGGAGCAGAAAGCCGCCGCGCCTGCGGCGGGCCAGGGGGCCATCTCGGGGATGATCACACTGGACCCATCCCTCAAGGGGAAGATGGGGAAGGAACCGCTTCTCTTGATCATGGGCTCGAAATCCCCGGAGGCGAACAAGCCCGCCATCGTCGTTAAGCGTGTTGCCGGGGTCACCTTTCCCTATCAGTACAAGCTCACGGGCGAGGACATCACACTGGTGGGATCGACCTTTGACGGCAAGATGTATGTCACCGCACGCATCGACCCTGCGGGGGCGGTGGGGGCGGCCAGGCCGGGCAATCTTGAGGGGACCTACCCGGGGAATCCGGTGGTTGTCGGGTCGATCAATGTGGACATCGTGATTAACAAGGCCTACTGAAACGCGCCTGCCCAAACTGACCCCCGGCAACACCACAGGGGCGTTGAAGGCTACTGCGTCAAAGGCAACTTATCAGCACAACCCACAGCCACCACATTACAGGAATCAATGCCGTCGGATATTCTTCCCTCAGGCCACGGCCCTGACCAAACCGCATTCCACGCTAGAGTTTTCTTGGGGCATGAGACACTGTGTTGCGTCTGACGATGGTTGTTTTGATTGGAATCCTCCTGGTGTGGGGAGGAGCGGTGTGCGCCGGGGAGCTGGAGATCTGGACCCAGACCCTCCCGTCCCGCCTTTTGCGGACAGTCCCGGTTGAAGAGTATGAGAGTTTTACTGTAACCTGGGAGCACTCCGTCGAGCATTTTTGGTGGCGCGAGACTTACCAGATCACGCCAACCGGCAGACTGCAACTGCTGAGCAGCTCCACCAAAGGATACGGCGCCGGGACTCCTGATCGGAAACTGGAGGGGGCTGGCTTCCGGGTAGAGCAGGGGTGGCTGGTCAATGAGCCGGTGGGCCTGGAACTGGAAGAGCTGCTGATCGGCCTGAGCGCACTCGCGCCCCACTGGCTGGAAAGCGGCGGCGTGCGGCTCTCGCTGTCGGAGATCGCCGGCGAACAGACCATTATCTTGAGGCCGCAACGTGATGCGACGGCCAATCATCCTTAGATTAAGGAGGGGGTATGAGTAAGAGAACCAGTCTGTTCACTCTGTTGCTCGCCATTGCAGTACTCTGCGCCACCCTGGCGGCGAGCGGTGCGGCTCAGTTCATCTCCATCGCCACCGGCGGCACTGGGGGGGCCTACTTCCCGATAGGCGCTGGCATGGCCGATATTTTCAACAAGAAGCTGACGGGCTACAACGCCTCTGCGCAGACCACCGCCGCCTCCAAGGTGAACTGTATCCAAGTCCAGGATGGCAAGAGCGATCTCGCCCTGGTGCTGGGGGATACCCTGGCATTCGCCTACAAGGGGGACCCCCTGGGGGGCTTCACCAAGCCGCTCTCCAAATTGCGCGTTGTGGCCAACCTCTACCTGAACACGATTCAGATCGTCGCCCGGAAAGACAGCGGTGTTACCAGCCTGGCCGACCTGAAAGGGAAGAAGGTGGCCGTGGGGGCGCCCGGCAGCGGGACAGAGATCAACGCCCGGCAGATTCTGGAGGCGGCCGGGATGAGTTACAAAGACTTCGGGCGCACCGATTACTTGAGCTTCGTCGAGTCCGTCGACCAACTCAAGAACCGCGCCATCGATGCCACCCTGGTCAGCTCCGGCTTGCCCAATCCCAGCATCCTGGATCTGGCCTTTAGCCAGGAGATCGTGGTGGTGTCGATCGAGGACACCGTGGCCAAGAAGCTCATGGCCACGCACGCCTTCTTCTCCCAGACCACCATTCCCAAAGGGACGTACAAGAACCAGAATGCGCCGGTCAAGTCGGTCGCCATTCCGAACTTCCTCATCACCCGCGATGACCTCGAGGAGAAAGTGGTCTACGAGCTGACCAGGGCGATCTTTGAGAACCTGGACCGCCTAGTGCTGGCCCATGCGGCGGCGAAGGAAATCCAACTAGCCTCCGCTACGGTGGGCCTGCCGATCCCCTTGCATCCCGGGGCCGAGCGCTTCTATCGGGAGAAGAAGGTCCTGAAGTAACACCCGCCATAGCCTACCTGTTTCGCACATCAAAGGCGAGTGTGGGCTCGCCTCTCTTTTTTCATCTCTGCAGAGAGGGCGTATGGGCAGTCACGACGCCGATGACCGGAAGCAGGAGCGCGAGGCGCCTGCGAAGGTCGATCCTATCAATGTAGAAACCACTCTTGCGAAGCCCGTCGCCGAGTTTCACTACCGGAAACTCACGGGGATAAGCCGGCGGGTGGTTTCTGTCGTGGCACTCTCCCTGGCCCTGTACCAGCTCTACACGGCCGGCTTTGGCCTGCTTAACGCGCACGTGCAGCGCGCCGTGCATCTGGCCTTCATCCTCGCCCTGACCTTCCTGCTTTACCCGTTCTTGCACAGGCCCGGCATGGGGGAGCGGCGCATCCCTTGGTGGGACCTGCTCCTGGCGGTCCTGGGGGCGTGTGGCGGCCTGTATATCCCGGTTTTTTACCAGGATATCGTCCTGCGGGCCGGCACCCCTAGCAACGTCGATCTGGCCATGGGGGCGTTGACCAGCCTGCTCATCCTGGAGGCGAGCCGGCGCATCCTGGGACCGGAGATGTCGCTCCTGGCTCTGGGATTCCTGGCCTACGCCTACGTGGGGCCGTGGTTGCCGAATGTCATCGCCCACCGCGGCTACGGTGTGCTGGATATTGTTGACTATATGTACCTCACCACCGAGGGGATTTTCGGGATTGCCCTTGGGGTCAGCGCAACCTACATCTTCCTGTTCGTGCTGTTCGGTGCCTTCCTGGAGCAGGCTGGCATGATCACCCTGTTTTCAGACCTGGCGCTCGCCTTGGTTGGGCACACCAAAGGGGGGTCGGCCAAGGTGGCGATCATCAGTTCGGCACTGTTCGGCATGCTCAACGGCAGCGCCATCGCCAACGTAGTGACGATCGGCTCCTTCACCATTCCCCTGATGAAGCGGACCGGCTTCAGCCCTCATTTTGCCGGAGCGGTGGAATCGACCGCCTCGATGGGCGGGCAGATCATGCCACCGGTCATGGGGGCAGTGGCGTTCATCATGGCTGACACCCTGGGGGTCCCGTATTTCACCATTGCGAAAGCGGCCACTATTCCCGCTATCCTCTACTTCCTAGCCGTCGGGGTCCAGGTGCACCAAGAGGCCGGTCGTCGCGGGCTCAAGGGGCTGCCGCGCCACGAGTTGCCAGCCTTCTGGCACGTGTTGATGGCGCGCGGCTATCTGCTGCTGCCACTGGGGGTCCTGACCTACCTTCTGTTCAGTGGATACACGCCCCTCTATGCCGGGTTCATCGGGATCTTGCTCACTGTGGCGATCATCTTGGTTCGGGCCATCTTTGCTGCTCATGCCGGCCTGCCATCCCGCATCCTGGCGTTGGGTGGGGCCTTGGCCCTCTGCGCCCTTTTGAGCCCCAGCCGGGCGGGGACAGCTTTGCTGCCGATTGGGTGGCTGCTGGGTTGGGCCATCTGGAAGCCCGACAGCCGAGGGTCGGTGCGGCAGATGCTGACCAGCCTGGAGCACGGCACGCGCAGCGCCCTTGGGGTGGCCATCGCCTGTGCAGCCATTGGCTTTGTCATCGGTGTGGCCACGGAGACGGGCATGGGGGCCAAACTGGCTTCGGCCATCGTGTCGCTGGCAGGGGGCAATCTCTTCCTTGGGCTGTTTTTCACTATGGTCGCCTCCATCGTTCTGGGGACCGGTCTGCCGACCATCCCCACCTATGTGGTCACCGCCGCCATGGCGGCGCCTGCCTTGGCGCAGATGGGCGTCCCGCCGCTGGTGTCGCATATGTTCGTTTTCTATTTCGGCCTCTTTGCCGATCTGACGCCGCCGGTGGCCTTGGCAGCCCTGGCTGGCGCAGGCATCGCCCAGGCCGACCCCAGCAAGACCGCGTGGACGGCTTGCAAATTGGCCATTTCCGGCTTTGTGGTCCCGTATCTGTTCGTCTACGAGCGAGGGTTGCTGATGGAGGGGAGCTGGCCGCAAATCGCCCTATCGAGTATCACAGCCTTTGTCGGCATTACACTGTTAGGGGCGGCGATCATGGGCTACTTGGTGGCCCCGGCACGCTGGTGGGAGCGCGGGGTCCTGCTGGTTGGTTCATTAGCGATGATCTATCCGTGGAGCTACGGCGACGCCGTCGGCTTGGCTTGTGGCGTGGCCATTACCGCCGTGCAGTGGCCGCGCCGTAATGCCTCCGTTGCGATCCCTTCGGCAGAGGGCTAAGCATAATGGGTGCTGTGACGAACAAGAACCCTTTCCTCGTCCTGCCCTCGCGACGTTTTTCTTGACAGAGGGAGAAAGGAGGCTAGACTGATGATGCGCCAGGGAGGCACGGGGCGCGTCGGTGGAGTGCTACGAGCTCCCGCTTCAAGGCCATCTACTAATTACCTCAGCAGAATCCAGTCGGATTGGTTTGAAAGCGTGTCGAGGAGACCTGGGCGAGCCAACCAACCATTACATCCCGTCGACCACGGATAAGGGAAGGAGATGCACATGGCGACGAAAGTGGGTTCAGGGGTTTCGGCGACGACACGAGTCCGTTTTGCGCCGGTGGAAAGGGCTGCGGAGCTTTTTACACCAGCGTTTGTGGAGTATCTGGTGCGGTTGCACGATCGATTTACGCCTCGCGTTTACCTGCTGCGTGCTCGACGCGCTCAGGCGCTCAAAAGAGCTCATGAACAAGGGATCCTACCCACCTATCTCCCCGTCAGTGAGATCAACACCGGGGACTGGCGGGTTCCTCCGGTGCCTGAAGAGCTGTGGAAGCCGGGGATCGAGATATCAGGCCCGGCCTCGATCACGAGCATGTTCATTAATGCGCTCAATCCAGGGCCGGAAGGTACCAGAGCAGAGGGGGATCTGGACGATGATGAGGATTCCGCCGGGCATCGGTTCATCGATACGGTCAACGTCACCTGGAACCGCCTGGCGGCCGTCAATCGAACCCTGACATTCTCGGATTCGCAGAAGGGCAAAGAGTACAGAATTGCCGAGGGCGAACTGCCATTCTTCATGCATCGGGAGCGTGGCCTGCATCTGGATGAGCCCGAGGTCACCGTCGATGGAGCGCCGATTCCCGCCTGTATCCTCGGCACGGCCCTGACCCTCTTCTATGCCGGTCGGGCGCAGGCGGAGCGTGGGCAGGGGATTTATTTCTACCTCCCGAAGCTGGAATCGGCCGAAGAGGCGGCCTTCTGGCGAGATTTTTTTGATGCCAGTCGCGATCACCTGTCTTTCCTCAACAACGCCGTCATCAGCGCCGTTCACCTGATTGAATCGCTGCCTGCGGCGTATGAGATGGAAGAGATGCTGTATGCCCTGGGGCCATATGCGGGCGGGTTAAACGCTGCCCGCTGGGATTTCCAGGCCAGCATTTATGAGTTCGTCATGGCAGATCCCAAATCCGTCTGGCCGGATCGATTCGGCATTGACATCAAGACCACGCCGTTTCTGGCAAACATTTTTAGGCGCTTGGTGGCGATTTGCCTGAAGAGAGGAGCCGTCCCCATCGGTGGTATGGCTACACCCCTTCCCAGTAATAATCCTGAGGTCAATAGAGTGGCGGCGGAGGCCATCAGGGCGGATAAGGTCTGGGAGGCCCGACAGGGGTTCATCAGGGGCTGGGTGGCACATATCTTCCACATGAAAACAGCCGCAGACCCATTTAAGGAGCTGCTGGCCTCGGGTTGGAAGCCGACGCCTGAGATGGCCAACCCTGACAAGTATCCCATTGAGCTCAAAGTCCCAGAAGGCCCGATCACCGTGGAGGGGACACGGCGCAACGCTAGAATGCTGATCGAATATGTTGAGGGGTGGCTGACTGGCAGGGGTGCCAAAAGTATTGACAGCCTGGCCGGCAAGCCGGGTATTCACCCCGCATTGATGGAAGATCTGGCTACGGGTCGCATATCGGTGGCCCAGATCGCCCAGAGAATTCGGCACCATGCCAAAGATACGCACAACCCATCTCACGTGCACGACTTCGCCATGGTGAAGAAGCTGCTGCGTGAAGAGGTGCAAGACATTCTGGTGCAACTGCAGGCCACCGTAAAGAAGGGTGATGCGAAAAGCGAACAGGCGTACTCAAAAGCCGAAGAGCGGTACCACAAGGCGGTGAAAATCGCGATGCGATGGATCAAGAACTACACCGAGTTCAACTTCAGGAGCTTGGGCTCATACACCAGAGCTAATCTCGACGCCATCGCGTCGGCGCCAGACGCCTTCTAGCGGGCCCGGACCTGCTTGCCTTTGATATGGCGTAGCATCCGGGCGAGATCCCGAAGCTGAGCGGAGATATGCTCCGCATTCAGCGTCGAGAAAGGGGAGAACGATGGGCCCACACTTGGATCGGCAGTTCATGAAACATTCCATGGTTTCCTTGGCGCTTCTGTCCGTGATGATGCTCGTGTTGTTCCCGTATACCGCCTACTCGCAACTGATGGTCATCGGGAACGACGAGAAGGTCACCTGGGACGACGCCGGCAAGCTGGTCACAATGGCGCCGGGCAAAGATTCGGTCGTGGTCGTGGATATCGGTACGAATCCGGAGGCGCCGAAGATCATCGCGAACTTCCCCCTGATGAACTCGATCTTTGGGCCGCCGACGAACCTGGCCATCACCCCCGACGAGCGGCTGGCGATTGTGGCGAATTCGATGAACTGGGTCCAGGAGGGGGGCGCCTGGAAGGGAGTGCCGGACAACAAGCTCTACGTCATGGATCTGAAAACAGACCCACCCAGTCATATCGGCACGGTCGATGTCGGCAAGCAGCCTTCTGGTCTTGCGATCAACGCGCGCGGAGACCTCGCGCTCGTGACCAACCGTGCGGACAACTCGATCAGTGTGCTGTCGATCCAGGACAAAGAGGTGAAGCTCATCGACACCGTGGCGATGGGCGAAATGGTGGCGGCGGTCGCCTTCACCCCGGACGGCAAACGTGCTCTCGCTGTCAAGTTCCCCGGCCACAAGGTGGCGGTGCTGGATGTGGAGGGGCAGAAGGTGACCTACAAGAAGTACGACATGCCGGTCGGGCTCTGGCCATACAACATCGACGTGACGCCGAACGGGAAGATTGCCATCACGGCGGACAACGGCAACTCCGGCGCCGCCGACGGGCACATCGATACGGTCAGCATCATCGACCTGGAAGCGGACCCGCCGCGCGTCATCGATCGGGTGGTTGTCGGGGACGCCCCGGAAGGGTTGGCGATCAGCCCGACGGGCGAGATCGCCGTCGCGGTGCTGCTGCGGGGAAGCAATTCAGCGAAGGCCTCGTGGTTCTATCACCGCAATGGCAGCGTGGTTGTCTTGAAGATCGATGGTAAAACGGTGACGAAAGTCGGAGAGGTCGAGGTGCGGGGGCTTCCCGAAGGCGCTGTCTTCAGCCGGGACGGCAAGTATCTCTATGTCGGCAACTTCATGGACAGCGATGTGTCGATCTTGAAAGTGGACGGCACGGAGGTGACGGACACAGGCAAGCGTCTGCAACTGCCCGGCCACCCTGCTTCGATGCGGGGCCGGGCCAGATAGAATGGCGATGAAAGCATAGCTTGCGGCTTGGCCGCCAATATGGAGAGGCGAGGCTACAGCCGCTCACCCAAAGCCGGCACTCAGTATAGGTCCATATGGGAAAAACGGGACCGCATATAGAAGATCCCGCCACAAAAATGAGCGTGGATAAGCTGGCGCAATTCGCGAAGCAAAAGTACATTAACCTTGAAACATATAGAAAAAGCGGGCAGGCGGTTCGGACTCCCCTGTGGTTTGTCGAGGACCAGGGTGTGCTCTACATGCGTACGCCCGCTGCGAGTGCCAAGGTCAAACGTATACGGAACAACCCGCACGTGCGCGTGGTACCCTCCGACGTGCGTGGGAATCCTCTCGGGGTCTGGCAGGACGGCGCAGCCCATCTGATAGACGCGGATGACGCAACGTGGGTTAATGATCTGATCAAGAGAAAGTATGGCTTGCTGAAAAGGTTAATAGACCTTCGGTCCCGGCTCAAGGGGACGAAGGCCGTAGTGATTGCAATTCGTGTCTGATGGACGTTCCGGTTTCGTTGTCCGGGATTTGAGGAAACGGTAACCTCCGCATGATATCCCTGTTGGCGCCCGCCCAGCATGCGATATCCGCGATTGCCCTCGTTGATCCGCTAGTGTCCTGAGTCAGAGATTCGTTAACTATTTCTGCACACGATATGACCCGTTACTGACCCCTCTCCCCCAAATGTGGGAGAGAGGATATTATCGCGCGAATTTCCAACTCAGAACACTAGGAGTCATTGCAAGAATTCCGTAGCGTAGCGCTCCGGTCTTGACTGGGGTATAAGATGCTGCAATACTGCTTGGTATGAGGGGTCCCGAGTAAGAGTGTGTCTATCGGAAGGGTATGACGGCGTCTCCAATGCTGACACAGGTGGTGACAACTGAGCATGAACAGGGCGGCACGGCGCTACGGCGACCCGGTTCGATCCTGCTGATCTCCTGCTATGAGCTTGGGCATCAGCCCCTTGGCATCGCCTCGCCGCTCGCGTTCCTTGAACGCGCAGGGTATGCGCCGGGCGCACTGGACATCTCCGTCGAGCGCTTCGATCTGGAGAAAGTGGCTCGCGCCCGCTTCGTGGGGATCTCGGTTCCGATGCACACGGCGTTACGGCTGGGAGTCCGCGTGGCCGAACAGGTTCGCGAGATCAATCCGACCTGTCACATCTGCCTCTACGGCCTCTACGCTTCGCTGAACGCCGACTACCTGCTCGACCACGTCGCGGACTCGGTGATCGGCGGTGAGTTCGAGACGCCGATGGTCGGCCTCGTCCGGGCTCTGGAAGTAGGTCGCTCTGGCGGAGTCGAGGGGGTCCACCTGCGGGGCCAACCGGCGGGCCCGTTCCTCAAACGGTTGCCCTTCCCGGTTCCGAGCCGCGGCCGGCTGCCGGCTCTCGAGAAGTACGCCCACCTGGAGCGCGACGGCGGCCGCGGGCTGGTGGGCTACGTGGAAGCAAGCCGAGGCTGCCTCCATATGTGCCTTCACTGCCCCATCCCGCCGGTCTATGGAGGCCGGTTCTTTGTGGTGCCTCAGGAGATCGTCCTTGAGGACATCAGAGGTCTGATCCGGTCTGGCGCAACCCACATCACGTTTGGTGACCCAGACTTCCTGAATGGGCCCGGCCATTCGTTCAACGTTCTGCGCGCTATGCACCAGGAATTCCCGGAACTGACCTTTGATTTCACTGCCAAGGTCGAGCACATCCTGGAGCGCCGGGCGCTCTTCCCCGAACTCGGGGCGCTCGGCTGCGCGTTTATGGTCACCGCGGTCGAATCGCTCAGCGACACGGTGCTGGCCAACTTGGAGAAGGGCCACACCCGGGCGGACGTGTTCGAGGCGCTCCGGATCGTCCGGGACGCTGGGTTCGCGCTCCGGCCCACCTGGGTGCCTTTCACCCCGTGGACGACCCTCGAAGATTACCTGGACATGCTCGATTTCGTCGAGAACGAAGATCTCGTTGGTCACGTAGATCCGGTGCAGTTCACCATCCGGCTGCTGGTCCCGCCCGGTTCCGCGCTGCTTGACCGGCCCGCGATCCGACCGTTCCTAGGGCTGTTGGATCAGGCCTCCTTCATGTATCGCTGGACCCACCCTGACCCCCGCATGGACGACCTCCAGAAGGCCGTCAGCGCTGCCGTGGAGCAGGCCGTCAAGTCTGGCGAGGACCCATGTGTCACGTTCCAAAGGATTCGCGATTTGGCCTATACCGCAGCGGGGAGGCAGCCAGCCTCGGGAGTCTCGCTCGCGCCGATGCCCGGAAGAAGCCGCCCACCGCGCCTAAGTGAGTCGTGGTTCTGCTGAGCGGAGCCCACCGAGGGCCAGTTCGGCCCTCTCAGATCCCACATGCACGCGGGGGTCTAGGGCTCCAGGAGACTATTCCATGAGCTTTCAGGAACTTCTTGCCCTTAGCCTTCCCCCTGTCGCGATCGCGTTCCGCCCGACCGCTTCGCCCGGTATCCCCCACGTAGGCGCCGCCGGCCCGGCTGGGTGTAGCTACTGGAAGCTGGCGGCTGAGGGGAAGGTCTTTTACACCGAGGCAGCGGATCATTACAACTGTCCCATCGGGGCATATACCCACGGCGTGGACTTCCCCGCGGAGAGGGCGGCAGAGCTGGAAGGGCTTCTGAAGACCATGGTGGGGCTCGAATACCTGCAGATGGAAGAAGTGCCCACCATCCCGCATCGAACCGCACCGTTCGGCGTGGCGATGTACGGGCCGTTTCCTGGGGCGCCTTTCGACCCGGATGTGGTCCTGGTGCGAGGCCGGGCCAAGCAGGTGATGCTCGTGGTCGAGGCCGCCCGTATGGCAGGGATAGGCCATGAGGTGGCGGTAAGACCGCGCCCGACGTGCGCGATTCTGCCAGAGACGATGCAGGCAGATCGAGCCACCATCAGCCTGGGCTGCATCGGTAACAGGGTCTATACCGGACTCGGTGACGACGAGCTCTACGTCGCCATTCCCGGCCACAAAGTCTCCGAGGTGGTCAGCAAGCTCGCCACCATCGTCAGGGCCAACCACGAGCTGGAGCAATTCCACACGCGACGCCAGGCGGCTGGCTAGGATTAGCCTGAGATGCCGCGGCTGCTCCTGCTCATCCCTACCACCACCTACCGCACAGAGGCGTTCGTCGAAGCCGCTTATAGGCTCGGGGTGGAGGTCGTGGTGGCCTCCGACCTTCCCAATGCGCTCCAAGAGGCGCTCCCGGATAGCCTGCTGACGCTTGACTTTGCAGAGCCCGACGTGGCCGCCCGCGAGGTGGCCGAGTTTGCTCGGCGACACCCCATCGATGGCGTCGTGCCGGTGGACGACCCTACCACGGTGGTCGGCGCGGCCATCGCGGAGACGCTTGGGCTCCGGTCTAATTCCATCGAGGCCGCTCAGGCCGCGCTGAACAAGTCCGTCATGCGGGAGCTTTTGAGCCGGGCGGGCGTGCCGAGCCCACGCTACAGGGTCTTCTCCCTTGACGACGACCCGGCGCTTGCTGCCCGAATGGTGCCGTTCCCTTCTGTCCTCAAGCCCACCATCCTCTCAGGCAGCCGTGGGGTGATCCGCGCCGACGATCCCACTCAGTTCGTGACCGCCTTCCATCGGATCGAGGCCATCCTGCGGACCGCAGAGATCGCCGCCATGGGCGAGGGCGCCCAACAGATTCTCGTGGAGGAGTTCATTCCAGGAAAAGAGGTTGCCCTTGAGGGGCTTCTGATGAAGGGGGACCTCCAGGTGCTGGCTCTCTTCGACAAGCCCGATCCCCTGGACGGGCCGTTCTTCGAGGAAACGATCTATGTGACGCCGTCTCGCCTCCCCGCCTCCGTCCAGGAAGGGATCGCCGACTGCACGGCTCGAGCAGCGCAGGCCCTTGGGCTCCGAGAGGGGCCGGTCCACGCCGAGTTGCGGGTCAACGAGCACGGCCCTTGGATCGTCGAGGTTGCCGCGCGCTCCATCGGCGGGCTCTGCTCTCGAACGCTCCGCTTCGGCACGGGCATGTCGCTGGAAGAGCTGATCATCCGCCATGCCCTGGGCATGGAGATCGCCTCCCTGCAGCGCGAACGAAAGCCTGCGGGAGTGATGATGATCCCGATCCCATGGGCGGGGGTGCTTCAGGAGGTCCGGGGGCTGGAGGAGGCCGAGCGTATCCCGGGGATCGAGGGGATCAGAGTCACCATACCCGTTGGGCAAGAGATCGTCCCTTTACCGGAAGGGATGAAGTACCTGGGGTTCATCTTCGCGCGCGACGCGACCCCTGAACGGGTCGTAGCGGCGCTACGCCAAGCGCACCGGCGGCTTACTTTCATCATTACTCCGGCGAGTGAGACTCCCGGAAAGGTTTAGCAAGCTCCTCAGGCAGAGCTTCAGCTTGACATGCTCCGACATTAAGCCTACGATTGTGGTGGTGATAAGGCCAGCATCTGAAATGGAAGAAAGCGATCGCAAACTGATTGCGTAGCGGGCCCAGAAGCCTGGCCCTTTGCGCAGGGAGCGGGATGTGAACCGACGAGGCTGCTCAGCCTCATTGGGAGGAAGCAATGCTCAGCTTTACTGATTTGGCAAAAAAGAAGATCCTTGGGCTGTTGGAGGCCGAGGGTCAGCAAGGTCTAGGACTGCGCGTGGCGGTTACAGGGGGCGGGCCAGGTAGTTTCCGGTATGAGTTCGGGTTCGAAGGTGATGAGGACAAAGGAGCCGAATACACTGTCATCGACGCAGGTGGTTTCAAGGTGTTCGTCGATCCCGAGAGCGCGCCCAAGTTGCAGGGGGCGACGATAGACTTTGTCGAGGGTATCTCCGAAAGCGGCTTCAAGATCGACAACCCGAATGCCGGCTGGACCGACCCAAAGGCGGCAACCGTGCAGCAGGTGATCGATACCCAGATCAATCCGGGCGTGGCGGCGCACGGAGGTCACGTCACGCTCCTCGACGTGAAGGACGACATCGCCTACATTGCGCTCGGCGGTGGCTGCCAGGGGTGCGGCATGGCTGACGTGACCCTGAAACAGGGGATCGAAGTGATGATCAAGGAAGCGGTCCCAGAGATCCGCCAGATCATCGACACGACCGACCATGCCGGCGGTGCCAATCCCTACTACCAGCCCTCCAAGGGTGGCGGCCACTCTCCCCTGGCGTAACGATAGGAAACCCCCTCACAACCCCTCTGGGCCCGAGAAGAACCGTTGATCGCGGCCGCTCTCTTTGCCTGCCTGGCTCGACGGTCAGAAAGAGTCTATGACCTAGATCGTGCTAATTTCCGTTGCCGTCTTTCTGCCGCTCCTGCGTCCCTGGTTAGTTAAAGGCGCTGGCGGGCGTCTCCAAGCATCTCAATGAATACGGCGCGGCACTCCTCAGCCGTGGTGACCTCGCGGGGAAAGGGGATACGCGCGCCAGAGAGGCGCGACCCGCTTGTGATCCGGAGCTTGAACCCGAGGCGGTCCACCGAGACCATGAGCGCCTGGTCGGCCTGCGCCGCGGCTAGGACCCTGGCGAAGGTGACCAGGGCGTCAGCGTGGTCGCGGTTCATATGCTCGATGATGCCTGTCGCCGCGTCAGCCAGCGGGTCGGGGCGCGCTGATAGATAATCTTCCGCTGGAACCCAGTCCATCGCCGCGAAGCCTCCGACGTAGTAGACGTCAACCACCTCCAAGCGGTAGAAGCCAAAGTCCTCAAAGTCCACCCAGTACGCGGCGTTCGGGTGCCGGGCAAGATAAGCCTTTCGCGCCTCCGTAGCATCCTTCTCGGATAGCCGCCCCACCTCTCCCATCAAGGTCACGCGTCCTGCCGCCAGCGGATCACCTGTCCATCCTGATTGGGCCACGAGCAGGCTGGCGCGGCGATTGGCCTGGAGGTTCTGCGTGTGCATCGCCATCGTGCTGATCAGGAAGAGCGGGCGGCCGCGCTCATCCAGCGCGTAGGGCATGACCGAGCCGAACGGGTGCCCGGGGTGTTGGCGCGACAGCGTGGAGAGCGTGCCCGTCCGCCCCAGGTAGACGAGCGTGCGGGCGTGCTCCGCATAAGTCGGCTCGGGGACGGGCGGCTCGTCCGGGACGTCCGATGGATACGCGTGTCGGTTCATCCTCGAGAACCCCTTCCTGTCACCTTGTCGAGGAAGCCGAGCAGGAGCTGGTTGAACTCCTCGGGCCGCTCCAGGTTGGAGAGATGCGAGGCGGAGGGCAGGATGGCCAGCTCGGCGGATGGGAGGGCGGCGTGGATCGTGCGGGCCATCGCCACCGGTGTGCCAGGGTCCTCCTCGCCCACGATCACCAGCGCCGGGCACCGGACCTCGCGGAGGCGTTCGGTAGTATTGATCCTCGGAATGGCGTGGCAGCAGCCGATATACCCCTTGGGCGGCGTGCTGCGAAGCATGGCCCGCACACGGTTCATGACATCCTGGCGCTGCTTTCTAAATGGTGCGGTGAACCACCGCAGGAGTGTGGGTTCGACCATCGGCTCCATTCCTCTGGCCACCACAGTGAGGATCCGCTCCTCCCATGCTGACCATATGTCGGGCGGGTAGCGGCTTGTCGTATCGCAGAGGACCAGGCTCCGGAGCATCTGGGGGTGCTTGAGCGCAAAGACCTGCCCGATCATTCCACCCATCGAAATTCCTACGAAGTGGGTTTCTGTGATGCCGAGCCCGGTGAGCAGCCCGTGCAGGTCATCTGCCATCTGCTCGAAGGTGTAGGGGCCTGACGGGGCGCTGGTCTGGCCATGGCCCCGCGTGTCGTACCTGAGCACCCGGTAGCTCCCCTTGAGGGCCTGGGCCTGTTCGTCCCACATGGTGAGGTTGCAGCCGAGGGAGTGGCTCATCGTCACCATCGGGCCCTCGCCCTCGATCGTGTAGTGGATGTCGATGCTGTTGGCCGTGACCTTCATCAGGCCTCCTGCGGCGGTCGTGTCTGGAGATTGGCATTCGTAGTATACGGACAGTCGGCCAGAAGTGCCAGACCTAAAAATGCTTTTCCCCTTTTTGGCATGGCGGTCGTTTACTCTACGAAGAATTGAGGCGCTCTTGAACTAAATCATTTGTGAATGTTTGTCAGCTTCAGCCCTCTCCCCTTAGGGAGAGGGGTTTTTTCTGAAGCGTTCTTAGCTCTCATCTTTCCTTTCCGAATTTCCTCTTGACTCTGGCCGTAATAAATAATAAATTCTCTTGTAACAGGAATTACATTCCCATTGAATATGGGAGCGATGACACAAGAGCCCCACTATAGATGGCTGGTGTTAATCTACTCGCTACCGCCCGAGGCTGGAAGCAGCCGGGTGAGGATCTGGCGGAAGCTCAAGAAGCTAGGGGCGGTCTCGTTCAGGAATTCCGTCTACATCCTGCCCTTCGGTGAAGAGCGCTACGAGATCACACAATGGCTGTGCCAAGAGATCCAGCGGGCCGGGGGCGAGGCAACCCTCCTTAAGGTGGAGCAGATCGAAAATCTCTCCGACGAGGGGGTCACCGCCATTTTCCGGCGCGCTCGGAACGAGGACTACGCAGGCCTGGTGAAAGAGGCCCAAGCGTGGCTGGAGCGCCGAAAGAGCCTTCCTCAGAAAAGGGGGCCCCAGGAGGCACTGGTGTTAGCCGATGAGCTTAAGGCCTTAGAGAAACGGCTAGCTGAGCTGGAAGAGATCGACTACTTCCGTGCCCCCGGGCGCAGGGAGGCAGAAGGAATACTCAAGCAGTGCCAAGCAACCCTTCGCAACCTTCTCGGGAGAAAAGAGAGCACGGCCATGGAGGAATCCAGGGTGCTGAGGCCAGAGGCGTTCCGTGGGAAGACCTGGGTCACCAGGCCTCGGCCTCACGTGGATCGGATCGCAACGGGCTGGGTGATCCGCCGCTTCATCGATCCAAAGTCCAAGTTCGCTTTCGCCGGCACGCCTGAAAAGATCAAGGAGGGGATCCCATTTGACTATCTTGGGGCGGAGTTCGGTCACCAGGGCGAGGATTGCACCTTTGAAACGCTCCTCAAGCGCTTCGGCTTGAAGGACAGGGGCCTGCAGGCCGTGGCCGAGATTGTCCATGACGCCGATCTGAAGGATGCCAAGTTCGGTCGGGAAGAGGCCAAGGGGGTGGACGTGGTCATCAAGGGGCTTGCGGCGACGATCGCCGACGATCACGCCCTTTTGGCGAAGGGGCTTCTCATCTTCGACGCCATGTATGCCGGCTTAAGGGAGAGCGGGACGTCGCGCGGCGGCCCGCAGGCCAAGCGGTAAGAACGTACAACGTCAGAGGGCGAGCACTGGAGGAGGTTTAATATGAAAAGACTGGTGGTTGGAGTGGTGCTGGTATTCTGGTCGGTCAGGCTCGCTGAGGCACGCCCACCTGACTGGCGAGACGTTGAAAAGGTCTTCGGCAGAGAGGGTGCGGCGGTGGGCGATGTCTTCAAGATCACGTTCCCGCGGTCAGATTTGAAGGTGAACGTTGGCGGCGTCCGTCTGGAACCGGGTCTTGCGAGTACCTCCTGGATGGCATTCAAACAAAATGGAAACCACTCGATGATAATGGGGGACCTTGTCCTTCTTGACCGGGAGATTGCGCCTGTCATGGCGAAGCTTGCGGAAAATGGCCTCGAAGTCACAGCCTTGCACAATCACCTCGTCGGTGAATCACCCCGCATAATCTACATGCACTTCAGCGGGCAAGGTAATGCGAGAAGGCTTGCTGAGACGATGAGAGCTGTCCTTGAGCGAACAAACACTCCACTCGCTCCACTTCAACCTCAGCAGTTTTCCGCTGCGGTCGACTGGACAAAGGTTGAATCGATCTTTAGGCGGACCGGACAACACAAAGGAACCCTCTTTCAACTGAGTATTCCACGAGCCGAGACTATCACTGAGAACGGGGTGGATATTCTCCCGACAATGGGTGTCGCAACCGCGATCAACTTCCAAATGGCCGGAAAAGGGGCAGTAGCCACCGGAGATTTTGTCCTTATAGCGAACGAGGTCAATCCAGTCCTTCAGACTCTCACCGAACATGGTATAGCCGTCACTGCCATTCACAGCCATATGCTCTCTGAGATGCCACGGTTATTCTTCCTGCATTTCTGGGGAACTGGCGATGTGGCAAAGCTGGCTCAAGGCCTGAAGCTCGCGCTGGAACGGACCAGCTCCCCCAAGAGCAATTAGGGATCTCCCTCGGCGTATAACTGCACGAACTCGTCGTGAACTGGGAAGGTTTCTGGAGGAGGCGAAACGATGATAAAAGGCAGGGCGTTTTGGTCGATAGCATCGGTGGGCGTGGCCATCCTCGCAGGGGCCTGTGGCAGGCGTGAACAAGAAGCCCTCGGTCAGTCCTCTGCTCCCACTCCGGCCGGTGAGTGGCGGACCTGGCGCTTCGATGAAGTGCCTATTGGCCAGCTCCCCTCTGGGTTTTCGATTCCGATGACCGGCAGCGGCACATTGCCAAGGTGGGAGGTGCTTGCCGAGCCCACAGCTCCTAGCAAACCCAACGTCCTCGCCCAGCGCGCGAGGGAGAACTCCGGCGAGCACTTTAACCTAGCCGTCGTTGATCAGAGCGACTATCAGGATCTCGAGGTTGAGGTCAAGCTCAAAGCGGTCGAAGGAAGAGAGGATCAGGGGGGCGGCTTACTCTGGCGCTACCAGGACCCGGACAACTACTACGTCGCGCGGGCCAATCCCCTGGAGGACAACTTCAGGATCTACCGGGTGGTCAAGGGCTGGAGGAGACAGCTCCAGGGTGCCAACTTCAAGGTGACGAGTGGAACCTGGCACACCCTGAAGATCGTTGCCAAAGGTGATCTGATGGAGTGTTTCTACGACGACAAGAAGTACCTGGCGATCCGAGACAAGACCTTTACCCGCGGGAAGATCGGCCTTTGGACCAAGGCCGATGCGGTCACGTACTTCGATGACCTCCAGGTCAGGCCGTTAAAGTGAAGGAAGGAGGAGCGGACGATGACGCGTTGGAATTCCCTCCCAAACACCATGAAATCGCTGATGGTTGTGGCCTCCGCCGTCCTCTTCGGGATGCTCACCAGCCACGATGGTATCACGGCCGAGTACAAAGAGAAAGCTGCTGGTGTCCTGCTCAGCAGGCTCAAAGACAGCAAGCACTCCCTGGCCGACGGCATCAGGCAGGCGGACAAGGCGTACGGCCTCGCGATCTCTGCAAAGTTCGAGGTGAAGGCGGACACCCTGATGCTGAGCGTGTACGCGGCCAAGGAGGGGCTCAATAAGGATGCGGAACGCAATAACCTGATGGAGTTGCTCGGCGACGCCACCAAGGCCAAATGGGGACCCGACATCGAGGTGTTTGAAGATAAGCCCCACATTGCCCGTTCAGCGATGCAGTTGACCTTAATGCAATTAACGAAGCTGACGCTTGAGGATGTGGTCAAGAAAGCGGCTGCCGCGCAATCAGGCACCGTGTATTCGGTGACCCCAGCCATCCACAATGGCAAGCCGGCCTTTGACGTGCTCGTGGCGACGCCAGACAGCAAGAGTATCCACCTAACTCTCGACCTCAAAACTGGCAAAGCGATCAAATAGGGAAAGGGGGGAGGTAACGAGTGGAACACGACGCCGCCGCTTCCACCGTGCGAATCTGGGATCTCGTTCGATATTACTTACGCCTCGGTGCGCTTGGCTTTGGAGGTCCCGTTGCCCTGTGCGGGCAGATGGAAAAGGAGTTGGTCGAGGAGCGGAAGTGGGTGACAAAGGCCGAACTTCGCGAAGGGATCGCGGTGTGCCAGTCCCTTCCTGGGCCGCTGGCCATCCAGGTAGGCATCTTCATCTCCTATCTCCGGGGGGGATTTTGGGGGGCATGTGCCGGCGGGTGGGCATTCATCTTGCCCAACTTCGTTATCGTGGCCGCGCTGGGCGCGTTGTACGTCCACTTTGGCGACTTGCCCCCCGTGCGGGCGATCTTCTATGGCGTGAGCCCTGCTGTGATCGCCCTGATCGTTTACTCGTGCTACCGGCTGGCCAGGCTGGGGATGGAAGACTTCATGCAGGGGGCCATCGCCGTGGCGTGCCTGGTCGTAACGGCAGTCGTCCAAGCCGAGGTGGCCCTGCTGTTCATTGTGTCCGGCATCATCGGGGTTCTCTATTACGGGACCCTTGCCCGGCCAAAGCGCATGCCGTACTTGCCCCTCGTGGCTGCGCTGCCACTCAGCGTCGGTGCCTCCAAAAGCCTCTCGGGTTGGTTGCTGGGGAAGCTGTTCGTGTTCTTTCTGAAGGCGGGGTCTCTGACGTTCGGGAGCGGCCTTGTCATTGTTCCCTTCCTGGAGAAGGGGCTCGTCCAGCAGACCGGCTGGCTCGACGAGCGCCAGTTTCTGGTCGCAGTGGCCATGGGCATGCTCAGTCCAGGGCCGGTGGTCATCACGGCTACCTTCGTGGGCTACCTCGTCGCGGGTTTCTGGGGTTCCCTTGTCTCCACTATAGGGATCTTCCTGCCATCCTTCCTCCTGGTCCTCATCGTCGCCCCCATCATGATCCGCCACCGCGCGAACCCTAACGTGCAGGGCTTCGTCAAGGGTGCGTATGCCGCCGCCATCGGTACGATCTTGGGGGCATCTATTCTGCTTGGGAAGATCGCCATTGGCGACTGGCTCACGGCTGCCGTGGCCCTCCTGAGCCTCGTGGCGCTCGCCCGCTGGAAGGTCAGTAACCCCGTCCTCGTTGCCGTGACGGCGGTCATCGGGCTGATTGCCTTCCCGCTCCTGAAGCCGACGTGGGTGTTTGTGAAGTAATGACGCCGTTTATCACCCTGGTGCTGGCCGGCTTCCTGGCTCGCTTCGGCTACCAGATGGCCCGCAGCCCAGTTCTTCCGCGGTTCGCCCAGGATCTGGGCGCCACTCCTGAGGTGATCGGCCTGATCGTGGCGGCCTCGACTATCACGGGGGTCGTCATCAAGCTTCCAGCGGGCGCCCTCTCGGACGTGCTCGGGCGCAAGCGGTTGATGCTCCTGGGGTGTCTTTTCTTCGCCGTGCCACCGTTCCTCTACCCCTTCGTCCACTCCTTGGGGGCGCTTCTCGCACTCCGCTTCCTCCATGGCTTCGCGACGGCTATCTTCTCTCCGGTGGCCTCGGCCTTCGTCGCTGACCTCTCCCAGCAAGGGCGCGGCGAGAAGCTCGGGTGGTTCGCCGCCGCAGGGGACCTCGGCTCTACCTTGGGCCCCCTCCTCGGGGGGTTGCTCCTGTTCTACACAGCCAGCTACTCGACGACCTATCTAACCGTCGGAATTCTTGGCCTGCTCCCGCTCCTGATGGTCCTCCGCCTGCCCGCTGATGAGAGGCCTCGCGCCACAGGCTCGACCATCGCCACGCGCTCGGGTCAGTTCTGGAGTGGGATCCGGGAAGTGGCCTCAAGCCACGCCGTGGTGATTGCCTCCACACTGGAAGCCGCCATGTACGTGGGCTACGGCGCTTTTCTCGGCTTCTTTCCCCCTTACGCCAGGGGGATTGGTTTGAACGATGCCCAGATCGCCCTTGTGATGGGGGTCCAGCTCGCGACGACCATGCTCGCCAAGCCGCTCTCGGGGCGACTCTCCGACCAACTCGGCCGGAAGCCCCTGATCCTGGCTGGCCTCTTCCTCTGCGCCGTCACACTGCCGGCGATCCCCACCCTCACTTCACTCTGGCTCCTCTTTCCGGTCTCGGCGCTCTTCGGCCTGGGGGTAGCCATCGTCACCCCCTCGACCACGGCCCTCGTAGCGGACCTGGTCAAGGCCGGCCGCATGGGCTCCGCGATGGGGGTCTTCGGCACGATCTGGGACACCGGTGAAGCTTTGGGGCCGATCCTGGCCGGCTTCCTGATCGCCTCCCTCGGCTACCCTCCGGCCTTCGCCACGATCGCTTCGCTGATGGCCGTGGCTGCTCTCACCTTTGCTGTCTTCGTCAGGGATCCTCAAACTGCCTCTAGACGAGCATAAGTGGCGTAAGAATCGCAGCCGAAAACCACGTTTGCACGCGCCCCAGCGGAACTCCTGACTAAAGTTAGCTAGGGGGGAGAAAAGATGAAAACGTTCCATACACTCCTTCTGACTGCGCTTGTTGGACCTCTAATCGCTGCTCAAGCCCAAGACACTGTGCCGCTTCGCGTGGTGCAAACAATCCCGCTGCCAAACATTAAGGGCCGTATAGACCATCTTGCTGTGGACCTAAAAGGCCGCCGGCTATTCATTGCCGCGCTCGGCAACAACACGGTGGAAGTTCTTGACCTGGATGCGGGCAAACGTATTCACACGATCAGTGGATTACACGAACCGCAGGGCGTCCTTTTTCTCCCTGAATCCAAGAAAATTTTCGTGACAAACGGAAAAAGCGGTGCGCTAAAGATTTTCAATGGGGACTCGTTCACCCTCGAGATGAGCGTCAAGTTTCCCGATGACGCTGACAATATCCGCTACGATCCCGCCGCCAAATATATTTATGTCGGCTATGGTAATGGCGCACTCGGCATCATTGACGCGACAAGTGGTCAACGCCTAGGTGACATCACGCTTCAGGGCCATCCCGAGTCGTTCCAGTTGGAGAAGTTGGGGCCGAGAATTTTCGCGAATGTCCCGACAGCCAATCATATCGCGGTCATTGACCGTGAAAAACGTGCCGTGGTCGCAAGATGGTCGCTCAAAGCTGCTCGGGCAAACTTTCCGATGGCCCTGGATGAAACGAATCATCGTCTGTTCGTCGGTTGCCGAAAGCCCGCGAGGCTGATCGTGCTTGACACAGACTCGGGTAAGTCGATCGCCATGCTGGACAGTGCTGGAGACTGCGACGACGTTTTCTACGATGGTGGGCGCAAGCGCATTTACATGTCCTGCGGCGAGGGCTTCATCGACGTTTTTGAACAGCGTGATGTCAACCACTACAAGACCATCGCGAAAATCCCATCTGCGAGAGGTGCTCGTACGTCGCTTTTTGTGGCTGAACTCAATCGTCTTTATCTCGCGGTTCCAGACCGTGCAGGTCAAGGGGCGGAGCTACGCATTTACGAAGTGCAGCCGTGAGGAAGCGGATAGGCGGCAATGAAACACCCATTATTGGAATCCTGTGGATGAAAAGGGTTTGAGCTCGGAGATCGGTTTGAGCATGGAGACAACACCTATCTGCGTCATGAGGTGGAGCCTGGCGTTGACGTTCCTCCTGCTGCTCCCCGCCTCCCATGCCTGGGGATACCGGCCCTTCGTCTCGACCGACGCCGCCGTGGCCGATCCCAAAGAAATGGAGGTCGAGGTCGGGTACTTTAACCTGGAACATGCGAAGGGGGAAAACACGTTCATCGCGCCCAAGGTTGTCTTGAACTATGGCATCATCAGGGACCTGGAGGTGGTCGGGGAATTCGAGGTCGCGAAGTCCCCAAATGAGGGTCTCCAGCTCGTTGACCCAGGGTTGTTCCTGAAGGCTGTCCTGAAGGAGGGAATCCTCCAGGAGCAGGAGGGACTCGGCTTTGCGATCGAGGTGGGGCCGCTCTTGCCCTCGACAGTTCAGGGGGAGAGGAGGCTCGGCTTCGAAGGGATCGGGATCCTGAGCGGGAGGCTTGCCCCTCTCACGTACCACGTGAACTTCGGGGGAGGCGTGGACAGGGCGGAGGGGAACCCTTTCGCCATCTGGGGAGTGATTGTTGAGTTTCCAGTCTTCCCGAACTTCAGGCTGGTGGGGGAGGTCAACGGGGAGAGCGTCAAGACGAAGCTCGCCAACACCTCCGGCCTGTTCGGTTTCATCTGGAAACCGCCATCGTCAAATGTGCTCTTCGACGCCGGCATCAGGCGGGGCATCAGCAGCTGGGCTCCAGACTGGCGGTTCACGATGGGGCTGACCTTCAGTTTTTCTGTCCTCTCTTCAACCAGGAAGTAACTTGTCAACGTGTGGAGGGGAGGTGTGAAGCGGAAGATGGTCAGTGGGGAAGCGCCGACCGGGTAACGTGATCATACCTCTCCGACGTCACAGGTTCATGCTGCACGATGCACTCACCCGGCAGCCGAGGGGCGGTCATAACGTGGGCGGACCTTATCAACCCGCTAGGTGTTCACGAACATTCGGCCCTCCTGGTAGACGTAGGCCTAGACAAGGACGATAGTTTCAAAGGAGCGCAAAGTCGCGCAAGATGTCCCGCTCCAGGAGCCGCCTCATGGTGGCGACGTCCTCCTGGGGCAGTATCTCGAGCAGCCGATGGAAGCGGAGAGGGTCCCGGTCGGAGACCACCTTCCCTTCAAGGACGTCGGCTAGGTAAAAGAGGTGGGCCCCGCCATCCAGGACTGACCGGACTTTGCATTCCAGATAGCCTACGATCCCTGGTAGGAGGGGACTGCCGGTCAGCCCCCGCCCGAAGGGGACCGTCGCGAACTTGTTCACCTCCCGCCCCGACCGGAAGCCGAAGTGGGGGACCCACGGCCATTGATCCTGTGCGAGCAGGTTCAGTGCAAATTGCCGGCTGACCTCGATGATCTCGCGGGTATAAGTCATCCGCCCGATTCCAACCAGGACCCGGGGGACCTGTGGGACAATCGTTGCTGGCATCACCCAGCACACAATCTGGCCGTTGCGGCGATCCCCGTCGGCCGCGGTGAGGACAAACACCTCATTATCTATCTTCCCGAGCACTGCCGCAATGCTGGCGTGGTCCATGGGTCCCTCCCTGAGGAATATGGTGAGAAAGCTTCTGATCGGGAGTGTCTATCTGGTGGCGATGGGATCTCTCCGGTTAGAATCTGTGGATCGCACCGCTCGCCGTCACACTGAACAGCGCTTCTGCCAGTACAGATTACGGGGGTGTAATCTACACATTGGAATCCTGCCAGCCCAGACTGTCTCCTGTTCGGCGCATACGCGCCAGGAGTATCCCCTGCGGCAACAACGCCGGGATCCTTCCTCCATGATCGGGGTTCTCGCCGGGTGGCGACGGGGCTGCCGACGGCGACGGCCCCTACGGGCCGGAGAAGGACGAGGCAAGCCGAGGGTCTTCTGCTATACTCACAGAGGCAGACGGGAAGCCTACCGGATCGGAGCGCGCGTCCAATGGCTGTTTCTCCTCAGTCCGACTCGAACCTCTCGGGACCGCCGGGGCAACGGCGGGGTGGTCCTCGCCGTGCGGAGCCCGGCTCCCCGCTGGGGTACCTTGCGGGCCTTGCAGCCCTCGCGGGGCTGCTGGCGTCGGGTTCGGGCCTCCCGGGCGTCGGTGCCCAAACGGGGCCTGCCGGTGTCGCCCAGGCCGCCGGTCTCACCGGTCGGCTTCTGGTTGCCCGGACGGAGCTCCAGGACCCGCGATTCATCCGCACCGTGGTCTATCTCGTCCACCACGACGCGGGGGGCGCGATGGGGCTCATCCTGAACAGGCCGATCGGGGAGGCGTCCCTGTCCGAGCTGCTGGAACGGGCTGGGGTGGAAAGCACGGGGGTGCACGGGGAGATCCGCGTGCACTTTGGAGGGCCGGTCGAGCCACCACGGGGATTCGTCCTGCATACGGCGGACTACCACATCGAGGGGACCCAGGTGGTCAAGGACGGCATCGCCGTGACGGCGCGGCCCGAGATTCTCCGCGCCATGGGCACCGGGACCGGCCCCCGCAAGAGTCTCTTCGCGCTGGGCTATGCCGGCTGGGCCTCCGGCCAGCTCGAGGCCGAACTCAAGGCCAGGGCCTGGGAGATCGTTCCGGCCGACGAAGCGCTCGTGTTCGATGAGCACGACGAGGAGAAGTGGGAGCGCGCCATGGCCCGGCGGACGATTCAGCTCTGATGCTCAAACTTCGGCTATCCGGATTGATCTGTAGGAATGGGATGTAGGAAGCACTCGTGAAATAGCCCCGAAATTGTAGGAGTGTCCGCTCTAATCTCCTCGGTCCTCACGAGCAACGCGCCCATGAGATCCCGTCCCAACCTGTACTTCGGTATTACGTGCCTCCATGGAGTCGAAGGCGGAAATCGTTTCGAGCGAGTGTACATTACGGGGGTGTAATCTGCACTTCGCTCAGCCCAGGGCCGCGCCCATAGAGGCCCACACAACACGAACGCCCTCTCAGGCCGAGTTACACCGAGAGGGCGTTGAGCTGAATCGTGCGTCTTATCAATTGCGTGGGATGGAGGAGTTCTATCGTCACCCCGGAGCCATTATGATCCCTATGGCAAGCTGAACATGTCACACGATCCTCAGCATGGTGCCTCACCCCGTCGAACCGCTCCTTCTCGCTACGGGATGTGGACTCCCGTGGTGAACTGGGTCTGTGTGCACGGTGGGTTGTTGAAGGCAAAATTGAGCTGGCCGATACTGGTGCCGGAAGGGAAGACAAAAGTATCCCCACTGGCTGTAGTGATCGGCCCCTGAAAGTTCCCGTTAGCATCCGTCGT